>Ga0180221_1000297_pt1 | contig 50333 bp, 48 predicted proteins | sample eDN5th37CKraftMG_FD_151339 | JGI IMG/M metagenome (GOLD analysis project Ga0180221, IMG submission 151339) | Enriched Miracle-Growth compost microbial communities from Emeryville, California, USA - eDNA 5th pass 37_C Kraft MG (version 2) (version 2) ... | reverse complement strand
GGACGCGGTGCACCCCGGGTACGGCTTCCTGTCGGAGAACGCCGGCTTCGCCCAGGCCGTGATCGACGCCGGCCTCGTGTGGATCGGCCCGCCGCCCGCCGCGATCGAGTCGCTCGGCGACAAGGTGAGCGCGCGGCACATCGCGCAGGCCGCCGGCGCCCCGCTCGTGCCCGGCACCCCCGACCCGGTCCAGGGGGCCGACGAGGTGCACGCCTTCGCCGCCGAGCACGGGCTGCCGATCGCCATCAAGGCGGCCTTCGGCGGCGGCGGTCGCGGCCTCAAGGTCGCCCGCACCACCGAGGAGATCGACGAGCTGTACGAGTCCGCGGTGCGCGAGGCGGTCGCCGCCTTCGGGCGCGGCGAGTGCTTCGTGGAGCGCTACCTCGACCGGCCGCGCCACGTCGAGACCCAGTGCCTGGCCGACTCCCACGGCAACGTCGTCGTGGTCTCCACCCGCGACTGCTCGCTGCAGCGCCGCCACCAGAAGCTCGTCGAGGAGGCGCCCGCGCCCTTCCTCACGCCGGAGCAGGAAGCCGAGCTCGACCGTGCGTCGCGCGCCATCCTCGCCGAGGCCGGCTACGTGGGCGCCGGCACCTGCGAGTTCCTCGTCGGCACCGACGGCACGCTGTCGTTCCTCGAGGTCAACACGCGCCTGCAGGTGGAGCACCCGGTGACGGAGGAGGTCACCGGCATCGACCTGGTCCGCGAGCAGCTGCGCATCGCCGCCGGCGAGCCGCTGGGCTACGACTCCACCACCGTGCGCGGCCACTCGTTCGAGTTCCGCATCAACGGCGAGGACCCGGCCGCGGGCTTCCTGCCCTCCCCCGGCACCGTCACGACGCTGCGCTGGCCGTCCGGCCCCGGCGTGCGCGTCGACACGGGCGTCGTCGAGGGCGACACCATCTCGGGCGCCTTCGACTCGATGATCGCCAAGCTCGTCGTCACCGGCGCCACCCGCGAGCAGGCGGCCCAGCGCGCCCGCCGCGCGCTGCGCGAGCTCGAGGTCGCGGGCATCCCCACCGTGGTGCCGTTCCACCGCGCGGTGATGGAGGCGGAGGACTTCGTCCCCGCCGGCACCGGCGAGCCGTTCCGCGTGCACACCCGCTGGATCGAGACCGACTTCGCGGACGAGCTCGGCAAGCTCGCCCCGGCGGCTCCGGCCCCGGCGCCCGACGCCGAGGAGCCCGCCGAGGAGCTGGCTGAGCGCGTGGTCGTCGAGGTCGGCGGCCGCCGCCTCGAGGTCGTGCTCCCGGCCGGGCTCGGCGTGGCCGCCGGCCGTGCGCGCCGCGCGAACGCCGCGCGCCGTCCCACCCGCCGCGGCAACGGGCGCACGTCCTCCGCGGCGAGCGGTGCGTCCCTCGCGTCGCCCATGCAGGGCACCATCGTCAAGGTCGCCGTCGAGGACGGCGCCCAGGTGGCCGAGGGCGACCTCGTCGTCGTGCTCGAGGCGATGAAGATGGAGCAGCCGCTGCTGGCGCACAAGGCCGGCACCGTGCGGTCGTTGTCCGCGGCCCCGGGCGACGGCGTCACCGCCGGCGCCGTCATCTGCGAGATCGTCGACTAGCCCCGCTCGGCGCGCGCCGAGGCGACGTCCAGCGGCGCGCGGGCGGCGTCCCACGCGGGGGCCGCCCCCGCGCGCGCGTCGGCGCGACCGCCGATGGCGCGCAGCGCCGCGAGGATCGCCACGAGGTCCACGACCTCCTGCAGCACGGCGCCCACCGTCGCCGGGATGACGCCGAACGCGGCCACCGACATGAGGCCGACGCTCACGGCGATGCCGATCCAGATCGACTGCAGGGCGATGCGCACGGTGTCGTGGCCGATCCGCACGGCCTTCGCGACCCGGGACAGGTCGTCCACGAGCACCACGACGTCGGCCGACTCGCTCGCCGCCGTCGTGCCCTTCGCCCCGAGGGCGATGCCGACGTCCGCCGCCGCCAGCACGGGCGCGTCGTTGACGCCGTCGCCGACCATCACCACCGGCCGCTCGGTGATCTCCTGCACCTCCTGCACCTTGTCGGCCGGCAGGCACCCCGCGCGCACCCGGTCGATGCCCAGCTCGCCGGCGATGTGCCGCGCCGTCGGCTCCGCGTCCCCCGTGAGCATGCGCACCTCGCGCACGCCGAGCCCGTGCAGCGCCGCGAGCGTGGCCGCGGCCTCCGGCCGCACCTCGTCGCGGGCGAGGACCGACCCCGCGAAGCGCCCGTCGACGGCCACGTAGACGGCGAGCTGGCTCGGCGCGATCGGCGCCGCCGTCGCCTCGGGGGCGAGGCCCTGCACGAAGGCGAGCTTGCCGACCGCCACGCGCCGGCCGGCGATCGTCGCCACGACGCCGTTGGTCGCCTCCTCCCGCGCGTCCGCGGCCTCGTCCGGCTCCAGCCCGCGCGCCTTCGCGGCCCGGATCATCGCGCTCGCGAGGACGTGCGAGGAGTACTGCTCGGCGGACGCGACGAGCTGCAGCAGGCCGTCCGCGTCGAACCCGGCCTCGGGCCGTACCTCGTCCACCTCGGGGGTGCCGCGCGTGAGCGTGCCCGTCTTGTCGAACACCGCCGTCCGCACGCGCGCGAGCTGCTCGAGCACGCCGCCGCCCTTGACGATGATGCCGTTGCGCGACGCGCGGCTCATGCCACCGAGGAAGGCGACGGGAGCCGCGATCAGCAGCGGGCAGGGCGTCGCGAGCACCAGGACCTCGGCGAACCGCACCGGGTCGCCGGACACCGCCCAGGCCACCGCGCCGAGCGCGAGCGAGAACGCGGTGAACGGCACCGCGTACCGGTCCGCGAGGCGCACCACAGGGGCGCGGCTCGCGCTCGCCTCCGACACGAGCGCGACGATCCGCTGGTACTGGCTGTCGGCCGCGGCCGACGCCGCCCTGACCGTCACCGCCACCGGCCCGTTCACCGAGCCGCTCAGCAGCTCGTCGCCGGGGTGCTTGTCGACGGGCAGGCTCTCCCCGGTGAGGGAGGACTCGTCCATCGACGTCGACCCGCTCACCAGCACCGCGTCGACGGGGACGAGCTCGCTCGGGCGGACGAGCAGCTCGTCGCCCACCCGCACGTCGCCGACGGGGACGTCGACGATGTCGTCGCCCTCCACGCGGTGAGCGCGCTGCGGCGCGCGCGACAGCAGCGCGTCGAGCTCCCGCTTGGCGCGGTGGTTGGCGTAGTCCTCCAGGGCATCGCCGCCGGTGAGCATGAGCACGACGACGAGGGCGGCGACGTACTCGCCCACGACGACGGTCGCGACGATCGCGGTGATGGCGAGGACGTCGAGCCCGACGTTCCCGCGCAGCAGCTGCCGCACCATGCCCACGGCCTGCCAGACGGCGATCGCGATCGCGTAGACGCCGAACAACCACGACATCGCCGCGCCCGCGCCGCCGAGCCAGAGCCCGATCCCGACCAGACCGACCACGATCGTCAGCGCGACGGCCCAGTACGTCCGCGCGAGGTCCTGCCAGTGCCTCATCCCGCCATCGTGCCCCGGCGCCACGCGGAGCGCGGCCCGAGCACGGGTCGCGCCGGTCACGTCGTCAGCGCACCGCTCCGCGGCCGCCGCCCGTCCCGGCACCGGGCGGCGCCAGCGGAGCGCGCAGGAGCAGGCCGACGCCGCCCTCGAACGTCACGCCCGCCAGCCGCGGGCCTCGTGCGACCTCCGCGAACCGCCAGGGCCGGTGCAGCGCGATCGAGGCGAGGTTCCGGGCGTTGACGACGAAGAATGCCTCCATCGCACGACCGGCCACCCATTCGAGGCGCGCCCGGGTGAGCGCGGTCGCGACGCCCCGACGGCGCAGGCGCGGGTCGACCGTCACGCCGGCCAGGTAGTGCCCCGCCGGCGCCGGGTCCGTCACGACCGTGCGGTGGGACGTCTGTGCCCAGCCGACCACCTGCGACGAGTCGATGCCGGCGAGGACCGCCGTGGCGACCAGGACGCACCGTCGCTCGTCGTCGAGGGCACGGAGGAACGCGTCGGGGCGGACCGGACGACCCGCGCGCAGGCCGAATGTCTGTCATCGCCTCGACGTCGTCTGCCAGCGCAGGACGGACCGTCACCGGCAGGCGTTCACCCGTGGCCTCCGGCTCGTACGCGGCGAACGACACCACGCCACCCTAGCCAGGCGCGGCGGCCCCGCTCCCGTCTGGGGTTGTCCACAGATCCTCACGAAGGCCTAGAACAGGTGTTCTGGGTATCTGCTTGAGTGAAGCGGCTAGAGGATCGCGGAGATGTCGTACTGGGGGGCGGCAAGCACCCTCGAATGGACCTCCCCCACCGGCCGCCGACACATCACCGCGCCCGACCCCGTCGACACCACCGTCCACCGTGCGACACCCCGCGGCCCGGGGATCCCCGACCCCGGACCGCCGTTCTGAGGTCCCGCCGGGCCGGTCGTCAGGCGTCGACGGGCGCGTCGGAGACGGGCTCGGTCGGCGCCGGACGGGCGATGGCGGCGAGCGAGCGCCGTGCGGAGGGCGCGGCCAGCACGGCGGCGACGAAGGCGACGAGCAGCGCGCCGGCGACGACGAGCAGCACCTGCACGGAGTAGCGGTCGGCGAGCGGGCCGAAGACGACCATGCTCAGCGGCATGGCGACGGTCATCACGATGCCGACGAAGCCGAAGACGCGGCCCTGCATCTCGGGCTCCACGGTCTCCTGGAGGATGGCCATGCTGGGCGCGGACATCAGCGTGAACGTCGTGCCGACCCCCAGCCCCAGGACGAAGAAGACCCACATGTTCCCGGACAGCCCGAGCCCGACGGTGAAGACACCGGCGGCCAGCGTGCTGCCGACGATGAGCGCGACGCGGTTCGTCACGCGCGTCCCGACCACCGCCATCGCGAGCCCGCCGGCCAGCATGCCGGCCGCCCAGAACACCTCGTTGGTGGTGAGCTTCCAGACCTCGTCGCCGAAGGTGCGGGTGACCATGAGCGGCGTGAGGTAGGACGGCGCGCCGATGAGCACCATCGTGGTGGCGAAGACCGTCATGAGCCACTTCACGGCGCCGTGGCCGCGGATGTACCGGACGCCCGCGGCCAGGTCGCCGAAGTAGCTCGGCTTCTCCGGGGCGGCCCCGCCCGGCGTGGCGGCGTCGTGCCGGACCAGTCGCGGCACGGTGACCAGCAGCAGCATCCCGATGCCGAGCACCGCGGTGACGACGTCGACGAAGAACACCGCGACGATGTCGAAGCTGGCGTAGATCGCGGCGGCGACCACGGGGGCGAGCAGCATCATCCCGGACTGGATGGACTGGTTGATCCCGTTGATGCGGATGAGCTGCGACGCCGGCACGATCTGCGGCACCATCGCGTTCACCGCGGGCGTCTGGATCCCGGCGAACGTAGAGCGGACCGCGAGCGCCACGTAGATCAGCCACAGGTCGTCGACGCCGGACAGCATGAGCAGCGCGAGCGCCAGCGTGATCGTCGCGATGGCGCTGTCCGCGCCGATGATCAGCAGCTTGCGGGAGTGCCGGTCCGCCCACACCCCGCCGAAGATCGACATGAAGGCCTGCGGGAGCATGCCGAACACGATGCTGAGCATGAGCACCGAGCCCGACTGCGTGACGATCGTCAGGTGCCACATCACGGCGAACTGCACGAGCATCGACCCGAGCAGCGAGACCGTCTGGCCGGTGAGGAAGATCGCGACGTTCCGCTTCCAGCCGGGCATCTCGCCCGTGTCCGTGTCAGGGTCCGTGTCCAGGTCCACGGTGGTGGGTGACGGTGCGGGGTCGGGGAACTCATCGGTGCCGTGCGCGCTCACCGTGCCATCGTCGCCTGTAGCCTGACCGCGTGCCCAGCCGATTTTCCCCGCGAGAGACCCTCCACCGGCACCCCGGGGACGGCTGGGTGGCCTGCGGCGACCACCGGCACTGGGGCCTCCACGGCGCGGCGGGTCTGCTGCTCGCGCGGCGAGCGCCGGGCGCCGCCGGGGCGCCCGGCCCGGTGACCGACGTGGTGCTGCAGCACCGGGCCGTCTGGTCGGACCAGGGCGGCACGTGGGGCGTGCCGGGCGGCGCGCTCGCGCCGGGCGAGACGCCCGTCGACGGCGCCCTGCGGGAGAGCTTCGAGGAGGCCGCCGTGGAGCCCCGGACGGTGCACGTGCTCGGCACGCACGTCCTCGACCACGGCCCGTGGGCCTACACGACGGTGCTGGCCGACGTCGTGCCGGGCGCGGACGTCACGCCCGCCGCGGCCGACCCGGAGAGCCTCGAGGTGCGGTGGGTGGCCGTCGGCGACGTCGAGTCCCTGCCGCTGCTGCCCGCGTTCGGGGCGGCGTGGCCGGTGCTGCGCGCCCGGTTGGACGCCGTCAGGCGCTGAGGCCCTCGCCCGACTGCCCGTGCAGCACTCGCGCGGCCTCGGCGACCGACCCGGACAGCGACGGGTACACGGTGAACGAGTCGGCGACGTCGTCGACGGTGAGCCGGTGCGCGACCGCCAGGGTGATGGGGAAGATCAGCTCGCTCGCCCGCGGGGCCACGACGACGCCGCCGAGCACGACGCCCGCGTCCGGGTGGGCGAAGAGCTTCACGAAGCCGTCGCGCATTCCGAGCATCTTGGCGCGGGGGTTGCGGGCGAGCGGCAGGGTCGTCGTGACGTACCGGTAGCCGCGCTCGCGCAGCGTGCGCTCGCTGAGCCCGACGGTGGCGATCTCGGGGGCCGTGAAGATGTTGGCCGCGACGCGCCCGGGCTTCAGCGGCGCGACGGCGTCGCCCAGCGCGTGCGACATCGCGATGCGGCCCTGCATGGCCGCGACGGACGCGAGCGGCAGCACGCCCGTGCAGTCGCCCGCGGCGTAGACGCCGGGCACGGAGGTGCGCGAGACGCGGTCGACCTCGACGTGCCCACTCGCGGACAGGCGCACGCCCGCCTCCTCGAGGCCGATGCCCGCCGTGGAGGGCACCCCGCCGACCGCGATGAGCACGTGCGAGCCCTCGACCACGCGGCCGTCGACCAGGGTGACGGCGACCCCGTCCGCGGTGCGCTCCGCGGACGCGGCGCGCGAACGGGACATGACGGTCATGCCACGGGCGCGGAAGACGCCCTCGAGCAGCTCGGCGGCGTCCATGTCCTCGCCCGGCAGCACCCGGTCGCGGGAGGACACGAGCACCACCTGCGAGCCCAGCGCCTGGTAGGCGCCGGCGAACTCGGCGCCGGTGACCCCGGAGCCCACGACGATGAGCTTCTCGGGCAGCTCGGTGAGCCGGTACAGCTGCGTCCAGGTGAGGATCCGCTCCCCGTCAGGGACGGCGGTGGGCAGCGTGCGCGGCGTCGCGCCGACGGCGAGGAGCACGGTGTCAGCGTCGAGCGTGGCCGTCGCGCCGGAGGACTCCTCGACCACGACGCGCGACGGGCCGTCGAGCCGCCCCGTGCCTGCGACCACGTCGACGCCCTCGCGCTCGAGGCGGGCGTGGATGTCGCGGGACTGCGCGTCCGCGAGCGCGAGCACGCGGGCGTTCACGGCCTTGAGGTCGACCAGGTCGCGGCGCTCGCCGGCCGGGGCCTCGCCCCGCACCCCGAGCTCCGGGCCTTGCTCCGCCGTCGTGAACCACTCGGCGGTGGCGATCAGGGTCTTGGACGGCACCACGTCGGTGAGCACGGCCGCGCCGCCGAGGCCGTGACGCTCGACCACGGTGACGCGGGCGCCGAGGCGCCGGGCGACGAGGGCGGCCTCGTAGCCGCCGGGACCGCCGCCGACGACGACGACGTGCGGGGCGCCGGGACCGGCCGCGGGGACGCCGGGGGTGGCGGCGACCGTGGAGGCCGGGGTGCCGGCGGAGGTGTCCGGGGAAGGGGTGTTCGCGGTGGGCACGGGGACATTGTGTCAGCCCGCCGGAACACCCGTGCCGGCAGCGACGGGCTCCGGCCCGGACTACCCTCGGGACCATGAGCACCACGAGCCGCAACGTCGGGGACCTGGACGACCCGACCACCGACCCGTTCGACGTCGCCCGCGCCGCGGCGGACCACATCGCCGAGGCCACGGGGGTGCCGGGCCACGACGTGGCGCTGGTGCTCGGCTCCGGGTGGGGCGGTGCCGCCGAGCTCGTCGGCGACGTCGTGGCGGAGATCCCGACGCACGAGATCCCCGGCTTCGCCCGCCCCGCCGTCGTCGGGCACGCGGCGACGACGCGCTCGATCCGGGTCGAGCGCCCGGACGGCGCGGTGCGGCACGCCCTCGTCATCGGCGGCCGCACGCACCTGTACGAGGGCAAGGGCGTGCGCCGGGTCGCGCACGGCGTGCGCACCGCCGCCGCGACCGGCTGCGAGACCGTGGTCCTCACCAACGGGTGCGGCGGCCTGCACATCTCGTGGCGCCCCGGTCAGCCGGTGCTCCTGCGCGACCACATCAACCTCACCGGGACCTCCCCGCTCGAGGGCGCGACGTTCGTCGACCTCACCGACCTGTACTCGCCGCGCCTGCGCGAGGTCGCGCGCAGCGTGGACCCCGAGCTGCCGGAGGGCGTGTACGCCCAGTTCCCCGGCCCGCACTACGAGACGCCCGCCGAGGTCAAGATGGCCGGCCTCATGGGCGCGGACCTGGTCGGGATGTCCACCACGCTCGAGGCCATCGCCGCGCGGCACGCCGGCATGGACGTGCTCGGGATCTCGCTCGTGACGAACCTCGCGGCGGGCATCAGCCCGCAGCCGCTGTCGCACGAGGAGGTGCTGGAGGCCGGCCAGGCCGCCGGCCCGCGCATCAGCGAGCTCCTCGCCCGCATCGTCACGTCCCTGTGAGCCGTGTCCCGCCCGCGGGGCGGCGCACCGAACCGAGAGGGCCCGCCATGAGCCTCGACACCGACGACCCGGCCTACGAACCGGCGACGACGAGCACCAACCTGTCCGCGCTGCTGGACGCGGTGGAGCGCTGGATCCGCTACGACGTCGACGACGACGACAAGGCGGAGCTGTCCCGGCTCGCCCAGCAGACGACGTCCGAGCGGCGCAGCACGCGCGAGCGCGCGATCGCCCTGCTGCGCGACCGGTTCGCGGGCACGCTGCAGTTCGGGACGGCGGGGCTGCGCGGCGCGATGGCGCCCGGGCCGAACCGGATGAACCGTGCGGTCGTCACGACGGCGGCGTCCGGGCTCGGCACGTACCTCACGTCGGTGCTCGGGCGCGGCACGGCCGCGCGCGTGGTGGTCGGCTACGACGCCCGCGACCGGTCGTCGACGTTCGCGCGGGACACGGCCGCCGTGCTCACCGCCGCCGGCCACGAGGTGCTGCTCCTGCCCTCCGCACTGCCCACCCCCGTGCTCGCGTTCGCGGTGCGGCACCTGGACGCCGACGCCGGCGTCATGGTCACCGCGAGCCACAACCCCGCGCAGGACAACGGCTACAAGGTGTACCTGGGCGGCCGCGTCGTGACCGACGCCGGCCAGGGGGCGCAGATCGTGCCGCCCCACGACGCCCGGATCGCCGAGGCCATCGCCGCCGCCGGCCCGGCGTCGGGGGTGCCGCGGGTGGAGTCCGGCTGGCGGGTGCTCGGCCGCGAGGTGCTCGACGCGTACGTCGCGTCCGTGCACGACCTCGCCGAGCGCGCCGGCACGTCCACGGGTCCCGCGGAGCGGGCGGCGCTGCGCATCGTCACGACGTCCCTGCACGGCGTCGGCGGCCGCGTCCTCGCCCGGGTGCTGGCCGACGCGGGCTTCACGCGGGTCCTGCCGGTCGAGGAGCAGCTGGACCCGGACCCGTCGTTCCCCACGGTCCGCTTCCCGAACCCGGAGGAGCCCGGCGCCATCGACATGGCGCTGGCGCTCGCCGAGGCGCACGCCGACGTCGTCATCGCCAACGACCCCGACGCCGACCGGTGCGCGGTCGCCGTGTACGACCCGAGCCACGGCACCCACCAGGGCGCGGAGACCGCTCGGTCGCACGGGTGGCGGATGCTGCACGGCGACGAGGTGGGCGCGCTGCTCGGGCGGGAGGCGGTGCGCCGCATCGCGCAGGGTGACGTCGTGGCGGCGGACGGCTCCGGGCCCGTCGTGGCGTGCTCGGTCGTGTCGTCGCGCGTGCTGTCCTCGATCGCCGCCCACCACGGCGTCGGGCACGCGACCACGCTCACCGGCTTCAAGTGGATCTCGCGCACGCCCGGCCTGGTGTTCGGGTACGAGGAGGCGCTCGGCTACTGCGTCGACCCCGCCCACGTGCGCGACAAGGACGGCCTCAGCACGGCCGTGCTGGTGGCGCTGCTCGCGGCACGGGAGAAGGCCGCCGGGCGCACGCTGGTGGACGCGCTCGACGACGTCGCCCGCGAGAACGGGCTGTTCGTCACGGACCAGCTCTCCGTGCGGTTCGACGACCTGTCCCGGATCCCCGACACGATGGCACGGCTGCGCACGTCCCCGCCCCGCACCCTCGCGGGCGCCGGCGTCGCCCAGGTCCTCGACCTGTCCGACGGCGTCGACGGCCTGCCGCCCACGGACGGGATCGTCCTCCTCGGCGCGGACGACACCCGGGTCGTGGTGCGGCCCAGCGGCACCGAGCCGAAGGTGAAGTGCTACCTCGAGGTGGTGGAGCCGGTGGACCCGGCCGCGACCGCCGTCGACATCGGGCGTCTACGCGTCGCCGCGCACAAGAAGCTCGATCGCGTCAAGGCCGACGTGCGGGCGGCGCTGGGGCTCTGACCCCGCGCGAGGGCGGGTCCGTGCCGGCTCAGCGGACGAGGGCGGCGTCGTCCTGCTCGACGGCGGCCTTCCACTCGCCCTTGCGGGCGCGCCACTCCTCGTCGTCGCTGCCGCGGCGCCAGTAGCCCGACGCGGAGAGCCGCTCGCGCGGGACCGCGAGCTCGGCCCGTACCCAGCGGCGCAGGTCGCGCACCATGCCCGCCTCGCCGTGCAGGAAGACGTGGGGCGCGCCGGCCGGCAGGACGCCGGAGGCGTGCGCCGCGCGCACCGTGCCCGCCAGGTCCGCGGCGCCGCGGTGCACCCACGTGAGGCTCACGTCCGCGGCGCTGGCCAGCTCCTGCTCGTCCTCGGGGCCGGGCACCTCGACGACGGCGTGCGCGACGGCGCCCGCCGGGAGCGCCTCGAGGGCGGCCGCGATGGCGGGCAGCGCCGCGTCGTCCCCGACGAGCAGGTGCCACGGGGCCTCGGGGTCGGGCGCGTACCCGGCGCCCGGCCCGAGGAACGTCACCGGATCCCCCGGACGCACGCGCGTGGCCCAGGGCCCGCCCACGCCCTCGTCGCCGTGCACCACGAGGTCGAGGTCCCACTCGGCCTGCCCCGACGTCGCGGCGTCCGCGTCCCGGCGCGCGCGCACCGTGTACGCGCGCACCAGGGGCCGCCCGTCGGCCAGCTCGCCGAGCACGAGCTTGATGTACGTGTCCGTGTGCCCGGTGGCCTCGAGCGCCGCGAGCTCGGGGCCCGCGATCGTGACCCGCACCAGGTGCGGGGTCACGCGCCGGACGGCGGCGACCGTCGCGTGCCGCGGGGTGCGCCGCCGGGCGGACGGGCCGGTGGGCGGGGCAGGCTGGGTGTCAGGCATCGTCGGCGAGCCTAGCCGCCCCGCGACGGCGGCCTGGATGTGATGTCGGTCACCCCGAGTCGGTCACTCACGCCCGCGCGAACCGACGGACGCCCGCCGCGGCGAGCCCGGCCGCGAGCCCCAGCAGGAGGACCGACGTCGCGGGCCCCGGGCCGACCCGGCCGAGCACCCAGGCCGCGGCGGCCACCACGAGCCATCCCCGCAGGTACCAGGCGCCCAGCACCAGCATCGACATGTCGCCGTTCGGGGTCATCATCGGGGTGAACAGGCCGGGCGGGGCCGCCGTCGCGCCGGCCACCCAGACCCGCGCTGCGAGCGCGACGAGGACTACGGCGAGCACGGCCACGAGGCCGGCCGCCCCCGCCCCCGCGCCGCCCGCCGCCGCGACCAGCAGCGCCAGGACCGTCGGGACCACGGCGTGGCCGGCGACGGCGTGGCCCGTGGTGCCGGGCAGCAGCGCCCCCGGCTGCGGCTGGGCGGCGAACGCGTGCAGGCCGTCCGCCCAGGGGCGCACGGCGGCGTAGAGCACCACGGCGCCCGCCACGGTCGCGATCGCGACGCCGTCTCCCCCGACGCCCCACCGCACGGCGAGCGCGCCCGCGACGCCCGCCAGGAGCGAGCCCCCGACCGTCGCCGGACGCCGGCGCAGCCCGAGCAGGTCACGCGCGACCAGGGGGGCGCGGCGCAGGAGCGGCGCCACGAACCGCGCGCCGCGCCCGGCGACGGCGCGCGGACCGAGCACGTCCGCCACGGCCGCGGAGTCGCCGCCCACCAGGCCGCGGCCTGCTGTCACCGTGCGCGCCTGGCCCGCGGCCGCCCGGTCGACGTCGAGCTCGTCCGGCAGCACCCGGACGACGAGCCACGCCGCCCATGCCGCCGTCGCGCCGACGGCCACGGCGACGGCCACGACGAGCAGCGCACCCGCGTTCGTGCCGGCCGCGAGCCCCGGCCACGACCCGGCGGCGGCGACCGGACCCCCGGCCACCGTGGCGCCGACCGCGGCAGCCACCGCTCCCAGGGCCAGCAGCGCCCCGGCGACGCCCGTGGCGGCGCGGCGACGGCTCGGGGTCTGGGCGGCCACCCCCACCGCCAGCGGCACCTGCCCCAGCAGCGCGGCCCCTGCCCCGGCGGCGAGCAGCGGCACGGCCCCGACCGCGGCGGGCCCGCCCACGAGCCCCGCGGCCCCCGCGGTCGCGACGAACGCCGCGCCGGCGGCGGCCCCGAGCGCGAGCAGCAGGGCGCGGCGGCGCAGCACGTCCCGGGGCCGGAACTGGCCGGACAGGGCGAAGGTCGCCTCGGCCGGGCTGATCCACACGGGCCCGCCCGCCCGGGCGGCGGCGAGGGCCGCGAGGCATGCCACCCCCAGCGCCAGCGCCGCGCCCGCGACCAGCGTCACCGCGCGCGCGAACGCCGCCTCGGGCAGCGGCACGGCGGCGGTCGCCTGGGCGAGCGCCGACCACAGGATCGGCCCGTACACCAGCGCCAGCAGCACCACCCCGTAGCCGAGGTAGACGCGGTCGTGCGGGTCTCCCCCGTCCTGGGCCGCCCGGACCACGAGCGCCCGGCGCCGCAGGGAGGCGACCCACCGCCGCCAGCGTCGGTACGGGACGCGCGCGCCGTCGTCCACGTGACCGGCCGCCGCGGCCGGTCCGGCGCCCGTCATCGCGGCCCCGGCGCGGCGAGCTCGACCTCCCGGCCGCGGCGGGCCAGGTCGGCCCGCAGGTCCGGGTCGTGCGTCGCGACGAGCAGCGCGCGCCCGGAGTCCAGCGCCCCCGCGACGAGGCGGCGCGCGACCGCGCGCCACCGCGCGTCGAGGCGCTGCTCCGGCTCGTCGAGCAGCACGAGGCGGGCGGGCCGGTACAGCGTGGTCGCGAGCGCGAACATCTGCCCCTCACCGGACGACAGCTCGCCCGGCAGCTGGTCGCGCACGCGGTCCAGCTCGGCCGCGGCGAGCGCCGTCTCGACGTCCGGCCCCGGGTGCCGCCCGGCCCACGCCGACGCCACGAGGCGCAGGTGCTCGGCCACGGTGAGGTCCGGGTACGCCGCCAGGCCGCCGAGCAGCACGGCCACGTCCTCGCGCCGGCGCAGCCGCGCCCGCCGGGCGGACATCCCCAGCACGTGCACCTCGCCGGAGGTGGGCTCGTCCTTGCCCGCCACCAGGCGCAGCAGCGTGGACTTGCCGCTGCCGTTCGGCCCGACGAGGGCGGCCGCCTCCCCCGGGCCGAGGCTCAGCGTCGTCGGCGCGAGGACCTGCACCGTGCCGTGCGTGCGCGTGGCGGCGCGCACGTCGACCAGCGGGGTCCCCGCGTCCCCGCTCAGTAGCCCGAGCCGGCGGCGGCCTGCTCGCCCCCGGCGAAGCCCGCGACCACGGCCGCCGTGCCCGACAGCCCGAGCCGGGTCGCGCCGGCGCCGATCATGGCGAGCGCGTCGTCCAGCGTGCGGATGCCGCCGGAGGCCTTGACCCCGAGGTCGCCGCCCACCGTGTCCGCCATGAGCCGCACCGCGTGCACGGACGCGCCGCCGGCCGGGTGGAAGCCCGTCGACGTCTTGACGAAGTCCGCCCCGGCCTCCCGCGCGGCCCGGCACACGGCGACGATCTCGTCGTCCGTGAGCGCGGCCGACTCGATGATCACCTTGAGCACGTGCTCGGCGGGGACGGCGGCACGCACGGCCGCGACGTCCGCCCGGACGGCGTCGAACCCGCCCTCCTTGGCCACGCCGACGTCGATCACCATGTCCACCTCGTCCGCGCCGTCGGCGACGGACCGGGCGGCCTCCGCGGCCTTCACCGCGCTGACGTGCTTGCCCGAAGGGAAGCCGCACACGGTCGCCACGGCGATCCGTCCGGCCGCGACCCGCGCGGCGTGCGCGACGAACGTGGGCGAGATGCACACGGAGAACACCCCGAGGCGGACGCCCTCCTCGACCAGGGCGGTGACGTCGGCGGTGGTCGCCTCGGGCTTGAGCAGGGTGTGGTCGACGTACCGCGCGAGGGCGATCGCGTCGGCGGGCGGCTGGGCGGCGGTCATCGCTGTGCTCCTTCGGCCTGCTGGTAACCCGGCAGGATGACGTCGTCGACGAGCGCGCGGCGCTCGTCGTGGTGCATGAACGTGCTCCACGCGGCGGTCAGGGTGACGTCGGCCAGGTCGTCGATCGTCCAGCCGGCCTCCGTGACGAGCCGCGTCATCTCGTGCGACATCGAGGTGCGGGACATGAGGCGGTTGTCGGTGTTGAGCGTGACCGCGAAGTCCAGCTCCTTGAGGCGCGTGATGGGGTGGTCCGCGACCGTCGTCGCGGAGGTCGCCGCCGTCTGCAGGTTCGAGACGGGGCAGACCTCGAGAGCGATCTGGTGGTCGCGCACCCAGTGGGCGAGGCGACCGAGCTCCGCGCGCCGCCCGCCGTCGTCGTCGAAGCCCTCGTGGAACGTGATGTCCTCGACGATCCGCACGCCGTGCCCGATCCGGTCGGCCTGGCCCAGGTGGACGGCCTCGGCGATCGACGCCGGCCCGGCGGCCTCGCCCGCGTGGATCGTGGTCGGGAAGTCCTGCGTGGCCAGGTATCGCCAGATCTCCGCGTGCCGCGACGGCGGGAACCCGTCCTCCGGGCCGGCGATGTCGAACCCGACGACGCCGCGGTCGCGGTACGCCACGGCGAGCTCGGCGATCTCCTGCCACCGGTCGGTGTGCCGCATGGCCGTGACCAGCTGCCCCACCCGGATGATCCGGCCCTGCGCGGCGGCCTCGCGGATGCCCTCGTCGATGCCCGCCTGCACGGCCTCCACCGTCTCGGGGAGGGTGAGGCCGCGGGCGAGGTGCTGCTCGGGCGCCCAGCGCTGCTCCGCGTACACGACGCCGTCGGCGGCCAGGTCCAGCACCGCCTCGCGCGCCACGCGGGCCAGGGCCTCCGGCGTCTGCATGACGGCGATCGTGTGGTCGAAGGTCTCCAGGTACCGCACGAGCGACCCGGAGTCGGCGGACTCGACGAACCACGTGCCGAGCGACTCGGCGTCGTGGGCCGGCAAGACGTGGCCGACCTCGCCGGCGAGCTCGAGCACGGTCTGCGGTCGCAGGCCTCCGTCGAGATGGTCGTGCAGGAGCACCTTGGGCAGGGCGGGGATCAGGTCGACGAGGGCTTGCGTCATGGGCCCAACCTACCGGCCGTCAGAGGTCGTCGGCGGCCTCGGGGTCGTCGAGGACGGGGACCTCCTGGCTCTGCTCGACGACGTCCGCCTCCGCGGCCTCGCCGTCCAGGTCGGGGCGCGCGTGCCGCGGCTTGTATTCCTCCACGCGGTGCTCGGCCGCCACGTCGTCGGCGGGCCGCGCGTCGTCCGCCAGGGCGTCCTCGACCAGGCTCGTGGTCTCGTCGGGGTTGTCCAGCCCGGCGTCGCGCCAGGCGTCCTCAGGGGCGGTGCTCATGGACCCTCCTCCATCGTTCGACGGCGGTGCGCTCCCATGGTGGCGCGGTGCCCGGCAGCGCGCCAGGGGAAGTCAGCCGTGCGCGTCGCGGGGCAGCAGGGCCCACACGACGTGCGGCCAGCCGCCCAGCGCGGCCAGGAACCGCGGGTCCGCCCCGCCGGCCGCGGCGGGGTCGGCAAGCGCGTCGACGGGCACCGTGTGCAGGCGGGCGCCCGACGGCTCGTAGACGGTCGCGACGTCGTCGCGCACGGCCGCCAGGAGCACGACGTGCCGCGGCACCGCCGTCCGCACGCCGTGCCCGAGGTCCCCGCCCGTGTACAGCGGCACGGGTACACCGGCGGCCGCGGCCGCGACGGCGGCCGCCAGGACCCGCCGGGAGGACCGCCCGCCCACCACGCGGTGCGTGTAGCGCACGCGCCCGTACCGGGCGACGGCCGCGGCGCCCCACGGCGGCGTCCCGAGCGCGGCCGGCCACAGCGGCAGGCCGCCCGGGCCGCGCGTGGTGCGCGCGTGCAGCTCGCGCTGGAGGGCCGCGAACCCGGCCGCTGCGCCCGCCGGCCACCGGGCCAGCGCGAGCGCGCGGCGCGGGTCGCCCGCGAGGCGCGTCAGCGCGAGCACGGCGGACCCGCACGTGCGCTCGTCGACCTGCCGCGCGGGGGCAGCCGGGGCGCCGGGCAGCGTCAGCGTGCGCGGGTGCCCGGGCGCCGGCCACGGCGCGTCCCGCCCGAGCGGGTCGAGCACCCGCGCCCGCACCGGGCCGGCGAGGGCGTCCAGGTCGCGCCGGACGTCCCCGGGCAGGTCCGGGCGGGCGAACCGGCCGGCGGGCGGCGCCGGGAGCGGCGGGCCCGCGAACGCCCCCGCGAGCGCGAGCAGGTCCGTGGCCCGCAGGCGCCGCGGTGTCGCGGTCCCCCGGCTCGGCGCGCCGACCCGGCCCGGCATGGTCGCCCCGACCGCCCGCGCGCCCGGCTCAGCCGATCCGGTCGAGCAGGAGCGCGCGGGCCGCCTCGCCGTCCGCGGCGTCGTCGACGGACCACGCGCCGTCGAGCGCCGCCCGGGCCCGGTCGAACCGCTCGGGGGTGTCGGTGTGCAGCGTCAGGAGCGGCTGACCCGCGGTGACCGTGTCGCCCGGCTTCGCGTGCAGCTCGACGCCGGCGCCGGCCTGCACCGCCTCGTCGCGGCGAGAGCGCCCCGCCCCGAGCCGCCAGGCCGCGATGCCCACGGCGTAGGCGTCCAGGCTCGTGAGGACCCCGGAGCGGTCGGCCAGCACGTCCTGCCGCTCCCGCGCCACGGGCAGCTCCGCGTCCGGGTCCCCGCCCTGGGCGGCGATCATCCGGCGCCAGGTCTCCTTCGCCCGGCCGTCCGCCAGCGCCGCCCGCACCTCGGCCTCCGGTACCGGTCGGCCGGCGCCCGCCAGCATCTCCACGGCGAGCGCGACGGTGAGGTCGACGACGTCGGCCGGGCCGCCGCCGTCGAGCACCTCGACGGACTCGCGGACCTCCAGTGCGTTGCCCGCGGTGCGCCCGAGGGGCACGCCCATGTCCGTGAGCAGCGCGACCGTGCGCACCCCCGCGTCCGTGCCGAGGTCCACCATCGTGCGGGCGAGCTCCCGCGCCGCGTCGAGGTCCTTCATGAAGGCACCGGAGCCCACCTTGACGTCGAGCACGAGCGCGCCGGTGCCCTCCGCGATCTTCTTGCTCATGATCGAGCTGGCGATGAGCGGCACCGCCTCGACCGTGCCCGTGACGTCTCGCAGCGCGTAGAGCTTCTTGTCCGCGGGCGCCAGACCGGCCCCGGCGGCGCAGATCACCGCGCCCACGTCCTCGAGCTGGTCCATCAGCTCGGCGTTGCTCAGCGACGCGCGCCAGCCCGGGATCGCCTCGAGCTTGTCGAGCGTGCCGCCCGTGTGCCCGAGGCCGCGGCCCGACAGCTGCGGCACGGCCACCCCGAACGACGCGACGAGCGGCGCCAGGGGCAGGGTGATCTTGTCCCCCACTCCCCCGGTGGAGTGCTTGTCCGCGGTGGGCCGCGAGAGGCCGGAGAAGTCCATCCGCTCCCCGGAGGCGATCATCGCAGCCGTCCAGCGCGCCACCTCGGGCCGCGTCATGCCGCGCAGCAGGATCGCCATCGCGAGCGCCGACATCTGCTCCTCGGCGACGGCGCCCCGGGTGTACGCGTCGACCACCCAGTCGATCTGGGCGGCCTCGAGCGCGTGCCCGTCGCGCTTGGTCCGGATCACGTCGACGGCGTCGAACGCCTCGGGCGTGCTGGTCATGCCTCAGTCCTTCCGCGGTAGCGGTCCAGGTCCGGTGCGCCGAACGCGTCCGGCAGCACCTCCGTCATGGGCACCACGCCGCGCACCGACTCCACGAGCAGGTCGGGGCCGCCGTGCTCCCACAGCAGCTGGCGGCACCGCCCGCACGGCATGAGGGTGCGGCCCTCGCCGTCCACGCAGGTGAACGCCACCAGCCGCCCGCCGCCGCCCGTGACGAGGGCGGAGACCAGCGAGCACTCGGCGCACAGCGTCACGCCGTAGGCGGCGTTCTCGATGTTGCACCCGACGACCACGCGGCCGTCGTCCACCAGCGCCGCGGCGCCGACCGGGAAGCCCGAGTACGGCGCGTACGCCCGGCCGACGACGTCGCGCGCCGCCGCGCGCAGCGCGTCCCAGTCGACGGCCGGCTCGTTCGTGCTCGTCATCGCTACTCCTTGGTGTACGGGGTGCCCGACGCGGCGGGCGCGCGCGACCGGCCGACGAGCCCGGCCACGGCGAGCAGCGTCACCACGTACGGGAGCATGAGCATGAACTGGCTCGGCACCGGCGACCCCACGACCGACAGGACGTTCTGCAGGTTGGTCGCGAACCCGAAGAGCAGGCCCGCCAGGGCGGCGCGCAGCGGGTCCCACTTGCCGAAGATGACCGCGGCGAGGGCGATGAAGCCGGCGCCGGCCGTCATCTCCCGGCCGAACTGGTTGATCGACACCACCGTGTAGAAGGCGCCGCCGAACCCGACCACGGCGCCGCCGATCAGCACGGCCCGGTACCGGGTGCGCACGACGTCGATGCCCACGGTGTCGGCGGCCTTGGGGTGCTCGCCCACCGCGCGCACCCGCAGGCCCCACTTGGTGCGGAACAGCGCGTACCAGACGGCGGGCACCGCCAGGTACATGAGGTACACGACGATGGTCTGGTTGAAGAGCACCGGGCCGATGACCGGGATGCTCTCGAGCCCCGGGACGGGCAGCCGCGAGAACCGCACGGTCGAGTTGAGCGACTCGGCGTTGGGCACGAGCAGCTCGGAGTAGAAGAAGCTCGTCAGGCCGATCACCAGCACGTTGAGCACCACGCCGACGATCACCTGGTTGACGCGGTAGGTGATGGTGAAGAGCCCCAGCACGAGCGCGACGAGGGCGCTCGCGACGACCGCGGCGACGAGCCCGGCCCACGGGCTGTTCGTGATCGAGCCGACGATCGCGGCGACGAAGGCGCCCGCGAGGAGCTGGCCCTCGATGGCGATGTTCACCACGCCCGCGCGCTCGCCGATCACGCCGCCCAGCGCGCCGTACACGAGTGGGACCGACAGGCCCACGGCGCCGCCGAGGAGCCCCACGACCGACAGATCGCGCGGGCTGCCCGCCGCCGCCCATGCGAGGAACCCGACCAGCAGCGCGGCCGCGAAGAGGGCGATCGCCCACGCCGGGACCCGCCGGCCGGCCCGCGTGCGGACCGCCGCGTAGCCGAGCACGAGCAGCCCGACGGCGGCGCACGCCCAGGCCGTGGCCATCGCGGGCACCACCAGCGTGGAGAGCACCACGAGGTCGGTGCTGGTCGAGAGCGCGAAGCGCGCGGAGCCCTCGTGCGGCGACACGAGCAGCAGCAGCGCGTACAGCGCGAGGACGACGGCGAGGCCGATGGTGGCCTTCCAGGTCACCGGGGCGCCGTCCCGCGGGGCGGGCGACGCGGCAGCAGGGGCCGTCGGGTCGACGGTCGTGGCGGTCATGCCTGTCCCTCCTCGGTGCCGCGCGGGGCCACGGCGCGACGACGGCCCGGACGGCCCTCCCGTCGTCGGGGTGTACGGTCCGGCTGCGGGAGCCGGAAGATGGCGCGCACCAGCGGCGGCGCCGCGATGAACAGCACGATCAGGGACTGCACGACCAGCACGATCTCGATCGGGATGCCCTGCGCCGCCTGCATGGCCGACCCGCCGGCCTTGAAGCCGCCGAACAGGATGCCCGCGCCGAGCACGCCCCACGGCGACGAGCCGCCGAGCAGCGCCACCGTGATGGCGTCGAAGCCGATGCCCGCGTCAATGTCGGCGCTGAAGCCCGTGGTCACCGTGCCCAGCACCTGCTGCGTGCCGGCGAGACCCACCAGGCCACCGGCGACGAGCATGACGAGCACCGTGGTGCGCGGGACGTCGATGCCGGCGACCCGCGCCGCCTTCGGGTTCTCCCCCACGGCGCGGAAGGCGAAGCCCGCGCTCGAACGGTTCAGGAGCCACCAGACGCCGACGACTGCCAGCAGCGAGAGCGCGAAGCCCCAGTGCAGGTTGTACCGGTCGCCGATGAGGGGCGGCAGCACCGAGCTGTCCTGCATCGCGGGGGTCTTCGGGTTCGCCGAGCCGGGGGCCTGCATCAGGCCGGGCGTCGCCAGGAAGTACGACAGCAGGTAGAAGGCGACGTAGTTGAGCATGATCGTGACGATCACCTCGTGAGCCCCGGTGCGGGCCTTGAGCAGGCCGGCGATTCCCGCCCACAGCGCGCCCGCGGCGACGCCGGCGACCAGGCACAGCAGCATGTGCCACGGGAACGGGAGGCCGGTGACGCCGAAGCCGATCCACCCGGCGGCGGTCGCGGCGACGAGCATCTGCCCCTGGCCACCGATGTTGAACAGACCGGCGCGGAACGCCAGCGCGACGCCGAGGCCCGCCGCGATGAGCGGCGTCGCGTTCGTGAGCGTCTGCGTGAGCGGCCGGATCCCCTGCGCGAACGAGTCGGCGCCGAAGTTGTAGACCGCGCCCTGGAACAGCGCCGAGTAGGCGCCGCCGACGGCCTGGCCGATCGCGGCCAGCGTGTCGGAGGGCCGGGCGAAGAAGTACGGCGCCGACGCCTGCACGCTCTCGTCGGTGACGACGATGAGGACCGAGCCCGCGAGGACCGCGAGCACGATCGCCCCGAGCGCCACCGCCCAGCCGCCGGAGGTCGCGCGGCGGAAGGCGTCACGCCAGCGCTGCCCGGACTCCTCGACCACGGGCGCCTGCTCGCGGGCGACCTCCTGCTCCAGCTCCTCCGCCAGGCCGGGTTCGGCCGTCGCGTCGACCGTCTCCAGCGCCTCGCCCAGGGGCGAGGTGGGGTCGACGCCGGCCTCCGGTGCCCGGTCCTGGGGCGTCTCGCCGCTCACGCCGCGTCTCCTTCGTTCTGGGGCCCCGTCGGCGACGCGTCCTCGGGCGCGATGCCGGCCATCATGAGACCGAGCACGTCGCGCGACGTCGTGGAGGGGACGATCCCGACCACACGGCCGCGGTACATGACCATGATCCGGTCGGCGAGCGCGACGGCCTCGTCGAGCTCGGTCGACACCACCACCACCGGGATGCCGGTGTCGCGCGTCTCGACGATCCGCTTGTGGATGAACTCGATGGACCCGACGTCGACGCCGCGGGTCGGTTGCGCGGCCACGAGCAGGCGCAGCTCGCGGGACAGCTCGCGCGCGAGCACGACCTTCTGCTGGTTGCCGCCCGACAGCCGGCCGACGCGCGTCTCGATGCCCTGCGTGCGGACGTCGAACTCGGCGACCTTCTCGCGGGCGAACTCGTCGCGCAGCGCCAGCTGCAGGGTGCCGCGGCGCACGAACGGGGGCCCGTCGGTGCGGTCGAGCACGAGGTTCTCGGCGATCGTGAACTCGCCGACCAGGCCGTCCTCGTTGCGGTCCTCCGGCACGAAGCCGACGCCGGCGTCCAGGATCCGGCGCACCGACCGGCCCACCAGCTCCTTGCCGTCGAGCCGCACGCTGCCGGTGACCTGGCCCTGCAGGCCCACCAGGGCCTCGGTGAGCTCCGTCTGCCCGTTGCCCTGCACCCCGGCCACGACGAGCACCTCGCCGCCGCGCACGGTGAAGCTGACGTCGTCCACCAGCACCTGGCCGTCGGGCCCGGTGACCCGCAGGTCGGTGACGGCCAGCTCGTTGTCGGTGGTGCGCGGGGCGTCCTTGCGGACGGTCAGCTCGACGGCGCGGCCCACCATGAGCGACGCCAGCTCGGCGTCGGTCGCCCCCGGGTCGGCCTCGCCCACCACCTTGCCGTGCCGCACGACGGTGATGCGGTCGGCCACCGCCCGCACCTCCCGCAGCTTGTGCGTGATGAAGACGATCGCGGCGCCCTCGTTCCGGAGCTGGCGCATGATCGCCATGAGCTCGTCGGTCTCCTGCGGGGTGAGCACGGCCGTCGGCTCGTCGAACACCAGCACGTCGGCGTCGCGGGAGAGCGCCTTGATGATCTCGACCCGCTGCTGCACGCCCACGGGCAGGTCCTCGACCAGCGCGTCCGGGTCCACCTGGAACCCGAAGCGGGCCGAGATCTCCCGCACCTTCGCGCGGGCGCTGTCCAGGTCGAGCACGCCCCCGGCGCGCGTGGACTCGTGGCCGAGCATGACGTTCTCGGCGACCGTGAACACCGGGACCAGCATGAAGTGCTGGTGCACCATGCCGATCCCCGCGGCCATCGCGTCCCCGGGCCCGGCGAAGTCCTGGACCGCGTCGTCCAGGAGGATCTGGCCCTCGTCAGCCTGGTACAGGCCGTAGAGCACGTTCATCAGGGTGGACTTGCCGGCGCCGTTCTCGCCCAGCAAGCAGTGGATCTCGCCCGGCTCCACCACCAGGTCGATGTGGTCGTTCGCCACGAGGGCGCCGAAGCGCTTCGTGATGCCGCGCAGCTCGAGCCTCATGCTCTGCCTTCCGTCGGTCGAGGGTCCCGAGGGCCAGGACGACGCACCGTCGCCAGCGTCTCACCGCGGCGGCGTCGGCGCCGCCGGGCACAGACCGTGCGCGGGCCCGCGACGTTCCGCGGGCCCGCGCACGAGCGTCATGCGTCTGCCGTCCGGGCGGTCACTCCTGCCCGGAGAGGTACGACTTGACCTCGACCTCGCCGGAGATGATCTGCTCCTTGAGGGCGTTGACCTCCTCCATGAGGGCGGGGTCGACCTTGTCCTCGAAGTTGTGCAGGGGGGCCAGGCCCACCCCGTCGTTCTCGAGGGTGCCGACGTACGGCGCCGGGTCGAAGTTGCCCTGGCCCGCCGCGAGCACGGCCTCGGAGGTCGAGACGTCCATCCGCTTGAGGATCGACGTGAGGACGTAGTCCTGCGTGGACGGGTCGGTCTCGTAGAAGTCCGCGTCGACACCCACGAGGGCGATGTCCTTGCCGGAGTCCTGGATCGCCGCGATCGCCGACTGGTAGATCGGGCCGCCCACCGGCAGCAGGACGTCGACGCCCTGGTCGATGATGTTCTGCGCGGTCGTCTTCGCGGTCTCGTTGGCCTCGAAGCCGCCCGTGAACGAGCCCTCCTCGCCGCCGGAGAACCCGACGACCTCGACCTCGGCGCCCTTGGTCTCGTTGTAGTACTCGACGCCCTGCTTGAAGCCGTCCATGAAGATCGTGACCGTCGGGAACGGCTGGCCGCCGAACGTGCCGACCTTGCCCGCCTCGGAGTACCCGGCGGAGAGGTAGCCGGCGAGGAACGCCGCCTGCGCCGTGTCGTAGAGGAGCGGCTTGATGTTCTCGGCGTCGGCCGTGCCGTCGAAGTCCGCGTCGGCCGCGTCGTCGACGATGATGTAGTGCGTCTCCGGGTTCGCGGTCGCGGACTCGATCGTCGCGGCGGACAGGGCGAACCCGACCGACACGATGGCGTCGCAGTTCTGGCCGACGAGCGACTCGAGGTTCGGCTTGAAGTCGCTCTCGGACTGCGACTGGACCTCGACGGCCTCGGTGCCGAGCTCCTCCGCGGCCTGGATGACGCCCTCGTAGCTGAGCTGGTTGAAGCTCTTGTCGTCGAACCCGCCCTGGTCCGAGACGATGCACGGCTTGAAGTCGCTCGTCGCGCCCGCGTTGCCGCCGTCGCCGGACTCCTCGGGGGCCTCGGCACAGGCCGCCAGCGCGAGCGCGGCGACGCCGGCGAGGGCGGTGAGCTGGATCGCTCTCTTCACCTGTCGCTCCTGTCGGTCGTTTCGTCGGGCCAGGGTCGTCCGGCCCGTCACCGTGGTGAGCCTAACCACCCCCGCGCGGCCCGAGAACCACGAGCGACGAACCCGCAGGAGTCGTTACCGAAGCGGTATCGACCGGCGCCGGGCGGAAACGCGCCGGACACTTTCCGGCGTCTCAGCGGTGCAGCGCGAAACGTCCCAGCAGGCGGGCACCGACGGCGATCGCCCGCTCGTCCACCGCGAGGTCGCCCTGGTGGATGTCGTACCGCCGCTCCCCCGGCGTCCCGGTGCCCAGGCGGGCCATCGCGCCAGGCACCTTGGTGAGGTACCAGGCGAAGTCCTCGCCGCCGAGCGACTGCTCGGTGAGCACGACGCCGTCCGGGCCGAGCACCGCCGCGCCGGCGGCCTCGAGCGCGCCGGTCACGGCGGCGTCGTTGTCCACGGGCGGCACCCCGCGCGCGTGCCGCACGGTGACGTCGACCTCGTACGGCGCCACGACCTGCTCCACCGCGTCGTGCAGCACCTGGCCGGCGCGCTCCCACGCGCGCACGTCGGAGCAGCGCAGCGTGCCGCCGACCGTGCCCGTGGCGGGGATCGCGTTGTGCGCGTTGCCCGCGTGCACCGCGCCCCAGGTGAGGTTCACCCCCGAGCGCGGGTCGAGCCGGCGGCCCAGCACCGCCGGGACCTGGGTGATGACCTGCCCCAGGGCGTACACGACGTCGCCCGTGAGGTGCGGCCGGGAGGTGTGCCCGCCGGAGGACGACAGCGTCACCGTGACCGTGTCCGACGCGGACGTGATCGGCCCGATGCGGGTGCCGATCTGGCCGACGTCGAGCTTGGGCTCGCAGTGCACGGCGGCGACGCGGTCCACCCCGTCCAGGGCGCCCTGCGCGACGACGTCGAGGGCCCCGCCGGGCATCACCTCCTCCGCGGGCTGGAAGACGAGCCGCACGCCCCGCTCGAGCAGCCCCTCGTCGTGCAGCGCCGCGAGCGCCAGGCCGGCGCCCAGCACGACCGCCGTGTGCACGTCGTGCCCGCAGGCGTGCGCCACGCCCGCCACGACCGACCGGAACGGCAGCCCGCAGGAGTCGTCGAGGGGCAGCGCGTCGATGTCGGCGCGCAGCGCCACCCGGCCGCGCCCGTCGGCCGACCGGTCGGGGCCGACGTCGCAGACCAGGCCCGTGCCCTCGAGCAGCCGCGGCTCGAGGCCCGCGGCGCGCAGCCGGTCCGCGACCAGCGCGGTGGTCCGCACCTCCTGCCGGCCCAGCTCGGGGTGGGCGTGCACGTCGCGGCGGATCTCCACCAGCTCGGCCTCGAGGTCCGCGACGACCTCGTCGAGCCGGGCCCCCGCGCGCGACACGTCCGGCGCGTCCGGCGCGCTCACAGGACGTCCTCCCGGCCGTGGGCGCGCATCGCGTCCACCATGGCCTTGACCTGCTGCGCCCGCGCACGGGTCGTCACGAGCAGCGCGTCGGGGGTGTCCACCACGACCACGTCGTCGATGCCGAGCAGCGCCACCACGCGGTCGCCGCCGGGCACGACGACCGAGCCGGCCGACTGGACCCGCACCACGTCCCCGGCGTCGCCCAGCACCTTCGAGCCGTCGTCGTCGACCGACGGCAGGAGCGCGGCGAGCGAGTTGAAGTCGCCGACGTCGTCCCAGCCGAACGTCCCGGGGACGACGGCGACCCCGCCCTCGGCCGCCACGGGCTCGGCGACGGCGTGGTCGATCGCGATCTTCTCCAGGCCGGGCCACACGCGGGCGACCACCGCGGCGCGGTCGGGGGTGTCCCAGGCCGCCGCGATCTCCCGCAGCCCGTCGTGCAGGGCCGGCCGGTGCGTCGCGAGGTGGCCGAGCAGCACGCTCGTGCGCGCCACGAAGATGCCGGCGTTCCAGCGGTACTCCCCCGAGGCGACGTACTCGCGCGCGGTCGCGGCGTCGGGCTTCTCCGTGAAGCCGCGCGCGTGCAGCGCGCTGGGCGCGCCCTCCACGCCGAGCGGCTCGCCGCTGCGCACGTAGCCGAACGCCACCGAGGGGCGCGACGCGGCGATGCCGATGGTGGCCACGAAGCCGGCCCGGGCCGCCGCCACCGCCTCGCGGACGGCCGTGTCGAAGGACGCGGAGCCGGAGACGACCTGGTCCGCGGCGAACGACCCCACGACCACGTCCCCGTGCCGCTGCTCGAGCACGGCCGCCGCCAGCCCGATGGCGGCCATCGAGTCGCGCGGGGACGGCTCCGCGAGCACGACGTCGTCGGACAGCTCGGGCAGCTGCGCGCGCGCCGCCGCGACGTGCTGCTCGCCCGTCACGAGGACGACGCCGTCCTCGCCCGCGAGCGGCCGCAGCCGGTCCACCGTGCCCTGCAGCAGCGTGCGCCCCGCTCCGGAGAGGTCGTGCAGGAACTTCGGCGCCCCCGCCCGCGACAGCGGCCACAGCCGGGTGCCGGCGCCTCCCGCGGGAACCACGGCGTAGAACCCGGTGACCGGTGGACGGGAGGGAGACGCCGCAGTGCTCATGTCCGCAGCATAGGCGTGCTGACGGCCGGGCCGCCGACGACGTCAACCCTGTGGAATAGGTCACGAATACCCCCGGCCCGTCCCGGTTTGCCGGACCTCGTGTGCCACGAGACGACCGGATGTCACTACAGTGACCGTGAACGGAATCCACACAGAATCCGCCAACGGAGGCTCCCCCCGTGCCTACAGCACCTGCTGGCACGCTCTACCGCGGCCGTGAAGGCATGTGGTCCTGGGTCGCGCACCGCGTGACCGGCGTGCTCATCTTCTTCTTCCTCCTCGTGCACATCCTGGACACGGCACTGGTCCGGGTCTCGCCCGAGGCGTACAACGCCGTGATCGGCACGTACCAGACGCCGATCATGGGACTCGGGGAGGCCGGCCTCGTCGCCGCGATCGTCTTCCACGCGTTCAACGGCATCCGCGTGGTCCTGGTCGACTTCTGGGCCAAGGGCCCGAAGTACCAGAAGGCGATGCTCTGGGTCGTCGTCGGCCTGTTCGTCGTGACGATGGCCGGCTTCCTGCCGCGGCACCTGATGAACGTCTTCGGAGGTGGGCACTGATGGCCACGACCCAGAGCGGCTCCGCGACCCCGTCCCCGCTCGCGGCCCCCCGGTCCCCCTACGCCCGCCGCAAGACCACGCGCGGCAACTACGAGCTGTACAGCTGGGTGTTCATGCGGGCGTCCGGCGTCGTGCTGCTCGTGCTCGTGTTCGGGCACCTGTTCGTCAACCTCATGGTGGGCGAGGGCGTGCACGCGATCGACTTCGCCTTCGTCGGCGGCAAGTGGTCCAGCCCCTTCTGGCAGATCTGGGACCTGCTGATGCTGTGGCTCGCGATGATCCACGGCACCAACGGCGTGCGCACGATCATCAACGACTACGCCCAGCGCGACATGACGCGCGGCGTGCTCAAGTCGCTGCTGTACCTGGCGTTCACGATCGTCGTCGTGCTCGGCACCCTCGTGATCTTCACGTTCAACCCCTGCCCGCCGGGCGCCCCGGCCGAGCTCCTGCCGTCGATCTGCTTCCCGAACTAAGGACTGGCACCCCCCGATGCAGACACACCAGTACGACGTCGTCATCGTCGGCGCAGGCGGCGCCGGCATGCGCGCGGCGCTCGAGGCCTCCGGCGAGGCCCGCACCGCGGTGATCTCGAAGCTGTACCCCACCCGCTCCCACACCGGCGCCGCCCAGGGCGGCATGGCGGCGGCCCTCGCGAACGTCGAGGAGGACAACTGGGAGTGGCACACCTTCGACACCGTCAAGGGCGGTGACTACCTGGTCGACCAGGACGCGGCGGAGATCCTCGCGAAGGAGGCCATCGACTCGGTCCTCGACCTGGAGAAGATGGGCCTGCCGTTCAACCGCACGCCCGAGGGTCGCATCGACCAGCGCCGGTTCGGCGGCCACACCCGCGAGCACGGCCAGGCCGCGGTGCGCCGCGCCTGCTACGCCGCGGACCGCACGGGCCACATGATCCTGCAGACGCTGTACCAGAACTGCGTCAAGCAGGACGTGGAGTTCTACAACGAGTTCTACGTGCTCGACCTGCTCACGGACCACGACCTCACCACGGAGCAGATCGAGGACGGCGCCGAGGTCAACGCGACCGGCGTCGTGGCCTACGACCTCGCGAGCGGCGAGATCCACGTGTTCCAGGCGAAGGCGATCATCTTCGCCACCGGCGGCGCGGGCAAGATCTTCAAGACCACCTCGAACGCGCACACCCTCACGGGCGACGGCATGGCGCTGGCGTACCGCCGCGGCCTGCCGCTGGAGGACATGGAGTTCTTCCAGTTCCACCCGACGGGCCTCGCCGGCCTGGGCATCCTCCTCTCGGAGGCCGCCCGCGGCGAGGGCGGCATCCTGCGCAACTCCGAGGGCGAGCGCTTCATGGAGCGCTACGCCCCCACCATCAAGGACCTCGCGCCGCGCGACATCGTCGCCCGCTCGATGGCCAACGAGGTGCGCGAGGGCCGCGGCGCCGGCCCGAACAAGGACTACGTCCTGCTCGACCTCACGCACCTGGAGCCCGCGCACATCGACGCGAAGCTCCCGGACATCACCGAGTTCGCGCGCACCTACCTCGGCATCGAGCCGTACACCGAGCCGGTGCCCGTGTACCCCACGGCGCACTACGCGATGGGCGGCGTGCCGACCAACGTGCAGGGCGAGGTGCTGCGCGACAGCCACAACGTCGTCAAGGGCCTCTACGCCGCCGGCGAGGTCGCGTGCGTCTCCGTGCACGGCTCCAACCGTCTCGGCACGAACTCCCTGCTGGACATCAACGTCTTCGGCAAGCGCGCCGGCCGCTCCGCGGCCGCGTACGCCAAGACGGTCGCCCAGCACAAGGAGCTTCCGGAGAACCCCGCCGCCCGCGTCGAGGCGCAGCTGGCCGAGATGCGCGACCGTCCCGAGGGCGAGCGCGTGGCCGACGTCCGGCAGGCGCTCCAGGAGACGATGGACGCGAACGCCCAGGTGTTCCGCACCGGCGACTCCCTCAACGAGGCGCTCGCCACGATCCGCGACCTGCAGAAGCGGTACCGGAACGTCTCCGTCCAGGACAAGGGCAAGCTGTTCAACACGGACCTGCTCGAGGCGATCGAGCTCGGCTTCCTGCTCGACATCGCCGAGGTGACCGTGGTCGCCGCCCTGAACCGCAAGGAGTCGCGCGGCGGCCACTACCGGGAGGACTTCCCGAACCGCGACGACGCCAACTACATGCTGCACACGATGGCGTACCGCCGTCCGACGTCGGCCCCCGACGCCGGCGACGGCCACGTCCCGGGCTACTTCGACCACGTCGAGAACTTCGGGGACTACAAGGTCGTCCTGGGGTCCAAGCCCGTCACCCAGACCCGGTACGAGCCCATGGAGCGGAAGTACTGATGACTGCTGTTCTCGAGAACCCCGCCGCCCCGTCCTCCGAGCCGGAGGTGGGCGCCGTCCCCAGCTTCGACGTCACGCTCCGCATCCGGCGGTACAACCCCGAGTCGGAGCACGGCGAGGAGTCGACCTGGGACGACTTCACCGTCCAGGTGCACGGCACCGACCGCGTCCTCGACGCGCTGCACAAGATCAAGTGGGAGCAGGACGGCTCGCTGACCTTCCGCCGCTCGTGCGCCCACGGGGTCTGCGGCTCGGACGCGATGCGGATCAACGGCCGCAACCGGCTCGCCTGCAAGACGCTCCTCAAGGACGTCAACCCCGACAAGCCGATCACGGTCGAGCCCATCAAGGGCCTTCCCGTGGTCAAGGACCTCGTGGTCGACATGGAGCCGTTCTTCGCCTCCTACCGCGAGATCATGCCGTTCCTCATCACCTCGGGGAACGAGCCGACGCGCGAGCGCCTGCAGTCCGCAGAGGACCGTGAGCGCTTCGACGACACCACCAAGTGCATCCTGTGCGCCGCGTGCACGTCGTCGTGCCCCGTGTTCTGGACCGACGGCCAGTACTTCGGCCCGGCCGCGATCGTCAACGCGCACCGGTTCATCTTCGACAGCCGGGACGAGGGCGCCACGCAGCGCCTGGAGATCCTCAACGACAAGGAGGGCGTGTGGCGCTGCCGCACGACCTTCAACTGCACCGAGGCCTGCCCGCGCGGCATCGAGGTCACCAAGGCGATCCAGGAGGTCAAGCGCGCGATGATCACCCGCGCGTTCTGACCCCTCGCCCCGTCCGGCGGACCTCGGACTGCCGCAGGGCCCAGGAGCCCCGTCGTACCCCTCGGACGACGGGGCTCCACGGTTTCCCGGAGCCCTGGCCCCGGCGCACGAACCGCTCGATCTCCGCCGCGTCCCGCCGCGCGGCGACCTCCGCCTCGGCGTACGCGATCTCGTCGAGCCGCGGCGGGTCGTGCACCCACGCGCAGATCAGCAGCAGCACCCGCGCGACGAAGTTCACGAGCAGCAGCACCGTCACGAGTCCGGCGAACGCCGCGAGCAGCGCGTTGCGGGACGCCCCCGCCGCCACCACGGACGTGCCCAGCCAGCGCAGCGCGCCCGCGATCAGGCCCGCCGCGAGGCAACCGAGCAGGAGGTCCCGCTGCCGGCGAGGCCGCACCCGGGCGACCACGCGCACGATGAGGAACACCAGCAGCGCGTCGAGCACGACCCCGACGGCGGTGGAGCCCGTGGTCAGGGCGAGCCGCACCGGCGGCGACGTGCCGAGCACGTCCTCGACCTCCCGGTTGACGGTCTGGGCCACGATGCTCGCGCCCGCCGAGGCGAGGACCATCACGCCCAGGATGACGAAGCCGAGCAGCTCCCAGACGCGGGACAGCACCGGGCTGACGCCGACGACGGGCTGGTCGAACATCGACCGCACGGACACGCGCAGCGCGCGCATGAACCCGATCGCGGTGGCGAGCAGCACGACGGACGCGACGATCGTCGTCGGGCCCCAGAGGTCGCTCTCGATCAGCTGCTGGGGTGTCAGCACCGCCGTGCTGCCGGTGCCGACCAGGCCCGGCAGCCACGACTCCAGCTGCTCGAAGACGGCGTCCTGCAGCTCCGGCCGGTTGGCCAGGGTGGTCGCGAAGACGCTGTAACCGATCGTGAGGGCGGCGAAGAGGGAGAAGATCGCCTGGTAGGCGATGCCGCCGCACAGCAGGGCACCGCGCCGGTCGACGTACCAGTACCACGACCGTACCGGCCGCAGGCTCCGGAACCACTCGTAGGCGTCCAGGGCGCGCTCCCTGGCCCGCTCGAGTGCTCCCACACCGGTGACCCTAGGGAGCGGGTCGCTCTCCCGCGAGCCGGAAGGAGCGGAACGGGCGCCACACCCCGTCGTCCCCGTGCTCGTACTGCCACAGCCGGTCCACCTCGAAGACGCCGTCGAAGTCCGCCATCTCGACGAAGGCGCGGTCCAGGTCGGCCTCGGAGACCTCGTGCGCGACGGTGACGTGCGGGTGGTAGTTGAACCGCAGGTCCTGGGCCAGCACGCCGGAGCGGGCGGCCGTCTCGAGCTGCTCGCACTCGGCGATGCCCTCGGCCAGGGACACGAAGACCACCGGCGAGACGGGGCGGAACGTGCCCGCGCCCCGCAGGTGCACGCGGAACGGGGCCGTCTCGGAGGCCACCTTCTCCAGGTGCTCGGCGACCGCGTCCAGCAGCGACTCGTCCACCACCGTCGGCCCGATCACCGTGATGTGCGGCGGGATGGCGTGCGCGAGCGGGTCGCCCAGCGAGGCGCGCGCCTCCTGCAGCCGGCTGCCGTACGGCTCGGGCACCGCGATGGCGACACCGATCCGCACCTGCGACGGACCGCGCTCGGGGAGGTTCACCGGGCGCCTCGCGGCAGCAGGCCGAAGCGGTCGTAGACCCGGTCGAGGACCGGGCGGGCGATGTCCCGCGCGCGCTGCGCGCCGTCGGCCAGCACCTTGTCGAGCTGCGCCGGGTCGGACAGGTACGTCTGCGCTCGCGCCTGGAACGGCTCGAGGAACGCGACGACGGCGTCGGCCAGGTCCACCTTGAGGTACCCGTAGCCGCGGCCGTCGTACTCGGCGGCGATCTCGTCGACACCGCGGCCGGTCACGGCCGAGAAGATCGTGAGCAGGTTGGACACGCCCGGCTTGGTCGCCGGGTCGTAGCGCACCCCGTAGGTCTCGTCGGCGTCGGTGACGGCCCCCTTGATCGCCTTGACGGCCTTCTTGGGGTCCTCGAGCAGCCACACGACGCCCTTGCCGCCGGCGTTCGACTTGCTCATCTTCGCCGTGGGCTCCTGCAGGTCCTGGATCTTCGCCACGGCCTTGACGATGTGGGCCTCGGGCACGACGGCGGTGCCCTCCCCGAAGCGGGTGTTGAGGCGGACCGCCAGGTCACGGGTGAGCTCGAGGTGCTGGCGCTGGTCCTCCCCGACCGGCACGAGGGCCGTGTCGTACAGCAGGATGTCCGCGGCCATGAGCACCGGGTACGTGAAGAGGCCGACGGTGGTGCCCTCGGAGCCCTGCTTGGCCGACTTGTCCTTGAACTGGGTCATCCGGCCGGCCTCGCCGAAGCCGGTCTGACAGCTCAGCAGCCACGCGAGCTCCGCGTGCTCGGCCACGTGCGACTGGACGAAGAGGATCGACCGCTCGGGGTCGATGCCGCCGGCGAGATACTGGGCGGCGGTGCGGCGCGTGCGCTCGCGCAGCGCGGCCGGGTCGGGGTTGACCGTCAGCGCGTGCAGGTCGACGACGCAGTACAGCGCCTCGTGGCCCTCCTGGAGCGCCACCCACTGGGCCAGCGCGCCCAGGTAGTTCCCCAGGTGCAGCGACCCGTCGGTGGGCTGCATGCCGGAGAAGATGCGCGGGAGCCCCGGCGCGGACGCTCCGCGCTGGAGGGACGGTGAGGTGGCGACGTCGGGCATGGCGTCCATTGTGGCAGGTCGGTGGGACCGCTCGGAAACGTGTCCGCCGCCGGCCGGGGACGACGGCGGGGGCTAGGTGGCCTCGTCGTCGAACGGCGCGGGCGCCGCCGCGGGGCGCTCGTCGGAGGTGCGCGTGGCGGCCGGCGCCGCGGCACCGCCCGCCGCGGCCGCGGCGGCCCGGGAGGAGGCAGGGGCGGGCTCGTCGTCGTCCATCAGCGCCTCGCGCACGATGCGGCGCGGGTCGTACTGGCGGGGGTCGAGCTTGGACCAGTCGACGTCCTGGAACTCCGGGCCCAGCTCCGAGTCCACGCGCGCCTTGGTGTCCTGCAGCAGGCGCTTGCCGCGCTTGACGAGCGACGCCAGCTGGGCGGCGTACCCGGGCAGTCGCTCGGGCCCGATGAGCAGGACGGCGAGCACCACGATGATGAGGAGCTCACCGCCGTTGATGTCGAACACGGGAGCAGCCTAGCGGGCGCCGGCGCCGACCCGGGCGCCGGCCCTGACGGCGCAGGTCGGGCTCGTCCGGGTCACTCGCTCTCCCGCTCCTGCAGCACGACGCGGACGTCGCGCTCCTCGCCGTCGGTGCGCACCCGCAGCGTGACGGCGTCCCCGGGCTGCCGGGCGCGGATCGCCACGATGAGCGCGTCGCTCATCGTCACCGGCCGGCCGTCGATCGCCAGGATGACGTCTCCGGGGCGGATGCCCGCCCGGTCGGCCGGGCCGCCGGGCGTCACGGCCTGCTGGCCCTGCTGCGGCGTGGTGGAGACCTGCACGCCCTCGCCGGAGTACGTCGTGTCGAGCAGGGCGCCGATCACCGGGTACGTGGCCTGCCCCGTCTCGATGAGCTGCTCGGCGGTGTGCCGCGCCTGGGACGCGGGGATCGCGAAGCCGAGCCCGATGCTGCCGGTCGCGGACGTCGCACCCGGCGGCTGCGCGATGGCCGAGTTGATCCCGACGACCTCGCCGCGGGCGTCGATGAGCGGGCCGCCGGAGTTCCCCGGGTTGATCGCGGCGTCCGTCTGGATGGCGTCGATGAACGCCGTCGCGGCGCCCCCGCCGGTCTCGTCGCCCGCCTGGACCGGCCGGTGCAGGGCGCTGACGATGCCGGTCGTGACCGTGGAGTCCAGGCCGAGCGGGGCTCCCACCGCGAGGACCGGGTCGCCCACGACGACGGCGTCCGAGTCGCCGAGGACCAGCGGCTCCAGCCCGTCGGCGTCCACCTTCACGACCGCCAGGTCGTAGTCCGCGGTGCGGCCCACCACCTCGGCGTCCCGCTCGCGGCCGTCCGCGAACGTCACGACCGCCGTGCCGCCCGAGCCCGCCGCGGGGGCGACCACGTGGTTGTTGGTGAGGATGTAGCCGTCCTCGCGCAGCACGAAGCCCGACCCGGACGAGGTGCCCTTCGCGCCCCTGACCTGGATCGAGACGACGCTGGGCAGCACCTCGGCCGCGAGCGCGGCCACCGACCCGTCCGGCCGCGGGGCGGGGTCGGAGGCGCCGGACGTCGTCCCCCGCCCGCCCGAGGCGTCCGACGTCGGCAGGGCGGCGTCGGCGGGGCGGCCGTCACCGAGAGCGTCCGAGACGCGGTCACCGACGATCCCGCCGACGGCGCCGGCGACCAGCGCGAGGACCACGACGGCCGCCGTGGGCGTGCGCCGCCGGCGCGCCGGGCGGGTCGCGGACGGGCCGGGCTCCGCCGGGTCGTGCGCAGGCGGCGCAGGCGACGACGGCAACGCCGACGACGCCGGGTCGGGCGCCGACAGCGTGGCCGGGAACAGCGGCGCCGTGCCCGGTGCCGGGCGACCCGGCGCGGGCCCGTCCGCCGAGGACGAGGCGGGCGGCGCCGACGTCGTGGACGGCGCTGACGGCGCGGCGGGTTCGGGCTCGGCCGGGCGTGCCGGCGGCTCGGGGGGCGCGAACAGGTCGTCGTCGGGGCGGGACGGTTCGGTCATCGCGGGCAGAGCGCTCCTGTCATCGTCCGGTCAGGCCGGTCGTCGCACCGGTCATAGCACCGGTCATCGCACCGGTCATGGTGGTCCAGCCGCGCGAGATCTCGCGCAGCACCCCGGCGTCGTCGCCCTCGGCGCCGCCCGGGAAGGCCGCGACGAGCGCCGCCAGCGACTCCGCGTCCGCGTCGGTGGCCACGTCGACCACCGTGTCCCCCGACTGCCAGGCCACGTGCCACGGGTCGGCCGAGAGCACGCGCACGTCGTGGTCGCGGACGACGAACCCGCCCGCGGACGTGCCGCCGGCGGCGACGGCGTCGAGGTCGGCGAGCCGCCCCTGCCGCAGGCAGGCGACCGCGGCGCCGTCCGGCCCGGCCAGGTCCAGCTCGACGGCGGGCGCGCCGGAGCCGTCGATCCCCGCGCAGCCGTCGGTGCGCAGCGCGGTCACGGCGTAGCCCTCGGGCAGCGCGGCGGGGGCCGACCAGCCGTGCTCGGTCAGCCAGGCCAGCGCCTCGGCGGTGGTGGCGCGGCCGGCCGCCGCGTCCCGGCCGCCCGGCTCGGCGTCGGCGAGCATCGTGAGCGCGGCCATCCGGGACGGGTCCGGCTCCACGACCGGCGCCTGCCCCAGGACGAACAGCGCCACGCCGAGCACGCCCACGCCGCCCGCCCCCGCGGCGAGCAGCCGGCGGGTGCGCTGCCGCCGCCGGGCGCCCAGGTCGCCGGACAGCGCCGGCTCCCACGACGGGGGGTGCTCCCAGCCGGCCGAGCGCCGGCGGTCGCGCAGGGGGTCGCCGCTGGCGGGCGGGATCGACGCCGACAGGGCGAGCAGGCGGTCGGTGAGCTCGGGGTCGGGGGCGACGTCGCACGCCGCCGCGAGGGCGCGGTGCGCGGCGCGCGCGGCGTCGAGCTCGGCCGCGCACCGGGCGCAGCAGGCGACGTGCGCCAGCGCGCGCTCGGTCGACGCCGCGTCCAGCTGCCCGTCGGCGAGGTCGCTCACCCAGGGCCCGAGGTGTCCTCCCGGGGCGTACCCGGTCATGAGGCGGCCCCCTCGCTCACGTCCCGCGCCGTCACCTCCGCGCGACGGTGCTCCAGCGCGTCGCGGAGCTGTGCGCGGGCCCGGTGGATGCGCGAGCGGACGGTACCGAGCTTGATCCCCAGCGTGACGGCGATCTCCTCGTAGCTCAGCCCCTCGATGTCGCACAGGACGACCGCGGCGCGGTACTCCGGGCGCAGCGCGTCCAGGGCGGCCTGCACGTCGTGGTCCAGGTTGGCGTGCTCGAAGCCGCGCTCCGGCCGCCCCTGGTCCTCCGGGGCGGCGACGCGCGCGGCGTCGTCCCCCATCGCCTCCATGCGGATGCGCTTGCGACGGCGCACCTGGTCGAGGAACAGGTTGGTGGTGATGCGGTGCAGCCACCCCTCGAACGTGCCCGGCGTGTAGCTGGACAGGGAGCGGAAGACGCGCAGGAACGTCTCCTGCGTGAGGTCCTCGGCGTCCTGCCGGTTGCCGCTGAGCCGGTACGCCAACCGGTACACGCGCGCCGAGTTCTCGCGCACGATCGCGTCCCACGACGGGGGCGACCACGCGGCGGCGTCGGGCGCGCTCGCGGGGGCGTCCGCAGGAGCGTCGGGCGCGCCGGACGCGGGGGCGGGGTGGGTCGTCATCATCACCATCGTCCCACGGCAACGTCCGGGCGCGCCGGGGCGTTCCCGCGTACGATCACGGCAGCATCACCCGCGCCGGCCGTCCGCCGGCGAGCCCGCCGTGGAGGACCGCCATCAGCACCGACGTCGACGCCCGCAGCGGCCGCACCGCAGCCTGGGCCTACAGCGAGGCCTTCGTCCCCGAGGACGACGTGCTGCTGCGTGCCCGGGAGCGCGCCGCGGAGCTCGGCTGCCACGCGACCTCCCCCGGGACGGGCGCCCTCCTGCAGGTCGTGGCCGCCTCCCTCGGGGCGCGCGCCGTCGTGGAGGTCGGCACGGGGACGGGCGTCGCCGCCCTCTGGCTGCTGCGCGGGATGCCGGCCGACGGCGTGCTCACGACGATCGACGCCGAGCTGGAGCACCAGCGGGCCGCGAAGCGGGCGTTCGCCGAGGCGGGGATCCCGCCGGCCCGCACCCGCGCCATCCCCGGGCGTCCCGCCGACGTCCTGCCGCGGCTCACGGACGGCGCCTACGACCTCGTGCTCGTCGGGGCGGACCCGCACGCCTACCCGGAGTACGTCGAGGCGGGGCTGCGGCTCCTGCGCCCGGGCGGGGTGCTCGCCGTGGACGGGGCCCTGCACGGCGGACGGGTGCCCGACCCGGCGCGCCGCGACGAGGTGACGACCGTGGTCCGCGAGGTCGGCCGGGCGCTGCGCGCCGACGACCGGGTGGTCTCCGCGCTCACGCCGTCCGGGGACGGACTGCTGCTCGCCGTGCGCCGCTGACCGGATCACGGGCACGTCACGGGACACCACGGGCACATCACCGGGACGACGCGCGGCGAGCGCCGGGCGACCTGCTCGCCCGGCGCTCGCCGCAGTGCTCGTGACCGTGCCGTCGTCAGGCGACGACGGCCTGGAGTGCCTCGCCGAGCTCGGTCGCCTCGGTGGCGTTCAGCTCCACGACCAGACGGCCGCCACCCTCGAGCGGGACCCGCATGACGATGCCGCGTCCTTCCTTGGTGACCTCCAGCGGCCCGTCGCCCGTCCGCGGCTTCATCGCAGCCATCTGTGGCTCTCCCATTCCGTTGTCCGGTTCCTCGGCCTGACCTCTGCCCGCTGCTCGCCGGTCGGCGGGGGCGGGCCGAGGCGCGCTCCCCCATTCTAGGTCAGAACCCGCCCCGCACTTCCACACCCCGGACGTCAGCGGTCGCCTGGCGAGACCGACCCGCGTCAGGCCAGCCCACGCAGCGCCGCGCGGGGCGGCGCCTCGTCGCGGACGGCCGCGACGAGGTCGAGCACGCGCCGGGTCGCGGCGACGTCGTGGGCGCGGAAGACGGTCGCCCCCTGCCACGCCGCGACCGCGGTCGCGGCGAGCGTCCCCTCGAGACGCTCGCCGGGGGGAAGGCCGAGCGTCTCGCCGACGAAGTCCTTGCGGCTGAGCGCCATGAGGAGGGGGTGGCCCAGTCGGGCCAGCACGGCCGTGCGGCGCAGGAGGTGCAGGGAGTGCCAGGTGTTCTTGCCGAAATCGTGCGTCGGGTCCACCAGCACCGACCGCGGCGGCACGCCGCACGCCACCGCCCGCGCGGCCGCCGCCCGCAGCGTGGCCACGGCGTCGTCGAGCACGCCGTCCCGGGGATCGACAGGGCCGTCCGGACCCGGGTGGGGCGGGTACTCCACGCGGAAGGGGTCGGTCCGCGGCACGGCCCCGCCGGTGTGCGAGCACACCACCCCGACGCCGGCCGCGCCGGCCACCTCGACCAGGGCGGGGTCGTGGCCGGCCCACGTGTCGTTGACGAGGTCGGCGCCCGCCGCCACCACCTCGCGGGCGACGCCCGAGCGCCAGGTGTCGACCGAGACCAGCAGGTCCGGCAGCTCCTCGCGCACGCGCGCCACGAAGGGGGCGACACGCGCGATCTCCTCGGCCTCGTCGACCTCGGGCCCGACGCCGGCCCGCACACCCCCGATGTCGAGAATCTGCGCGCCGTCCTCCCAGGCCTGGTGCGCGGCGGCGAGCGCCGCCTCGTCGTCCGGCCGGCGCGCGGGGGCGTAGAACGAGTCGGTGGTGCGGTTGACGATCGCCATCACCACGGGCCGCAGCGCCCCGTCCGGGCCACGACCGACCTCGCGCCCGCGGAGCACCAGGGTCGTCCCCGCGGCGGGCACGCCGGGCGGGGTGGGGCCGGCCGGGGTCACGACCCGTCTGCCGTGCTGTCCGCCGCCTCCCGCTGGTCCTCGGCGAGCTCGTCCAGCGCCTCGCGCTCGGACGCGGCGAGCGCCCGGCCGCGTTCGACCACGTAGTCGACCGCCTCGGCGGGCGAGTCCGTGAGGTGGAGCAGGTCGACGTCGGCGCGCCCGATCATCCCCCGGTCCGCCACGGCGTTGCGCATCCAGTCCAGCAGCCCGCCCCAGTAGTCGGAGCCCAGCAGGACGATCGGGAACTCGGTCACCTTGTGCGTCTGCACCAGCGTGAGGGCCTCGAACAGCTCGTCGAACGTGCCGAAGCCGCCCGCCAGCACGACGAAGCCCTGCGCGTACTTGACGAACATGGTCTTGCGGGCGAAGAAGTAGCGGAAGTTCACCCCGAGGTTGACGAACTCGTTCATGCCCTGCTCGAACGGCAGCTCGATGCCCAGGCCGATCGAGGTGCCGCCGGCCTTGTGCGCGCCGGCGTTCGCGGCCTCCATGATCCCCGGGCCGCCGCCGGTCATCACCGCGTACCCGGCGTCGGCCAGGAGCCGGCCCACCTCGACGGCGAGCGCGTAGTCGGGGTGGTCGGCCGGCGTGCGCGCCGAGCCGAAGACCGACACGGCCGGACCCACCTCGGCCAGCGCGCCGAAGCCCTCGACGAACTCCGACTGGATGCGCATCACGCGCCACGGGTCGGAGTGCACCCAGTCGGAGTCGCCGCCGGCGGCCAGCAGCCGCTGGTCGGTCGTCTGGGCGGGGATCTCCTTGCCTCGCAGCAGCACCGGCCCCTTGCGGTAGCCGCGGCCGCGCTCGGGGACCCCGTCGTCGCCGCGGCCGGTCCCGCCGGGGGTGCTCGTCGTCGCTCGCGTCATGCCTCGAGACTATCCGCGCGACCGGCAGGCACGCCGAGCAACCAGCCGCGCAGGGCGTCACGCCCCACCGCGAGCCGCGCGACGGGCAGACGCTCGTCGTCCTTGTGCGCCAGCACCGGGTCGCCCGGCCCGAAGTTCACCGCCGGGACGCCGAGCTCGGCGAACCGCGCCACGTCCGTCCACCCGTACTTGGGGCGCGGCTCGGTGCCCGTCGCGGCCCGCACCGCCGCAGCGAAGTCCGCGACCAGCGGGTCGTCCAGCCCGGGCCGCGCACCGGGCGCGGCGTCGGTGACGACGACCTCGAAGCCGTCGAACAGCTCGCGCACGTGCGCCTCCGCCTCCGCCACCCCCTGCGACGGTGCGAAACGGTAGTTCACGGTGACGGTGCACGCGTCCGGCACCACGTTGCCCGCCACTCCCCCGCGGATGCCGACGGCGCCCAGGCTCTCCCGGTACACCAGCCCGTCCACCTCGACCTCGCGCGCCTCGTAGGCGGCGAGGCGCGCGAGCACGGGCGCGGCCGCGTGGATCGCGTTCACGCCGGTCCACGCGCGCGCCGAGTGGGCCGCGACGCCATGCGTGCGCACCTCGACGCGCAGCGTCCCGTTGCAGCCGCCCTCGATCCCGTTGTTGCTCGACTCGCCCAGGATGGCGAGGTCGCCCGCGAGGGCCTCGGGGTGGTGGCGCACCAGGCGACCGAGTCCGCTGAGGGACGCCTCGACCTCCTCGTGGTCGTAGAAGACGTAGGTGACGTCGTGGGCGGGCTCACGACCCGGCCGGCCCAGCTCGACGGCGAGCGCGAGCATGATCGCGACCCCGCCCTTCATGTCGACCGTGCCCCGGCCCCACATCTCGACGGTGCCGTCGGGGGCGGTCTGCAGACGGGTGGGGAGGTTCGGCGGGTCGGTCAGCGGCACCGTGTCGAGATGCCCCGCGAGCACCACGCGCCGCGCCCGGCCCAGGCGCGTGCGCGCGACGACCGCGTCGCCGTCGCGGAGCACGTCCAGGTGCGGCTGCGCGCGCAGCACCCGCTCCACGGCGTCCGCGAGCGCCGCCTCGTCGCCCGAGACCGACGGGACGTCGCACACCGTCGCGAGCAGGTCGACGAGGTCGGACGCGGCGACCGTCGCCGGGTCGAGGAGGCTCTCGAGCAGCTCGTCGGGGCGGGGCCCGGATCGGGGGCCGGGGGCGGGTGCAGTGCGGTCCGTGGTCACGCGCACCATCGTGGCAGACGTGCCGACTACGCTGGTCGGCATGACGACGCCTGCCACCTCTCGCCTCGCCTGGGGCCTCGGACTCGCCACGGTCTCCGACGACGGCTCGACGCTCGACGTCTGGTACCCCTCGCCCGTCCTGGGGGCACCGCCGGAGACCGACGTCGACATCCCGGCGGAGCTCGACGCCCTCACCGAGCGCGACGACGCGCGGCGCGTGGACGTGGCCGTGGTGCGCACCGTCATCGACCTCGACGCCGCCCCGAAGGACACGGCGGACGCCTACCTGCGCCTGCACCTGCTCTCGCACCGGCTGGTCCAGCCGCACGGGCTCAACCTCGACGGCCTGTTCGGCGTGCTGACCAACGTCGTGTGGACGTCGCACGGGCCGTGCGCGGTGGAGGGCTTCGAGGCCACCCGCCTGCGCCTGCGCGCCGAGACCGGCCGCACCGTCACCGTGTACGGGGTCGACAAGTTCCCCCGCATGGTCGACTACGTGGTGCCGTCCGGCGTGCGCGTCGCCGACGCGGACCGCGTGCGCCTGGGCGCGCACCTCGCGTCCGGGACCACGGTCATGCACGAGGGCTTCGTGAACTTCAACGCCGGCACGCTCGGCGCCTCCATGGTGGAGGGCCGCATCTCGGCGGGCGTCGTCGTGGGCGACGGGTCCGACGTGGGCGGCGGGGCGTCGATCATGGGCACGCTGTCCGGCGGCGGCAAGGAGGTCATCCGTGTGGGCGAGCGGTCGCTGCTGGGCGCGAACGCGGGCCTCGGCATCCCGCTGGGTGACGACTGCGTGGTGGAGGCCGGCCTGTACCTCACGGCGGGCACCAAGGTCACGGTGCTGGGCGAGATGGGCGCGGACGGCGACCCCCTGGTGGTCAAGGCCCGCGACCTCGCCGGCCGCGACAACCTGCTGTTCCGGCGCAACTCCCGCACCGGCGCGGTCGAGGTGCTGGAGCGGGGCGGCGTCGGCGTCGAGCTCAACGCCGCGCTGCACGCGAACTGAGGATGCCCGGGAGCCGACGGCGACGGCGCGCGACCGGCGCGGCCGTCGCCGCCGTCCTCGTCGTGGGCGCCGGTGCGACGGCGGGCGTGGTGTGGTTCCTCGACCGGATGGACACGCCGTCCGTCGCGCGGTGCGCCGCGGAGCTCGACGGCACCTCGTGGTACCTCACGCCGGACCAGGCCCAGAACGCCTCCCTGATCGTGGGCACGGCCGTGCAGCGCGGCCTGCCCGCGCGGGCGGCCACGATCGGCCTGGCGACCGCGCTGCAGGAGTCGCGCCTGATCAACATCGACTACGGCGACCGCGACTCGGTCGGGCTGTTCCAGCAGCGGCCGTCCCAGGGCTGGGGGACGGTCGACGAGATCATGGACCCGGTCTACTCGACGGGGAAGTTCTACGACGGCCTCGTCGAGGTCGAGGGGTACGAGGACCTGGAGGTCACCGTCGCCGCCCAGGCGGTGCAGCGCTCGGCGTTCCCGGAGGCGTACGCGCAGCACGAGACCCGGTCGCGCGCCTGGGCCTCCGCGCTCGGCGGCCACTCCCCCGGCGCCGTCACGTGCGAGCTGCCGCCGCCGGGCGACACCGACCCCGCCGCCGACGCCCCCGCCGGGGCCGAGGCCCGGGCGGTGCTCGCCGAGCGCGCGACGCGCGACCTCGGGCTGCCGGCCGACGCCGTGCGTGCCGCCGACGGGGTCGAGGGGAACGCCGTGGTCGTGGATCCGTCCGCCGTGCCCCTCGAGGCCGAGCTCGCCACCTGGGCGCTCGCCCACTGGGCCGTCGCGACGGCCGAGGTGACCGGGGCGCAGGAGGTGCGCGCCGGCGACCGGTCGTGGTCGCGCGAGGACGGCGCGTGGCAGGCGGTGGACGACGACGGCCGTCGGCCCGACGGCCAGGTGACGATCGTCCTGTCGTGATCGTCCTGGTCGCGGGCCGACGGCCGGCGTGGGGTGGTCCGTCGGTGGTGGCGGACCCTCAGCGCTGCTCGAGCGGCACGTAGTCCCGCTCGGTCGGGCCGGTGTAGACCTGCCGCGGACGGCCGATCTTGGTCTGCGGGTCGTTCATCATCTCGCGCCACTGGGCGATCCAGCCGGGCATGCGGCCCAGCGCGAACAGCGGCGTGAACATGGCCGGCGAGAAGCCCATGGCCTTGTAGATGAGGCCCGTGTAGAAGTCCACGTTCGGGTAGAGCTTGCGCTCGACGAAGTAGTCGTCGTGCAGCGCGATCTCCTCGAGGCCGCGGGCGATGTCGAGCAGCTCGTCCTTGGCGCCGAGCTGCCCGAGCACGGCGTCGGCGTGCTTCTTGACGATCGCGGCGCGCGGGTCGTAGCTCTTGTAGACGCGGTGGCCGAAGCCCATGAGGCGGACGCCCGCCTCCTTGTTCTTGACCTTCTTCATGAAGGTCTCGACGGAGTCGTCGCCGCTGCGGATGCTCTCCAGCATCGTGAGCACGGCCTCGTTCGCACCGCCGTGCGACGGGCCGGAGAGCGCGTTGATGCCGGCCGCGACCGAGGCGTACAGCGTGGCGTTCGACGAGCCGACGATGCGCACGGTGGACGTGGAGCAGTTCTGCTCGTGGTCGGCGTGCAGGATGAGGAGCTTGTCCATCGCGGAGACGAGGACCGGGTCGGACTCCCACTGCTCGTAGGGCCGCGAGAACGTCATGCGCAGGAAGTCGTCCACGTAGCCGCGCGCGTAGTCCGGGTACATGAGCGGCTCGTCGCGCGTGGCGCGGTGCAGGTACGAGGTGATGGTGCGGATCTTGGCGAGGATCAGCACCGTGGCGAGCTCGACCGCATCCGGGTCGTGCGGGTCCAGCGACTCCGGGTAGTAGGTCGCGAGGGCGTTGACCGCCGAGGCCAGGATCGACATCGGGTGGCCGCCGCGCGGGAACGAGGACAGGAAGGCGCGGAAGCCCTCCGGCACCAGCGTGTGGCGGTTGACCCGCTCCTCGAACGCGGACAGCTCGGACGGCGAGGGCAGCTCGCCGTGGATCAGCAGGTAGGCCACCTCGAGGAAGGTGGACGAGTCGGCGAGCTGCTCGATCGGGTACCCGCGGTAGCGCAGGATGCCCTGGTCGCCGTCGATGTAGGTGATCTCCGACTGGCAGGACGCCGTGTTGGTGAAGCCCGGGTCGACCGTGACGAGGCCGGTGTCCTTGAGCAGGGACGACACGACGATGCCGTCGTTGCCCTCCGTGGCCGGGACGACGGGCAGCTGGCGAGCGGTGCCGTCGACGACGAGCTCCACCGTGGCGGCGTCGCCCGTGGTGCCTGCGGCAGGCGTGGTGGACGTCATGACTTCCTTCCGTGACGGGCCGGCCGACTCCCGACGACGGGACCGGTGGGCGCGTGACTCGTGACTCTGGGACGGGGGCGGCCCGGGGCACGCCGGCCGCGGCATCCTGCGGGGTGACGTCGGCCTGCGGTCGAACCTACCCCCGAACACCAAGGTGTTCCAATCCCCAGACCTGGCGAATCCAACCGGGCGGTCACGCGGTTGTGATGCGCGCCACAGCCTCCGCCACGGAATCGTCGGGGGCGGTGAGCGCCACCCGCACGTGCCGCGCGCCCGCGGCGCCGTAGAACTCCCCCGGCCCGACCAGGATCCCCCGGCGGGCGAACCACGCGGCCAGCTCGCGCGAGGACGTCCCCACCTGCGGCGCCGCGGCGGCGCCGGCGCCGCCGCCCGCCGGGCGGGCCCACAGGTAGAGGCCCGCCTCCGACCCGTCCACCGCGAACCCCGCCTCCTCCAGCGCGCCGAGCAGCGGCGCGCGGCGGCGGCCGTAGACCTCCCGCTGCGCCGCGACGTGGGAGTCGTCGCCCAGCGCGGCGGTCATCGCCGCCTGCACCGGGGCGGGCACGATCATGCCGAGGTGCTTGCGGGTGGCCAGCAGGCCCGCCACCAGCGCCGGGTCGCCGGCCACGAACGCGGCGCGGTACCCGGCCACGTTCGACTGCTTCGACAGCGAGTAGGCCACGAGCAGCCCTTCGGTGCCGCCCCCGGTGACCCGCGGGTCGAGCAGGCTCGGCACCCGGGAGGTCCCGCCCGGCCCGACCCAGGCGTCCGCCCAGGGCAGCTCGGCGTAGCACTCGTCGCCGACGACGACCGCGCCGACCTCGCGCGCCGCCTGGACCACGCGGCGCAGGTGCGCGACGTCGGCGACCGTGCCCGTCGGGTTCCCCGGCGAGTTCACCCACACCAGGCGCACGTCGCGCCGCCCCGCCCAGGCGTCGACGTCGTCCGTGGCCAGCGCCGTCGCCCCCGCGAGCCGCGCACCGACGTCGTACGTCGGGTACGCGACCGCCGGGTGCACGACGACGTCGCCCGGCCCCAGGCGCAGCAGGGAGGGCAGCAGCCCGACCAGCTCCTTGGAGCCGACGGTGGGCAGCACCGCCGCCGGGTCGAGGCCGGGCACGCCGCGGCGCCGGGCGAACCAGTCCACCACGGCCTGCCGCAGCGCGGGCGTGCCGTGCGTGAGGGGGTAGCCGTGGGCGTCCGAGGCGGCCGCGAGGGCGTCGCGCACGACCGACGGGGTCGGGTCGACCGGCGTGCCGATCGACAGGTCCACGACGCCGCCGGGGTGCGCGCGGGCGGTCGCCCGCACGTCCTCGAGCGTGTCCCAGGGGTAGGGCAGGTCGCTGAGGTCGGCGAACCCCATCAGGCCTGGGGCGGCAGGGCGGCGATCATCGGGTCGTCCTTCTCGATGACGCCCATCTTCGCCGCGCCACCGGGCGAGCCGAGGTCGTCGAAGAACTCGACGTTGGCCCGGTAGTAGTCCTTCCACTGCTCGGGGACGTCGTCCTCGTAGTAGATGGCCTCGACGGGGCAGACCGGCTCGCAGGCGCCGCAGTCCACGCACTCGTCCGGGTGGATGTACAGGGAGCGCGAGCCCTCGTAGATGCAGTCCACGGGACACTCCTCGATGCACGCCTTGTCCTTGACGTCGACGCACGGCTGAGCGATCACGTAGGTCACTGCGGGCTACCTTCCAGGTGACGAGGACGCGGGCCCGGCGAACGGGCTGCGAGGTCTCGATGCTTCGTCGTTGCTGCTGCTGCGGTGCTGACCGGCGCGTGCGCTCGGCCCGCGCGGCCCACTCTAGTATCGCTGACGTGGTGCCCGAGCCGTCAGCCGTCCCACCTGCCGTACCCCCGCCCGCGTGGCTGCGCCTGCCGGTGGGCACGCGCGTCGTCGTGCGCCGCCGGCTGGACGCCGCCGAGGCCGCCGCGAGCGGCGCGCGGTGGGCCGACGTGGTCGGGATCCTCACCCGCGTCGAGGACGCCGGGCTCCGGGTCCGGCCCGACCGCACGGCCGGCCTGCCCGAGGTCACGGTCCCCGCCGGCGACGTGGAGGCCGTGAAGCCGATCCCCCCGCGGCGACCCCGGCGCGGGCGGCCGGGTGACGACGTCGTCTGACCGGACCCCGCGCGGGTCTCAGCGGGGCGCGCGCACGCGCACGGCGTCGTCGGTCACGCCGACGACGACGGCGCCCGCGGTGCAGCGTGCCACGAGATCGTCGACCAGGGCCGCCGACCACCCGGCGCCCGCGGGCAGCACCTCCTCGGGCCCCGCCGGGCCCGGCCGCGCCGCCGACCGCCGCTCGCGCACGTCGTCGGCCGCGTGGAACACGTCGTGCAGCGAGCCGTTCGTCTCCAGCGCCCCGATCACGAGCTCGAGGTCCCGCACCACCTTGCGCAGCGCGGGGGCCACCCACGCCGCGTTCTCCGTGACCATCGCCTCGGTGCGGGCCGGGTCGGTGAGCGCGACGCGCGTGCCGTCGCGGAAGCTGCCCGCCGCGAGGCCCAGCGCGAGGTCGCGCACGGGCGCGCCGGCCACGGCGTTGAGGAGCTGGGTGGCCACGACGTGCGGCACGTGGCTGACCAGGGCCGCCGCCTCGTCGTGACGGTCGTCGGTGACCACCGCGGCCGTGCCGCCCAGAGGGCCCGTCACCAGGCGGAGCACCTGCGCCAGCCGCGCCGGCTCGTCCGCCGCGGCCGCGCCGGTGCCCGTGTTCGTGCCCGCCACCGTGACCGCCCACGGCGCGCCGTCCAGCAGGCCCGCGTCGGACGCGCCGAAGCCGCTGTGCTCGGTGCCCGCCATCGGGTGGGCGCCGACGTACCGCTCGCCCAGGCCCGCCGCCCGCACCGCCGCGCGGACGGGGCCCTTCACCGAGCCGACGTCGGTGAGGGTGGCGCCGTCGGGCAGCAGCGGGGCGAGGTCGCCCGCCGTGGCGCGCACGGCCCGCAGCGGCACGGCCAGGACGACGACGTCGGGCTGCGCCGCGCACAGGGCCGCGAGGTCGTCAGCGACGTGCAGCCCCACGGCACGGGCGTCCGCGCGCGTGCCCGGGTCCGAGTCGGTCGCGACCACGTCGACGCCGCGTGCCGCGAGCAGCCGCGTGAGCGACCCGCCCACGAGGCCCAGGCCGACGACGCCGACCCGCCCTGCCCCGTCCGTCCGGCTCACCACAGCAGCCCCCGGTCCAGGGCCGCCGCGTCGTCCCGGCCGAGCACGCTCCCGGTGGGCACGTGGTCGGGCAGCACGCCGTCCAAGCCGGGGCCGCCGGGCGGCACCGGGAACGCGCCGAGCACCTTGAGCGAGTCCCCCGCCCCGAGCAGCGCGGTGAACAGGTCGCGCACCTGCGGCTCCCAGGGCGCGCCGTCGAGCGTCACGACGAACACGTACTGGCCCTCGCGCACCTTCAGCGGGCGCTCCACGAGGCTCGACATGTTCACGCCGCGCTCCGCGAACTCGGCCGTGACGCGGGCCAGCACGCCCGGACCCGTCACGACCGGGGTCACCGCGAGCATGGTGCGCCACGTGCCGGGCACCGACGCCGCGCGCGGCGCCTCCCACGCGGCGCGCGCGTCGTCGCGGCGGCACAGCACCACGAACCGCGTGCGCGCGCCCGCGAAGTCCTCCACGCCGGTCGCCAGGGTCTCCAGCCCGTAGAGCTCGCCGCACAGCCGGGGCCCGAACGCGACCTGGTGGTCGGCGAGGTCGCGGCACGCCGCGGCGTTCGACGACGCGGGCACCGGCAGCAGACCCCGCTCGGCGACGAACCGGCTGCACTGCGCCAGGCCGTGCGGGTGCGCGGTCGCCTCCCGCAGGCCCGCGGCGCCGGCGCCGTGCGCGTGCCCGGGGCGGACGAAGGCGTCGAACGAGATGTCCAGCACCACCTCGTCGACCGCGACCACGTCGGGGCTGCCCACCAGCGCGTCGAGCGACGGCACCACGTAGCCCTCGACGGAGCTCTCGATCGCCACGACCCCCCTGTCCGCGACGCCGGACGCGACGGCGTCGTGCACCTCGCGGACGGTGGCCAGCGGACGATGGTCGACGTGCGGCCCCGGTGCCCAGCGCCGCACCGCCTCGTGCGTGAACGTGCCCTCGGGGCCGAGGTACGCGATCCTCATCCCCCGCTCCTCACGCGCCGGCGGGGGTGGCCCACCGCGGCGTGAGCGGTACGGGACCGGGCACGAAGGCGTCCCCGGGCAGCACGGCCAGCGTGCGGTGCGCCACGCCTCTCCCGTCGAGCTCGGCGACGAGCCCGTCGAGCACGGCGACCGACGGGCACCGGAACGACGTGAAGAACACGTGCGGCCCGCCGGCCGACAGGTGGCTGCGCAGGTGCTGCAGGTCCACCCCCGCCGCCGACAGCACCGCCAGCGTGTGCTGCAGGGATCCGCGGTGGTCGTCGGACGGGCCCACGGCGAGCCACACCTGGGCGGGCGCGTCGAACCGCGGCCAGGCGGCCCGCGACTGCAGCAGGCCGTACCAGACGGGGCGCCGGCCGGCGAGGCGCTCGCTGCCGGGCACCTCGACCCACCCGGCGGGCACCCGCGACCGCTCGATCACGATCGACCCGGCCTGCCCCGCCAGCGCGACCCGCTCGTCGACGGACGTGCGCGTCGGCACGAGCCTCGGGCTGACGCCCATGCCGCGCAGCAGGTCCTGGCAGTCGCGCATGCCGGCCTCGTCGATGACCACCTGGCCGCCCGACGCACCCGCCGGGGCCACCCACACCCACTGCGGCGCGACCGCCACGGCCGCGGTGAGGATGAGGGACGGGTCGCCCGCGAGCAGCGCCTCCTCGAGCCTGGGCGACGGCTGCTCCGGGTGCCCGAGGTGCACGACCGCGGCCAGGTCACCGATGGTCGCGACGGTGGCGAGCGTGTCCGACGTCGTGCCGAGGTCCAGCAGCTCGCTCGTCTCGTCCGTCACCGCCGTGGCGACCGCCGACCCGGCGGCCACCCCCGACCATCCCGCGTCGCGGGCCGCCTGCGCGGCGTGCGCCGGGGACTCCCGTTCCGAGCGTCCGAGCATCAGTCCTCCTTCGCCGCGGCGTCGTCCTTCTCGCCGTCGTCCGCGGGCTTGCGGTCGCCGTCCCGGTCGGCCTTGGGCTGGTCGCACACGACGGGGTTGTCCGGCTTGTAGGTCCAGGTCTTCGACTCGTCCTTGACCTGCTCGCCGTCGTGGAAGACCTTGCGGTAGTTCGTGATCGTGAACCCGTCGTTGCCGCCCGGGTAGGGCTCGCAGCCCGCGCCGGACTTGTGCACGGCGGTGGCGCGCTGGACGTTCCGCTTCTCGCCGGCCGAAGTCTTCACCTCGTAGTACTTGGTCGACCAGATCTGCACGTGCAGCTCCCCGCCGGACACCCACGACCGCATGACGGCGCCGTACGGGGTGTCGTTGGTGAACTTCATGTCGATGGCGCCGACGTAGATGGTCGCCTCGCGACCGGCCGGGTAGCGGCTGAACCAGTAGCTGTGCGGCTGGTGGCCCGCGTCGTCGAACCCGGCGAAGTAGCCGGCGTTGTAGGTGGTGGTGGCCATCTGGGACAGGCCGCCGCCGACGGCGTCGGTGTGCACGCCGTTGCTCACGACGCCCGCGGCGACGAAGCCGTTCGACTCGTCGATGGGCGACAGCGTGTCGAGCAGGGAGAAGGTCTCTCCCGGCGCCACCAGGGTGCCGGTGACGAGCTCGGCGCCCCGGACGAGGTTGCGCGTGCGGATCGGCTCGCTCGTCAGGGGCGTGGAGAACTCCGAGACGACCTCCTTGACCCCCATGTCCTCGAGGGCCTCCTTGGTGCGCTCCGGCTCGCGCTCGACCAGCTTCAGCTCGACGGTGCGGTCCCCGGACAGGGCGGCGTCACCGACGGCGGACGCGGTGTCGTCCGGGTCGAGCGTCGTGCCCTGCTCGCCACCCTCGACGACGGGCTTGCCCCCGGAGAACACGAAGTGGGCGTCGTCCGGCTCGGTGAGCAGGTCGTCGGTGTCGTCCACGACGGCGGAGACCAGCTTCTCGCCGTCGAACCGGGTCTCCAGCTCGCCGTCGGAGTTCTTGAAGGACGTCGCGCGCGCGAGCACCTTCGGCGTCAGCTCGGCGGTCTGCTTCCCGACGTCGACCATGACGGGGCCGCTCACCACCTGCCGCGCCTGCTCCAGGGCGGCGTCGGTCTCGGCCTGCGTGACCGCCGGCTCCACGACCTCGGTGGGCAGGTCGAC
>Ga0180221_1000296_pt1 | contig 50347 bp, 44 predicted proteins | sample eDN5th37CKraftMG_FD_151339 | JGI IMG/M metagenome (GOLD analysis project Ga0180221, IMG submission 151339) | Enriched Miracle-Growth compost microbial communities from Emeryville, California, USA - eDNA 5th pass 37_C Kraft MG (version 2) (version 2) ... | reverse complement strand
CCCACGCCCACGACGAGCACCCGGCGACCGTCGGCCGCGGACGCGGCGCCGGGCGTGTGCCGCGCGACGACGTCCACGCCGTCGAGCTCCTCGAGGGCGGGGATCGGGTCGCCGAGGGCGCCCTTGGGGTAGCGCACGACCGTCGGCGCGTCGTCGACGTCGACCGCCGCGCGCAGGGCCGAGCGGAGGGTGGCCTCGTCGCGGGGCGCCGCGAGCCGCAGGCCGGGCACGATGCGCAGCATCGCCATGTCCCACATGCCGTTGTGGCTGGCGCCGTCGTCGCCGGTGACGCCCGCCCGGTCCAGCACGAACGTCACGCCGGCCCGGTGCAGGGCGGCGTCCATGAGCACCTGGTCGAAGGCGCGGTTGAGGAACGTCGCGTAGACGGCGACGACGGGGTGCAGCCCGGCGAACGCCATCCCCGCCGCGGAGGTCGCGGCGTGCTGCTCGGCGATCCCGACGTCGAACGTCCGGTCGGGGAACTCCTGCGCGAACGGCGCCAGCCCCACGGGGTGCAGCATCGCCGCGGTGATCGCCACGACGTCCCGCCGGTCGTGGCCGATCCGCACGATCTCGTCGGCGAAGACCTTGGTCCAGCCGAACCGGGACGGCGCGACGGGCAGGCCGGTCTCCGGGTGGATCTGCCCCACGGCGTGGAAGCGGTCGGCGACGTCCTGCTCGGCCGGCGTGTAGCCGCGGCCCTTCTCGGTGATGGCGTGCACGATGACGGGGCCGCCGTACGCGCGGGCACGGCGCAGCGCGTGCTCCATCGCGGCCACGTCGTGCCCGTCGACGGGGCCGACGTACTTCAGGCCCAGGTCCTCGAACATGCCCTGCGGCGCGACGACGTCCTTGAGGCCCTTCTTGAGGCCGTGCAGCCAGTCGTAGGCGAACCGCCCGGGGGCGCCGGTGCGGTACAGGGTGCGCTTGCCCCACGACAGGAACGCCTCGTACCCGCGGGTGGTGCGCAGCGTGTTGAGGTGGTTCGCCACGCCGCCGATGGTCGGCGAGTAGGAGCGGCCGTTGTCGTTGACGACGATGACGAGCCGCCGGTCCTGTGACGCGGCGATGTTGTTGATCGCCTCCCAGGCCATGCCGCCCGTGAGCGCGCCGTCGCCGATCACGGCCGCGACGTGACGGTCGGGGCGCCCCTGCACGGCGTTGGCCTTCGCCACCCCGTCTGCCCAGGAGAGCGCGGTGGAGGCGTGCGAGTTCTCGACGACGTCGTGCTCGGACTCCGCCCGCGAGGGATACCCCGACATGCCGCCGGCCTTGCGCAGCGCGGAGAAGTCGTGCCGCCCGGTGAGGAGCTTGTGCACGTACGACTGGTGGCCCGTGTCGAACACGAGCGTGTCGCGCGGGGAGGCGAACACGCGGTGCAGCGCGATGGTCAGCTCGACGACGCCCAGGTTGGGGCCCAGGTGCCCTCCGGTGCGCGACACCTGGTCGACCAGGAAGGCCCGGATCTCCGCCGCGAGCTGCGTCGTCTGCTCCGGCGAGAGCCGGCGGACGTCCTCGGGCGAGCCGATGCCGCTCAGCAGGCTCATGCGTTCCTCCCCGTTCATAACCACACCACTCTAGGCGGTCCCGCCCGGTGGTCGGGGACGTCCCGCCCACCGTCCTCACGTACGCGCGGTCGCGTGGAGAGGGTAGTTTCGACCTGCCGACGGGAACACGTGACCGCCGGCGAGCGTTCGGCAGCAGGACGACCCAGGAAGCTCGTCCTCTCCCGACACCATCTCTCAGGGGACACCTGTGCGCTTTCTCGACGGGCAGCAGCCCACCACCGACCTCACCTACGGCGACGTGTTCATGGTCCCGTCCCGCTCGGACGTGACCAGCCGGTTCGACGTGGACCTCGCGACCGACGACGGCACCGGGACCACCATCCCCGTCGTCGTGGCGAACATGACGGCGGTGGCCGGCCGCCGGATGTCCGAGACGGTCGCCCGCCGCGGCGGGATCGCGATCATCCCGCAGGACATCCCGGTGGACGTCGTCGCGGACGTCGTCGCCGACGTGAAGTCCAAGGACCCCGTCATCGAGACGCCGGTCGTCGTGGCGCCCACGGACACCGTCTCCACGGTCCTGACGCTGCTGGGCAAGCGCGCCCACGGCGCGGCGGTCGTGGTGGCCGACGGCAAGCCGGTCGGCGTCGTCACCGAGGGCGACTGCGCGGCCGTGGACCGCTTCGCGCAGGTGCACCAGGTGATGTCGGACGACGTCGTCACCCTCGACGCCGCCGCGATCGAGGCCGAGGGGCTCGAGGCCACCTTCGAGCACATGCACGCCGCCAAGATCCACCTCGCGCCGGTCGTGCGCGACGGCGTCCTCGCGGGCGTCCTCACGCGCAAGGGCGCCGTCCGGTCGACCGTGTACCGCCCCGCGCTCGACGCCGCGGGGCGCCTGCGCATCGGCGCTGCCGTGGGCATCAACGGCGACGTCGCCGCCAAGACGCGCGAGCTGCTGGACGCGGGCGTGGACGTGCTCGTCGTCGACACCGCCCACGGCCACCAGACGAAGATGCTGCAGGCCCTCGAGGCCGTGCGCTCCGTCGACCCGCAGGTGCCCGTCGTGGCGGGCAACGTCGTGACCGCGGACGGCGTGCGCGAGCTCGCCGCCGCGGGCGCCGACATCCTCAAGGTCGGCGTCGGGCCGGGCGCGATGTGCACCACGCGCATGCAGACCGCCGTGGGCCGCCCCCAGTTCTCCGCGGTGCTCGAGTGCGCGGCGGCCGCGCGCGAGCTGGGCAAGCACGTGTGGGCCGACGGCGGCGTGCGTCACCCCCGCGACGTCGCCCTGGCGCTCGCCGCGGGCGCGTCCCAGGTGATGATCGGGTCGTGGTTCGCCGGGACGTACGAGTCGCCCGGCGACCTGCACGACGACGGGACCGGCCGCCTGTACAAGGACTCCTTCGGCATGGCGTCCGCGCGGGCCGTGGCCGCGCGCACCGCCGGCGCGGGCTCCGCCTTCGGCCGCGCCCGCAAGGCGCTGTTCGAGGAGGGCATCTCGACCGGGAAGATGTACCTCGACCCGCTGCGGCCGGGCGTCGAGGACCTGCTGGACGAGATCACGTCCGGCCTGCGCTCCAGCTGCACGTACGCCGGGGCCCGCACGCTCGGCGAGTTCCACGAGCGGGCCCTGGTGGGGGTCCAGTCCGCCGCCGGCTACGCCGAGGGCATGCCGGTCGCCACGAGCTGGTGACCGCCCCGATGAGCGCCGCACCGACCGCGGGGGCCTCCTCCGCCCGCGCGCAGCTCGCCGCCCTGGCGTCGGACGACGCCTTCCTGTCCGACTGGGAGCTAGCGCGCGGCGACCTGGACGCGGCGTCCGCCCGCCCCGCGGCCGTCCTCGTGCTCTTCGGGGTGCTGGACGCGCTCTCCGCCGACCACGAGGCCCAGGCCCTCGCCGTCGCCCAGGACCTCGACGTGCTGCTCCTGGAGCGGGCGGCGACGCTGCGCTCCCACGCGGGGCAGGTCGCGTTCCCCGGGGGCCGCGCGGAGGACGGGGAGTCGCCCGTCGACGCCGCGCTGCGCGAGGCGGTGGAGGAGACCGGGCTCGACACCGGGGGCGTGGAGGTGCTCGGCACCCTGGCGCAGCTGCCGATGCCGGTGAGCAACCACCTCGTGACCCCCGTGCTGGGCTGGTGGGCCCGGCCCACGCCCGTGCGGGTCGTCGACGTCGCCGAGTCGTCGCACGTCTTCCGCGCCCCGGTCGCCGACCTGCTCGACCCCGACCACCGCGTCACGACCGTGCTGCACCGCGCCGGCCGGACGTGGCGCGGGCCGGGGTTCGAGGTGCTCGACGGCGACGGCGTGCCGCACCTGGTGTGGGGCTTCACGGCGGGGATCCTCGACGCCGCGTTCGACCGGCTCGGGTGGGCCGAGCCGTGGGACCGCGGTCGCGAGCGCGTGCTCTGAGCGCGTGCTCTGAGCACGGGTCGGCCCGTAGGGGCCATGATGGGCGGATGCCCGCCGCCGAGATCGACGTCGACGTCCCGCTGACCCGCGCGCTGCTCGCCGAGCAGCATCCCGACCTGGCCGACGGACCGCTGGAGATCGTGGCGCACGGCTGGGACAACGTCATCGTGCGCCTCGGCGACGACCTGGCCGTGCGGCTGCCGCGCCGGGCGATGGCGGCGCCCCTCGTCGAGCACGAGCAGGAGGCCCTGCCCGCCCTGGCCGACCGGCTGCGGGCGGCTGCGCCCGACGTCGTCGTCCCCGTGCCGGTGCGCGTCGGCCGGCCGAGCCCGGCGCTCGGGTACCCGTGGCGCTGGAGCGTCGTGCGGTGGACGGCGGGGGTGAGCGCGGAGGCGACCGCCGTCGTCGACCGTACGTCCTGGGCCGGCGCCCTCGGCCGCGTCCTCGCGGCGGTGCACGTCCCCGCCCCCGACGACGCGCCGCCCAACCCGGTGCGCGGCGTCCCGCTGCAGGGCCGGGCGGAGGCGCACGACTCGCGCGCGCTCGACGACCGCCTCGCCGCCGTCCCCGCCGGCGGCCGAGACGCCGCCCGGCGCCTGTGGGACGACGCGCTGGCCGCGCCCGCGTACGACGGCCCGCCCGTCTGGCTGCACGGGGACCCGCACCCGGCCAACCTCGTCATCGCCCAGGGTGACGGCCGCCCGGACCGCCTGGCCGCCGTCGTCGACTGGGGCGACGTGACGTCGGGCGACCCCGCCTCGGACCTCGGGGCGCTGTGGCTGTGCTTCGACGAGGCCGGCCGTGCCACGTGCCGCGACGCGATCCAGGCCCGGGCGGACGGGGGTCGCGGCTGGGACGACGCGACCTGGGCCCGCGCGGCGGGCTGGTCCCTGCTGTACGCGACCAACATGCTCGCGCACCCGGACCTCCACCCCCGCATGGTGCCGATCGGCCGGCACGCGCTCGCGGCGCTGCTGGACGACGTCGCCTGACCGGCGCGCCCGGGGTGCGGCAGACTCGGGGTATGCCCCGTGAGAAGGCCAGCGACGCCCAGAGGACGACCTGGACCGACGCGGACCCGCACGCGTTCGTCGCGGCGGTCCCCCGCCCGGGCCGCCGGCGGGACGCCGAGACCCTGCTCGCGGTGATGGAACGCGCGACGGGCCGACCGGCGCGGATGTTCGGCTCCTCCATCGTGGGCTTCGGCGAGTACCGGTACGCCTACCCCAGCGGCCGCACCGGTCACGCCCCGGCCGCCGGGTTCTCGCCCCGCGCGGCGGCCTGCGTCGTCTACCTCTCGGACGGCGTGGACGCCCACGCCGAGGCGCTCTCCCGGCTCGGGCTCCACTCGACGAGTGTCGGCTGCCTGTACCTCAAGGACCTCGCGCAGGTGGACCTCGGCGTCCTCGAGGGCGTCGTCGCCGCCTCGTACGCCACCCTGACGGCCGGCGTCCACGGGTCGCGGGCGCGCGATGGCGGGGAGTCGCCCGAAGGGTGAGGCGGCCGCCCCACGACCGGCCGCCCTCGACCGGCTACCGTGCGGGCTGGCCCAGGACCGCCGGGTCCGCGCCGCGGGCGGTGAGCGCCGCCCGCACGGCCGCCAGCGCGCGGTCGTAGACGGCGTCGTCGGCGAGCAGCAGCGAGTTGTCGTTGGCCGCGGCGAGCATCGCCTGGACCTCGAACGCGAGCTGGTCGACGTCGGTGTCGGCCGCGAGCTCCCCCGCCTGCACCGCGAGCCCGGCGTGGTGGCGCAGGTAGGCGGTCCAGTCCCGGTGCGCGGCGACCACCGCCTCCCGCACCGCCCCGTCGCGCGTGTCGAACTCGACCTCGACGGTCCGGAAGAAGCAGCCACCGGCGAACACCCGCCGGCGGGAGTACTCCGCCCACCGCAGCACCAGCGCCCACAGCCGGGCGAGGCCCGGGGCGACGTCGCGGGCGGGCTCCACGACCGCGTCGACGAACACCCCGCGGGCGTGCTCCACCGCGGCGAGCTGCAGCCCCTCCTTGCCGCCGAACAGCCCGGCGATCCCGCTCTTGTTCACCGGCAGCCGTGCCGCCAGCGTGCCGAGGGTGAGCGCCTCGAGCCCGCGCAGGGAGGCCTCCTGGACGGCGAGGTCGAGGACGGCGCGGCGCGACCGGTCGCCGCGCACACGGCGGCCGTCGGCAGGGGTCTCGGTGGTCACGAGATGAGTGTACGACCGTTCGGACGGTGTTACTGTACGAACGACCGTACAGATATCTCCTGGAGGCCGTCGTGTCCCTCGTCCCCACTCCCGTGAGCGCCGGCCTGCGGGCGCTGTCCGCCGTCGCTCCCCCGCTCGCGGTCCGGGTCGCCGCCCGCGCGTTCTGGCGTCTCGGCGCGCCGGCCGAGGTCCGACCCGCCGACCGCGACGTGCACGAGCGCGCCCGGCGCGGCGCGGTCGTCGTCGGCGGCGAACGTGTCGTCACCTACCGCTGGGGCGACCCCCGGGCGCCCGCCGTCCTCCTCGTCCACGGATGGAAGAGCCGGGCCTCGCGCCTCTCCCGCCTCGTCGCACCCCTCGAGGCCGCCGGCCTGGGCGTGGTGGCCTTCGACGGCGTCGCCCACGGCGACTCCACCGGCCGGCGCATGTCCGCGCTCGAGCACGTGGCGGCGATCCACGCCGTGCACGACGCCGAGGGCCCCTTCGCCGCCGTCGTCGGGCACTCGCTCGGCGGCCTCGCCGGAGGCCTCGCGCTGGCGGGCGGGCTCCCGGCCGACCGCTTCGTCTCGGTCGCTGCGATGACCGGGTTCGACGCGGTCGCCGAGTCGTTCTTGCGTCTCACGGGGATGCCCACCGAGCTGCGGGAGCGGTTCCGCCTGCAGCTGGAGCGCACGTTCCCCGGCGGCGCGCCCGACGCGCGCGCCCGCGTCGACCTCCTCGCACACCCCGTGCCGGAGCGGGTCGCGACGCTGTTCGTCCACGACGACGACGACCGGTTCTCGCTGCCCTCCGGCGCGCGGCTCCTGCACGCCGCGACCCCCGGGAGCACGCTGATGACCACCCGCGGCCTCGGCCACAACCGGGTCCTCGACGACCCCGACGTCGTCGAGGCGGTCGTCACGCACGTCACGGCCCCGCTGCCCGCCGCCCCGTGAGCGCGACGGCGCCCCGCCCCTCGACGGAGGGACGGGGCGCCGTCGTGCGGTGCTCGGACGTCAGGCGACGAGCGAGCGCAGCACGTACTGCAGGATGCCGCCGTTGCGGTAGTAGTCCGCCTCGCCGGGCGTGTCGATGCGCACCACGGCGTCGAACTCGACCGTCGCGCCGTCCGCCTTGGTGGCCGTGACCTTGACCGTCTCCGGCGTGGTTCCGTCGTTCAGCGCGGTGATGCCCGCGATGTCGAACGTCTCGGTGCCGTCCAGGCCGAGGGACTCGGCGTTCTCGCCCGCGGGGAACTGCAGCGGCAGCACGCCCATGCCGATGAGGTTGGAGCGGTGGATGCGCTCGAACGACTCGGTGATGACCGCCTTGACGCCCAGCAGCGCCGTGCCCTTGGCCGCCCAGTCGCGCGACGAGCCGGAGCCGTACTCCTTGCCGCCGAGCACGACGAGCGGGGTGCCCTGCGCCGCGTAGTCCTGCGCCGCGTCGTAGATGGTGTCCTGGGCGTTCTTCACGAAGTTGAACGTGTAGCCGCCCTCGACTCCGTCCAGCAGCTGGTTCTTGAGGCGGATGTTCGCGAACGTGCCGCGGATCATGACCTCGTGGTTGCCGCGGCGCGAGCCGTAGCTGTTGAAGTCACGACGCCCCACACCGTGCTCGGCCAGGTACTTGCCGGCCGGGCTGTCCGCCTTGATCGAGCCGGCGGGCGAGATGTGGTCGGTCGTGACCGAGTCGCCCAGCTTCGCCAGCACGCGGGCGCCGGAGATGTCCGTGACCGGCGACGGCTCGGCGCCCATGCCCTCGAAGTACGGGGGCTTGCGCACGTAGGTGGACTCGCCGTCCCAGGAGAACGTGTCGCCCTCCGGGGTCTCCAGCGCGCGCCACCGCTCGTCGCCCGTGAAGACGTCGGCGTAGTCCTTCGTGAACATGTCGCGGTCGATCGAGGCGTCGATCGTGGCCTGGACGTCCTCCGGCGAGGGCCAGATGTCCTGGAGGAACACCGGCTTGCCCTCGGTGTCGGTGCCCAGCGGCTCGGACTCGAAGTCGAAGTCCATCGTGCCGGCCAGGGCGTACGCGATGACGAGCGGCGGGGACGCCAGGTAGTTCATCTTGACGTCCGGGTTGATGCGCCCCTCGAAGTTCCGGTTGCCGGAGAGCACCGAGACGACCGACAGGTCGTGCTCGTTGACCGACGCGGAGATCTCGTCGGCCAGCGGGCCGGAGTTGCCGATGCAGGTGGCGCAGCCGTACCCGACCAGGTGGAAGCCGAGCTTCTCGAGGTACGGCCACAGGCCGGCCTTCTCGTAGTAGTTCGTCACGACCTGCGAGCCGGGCGCCATCGACGTCTTGACCCACGGCTTGGCGTCCAGGCCCTTGGCGACGGCGTTCTTCGCCAGCAGGGCGGCGGCGAGCATGACCGACGGGTTCGAGGTGTTGGTGCACGAGGTGATCGACGCGATGACCACGTGGCCGTGGTCGAGCTGCGTCGTCGTGCCGTCGGCCAGGGTGACGTCGACGACCTTGTGCGGGCGCTTGGCCGAGTCACCGTGGCCCGGGGCGACGGGCTGGTCGGACGGGTTCTCGTGCTCGCTCGCGGCGATCGGGTCCGACGCCGGGAAGGTCTCGCTGACCGACTCGTCCAGGCCGGTGAACGCGGCGGCCTCGTGCGGGTCGACGTAGTCGAGGATCGCGGAGGCGAACGACTCCTTGGCCTCGGACAGCTCGATGCGGTCCTGCGGGCGCTTGGGGCCGGCGATCGAGGGCACGACGGTGCCGAGGTCGAGCTCGAGGTACTCCGAGAACTTCGGCTCCACGTAGGAGTCCGAGCTCGGGTCGAGCCAGAGGCCCTGCTCCTTCGCGTACGCCTCGACGAGCGCGAGCTGCTCGTCGCTGCGGCCGGTGAGGCGCAGGTAGTCGAGCGTGACGCCGTCGATCGGGAAGATCGCGGCCGTGGAGCCGAACTCCGGCGACATGTTGCCGATCGTGGCGCGGTTGGCCAGCGGCACCTGCGCGACGCCCTCGCCGTAGAACTCGACGAACTTCCCGACCACGCCGTGCTGGCGCAGCATCTGGGTGATCGTGAGCACGACGTCGGTCGCGGTGACGCCGGCGGGGATGGAGCCCGACAGCTTGAAGCCGACGACGCGCGGGATGAGCATCGACACCGGCTGGCCCAGCATGGCCGCCTCGGCCTCGATGCCGCCGACGCCCCAGCCCAGGACGCCGAGGCCGTTGACCATCGTGGTGTGCGAGTCGGTGCCGACGCAGGTGTCGGGGTAGGCGCGCAGCACGCCGTCCACCTCGCGCGTCATGATCGTGCGCGCCAGGTACTCGATGTTGACCTGGTGCACGATGCCGGTGCCCGGCGGGACGACCTTGAAGTCGTCGAACGCCGTCTGGCCCCAGCGCAGGAACTGGTAGCGCTCGTGGTTGCGCTCGTACTCGAACTCGACGTTGCGCGCGAAGGCGTCCGGGCGGCCGGCGACGTCGATCTGCACGGAGTGGTCGATGACCATCTCGGCGGGGGCGAGCGGGTTGATCCGCTTCGGGTCGCCGCCGAGCTCCTCGACGGCCTCACGCATGGTGGCGAGGTCGACGACGCAGGGCACACCGGTGAAGTCCTGCATGATCACGCGCGCCGGCGTGAACTGGATCTCGGTGTCCGGCTGGGCGTCGGGGTCCCACGACGCGAGGGCGCGCACGTGGTCGGCCGTGATGTTGGCGCCGTCCTCGGTGCGCAGGAGGTTCTCGGCGAGGATCTTCAGGGAGTACGGGAGGCGCTCGGCGCCCTCGACGGCGGACAGCCGGAAGATCTCGTAGGCCTTCCCGCCGACCTCCAGCGTTCCCTTCGATCCGAACGTGTCCACGCTGCTCACTGCGGCTCCTTCTGCGGGGCTGGCCGGCGGCGACACCGTGCGCGCTGCGGCGCGACGGTTCCGACGCCGTGGTTCTGGGGCTGCGCCCAGCGTACGCCGGGCACACCGTCAGCATAGCCCATATATCTTGACGTCAAGATATCTCGGTGTCAGGTCCCCGCGACGCGCGACGGTGAGATCTCGTACGCCGCACGGGAACAACCTCCGTGGTCGGCACGTTCTCCTCGTGCCCTCGACCGGAAGGACGCCGATGCCCGCACGCACCTCCTCCCCCGCCGCCCGCTCGACCACGCCGGCCGAGCCGGCCACCGCACCCACCGCCGTCCCGGCACTTCCGCCGCTGACCGCCCAGGCCGAGGTCCTGCGGACCCGCGGCGTCGTGCCGCCCGACGCCCTCTCTCCCGCCGCCCTGCTCGACGCCGCCGCCGCGCTGGAGCGCACGGCGACCGCCGGGTCGCTGCTGGTGGTGCACCCGCGCGTGCTGCCGCCGTCCGCACTCGCCGGGCACCTGCGCCGCACGACGACGGTCCGCGGCCGGGAAGTGGAGCGCGCGGGCTTCGTCGTCGTGGACATGGCCGACGTGGACGACTTCGCCCCCGTGCCCGGCCTCGACGTGCCGGATGCCGACGTCTACGCCGTCGCGCCGCCCGACCGGGGCGACGCGCTGGCCAACTGGTCGCCCGAGGAGGCGCAGCCGGAGATCGCCGCGCGGGGACGCAGCCCGCTCACGCTCGCCGAGGGCGTGCACTGGGTGCTGCAGGCGCCCGAGGTGCTCGCCCGGAACCTCTGCTTCATGACGATCGGCTCCCGCCTGCGGCGGCCGGACGGCTCCTACGACGCGCGCACGCCCGCCGTGTGGATCTCGAACGGCACCGGGCGCGACGGGGCCGAGCGGCGCGGCGCCCCCAAGGTGGGCTGGTGCTGGTGGCGCAACCGGCACACCTGGCTCGGCTTCGCGTCCACCGCGGGGCGGACAGGGCCGCAGGACTGAGCAGTCCTGGGCGGACCTGAGCGGGCTCGAGCGGACGGACGGGTGCGTCCGGTCAGCGGACGAGCACCGCGACCGCCTCGACGTGATGGGTCATCGGGAAGAGGTCGAACGCCCTCAGGCCGGTCAGCTCGTACCCGTGACCGCCGAGATAGGCGACGTCGCGGGCCAGGGCGGCCGGGTCGCACGCCACGTACACGACCCGGCGCGGCCCGCGGCCGGCGATCGCGTCCACGACGGCCCGGCCGGCGCCGGCGCGCGGCGGGTCCAGCACGACCACGTCGGCGCCGCCCACGGCCGCCCCGGTCGCGTCACCGTCGGCGAGGACGCGGTCGACGGACCCGAGGTGCAGCTCCACTTGGGGCAGGTCGTGCGCGTTGCGCCGGGCGTCCTTCACGGCACGGGCGTCGCCCTCGACGGCGACCACGCGGCCGGAACCGCCCACTGCGGCCGCCAGCGGCACGGTGAACAGGCCGGCGCCGGAGTACAGGTCGAGCACCGTCGCCCCGTCGAGGTCGCCCGCGGCGTCCAGCACGACGCCGGCGAGCAGGTCGGGCGCCGCCCGGTGCACCTGCCAGAACCCGCCGGCCGCGACGCGGTAGCGGTGCTCGGCGCCGCCCGCGCGCACGGTCTCGGCCACGGCGCGCCGCGCGTTGGGGCGCGTGTCCGCGCGGCCGCGGCGCCACGGCACCTCGTCGACCAGCAGGACCGGGTCCGCGCCGTCGGCCGGGGCGACCAGCTCGAGGCGGGCGCCGGGGCGCCACCGCCGGGTCCACACGCCCTCGGCGTCCGCGAGCGCCGCGACCGCCGCGGTCGCCAGCGGCATCCCCGTGAGGGGCACGACGTCGTGCGACCGGAAGCGGCGCATCCCCGCGCGGCCCTCGGCGTCCGTCACCAGGTCGACGCGCGTGCGGTAGCCGAGCCCGCCCCGCGCGTCGTCGCCGGGGGCCGCCTCGACCTCCACCTCGCGATCGAGCCGGGCGAGGCGCTGCAGCTGCTCCGTGAGGACGGCGGCCTTCCACCGCCGCTGCGCGGGCAGCGCGACGTGCGCGAGCTCCCCGCCCCCCACACCGCCCGGGCCGGCCTCGGGCCAGGCGGAGTCGACGCGGTCCGGCGAGGGCTCCAGCACCTCGACCGCGTCCGCGCGCCAGAAGCGCGACCCCGTCTCGGTGACCCGCGCCCGCACGCGCTCGCCCGGCAGCGTGTGCCGCACGAACACGACGCGGCCGTCGAGGCGGGCCACGCAGTGCCCGCCGTGGGCGACCGGACCGATCTCGAGCTCGACCTCGCGGCCCACCTCCGGGTCGGGGGCGGCAGGTCGGGGGCGCGGGGCGGAACGGCGGGGTCGAGGCATGCCGACCATTCTCCCCCGTGCTCCCCCGTGCGCAGGACCGGTCAGAACCGCGGGCCGCGGGGCGAGGTGCCCTCGAGGCCCGTCTGACCCGCCGAGGACGACAGCTGCCACGGCACCGACGCCACGACGACGCCGGGCGTGAACAGCAGCCGTCCCTTGAGGCGCAGGGCCGACTGGTTGTGCAGCAGCTGCTCCCACCAGTGGCCGACGACGTACTCGGGGATGTAGACGACCACGAGGTCGCGGGGCGAGTCGCGGCGCACCGACCGAACGTACTTGAGCACCGGCCGCGTGATCTCGCGGAACGGGGAGTCCAGTACGCGCAGGGGCACGGGCAGGTCGAGGGCCTCCCAGCGCGCGCGCAGGTCCGCGATCTCCTCGGGGTCCACGCCCACGGTCACCGCCTCGAGCACCGAGGGTCGCGACGCCCGGGCGTACGCCACGGCCCGCATCGTCGGCTTGTGGATCTTGGACACCAGCACGACGGCGTGCACGCGGCTCGGCAGTGCACGCGCCCCAGCGACGTCGTCCAGCTCGAGCTCCGCGCGCACGCGGACGTAGTGGGCCCGGATCCCCTTCATGAGCGCGAAGAGCACGCCCATCGCCAGCAGGGTGATCCACGCGCCGTGCGTGAACTTCGTCGCGAGCACGATGACCAGCACGGTCGCGGTCATGACGAAGCCGACGCCGTTGACGACGCGGGAGCGCTGCATCCGGGCGCGCTCCTTCGGGTCGGGCTCCTTGCGCAGCGCGCGCGTCCAGTGCCGCAGCATGCCGAGCTGGGACAACGTGAAGGACACGAACACGCCCACGATGTACAGCTGGATGAGGCGCGTGACCTGGGCGTCGAACGCGACGATCAGGACGATCGCGGCGACGGCGAGGGTGATGATCCCGTTGGAGAACGCGAGGCGGTCGCCGCGGTTGTGCAGCTGGCGCGGGAGGAAGCCGTCCTTGGCGAGGATCGAGCCGAGGACCGGGAAGCCGTTGAACGCCGTGTTCGCCGCGAGCACCAGGATCAGGCCGGTGACCACCGAGATGGCCACGAACGCGGGCGTGAAGCCCTGGAAGACCGTCTCGGCGAGCTGGCTGATCACGGGGTGCTGGTTGTAGTCGGCCGGCAGCGGCCGGCCGGCCGCCGTGAGCTGGCCGTGGGCGTCCGCGACGTACTTCACGCCGGTGGCCTGCGCGAGCAGCAGGATCGAAACCATCATCGTGGCCGAGATCCCGCCCAGGAGGGCGAGGGTGACGGCGGCGTTGCGCGACTTCGGCTTGCGGAACGCCGGCACGCCGTTGCTGATGGCCTCCACGCCCGTGAGGGCCGCGCAGCCCGAGGCGAACGCCCGGGCCAGCAGGAACGCGCCCGCCAGGCCGGTGAGCCCCTGGTCGAACCCCGCCTCGGGCGTGAGCTCGAACCCGGCGCTCTCGGCCTGCGGCAGGTTGCCCGCGAACCAGCGCGCCGCGCCGACCACCGCCAGCAGGCCGATGAGCGCCATGAAGCAGTAGGTCGGGACCGCGAAGACCGTGCCCGACTCGCGCACCCCGCGCAGGTTCATCACGGTGAGCACCACCACCACGGCGACGGCGAACAACGCCTCGTGACCGCGCAGGAACGGCAGGACGGACGCCGCGTACTGCGCGCCGGAGGAGATCGACACCGCCACGGTGAGCACGTAGTCGACCAGCAGCGCCGACGCGACGCCGATGCCGGCCGCCGGGCCGAGGTTCGTCGTGGCGACCTCGTAGTCCCCGCCCCCGGAGGGGTACGCGCGCACGTTCTGGCGGTACGACGACACCACGACGAGCAGCACGACGACGACGCCGAGGCCGACCCACGGCGAGACCGTCGTCGCCGCCAGGCCCGCGACCGCGAGCGTCAGGAGGATCTCGTCCGGCGCGTACGCGACGGACGACAGCGCGTCAGACGCGAACACCGGGAGCGCGACGCGCTTGGGCAGGAGCGTGCTCCCCAGCTGCTCGCTGCGCACGGGGCGTCCGAGCAGGAGCCGCTTGGCGGCGTCCGCGATGTCCGACACGTCGAGCATGCTATGCCTGCGTGCGCCACGTGGCGCGCGCCGTCCGGCCGCGGCGCCCGCACGGCCCGCGAGGTATAGCGTTTCGCCCGTGCACTTCGTGATCATGGGCTGCGGACGGGTCGGTTCGACGCTCGCGCAGACGATCGAGTCGCACGGCCACTCCGTGGCCGTCGTCGACCAGAACCCCGACGCGTTCCGCCGGCTGCCCTCCGGGTTCTCCGGCCAGAAGGTCACGGGGGTCGGCTTCGACCGGGACACGCTGGTGCAGGCCGGCATCGAGGACACCTACGCCTTCGCCGCCGTGTCCGACGGCGACAACTCGAACGTCCTCGCCGCCCGCGTGGCGCGCGAGACGTACGGCGTCGAGCACGTCGTGGCACGGATCTACGACCCGCAGCGGGCGGAGATCTACCAACGGCTCGGCATCCCGACGGTCGCGACCGTGCGCTGGACCGCCGACCAGGTGCTGCGCCGGATGCTGCCGCTGGGGGCGACCGACGAGTACCGGGACCCCTCCGGGCAGATCCGCCTCGTGCAGGTCGACTACCACCGCGGCTGGGCCGGGGCGAGCGTGCACCGTATCGAGGAGGCCACCGGGGCGCGGGTCGCGTTCCTGTCCCGGTACACCGACGGCGTGCTGCCCACCCCGGGCACGGTCCTGCAGGAGAACGACGTGCTGCACGTCCTCGTGCGCGCCGACGACGCCCCCGCCGTCGAGCGCACCCTCACCCACGAGCCGCGGCCGGAGGACAGCTGATGCGCGTCGTCGTCGCCGGGGCCGGCTCCGTGGGCCGCTCCATCGCCCGCGAGCTCCTCTCCCACGACCACGAGGTCGTGCTCATCGACAAGAACCCGGCCGCGATGCGCGTCGCGCAGGTGCCCGAGGCCGACTGGCTACTCGCCGACGCCTGCGAGCTGTCGTCCCTGGAGGCCACGGACGTCACGAGCGCGGACGTCGTCGTCGGCGCCACCGGGGACGACAAGGCCAACCTCGTCTTCTCCCTGCTGTGCAAGACGGAGTTCGGGGTGCCCCGCACCGTCGCGCGCGTGAACAACCCGAAGAACGAGTGGATGTTCGACGGCTCGTGGGGCGTCGACGTCGCCGTCTCGACCCCGCGGATCATGACGGCCATGGTCGAGGAGGCCGTCGCGGTCGGTGACCTGGTGCGAATCTTCACCTTCCACCAGTCCGGGGCGGACATCGTGGAGGTGACGCTGCCGGACGACTCGCCCCTGGTCGGCGCACGCGTCGGCGCGGTCCCGTGGCCCACGGACACCGTGCTGGCGTGCGTGGTGCGGGGCGCCCAGCCCCTGGCGCCGACGGTGGACGACACCCTCGAGGCGGGCGACGAGCTCGTGCTCGTGATGGGCAGCCAGGCGGACGAGGAGTCGGTGCAGCAGCTGCTCGCCCACGGCAGCCCGCAGGACGGCGCGGCGGCCCTGGCGGCGGGGCCCCTCGTCGCGCCGGAGCTCGCGGCCGACCCCTGGGACGAGGAGCCGCCCCCGGCGGACGACTCCGACGACCGCTAGGCGCGCTCGGCGCCTCCGGCGGCGTCCTCCGTTCCGGCGGCGGTCTCCGGCCGCTGGTGGGCGCCGCGCACGACGACCCAGGTGAGCCAGAGGACCAGCCCCCACAGGGGGACGCCGAGCACCAGGTGGGCGGTGCCCAACCATCCGACGCTGTCCGCGAAGTACAGGGGCACCTTCACCGCCAGGCGCACGGCGAACAGGCCGGCCCAGAACCACGTGGCGAGGGTGTAGCGCCGCACCAGCTCCGCGTCCTTGCGCCACGCCACCAGGGCGGACAGCGGGCTGGGCGGCGTGGTGCCGGCGTCGTCCCGCTCGTCCGGGCGCGTGCCGGCAGGGGCCCCCGCCGCGGGCCGCCCGCCGGCGTCGGCGAGACCACCGCGCACCGCCTCCACCACCAGGCCCACGACGGGCCAGCGCACGGCCAGGGACACGAGGATCGCCGCCAGGTAGGCCGCGTTGGTCCACAGCCCCCACACGTAGAAGTTCTGCGCCTCGCCCGAGCGCCACGCCCAGAAGACGCCGACGCCGATGCCCAGCACCCCGCCCAGGGCCTGGGTGACCGGGGTGCGCTGGGCGAGCCGGAACACGACGGCGACGAGCGCCGCGCCCACCGAGGCGACGAGCGCCCACGTCAGCGCGGTGCGCTCGTCCCCGCCCATCGACGCGACGACGTAGATGACCACGAAGAGCAGGCCCGGGAGCACCGCCTCCACCACGCCGCGCACCCCGCCGACGGCCTGCGCGAAGGAGAAGGAGTCCGCGGTGACCGAGCGCAGCCCTCGGCCCTCCGGGGCGGGAGCCGCGTGGCCGGTCGTCTGCTCGCCCGTGCCGGGCTGCCCGTCGCTCACTCGCCGGCCCGCGCGCGCAGCTCGTACCGCGGGTTGAACATAGTGCGCCGCCCGTCGACGTCGCACACCATCCCCTCCACGCGGATGCGGCGACCGGGCTCGATGCCCGCGATCGCGCGGCGGCCGAGCCACACGAGGTCGAGCGCGCCCGACCCGTCGTACAGCTCGGCCTCGACGGTAGGGACGCCCTCGCGCGGACGCAGCACCACCGAGCGAAGCACGCCGGCCGCGCTCGCGCGGCGGCGGTCGCCCAGGTCGGACACGGGCGTGCAGCCGCGGTGCGTCGCGGCCTCGTGCCGCTCCTCGTGGTCGGCGACCTCGTCGGCCGAGGCCAGCGCGTGCCGGACGGCGGTTCGCAGGGACATCATCAGCTCCAGGCTGGTGGACGACCCGGCCTCGCGGCCGACTCGCTCACCGGATCTCGGTGATCTCCGGCCCGCGGGTGAGCGGGTCGAACGACGGGGTCTGCGGCGCCGCGCCGTCGGGGCCGGCGGGGGCACCCCCGCCCTGGCGGGCACCCTGGGGCAGGGTCAGGGTGAGCAGGTCGCGCGGCGGGCGCGGGTTGCCGTCCCGGACCACGACGACGTTCGCGAACACGGACTCCAGCTGCTTGGCCGCCTCCGCGTCGACCGCGGCGCGGCCCGACAGGACGCCGCGCAGGAACCACCGCGGCCCGTCCACGCCCACGAAGCGGGCGGGGCGCACCGCGGGGCGGCCGTCGGGGCCGGTGGCGGGGATGCGGGCGATGAGCTCGCGCCCGAAGGTGCCCGGCACGTCGTCCACCGTGCCGCCCTGACGGGTGATCGACGCGCCGATCTCGGCACGGACCTCGTCCCAGATGCCCTCGGTGCGGGGGGCGGCGAACGCCTGGACCTGCAGGCCGGACCCGGCGAGTGTCGCGGACACCCCGGTCACCTTCTGCGTCTTCTTGTCGACCTCCATGCGCAGCTCGAGGCCGGGCAGGACGGGCAGCCAGATGGCGCCGAGGTCCACGCGCGGCCCCATGCCCGTGACCTGGGAAGAGTCGAACGGGCCGCGCTCGGGCCGGTCGGGCGCGGCCTCCTCCTCGGCGGCGGGCCCGGCGGCCTCCGCGGTCGCGGGCTCGCGGGCCTCGTCGCTCGCCTTCTTCGACGCGTTGCGCCGGAACAACCCCACGGAGGATCTCCTTCTCGTCGTCCTGCGCGCCCGGCCGCCCGGGCGCGCGCTACCTGTCTCCCACAGTAGACCGGTGGGACGGTCCTCCGGTCCTCGCCGGGAGGGCTCAGCTGCCGGCGAAGCCGCCGCTCGACCCGAACCCGCCCTCGCCGCGGTGGGAGCCCGGCAGCGCGGTCGCCACGAGGAAGCGGGCGTGCTCGACGCGCTGCACCACGAGCTGCGCGACCCGGTCGCCGCGGCGCAGGCGCACCGGCTCGGCGACGTCCGTGTTGAGGAGGATCACCTTGATCTCCCCGCGGTACCCGGCGTCGATCGTGCCCGGCGCGTTGACCACGGTGACGCCGTGCCTGGCCGCCAGCCCGGAGCGCGGGTGCACGAACGCCGCGTACCCCTCGGGCAGCGCGATCGCCACCCCCGTGGGCACGACCACCCGGCCCTGCGGCGGGATCTCGACGTCGACCGTGGTGACCAGGTCCGCGCCCGCGTCGCCCGGGTGGGCGTACGCGGGGGTCGGCACGTCGTCGAGCAGCGTGACGAGCACGTCGACCGTGCTCGGGTCGGTACTCGGGTCGGTCACGGGCTGGCTGGCGGTGTCGGGCACCCGGAGAGCGTAGCCGACCCGACGGGGCCCGCACCCGGCCGGCGTGCTGGGATGATGGGCCGCATGAGCGAGCACGCCCCCCAGCCCTCCCCCGCCACCCGACCGGCCTTCCGCGAGCGCCTCTCGCCCGGGCCGGGGGCCTGGTGCGGCGCCGTCGGGCTCGGCGTGATCGTGGGGGTCACGCTGTGGCCGGTCGCGCACGCGGTCGCCGTCGTCGTGGGGTTCCTCGCCGCGGCCGGCACGCTCGCGGCGCTGATCGCGACCGCCCCCGTCATCCAGGTCGCCGACGGCCGCCTGCACGCCGGCAAGGCGCAGATCGCCCTCGACCTCCTGGGCGAGGTCACGACCATGGACGACGCCGAGGAGATGCGCACGGCCCTCGGCCCCGCCCTCGACGCGCGCGCGTACGTGTGCCTGCGGGCCTGGGCGCGCACCGGCGTCCAGGTCGCGATCGAGGACCCGCTGGACCCCACCCCGTACTGGCTCCTGTCGACCCGCCGACCCCAGGAGCTCGCGGCCGCGCTGGGCCGCTGAGCACCGGACCACCCTGCAAGCCACCCGGCAGGCCTGCCGGCCGCAGGGACGACGAAGGCCGTCACGTCCTCGACGTGACGGCCCGTGTCGTCCGTGCTGTTCGCGCCCCGACCGGCAGATCAGGTCAGGCGGCGCACTCCGTGCAGATCATCTGGCCGTTCTTCTCGTACGCCAGCTGGCTGCGGTGGTGGACCAGGAAGCAGCTCGTACAGGTGAACTCGTCGGCCTGGCGGGGCAGGACGCGGACCGCGAGCTCCTCGCCGGACAGGTCGGCGCCGGGAAGCTCGAAGCCTTCCGCGGCCTCCGTCTCGTCCTCGTCGACGACACCCGACGACTTGTCGGAACGACGCGCCTGGAGCTCCTGGATCGAGTCCTGCTCCACGTCCTCGTCGTTCTTGCGGGGGGCGTCGTAGTCGGTTGCCATCTGTGTGGTCACGCTCCGTGGGGGTCGGTGTCGGTACGCGCTGATAATGCTCGGTGACCGGGTTTTGTTCCCGGTCGGCCCACGGATTGTGCACCATTTCAGGCGGGCGCGCGACACCGCGTGCTGTTCGCCGTGTCACAGCCGCACGCGAGGTCGCTGACCTGCACCGATGCACTCGCCGCGCAGATGTTCGCCCTGGGCGTGACCGGGCGCCTGACACGGTTTTTCACCCCGGGCGCGCGCCGGGCAAACGCCGAACCTCGTCAGGCGCCCGCGCCCACCTCGGGAGCCTCGTCGCCGTCGGCGTCGGCCTCCTCGAGCAGCCGCACGAGCTCGGTCACCACGGGTGCCGCCCCGGCGACCGTCATGGCGCCCCCGGCCGCCCGGCCGTGGAGCCCGCCCACCCAGGCGCCGGCCTCCGCCGCGACGAGGCCGCCGGCGGCGAGGTCCCAGGGGTTGAGGCCGCGCTCGTAGTAGAGGTCGAGGGCCCCCTCGCCCACGAGGCACAGGTCGATCGCGGCGGCGCCGAGCCGGCGGATGTCGCGCACGCGTGGCAGCACGCGCAACAGGACCTCCGCCTGGCGCTGCCGGCGGGTCGCCGAGTACCCGAAGCCGGTGCCGACGAGGGACTCGGCGAGGCTCGCGGGCCCGCTCGCCCGCAGCGGGATCCCGTCGCGCTCCGCCCCGCCGCCGCGCGCCGCGGTCCACGTGCGCCCGTCGACCACGGAGTGCACGCAGCCGGCCAGCGCGATCCACCTCTCCGGGTCGGGCGGGCCGGCGACGACGGCCACCGAGACTGCGTACGACGCGACGCCGTAGAGGTAGTTGACGGTCCCGTCAATCGGGTCGAGCACCCAGGTGAGGCCCGAGGTGCCGGGGACGTCGTCGCCCTCCTCCCCCAGGATCGCGTCGTCGGGCCGCTCGGCCGCGAGCCGCGCGCGCAGCAGCTCCTCCGACGCGCGGTCCATGGCCGTCACCGGGTCGACGGCGGTCGACTTGGTCGCCGCGACCTCCACCCGGGCCGGGCGGCCGTGGCGCACCAGGTCGCCCGCCTCGCAGGCGAGGCTCCGGGCGAGCGCCCGCAGCTCCTCGACGTCGGTGCCCGGGGGCACGGCCGGGGCCGCGCCGTGGGACAGGTCCTGGGAAGCTGCTCGATCCGCCACGTCCTACATCTTGCCCGACCGTCGCCCCCACCGGGCCGTCCAGCCGGGACCCGGGTGCGGCACGGTCCACCCGCGCGCCAGGGAGACGATGCGGAACCCGAAGACCAGCACCACCACCCCGAGCGCCGTCCAGACGTCGAGCACGCCGGTGGACCAGAGCGTGGCGGTGAGCCCGGCCCCGACGAGCGCGGGCACCGCGTAGAGCTGGCGGTCGGCGAACACGAGCGGCACCTCGCCCACCAGCACGTCCCGCAGGACGCCGCCCCCGACGGCGGTGAGAACCCCGACCACGACGGACGCGAGCACCCCGGAGCCGAGGTCCAGCGACTTCGTCGTGCCCTGGAGCACGAAGAGCGAGAGGGCCGCGGCGTCGAGCACGAGGATGGAGCGGCGCATGCGCGCGAGCCCGGGGTGGAACACGAAGATGATCGCGCCGGCGGCGAGCGCGGCCGCGACCAGCCGCCAGCTGGAGATGCCGACCGGCGGCGTGTCGCCGATCAGGACGTCGCGCAGGATCCCGCCGCCGAGCCCGGTCACCCACGCGAGGACCAGGACGCCGAACGCGTCGAACCGCTTGCGCACCGCCGCGAGCCCGCCGGAGACCGCCGCCACGAACACGGCGACGAGCTCCAGGTACGACACCGGTCCGGAGTAGAGGACGTCCACGGGACGCATCCTCGCAGGAGGGCCCGCGCGGGGCGCGTCAATCGACGGCACACCGACGCGCCTGCGCCCCCGGGCCCCGCGCCGGTGGCACCCTCGAACAGGCGGACCCGCCCGGCGGACAGAACCCGCGGGCGAGGAGTGAGGGAGGAAGCATGGCCGAGCTCGAGCTCGTGAGGCTGCACGAGGACGGTGAGCGCCTGGTCCTGCGCGGCCCCGGCGGCACCGAGAGCACGCTGCCCATCACGGAGGCGCTGCGCGCGGCGGTGCGACGGGACCGCCCGCGCACCGAGGCGTTGCGCGCCGAGGAGACCACCACCCTGCGCCCCCGCGACCTGCAGGCACGCCTGCGTGCCGGGGCCTCCGTCGACGAGCTCGCCGAGGAGTCGGGGCTGCCCGTCGAGCACGTGCAGCGCTACGAGTGGCCCGTGGCCGCCGAGCGGAACCACGCGATCGGCCAGGTCCGCGCGCACCAGCTGCCTGGCGACGGCGCGACGACGACGCTCGGGGAGGTCGCCGACACGCGGCTTGCCGCGCGCGGCGTCACGACCGACGAAGCGCACTGGTCCGCACGACGCGAGGGCACCGCCCCCTGGGTCGTGGAGGTCCGGTTCTCCGCCGGCGACCGCGACCGGTCCGCGCGCTGGACCTTCGACCCGAAGGGGCGGGTCGTGACCCCGCTCGACGACGAGGCGCGCTGGCTCGGGCAGCCGGACGACCCGGTCTCCCCCGACGTGCTGGGCGTGCCGTCGATGAGCGGCCGCACGGTGACGCCGCGCCGGCACGTGGAGGACGACACCACGGCGCTCCTGCTGGACGACCTCGCCGGTCGGCGCGGGCAGCGGCCGGGCGAGCGGCGGCGGTCGCCGGCACCGTCAGCACCATCAGCACCATCTGCACCGTCGGCGTCGTCGCCCCGCACGAGCGACGACGTGCCCCCGCCGCCCACGCCGATCCCCGTCGGGCGCGTGACCGCCCCCGGCGTCGGGCCCGACGCCTCCCGGGACGCGGCGCTCGACGCCGCCTCCGAGCCGTCCGACCCGAGCCCCGCCCCCGCCGACCCGGCGGGGGCGAGCGTCGTCGACCTCGGGTCGCGGCGCGCCGGCCTGCGGTCCACGCCGGACCGCTCGCCGCACCCCGCGGCCGGCCGGCGGCCGATGCCGGGCGTGACGCCGCAGCCCGGCACGGGCGACGCGGGCGACCCGGGTGCCGCCCACGCGGAGGGCGCGGGCACGGAGGGCCGGGCGGACGTCGTGGACGACGCCCCGGCGCCGAGCGGGCCGCCCGCCCAGGGCGCCGCGGGTCCGCAGCCGGCCGCGCCGGCACCCCGCACCGACAAGCCGGCGGGCGCTCGCCGCTCCGGGCGCAAGGGTCGCGCGCAGGTGCCGAGCTGGGACGAGATCGTCTTCGGCGGCGGCCGGCCCTCGTCCTGACGGCCCCGGTCAGTCGTCGGCGACGCCGAGGTCCAGCTGACCCGTGACGGTCGCCCGCCTGCGGGCGTCCGCCTGCGTCATCCGGCGCATGTGATGGCGCCGGCACAGCACCTCGTAGGCGACCGGTCCGCCGTCGGGCGCGTCCGCGACGTCCCCGACCACCACCTGGTCACCCTCCACGACCATGACGCCGCCGACGGTGCGCGCGTTGTGGGTGGCGCGCGCCCCGCACCAGCACAGCGACCGCACCTGCAGCTCCTCCACCCGGTCGGCGAGCTCGATGAGCCGCGCGGCGCCGGGGAAGAGCCGGGTGCGGAAGTCCGTCGTGATGCCGAAGGCGAAGACGTCGAGCTCCACCTCGTCGACGAGCCGCGCGAGCTGCTCCACCTGCGCCGGGGAGTAGAACTGCGCCTCGTCGCACACGAGGTAGTCCACGACCCGGCCGGCCTGCCGCTCGGCCGCGACCACGTCCCAGAAGTCCGTGTCGTCCGTGACCTCGCGGGCGTCGACCTCCAGCCCGAGCCGCGACGACAGCCGGGAGGTGCCCGCCCGGTCGTCGCGCGTGAAGATCAGCCCGGACCGACCGCGCGCCGCGTGGTTGTGGTCCGTCTGCAGCGCCAGCGTCGACTTGCCGCTGTCCATGGTCCCGGAGAAGAAGACGAGCTCGGCCATGGGCCAGATCCTGTCAGACATCACGCCGGGCGCCGCGACCGTCCGCCGTGGACGGCGGACTACTGCCCGACGCGCCCGTCCACGCACTCGCGCAGGAGGTCCGCGTGCCCGCAGTGGCGCGCGTACTCCTCGACGTGGCCGAGCAGCAGCTCGCGCAAGGAGATCTCGCCGCCCGGCTCCGCGCCGAGGTCCGAGTAGCCCGCGTTGGTGGCGCTCAGGTCGTCGATGCCGTCCACCATCCGGTCGGTGGCGGCCATCTCCTCGTGCCAGCGGCGGAACGCCTCCGCGACGGCGGCGGGGTCGGCGACGGCGCCGTCCCAGTCGCCGTCGCGGTTCTCCTCGCTGCGGTACAGCCACGGCGCGTCCTCGCCGGTCATGATGCGCCGCACGTGCCGCTCGTCCTCGGTCAGGTGCCGCACCAGCCCCAGCAGGGACATGGTCGACGGCGGCACCGAGCGGCGGGCGAGCTGCTCGGCGTCGAGGTCGGCGCACTTCATCTCGACGGTCAGGCGGTACGACCGCAGGGAGTCGAGCAGGAGGGCGCGCTCGTCGGCCAGGGCGACGTCGCTCTCCCGGGGGTCGTCGTCGGGGTCCACCCACATGTCGGGGTAGACGGTCGCGCGCGTCCACCGGGACGCGGGGGCGGGCTCCATCGCAGCATCGTGGCACCCCCGGCACCGGGCCGCCACGACTTTCCGGGCGGCCCTCCCGGCCGCCTCATCCCGACACGGCGGGATACCGGCACGGCGGGCCTACGCCTGGGCGACGAGCAGCGGCACGACCATCTCCGCGGCCGTCAGCGACCCGTGCACCCCCGGCATCTCCCGCGCGCCGGACGAGTGCAGGCGTGAGTCCACGACCGTCGCCTCGCCGCGGGCGGCCACCAGCACGTCTCCCACGGCGGGGAGCACGTGCGGGGCCACGGGGCCCAGCCAGTCGGCCGCGATCGCGTCGTCCCGCAGCACGACGAGCGCGTCGTCCCCGAGCGCCGACGCCCACCGCGCCGCGACGTCGCGCGGGTCGGCACCCGGCGCCACGTACACGTGCCCCGCGCGGGGCTCCCCGCCCAGCAGGGCGACGTCCCGCGCGAGCTCCGGCCGGGCGGCGACGTCGTGCTGCCGTGCCGGGTCGGCCGTCACCTGCCCGTGGTCCGCCGTGACGACGACCAGCGTGCCCGGAGGCGCCGAGCGGACGAGGCGGCGCAGCGCGGAGTCCGTCTCCTCGAGCGCGTCGCCCCACTGCCACGACCGCGGCCCGTGCTGGTGCCCGGTCTTGTCCACCCCGCCGTGGTAGAGGTACACCAGGCCGGGCCGGCGCAGCTCACGCAACGTGGTGGCGACCTGGGCGTCCAGACCCTCGGCCGCGACGTAGCGCGGGCCCCGCAGGGCGGCGCGGGTCATCCCCGAGCCGGCGAACCTGGCCGGGCCTGGAGCGGTGACGTGCACGCCGGCCGCGGCGAGCGTCTCGAACACCGTGGGCTCGCGCTGCACGGACTCCGGCTCCGCCCGCATGGGGCCGGAGAGCTTGGTGCCCGGCCGGTACGGGTCGGACTGCTCGGTCCACGAGACCGTGGTCGCGAGGCCGCCGGTCTCCGGGTTGCGCTGGGTGTACCCCAGCAGTCCCGTGCGCCCCGGGGCCGTGCCCGTCCCGAAGGTCGCGAGCGCGGCCGCCGTGGTCGACGGGAAGCTGGACAGCACGGACCGGCCGTCGGCGGCGAGGGAGCGCAGGAACGGCGCGTGGCCGCCGCGCTCGGCGAGGTTGCCCAGCCCCAGGCCGTCCACGAGCACGACCACTGCGCGCTGCACGCCCGCGGGCAGGCCCAGGGCGTCGCGGCAGTCGGCGGACCGCAGGCCGGTGGCGGTCGTGACGTCCGCACCGAGGGCGCCGGCCACGGCGGGCAGCACGGCGGCGACGGAGCCGGTCCCGTACGAGGGTGCGAGCAGCCCCTCGGGCAGGGCGACGGTGCCCGTCATCGGACGGAGCGCCCGCCCGCCCCCGTCGCGGCCGACAGGGAGCGGGAGAACGCGACGGCCCGCCGCAGGGCGTCACGCCCCTCGGCGGCGCCGCTGACGCGCACGACCACGTCGTCCGGCGTCAGCTGGCCCGTGAGCCCGTGGTCCGCCTCGCAGCTCGGGTCGGGGCACTGCGCCGGCTCGAGGTCGATGCGGGACACGGCGCCCCAGCCGATGGCGAGCGTGACCTCGGACGCGCTGTCGCCCGGGCGGTGCTCGGCCGGCTCGGCCACGACGTGGGTGAGGGCGACGGACCGGATCTCGCTCAGCGGCACCGCCTCCGTGGTCGCGGCCGCCGACGACGGGTGGGCGGCGTCGCCCTCGTGGTCGTCGACGTGCGCGGTGACGAGGCGGGTGGGCGTGAGCGCCAGCACGGTCAGGTGTCGGCGCACGGCGTCGTCGAAGGTGGTCTCCGCCTGCACGAGGTGGGCGAGCACGTCCTCGTCGGCGAGCGCGACGTCGAGGACGTCCTCCACGAGGTCCGGGTAGTACCCGGCCCGGCGCACGTGGTCGGACAGGTCGGCACGGAGGTTCTCACGGGCGGTCGCATGCGGCACCCGCGCATTGTCCCACCGCCGCGGCGGGCGTGACCACCGGCGTCCCCACGTCCGTCGGCGCCGCGGGGTCATCCCGGCAGCGCCCGCCGCGGCGCGTCGGCCCGCTGCGCCGACCGCAGACGGACCCCGGCGTGGAGCACGCTCACGCCCGCGGAGCCCGCCACGACGGGGTACAGCTCGAGCGAGGCCAGCTCCGGCAGGTCGTCGGCCAGCACGGACACCCGCGCCAGGACGTCCTCGAGCGCGTCGATGTCCGCCGGCGGCGCGCCGCCGTACCCGAACAGCCGCGGCGCGGCGCGCACCGTGCGCACCATGGCGGCCACGTCCACGTCCGTCAGCGGCGGGATGCCGTACGCGACGTCGTCGAGCAGGTCGGTCGCGTCGCCCGCGAGCCCGAACGAGACCTTCGGTCCGAACAGCGGGTCCTCCCCCGACCGGACCACGCACGGCACGCCCACCGGCGCCATGGCCTGCACCTCCATCGCGGGATCGGGCTCCCCCAGCACCTCGGACGCGACCTGCCGCATGCGCTCCACGTCAGCGCGCAGCTCGGCCGCGTCGCCGATGTCGAGACGCACCCCGCCCAGGTCGGTCCGGTGGCGCAGCGCCGTCGATGCCGTCTTGAGCGCGACCGGCCAGCCGAGCTCGTCGGCCGCCGCGACGGCCTCGTCCGCCGTGCGCACGGTCAGCGAGCGCCACGGCCGCAGGCCGTAGCAGCCGAGCAGCTCCGCCGTCTCGTCCTGGGTCAGCGTCCTCCCCTCGCCGCCGGCGTCCGCGAGCCAGCCCTCGACGAGCCGGCGCGCCCGCCGCGGCTCGATGCCCTCGGGCCGCACGTGCGTGCCGCGGTCCTCGGTGCGCCAGCGCGCGTACGTGACGACCTTGCCCAGCGCCGTCACGGCGTCCTCCGGCGTGGAGAACGCGGGGATGCGCACCGGCTCGCCGTCGGGCCCGGTGGCGGCCAGCTCGTCGGGCAGCCCGCTGAGACCGAGCATCGACGCGACGGTCGTGCGCCCCGTCCGCGCGGCCGCCTCGGCGACGGCGCGGGCCACCGCACCCGTGCGGGGCACCACGACGGGCACGTCGACGGCCACGACGACGTCGCAGGCCCCGGGCGCGTAGAGCGCGTCGGTCACCTGGGCGATCTGCTCGTCCGTGGCGTCAGGCGGGAGGAAGTCGGACGACGCCGCGACGACGAGGCCCGCCGCGGCCGCAGCCTCGGCCACCAGGGCCGCCAGCGCCGCGGACGACGCGAGGATGCCCACCCGCCCGCCGGTCGGCAGGGGCTGGTGCGCCAGCACCTGCGCGACGTCCATGAGCTGGTGCGTGTTCTCGGCCCGGATGACGCCGGACTGGCGCAGCATCTCGTCCAGCACCCGGCGCGGGGCGCGCGTGGCGCGCACCGCGTGGCCCGGCGGCACGACCTGCCCCGACCGCCCGGCGACGACGACCACGACCGGCTTCACGCCCGCGAGGCGCCGGGCGATCCGGGAGAACTTGCGGGGGTTGCCGATGGACTCGAGGTAGAGGCACACGACGGCGGTGCGCGCGTCGTCCTGCCAGTACTGCATGAGGTCGTTGCCCGACACGTCCGCCCGGTGCCCCGCGGAGACCAGCGCCGACACCCCGAGGCCGCGCCGCTCGAGCGTCCGGGTGAGCGTGACGGCCGCGGGCGCCGACTGGCAGAACATCCCGACCACGCCGGGGCGCGGGGGGCGCTCGGCGAGGCTCGCGTGCAGCCGCGCGCCCGGGGTGGTGGTGAGCAGCCCGAACGACGCCGGGCCGACCACGCGCATGCCGCCCGCGTGCGCCGCGCGCACGAGCTCGCGCTGCCGCGCCAGCCCGTCGGGCCCGGTCTCCGCGTAGCCCGCGGCGAGCACGACGACCCCGCGCACGCCGCGCCCGGCCAGGCGGCGCACGGCGTCGACGGCGCGGTCCGGGGGCACCGCGAGCAGGGCGAGGTCGATGCCGCCACCCTCGTCCTCACCGTCGCCGCCGCCACGTCCGCCGCCGTCGCCACCATCACCGTCGTCCTCGGGCCGCACGCCGAGGGCGTCGTCCCAGGAGCCGGCGACGGTCACGCCCGCCGCGCGCGGCACGGGACCGGGCGGGTCGAGCACGGTCAGGCGCGTGTCCCCGGGGTCGGCCGCGGCGGCGTCGACGACCCGCTGGGCGAGGTGGTGCTCCGGCGTCGCCGCCCCCGGCCCGGCCGGGCCCGGGCCGACGAGCAGCACGCGGCGCGCGGACAGCAGCGCCTGCATCGACCGCGCCTCGGCGCGGTGCTCCCGGTCGGCCATGACCTCCCGCGAGCGCTCCGTGGGGTCGAGGTCGAACGTGACGCTGACCACCCCGTCGTCGAGGTGCTGGCGCACCGCGTACCCGGCGTCCCGGAACACCGCGAGCATCGAGGAGTTCTGCGGCAGCACGTCGGCGGTGAATCGGCGCACCCCGCGCTCGCGCGCCGCTGCGGCCACGTGCTCCAGCAGCACCGAGCCCAGCCCCTTGCCCTGCATGGCGTCGGCGATGTTGAAGGCCACCTCCGCCTCGGCGGGCGTCACCCGGTCGTAGCGGGCGACCCCGAGGATGTCCTCGCGCGGGCTCCCCTCGTCGTCGACGCCGGGCCGCACGGCCACCAGCGCCACGCGGTCGTGGTGGTCGAGGTGGGTCAGGCGCGCCAGCTCGCGGTCCGTGAGGCGGCGCACCGGCGCGAAGAAGCGGAAGTACGCCGACCGCTCGGACTGCGCGACCTGGAAGCGCTGGAGCGCGTCCGCGTCGTCCGGCCGCAGGGGCCGCAGGTGCATGGTGGTGCCGTCGCGCAGCACCACGTCAGCCTCCCAGGCGACGGGGTAGCCGTCCGGCGACGTCTCGGCAGGCTCGTCGGGTCCGTCCACCCTCGCAGGCTATCGGCGACGGGCCGGGTCCACGGCCGCACGCCGCGCGTCAGAACCCCAGCTTCCGCAGCCACAGCAGCAGCTCGTCCTCCCGCGCCGCGGCGTCCTCCGGGGACCAGGTCCCGAGCTCCCGGGAGTCCACCAGCCTGCCGTCCTGCAGGTACACGACGCGGTCGCCGCGGGCCGCGCACGCGGGGTCGTGGGTCACCATGACGACCGTCGTCCCCGCCGCGTGGACCTCCGTGAGGGCGTCCATGACGTCCTTCGACATGCTGCTGTTCAGCGCACCGGTGGGTTCGTCCGCGAACACCACGGACGGCTCGCACGCCAGGGCCCGGCAGATCGAGGCGCGCTGCAGCTGGCCGCCCGACACCTGGGTGATGCCGTGAGAGGCGACGTGCGCGATCCCGAACCGCTCCAGCAGCGCGTCGACGCGGGCGGTCGCCCCCGCCGTGTCCTTCGGGGAGGCCTTGAGCGCGGGCAGCAGGACGTTGTCCCGGACGGTGAGGTTGCTCAGGAAGTACGCCTGCTGGAAGACGAAACCCATCTCGTGCAGCCGGACCCGGCTCATCCGGGCGTCGTCCAGGGCGGTGAGATCCTGCCCCCGCAGGACGACGCTCCCGCCGGTCGGGCGGTCCATGCCGCTGACGGTGTACAGCAGGGTCGACTTGCCCGACCCCGAGGCCCCCATGACGACGAGGAACTCGCCGTCGCGCACCGCGAGGTCGATGCCGTCGAGCACCTGGGTGGGCGGGTCGGTGGTGGCGAAGGTCTTGGTCAGGTCCCGGGACTCCAGGACGGTGTCGGGCGACGTCGTGGACATGGTCGTACCTCTCTCGTGCATCGTCGGGTGCGTCGTCGGGTGCGTCGTCATGACCGCAGCCACTCGCTCGTGCCGGCCCGGCGCAGCCGTGCCGTGAGGGCGACCGCGGCGAGGAAGGCGGCGGCGAGGAGCAGCAGCGGGTACAGCCCGTAGACGAGCCACGGGTCGGGGAAGAGGTCCAGCCGCTGCAGGCCCAGGCCGGCCGACGCCATCACCCCGCCGACCACCTGCTCCCCCGCGGTCGCGGCGACCACCAGCCCCAGGCCCGTGCCCAGCGCCGCCGTGGCCAGCGTCTTGCCCCGCACCTGGGCGGCGAGCTCCCGTCGCGAGAACCCGACGGCGGACAGGACCCCCCGCGTGCGCCGCTCGCGGGTGAGGCGGAGCCTGAGGAACAGGCTCGTGACGAGCAGCGCGACACCGACGCCGAAGGCGAGCGAGAGGATCGCGGCGCTCCGCAGGGCGCCGGTGAGGTTCGCCATCGTCTGCCGCGCGTACTCCTCGGTCGGGACCACGGTCGCGTCCGGGTAGCGCTCGGCGTACTCGGCCGCGACGACGGCGGGGTCGACCCCGGGGGTGGCGCTCGCGTGGATCGTGTAGCCGGCCGCTCCGGTGGTGCCCACCCCGGGCGCCGCGCCGGCCATCTTCGCCGTCTCGCCGCCCGAGGTGAGGTCCTGGTACACGCCGCTGACGACGGCGGTCGTCGTCGCGCCGTCGTGGCGCAGCGTGAGCTCGTCCCCGACACCCACCCCGTGCTTGGTGGCGTTCAGCGTCGACAGGGCCACCTCGCCGCCACCGGGGAGCTCGCCGTCCAGCAGCTCGATGGTGCCCGCGTGGTCGCCCACGCCGACGCGCAGCGTCGACCACCCGCCCTCGCTCGGGGTCTCGTAGAGGACCTCGGCGTACGGGCGCACGTCCGTGAGCCGGTCGTCGGCCCGCATGGCGGAGAGCACGTCGTCGCGCAGCCCGTCGACGTCCGGGGTGAACCTCAGGTCGGCCAGCACGTCGCTGCGCGGCATGCCCATGTTCGTCGTGAAGCGGGGGCTCTCGAGGGTGTCGAGCAGACTCGTCGGGAGCACCACGAGGAGCGTGGCGAGGAGGAAGACCACGGGCACCAGGGCCCACTGCCCCGCGTCCGAGCGCAGGTCCGCCAGCGCCAGCCTGACGTCGACGCTGCCGCGCCGCGCCGCAAGGCCGCCCCGCCTCAGGCGCCGGGCCTGCCGCCGCGCGCGTCGCGCCGTCTGGCGCTCCCCGAGCAGGCTGCCGTGCACCAGCGCGTCCACGACCTCGACCTTGCGGACCGCCCGCAGGACGCCGCGGCAGATGCCCACGACGAGCAGGTAGACCAGGGCGAGGGCCCCCACGAGGACGAGGACCGACGCCAGGTCCCAGCTCGCCGCCCCGTAGCTCACGACCGTCCGCCGCGTGAGCAGCGCCGTCGCCCCGACGGCGAGGCCGCCGCCGACGACGCACGCGAGCGCCGTCATGAGCCGGTACTTCGCCAGGTACAGGCGGGAGATCTCCGCGTCCCGGACGCCGATCGCCTTCATCGCGCCGATCTCGCGCACCTCGTCCTCGAGCGCCCCGCGGATCACGAAGCGCAGGTTGAGCAGGGCGATGGCGACGAGGACGAGGCTGGCGAACATCAGCGCCACGGCCACGAGCCCCTCGCTCAGGGCGTTGATGATGCGGATCATCGGGTAGGTGACCGCCTCGCCGTTCTTCGGCAGCCGCGGGTCCGCCTCGTAGGCGCGCTGCAGGCCGGCGATGCCGGCCCCGGCGGCCGCGTCGGTGAGCCGGTACTCCACGATGATCTCGGGGGCTCCTCCACCGGCCGCTCCCAGCCGCTCGAGGTCGGCGTCGGAGACGAGGAACCGGGTGGCCGGCGACAGCGACGACGCCATCTGCGCGTCCCGCACGAAGCCCTCGACCCGCAGGGGAAGGTCCCCGCCGTCCGTCGCGATCGCGAGCTCGTCGCCCACCTGCAGGCCGAACCGCTGCTGGTACGCCACGGGGACGTAGACCTCCCCCGCGGCCGGCCGCGGGACGGCGCCCGTCTCGTCGACCAGGAAGTCGAACTCGTCGTTCTGCGACACGAAGAGGTTGTCGAGCAGGCTGTCCGACAGGTCGCCCGCGGCCCCGGTGGCGGCGCGTCGCCAGGTGACGGCGTCGCCGTCGAAGCCGACCATCTCCTCGACGAGCCACGCGTCGAGCTCCGGGTGCGCGGCGGCGAACGCCTCCAGCGCGGCGGGGTCGTGGTCCCCGACGTGCATCTGCAGGTAGTGCGGGGGTCTCGCCTGCTCGAACAGCCGGTCGACGGCCCCGAAGGCCCGCTCGACCACCATCGCCCCGGTGGCCATGAGGAACGCGCTGAGGACCAGGACCACCGCGAGCGCGACGTCGACGCCCGCGTTCTTGCGCAGGTCGTTCACGGCGTGCCGTGCTGCCAGGGAAGGGCTCATGTCCCGACAGTGGCCCGCGGCCGCGCCCCGCGGCATCGGGGATGGCCCCGAATGCGACCCCCGCTCGACCCTCGCGCGTCCCTGAGCCCCGACCTCCGCGGCTCGGGGTCGTGGTGGCGCTAGGCTTCGCTTCGAACGTCAGTGCGTACGGCCCGGTCGCACGCACGGCCGTAAGCCCCGCACCGCCAGCCGTACACCCAGCCACACCCAGACAGACACCCGGACAGACACCCAGGAGCCGCACCGCATGGCGCGCAAGAGCCGCAGCGCACCCGCCACCGACGAGCCGTTCGACGAGAAGATCGTCGACATCGACGTCGCGGCGGAGATGGAGACGTCGTTCCTCGAGTACGCCTACTCGGTGATCTACTCCCGCGCGCTGCCCGACGCCCGCGACGGCCTCAAGCCGGTGCACCGCCGGATCCTGTACATGATGTCCGACATGGGCCTGCGGCCCGACCGCGCGCACGTGAAGTCCTCGCGCGTGGTGGGCGAGGTCATGGGCAAGCTGCACCCGCACGGCGACACCGCGATCTACGACGCGCTCGTGCGCCTCGCGCAGGACTTCTCGATGCGCCTGCCGCTGGTCGACGGCCACGGCAACTTCGGCTCCCTCGACGACGGCCCGGCCGCGCCGCGGTACACGGAGGCCCGGCTCGCCCCGCCGTCGATGGCGATGACCGCCGGCCTCGACGAGGACGTCGTCGACTTCGTCCCGAACTACGACAACAAGCTCACCCAGCCGTCGGTGCTGCCGTCCGCCGTGCCGAACCTGCTGGTCAACGGCGCGTCCGGCATCGCGGTCGGCATGGCGACCAACATGGCCCCGCACAACCTCGTCGAGGTCGTGGCGGCGGCCCAGCACCTGGTCGCCCACCCGGACGCGACGCTCGACGACGTCATGCGCTTCGTCCCCGGCCCCGACCTCCCGTCCGGCGGCAAGATCGTCGGCCTGGACGGCGTACGCGACGCGTACCGCACGGGCCGCGGGACGTTCCGGACCCGTGCGACGGCCCGGGTCGAGAACGTCACGCCGCGGCGCAAGGGCATCGTGGTCACCGAGCTCCCCTACGGCGTGGGCCCGGAGAAGGTGATCGAGAAGATCGCCGACGGCGTGAAGGCCAAGAAGATCCAGGGCGTCACCAACGTCCAGGACCTCACGGACCGCAGCCACGGCCTGCGCCTGGTGATCGAGGTGAAGACCGGCTTCGACCCCGACGCCGTGCTCGAGCAGCTGTACCGCACCACGCCGCTCGAGGACTCGTTCGGCATCAACAACGTGGCCCTGGTGGACGGGCAGCCGCGCACCCTCGGGCTGCTCGAGCTGCTGCGCGTGTGGGTCGAGCACCGCATCGACGTGGTGCGCCGCCGCTCGACGTTCCGGCTCGCGAAGCGGCAGGAGCGTCTGCACCTGGTCGAGGGCCTGCTGCTGGCCATCGTCGACATCGACGAGGTCATCCAGGTCATCCGCTCCTCCGACGACGCGGCCACGGCGCGCGAGCGCCTCATGGGCGTCTTCGACCTGTCCGAGCCGCAGGCGACGTACATCCTCGACCTGCAGCTGCGCCGGCTCACCAAGTTCTCCCGCATCGAGCTGGAGAAGGAGCAGTCGGAGCTGGAGCGCGAGATCGCCGAGCTGCAGGAGATCCTCGCCGACGACGCGCGGCTGCGCGCCGTCGTGAGCGCCGAGATGGGCGAGGTGGCCTCGACGTACGGCACCCCGCGCCGCACCGTGCTGCTCGACTCCGCGGGCGGCGCCACCCCGCCGGCCGCGACGAACGGCCGCAGCAAGGCGCCGGCTATCAGCCTGGAGATCGCGGACGCCCCCACCCGCGCGCTCCTGTCGGCGACGGGCCTGCTCGCGCGCACGTCCGGCGAGGCCGCGGACGCGCCCCTCGAGCGCGCGGGGCGTCGCCACGCGCACGACGCGATGCGCGGCGACGTCGCGACCACCACGCGCGGCGAGATCGGCCTGGTCACGACGACCGGCCGCGTCCTGCGCGTGTCGGTGCTCGACCTGCCGGCGCTGCCCCCGGTGGACGGTCCGCCGTCGCTGTCCGGCGGCATCCCCGTGAGTGAGCTCGTCGCGCTCGCGCCGGGCGAGTCCGCCCTGGCGGTGGTCTCGCTCGACGAGGACTCCCCGACCCTCGCGCTCGGCACCGAGAACGGCGTGGTCAAGCGGGTCGCGGCGGGCGACGTGCCGGCCAACCGCGACGAGTGGGACGTCATCGCCCTCAAGGACGGCGACCGCGTGGTCGGCGCGAGCCCCGTCGGCGAGGACGATGAGCTGGTGTTCGTCTCCTCGGACGCGAGCCTGCTGCACTTCGACGCGTCGGCCGTGCGCCCGCAGGGGCGCGCCGCCGCGGGCATGGCGGGCATCCGCCTCGCCGCGGGCCAGCGGGTCGTCTTCTTCGGCGTCGCGCGGGCCGCGAGCCGCGACCTGCACACCGTCGTCACCGTCGCGGGCACCTCGGGGGCCCTGCCCGGCACGGGCGGCGGCTCCGCCAAGGTCACGCCGTACGAGCTGTACCCCGGCAAGGGCCGCGGCACCGGCGGCGTGCGGGCGCACCGGTTCCTCAAGGGCGAGGACGGCCTCGTCCTCGCCTGGGTGGGCGAGGGTCCGGCGCGGGCCGTGGGCGGCGCCGGGCAGCCGGTCGAGCTGCCGGCGAGCAGCGACCGCCGCGACGGGTCGGGGCAGCCGCTCGGCGCGCCGGTCGCCGCGATCGGCTGACCCGTCCGGCCGCGGACCGGGTCAGCGTCCGACAGCGGCGACGATGGCCGCTCCCAGGTCGGCGGGCCGGGAGAACATCGGCCAGTGGCCCGTGGGCAGGTCGACGATCTCGTAGTCGTGCAGCTTCGAGAGCTCCACGACGTACGGGTGCCCCGTGCCCATGAGCTCGCGCAGCGCGCTGCCCGGCATCTCGCACGCGATCACCGTCGAGCGGATGTCGAGCCGGCGCAGGTCGTCCCCGAGGTGGTGCCCCTCCCGCACGGTGGCGCCGGGCTGCGGGACCGCCCGCTCCCGGAACCGCGCGCGCAGCTCGTCGGTGAGGCCGACGAGGTCCTGCTCCTCGAAGTCGCTCCACGCGGGCAGCTCGTGGTCGACGACGTCGGCCGGCAGGTCCGCGTTCACGGCCTGCCCCTCGGCGAACGGCCCCGAGTCGACGTACACGACCCGGGCGACCCGCTCGGGGCGACGGTCGGACGCCGCGTAGACCAGCCCGCCGCCCGCGGAGTGGCCCACCAGCGCGACGGGGGCGTCGCCCGGGACGGCGTCGATTGCGGCGACCACGGCGTCCACGTGGTCCGCGAGATGGATGCCGGACCGGTCGGCGTCGGCCGACTCCAGCCCCGGCAGGGTGACGGCACGGGGCGTGTGCCCCGCCGCGGTGAGCACCGGGACGACCTCGTCCCAGGCCGATCCGTCCAACCAGAACCCCGGAACCAGGATGATGTCCATGGCCCGAGACTAGGCACGCCCTCCGACAGCGCGGATGCTTCACTGCCAAGGTGCGCGACCTCGATCCCCCCGACCCGACCGTGCTCGACCTGCCCGAGCTCGACCTGCCCGACGGCTACGCCTTCACCACGGACCCCGACCTGCTCGACGCCGACCGGGTGCACGCGCTCCTCGCCGGGCACGCGTACTGGGCCGTCGGCCGGTCGCGCGAGCGGCAGCGCGCCGCGATGGCGGCGTCCCGGAGCTACGGGGTGCTCGCCGCGTCGGGCGACCTGGCCGCCTACGCCCGCCTGGTGACGGACGGCGCGACGTTCGGGTGGCTCGCGGACGTGATCGTCGACCCGGACCACCGCGGGCGAGGCCTGGGCCGCGCCGTGGTCGCCGGCGCCCTCGCCGACGTCGCGCCCCTCGGCCTGAAGCGGGTGCTGCTCCGCGCGTCGGACGAGGGTCGGCGCATCTACGAGCGCGCCGGCTTCGCCCCCGTCCCCGAGCCCGGCTCCTGGCTGGAGCTGCGCGCGAGCACGCCCGCCACCAGCAGGGACTGACCGGCGACGTAGGTCAGCATCACCCAGAACCCGGACGCCGGTGGGGCGAACCAGTCGGTGAACGCCCCCAGCGCGATCATCGCGTCCGACACCAGGAACACGGCCCCGCCGACACCGGCGAGCGGGTGCACCCCCGTGGCCAGCACCGCCATCGCCACCAGGCAGACCCCGTACACGACCACGGCGGCCAGCAGCGGGCCGGGCGCGCCGGGGACGCAGGCGGCCACGAGCGCGGCCGCCGCCACCGCGTAGGGCACCAGGAGCAGCGGACGGCGCGCCACGCCCGCACCGCGCGTCGGCCAGAACGCGGCGACGTACACCAGCTGGGCGAGCAGGAAGCAGTCCACCATGACGAGGAAGGCGGCGTCGCCGCCGAAGGCCGCCGGGGCGGTGTCGCCCAGCCACGACAGGCCCAGCGCCACCACGACGAGACGGACGAGCCGCGGGCGGGGCGCGGACGTCGCGTACCAGAGCGCCAGGGCGAGCAGCGGCATCAGGAGGACCTGGGTGGCGCGGGCCCAGCCCGCCTCGTGGCCGAGCTGGGCCGACAGGTGCAGCACCGCGAGCATGGCGAGCGCGACGGCGGCCGCGCGAGAGGTGACGGTGGGCAGCAGCCGCTGCGGCGGTGCCGGGAGCAGCCCGGCCCGGAGATGAACGACGTCGGTCACGGCGGCAGCCTAGGCCCCCGCCGCGGTCGCTCGAAACCCGGCGGGGTGGGCGGTCGGAGGGGAGCGGTCGGACCCGACCGTCAGAGCTCGATGGTCAGGAGCCGGGAGCCGTGCCGCTTGGTGTATCCCAGGCTCGCGTACAGCCCGTGCGCGCCGCTGGGGTTCTGCGTGTCGACGTCGAGCGCGGCGAACTCCATGCCGCCGGAGGCGAAGGCCCGCATCCCCGCCGCGAGGAGGGCCACCGCCACCTTGCGGCCCCGGTAGGCGCGGCGCACGCCGAGGAGGTCGGTGTAGCCGAAGCTGTGGCCGCGCACGGCGAAGTCCTCGGTGTACCGGGCGGCGAGGTGGTACCCGACGACGAGGGGCGCGCCCGCCCGCAGCGCCGCGGCCGTCTCCGCGTCCGTGTCGGGGTCGGCGAGCAGCGCCTCGACGGGCGGCGCGGTGTCCACCACGACGGACGACCACTCGGGCGCGAAGGTGCTGCGCGCGCTCCGCCACTGATCGCGCGTCTGCGGCTCGCTCCCCCAGTGGTCCCGGAACGCGTCGTTGTGGGCGAGGCGTGCCGGGTCGTCGTGCTCGTCGTCGAAGGGCACGAGCCGCAGCCCGCCGTCGAGCTCGACCACGGGCAGCGGGTCGGCGTCGAGGTCGCGCAGGTCCCGCTCGAGGTCGGAGTAGTAGCGGCGCGGCGTGAAGCCCGCCCGCTCGTAGAGCCGGAGCTTCGGCGCCGGCGCCGTGTCCTCGAGGAACCCCGCGATCCGGCCGGGCAGGTCCTTGCCCGACGCCGCGAGGATCTGGCGCGCCCGCGCCTCCTGCCAGGCGAACAGCTGCCGGCCGATGCCCTCCCCGCGACGGTCGGGGTGCACCGCTCCCCACAGGAACGCCCGCACCCGGGTGGTGTCCCCCGGCATGGTCTCGACGTAGCCGTACGCCCGCAGGACCCCCGCGGCGTCCAGGCCCAGGACCGAGTCGGCGGCGAGGTCGCGCCACGGGGCGTCGAGGATCTCGAGCATCTCGTCGAGCGACTCCCGGTAGGGCTCGCCGTCCACCTCGGCGACGAGGTTGCGCAGGTCCAGCAGCGCGCCGGCGTCGTCCCGGGTCGCCGGGCGCCAGGTCAGGCCGCCGGCCGTCAGCTCCGGGAGCACCGCCGGGGCGGCCACCCGCTCGGCGAGGGACGCGGGGCGGTCGGAGATCGGGGTGGTGGCCATGACGGCACGCTAAGCGGCGACGGTCGTCCGGCGCACGAGATTTCCGCGGACGCCGCCGACCTGCCCTTGCCCGGACCGCCGCGGTGTGGCAGCGTGCGGCGTCCTGACCAGCAGCGACCCCCGATGGAGCGTCCCATGACCGACGTCGTCCCCGCCGTCTTCGAGACCCTCGACGAGCGCTTCTCCGACGTGCGCGGCGACAGCCGCCTCGAGCACCTCTGGGACGGGGGCCGTTGGACCGAGGGGCCGTCGTACGTGCCGGCGGGGCGGTACCTGCTCTTCAGCGACATCCCGAACGACCGGGTGCTGCGGTGGGACGCGACGGACGGCTCGGTGAGCGTCTTCGAGGCTCCCGCCGGCTACCCCAACGGCCGCACGATCGACCGGCACGGCCGGGTGGTCACCTGCCAGCAGGGGCCGCGCCGGGTGGTCCGCACCGAGCACGACGGCTCGACGACGGTCCTGGCGGACCGCTGGAAGGGCCGAAGGTTCAACAGCCCCAACGACGTGGTCGTGTCCGGCGACGGCGCGGTCTGGTTCACCGACCCGTCGTACGGCATCGCGAGCGACTACGAGGGCGAGCGCGCCGACCCGGAGATCGACGGGTGCCACGTCTACCGGGTCGATGCTGCCACGGGCGAGGTGGCCGCCGTCGCGACCGACCTCGACCGCCCCAACGGCCTGGCGTTCTCCCCCGACGGCCGCCGCCTGTACGTCGCGGACACGGCGCGCGGGCACCTGCGGGCGTTCGACGTGGACGGCGGCCGCCTCGGCGGCGGCGAGGTGCTCGCCGACCTCGACGGCCCCGACGGCGTCCGCGTCGACACCGCGGGCCGGGCGTGGGTCGCGGCCGGCGACGCGGTGCACGTCGTCCACCCGGACGGCACGATCCTGGGCCGGCTCCGGCTGCCCGAGCCGGTGTCGAACCTCGCGTTCGGAGGCCCCAAGCGCAACCGCCTCTTCGTCACGGCGACGACGTCGGTGTACTCGCTGCTGCTCAGCGTGAACGGCACGCCCCTGGTCTGACCCCAGCGGGGTTTCCACGTGCGGTGGACGGCCCGGCCCACGCCCCGGGCGCGCCGTTACGCTGCACGGGTGACGACCACGCTCGATCCTGCAGCCGCCGATGCCCGGTCCACCGCCCTGCGCGAGGCCCTCCGCACGCGCGTCGTGGTGGCCGACGGCGCGATGGGCACGATGATCCAGGCCGCCGACCCGACGCTCGAGGACTACCAGGGCCACGAGGGCTGCAACGAGGTGCTCAACGTCTCGCGCCCGGACATCATCGCGAGCGTGCACGACGCCTACCTGGAGGTCGGCGTCGACGCGATCGAGACCAACACCTTCGGCGCCAACTGGTCCAACCTGTCCGACTACGGCATCGACGACCGCATCCGCGAGCTCGCGCGGGCCGGTGCCGCCCTCGCCCGCGCGCGGGCCGACGCGTTCGCCACCGCGGACCACCCGCGCTGGGTGCTCGGTTCGATGGGCCCGGGCACCAAGCTGCCCAGCCTCGGCCACACGACCTACGCCCACCTGCGGGCGACGTTCGCCGAGCAGGCGGCGGGCCTGCTGGAGGGTGGCGCGGACGCCCTCCTCGTCGAGACCAGCCAGGACCTGCTGCAGGCGAAGGCCGCCGTGGCGGGCTGCCACGACGCGATCGGCGAGGTCGGCCGCGACGTCCCCGTCATCGTCTCCGTGACGGTCGAGACCACCGGCACGATGCTCATGGGCTCGGAGATCGGCGCCGCCCTCACCACGCTCCAGGCGATCGGCGTCGACGCGATCGGCCTGAACTGCGCCACCGGCCCGGACCAGATGAGCGAGCACCTGCGCCACCTCGCGCGGCACAGCGAGGTACCCGTCACCTGCATGCCGAACGCCGGCCTGCCGGAGCTCGGGCCGCACGGCGCCGTCTACCCGCTGACACCACAGGAGCTGGCCGCCGCGCACACGCAGTTCGTGCAGGAGTTCGGCCTCGGTCTGGTGGGCGGCTGCTGCGGCACGACGCCGGAGCACCTGCGCCAGGTGGTCGAGGCCGTCCGCGGCCGGGAGCTGCCCGACCGCCACCCGCAGCGCGAGAACGGCGTGGCCTCCCTGTACTCGCACACCGACCTGCGCCAGGACACCTCGTACCTGGCGATCGGCGAGCGCACCAACGCCAACGGCTCGAAGGCGTTCCGCGAGGCGATGCTCGAGGGCCGCTGGGACGACGTCGTCGACATCGCCCGCGCCCAGACCCGCGACGGCGTGCACCTGCTCGACGTCTGCGTCGACTACGTGGGCCGCGACGGCGTGGCGGACGTGCGGGAGGTCGTCTCCCGCCTCGCGTCGGCCTCGACGCTGCCGCTGGTCATCGACTCGACCGAGCCGGCGGTGCTGCAGGCGGGCCTCGAGCTGCTGGGCGGCCGCGCCGTCGTGAACTCGGTGAACTTCGAGGACGGCGACGGCCCGGGGTCCCGCTACGCGCGCATCATGCCGCTCGTGAAGGAGCACGGCGCCGCCGTCATCGCGCTGACCATCGACGAGGAGGGCCAGGCGCGCACCAAGGACGGCAAGGTCGCGATCGCCACCCGCCTGATCGAGCAGCTCACGGGCGACTGGGGCATGCGGGTGGACGACATCATCGTCGACGCCCTGACGTTCCCCATCGCCACCGGGCAGGAGGAGACGCGGCGGGACGCCATCGAGACCATCGAGGCCATCCGCGAGATCACGACCCGCTTCCCCGGCGTGCACACCACCCTCGGCGTCTCGAACGTGTCGTTCGGCCTCAACCCGGCCGCCCGCACGGTGCTGAACTCCGTGTTCCTCCACGAGGCGACGCAGGCCGGCCTGGACTCCGCCATCGTGCACGCCGCGAAGATCCTCCCGCGCAACGCCATCCCCGACGAGCAGTGGGAGGCCGCCGAGGACCTGGTGTGGGACCGGCGGCGGTACGACGACGAGGGCAACCTCGTGCACGACCCGCTGGCCCACCTGCTCGAGCTGTTCTCCGGGGTGGACGCCACCGCGCTGCGCGACCAGCGGGCCGCCGAGCTCGCCGCGCTCCCCGTGGGCGAGCGGCTGGAGCGCCGCATCGTCGACGGCGCGCGCAAGGGCCTCGAGGAGGACGTCGACGAGGCGCTCGCGAGCGGCATGAAGGCCCTCGACATCGTCAACACGCACCTGCTGGGCGGCATGAAGGTCGTGGGCGAGCTGTTCGGCTCCGGCCAGATGCAGCTGCCGTTCGTGCTCCAGTCCGCCGAGGTCATGAAGACGGCCGTGGCGCTGCTCGAGCCGCACATGGAGAAGGTCGAGGGCGGCGAGGGCCGGTCGAAGGGCACCGTCGTGCTCGCCACCGTGCGCGGGGACGTGCACGACATCGGCAAGAACCTCGTGGACATCATCCTCACCAACAACGGCTACACGGTGGTGAACATCGGCATCAAGCAGCCGGTGAGCGCCATGATCGAGGCCGCCGAGGAGCACGACGCCGACGTCATCGGCATGTCCGGCCTGCTCGTGAAGTCCACGGTCGTGATGAAGGAGAACCTCGAGGAGCTCGTCTCGCGCGGGCTGGAGAAGCGCTGGCCGGTCCTGCTCGGAGGCGCGGCCCTGACGCGGACCTACGTCGAGGACGACCTCGCCTCCGCCTTCCCCGGCACCGTCCGGTACGCCAAGGACGCGTTCGAGGGCCTGCGCCTCATGGAGCCGCTCGTCGCGATCGCCCGGGGCGCCGACCCGGACTCCGTGGGGCTGCCCGCGCTGCGCAAGCGCCGCCACGGCGTCGTCACGGTCACCGAGACCGCGCCGGAGGACCTGCCGGCGCGCTCCGACGTGGCCGACGACAACCCGGTGCCCACCCCGCCGTTCTGGGGCACCCGCGTGGTCAAGGGCATCCAGCTCGCCGACTACGCCGCGTTCCTCGACGAGCGGGCCACGTTCATGGGCCAGTGGGGCCTCAAGCCGGGGCGGGGCGAGGACGGCGCGTCGTACCAGGAGCTCGTCGAGACCGAGGGCCGGCCGCGCCTGGCCGCGTGGCTCGAGCGCGTGCGCACCGAGCAGATCATGGACCCGACCGTCGTGTACGGGTACTTCCCCGTGTGGTCCGAGGGCGACGACGTCGTGGTCGCCCACCACGAGGGGCCCGACGGCGGCTCCGGCGGCGAGCCGGGCACCGAGCGGCTGCGCTTCCGGTTCCCGCGGCAGCGCCGCGACCGGCACCTGTGCCTGGCCGACTTCGTGCGGCCGCGGTCGTTCGCCGAGGAGACGGGCCGGTTCGACGTCCTGCCCGTGCAGCTCGTCACCGTGGGCGACGCGGTGTCCGGGCACACGGCCAGGCTCTTCGAGGCGAACGCCTACCGCGAGTACATGGAGCTGCACGGGCTGTCCGTGCAGCTCACGGAGGCGCTCGCCGAGTTCTGGCACTCCCGCGTGCGCGACGAGCTCGGCTTCGCGGGCGAGGAACCCTCCGACGTCGAGGGCCTGTTCAAGCTGCAGTACCGCGGCGCGAGGTTCTCGCTGGGTTACCCCGCCTGCCCCGACATGGAGGACCGTCGCAAGGTGGTCGAGCTGCTGCGCCCGGAGCGCGTGGGCGTGACGCTGTCCGACGAGCTGCAGCTGCACCCCGAGCAGTCCACCGACGCGTTCGTCTTCCACCACCCCGAGGCGAAGTACTTCAGCGTCTGAGGTCGGTCGTGCGCACCCTGATCCTGTCCTTCGGCACCCGCGGCGACATCCAGCCGTACGCCGTCCTGGCCGGCGCCCTGTCCCGCGCCGGGCACGACGTCACCCTCGCCGTCCCGGAGAGCTTCGCAGACCTGGTGCCGCGCGAGGGACCCGGCACCGTCACGCACCATCCCGCCGGCACGACCATGCTGCGCCTGCTGCAAGAGATCATGCCGCAGATGAGCGGGCCGCGGGACGCCCTGCGGTCGCTGCGCGTGATGCGGTCCGCGATGCGCGAGCTCAACGCGGAGTGCTGGGACGCCGCACGGGCCGCCCGGCCCGACGTCGTTCTGCACCACCCCAAGACCCTGGCCGGGCCGCACGTCGCCGAGGCGCTGGGGGTCCCCGGCGTGCATTCCTGCCGCTGCCGTACTTCACCCCCACGCGCGCCTACCCCATGCCCTTCTTCGGCGGTGCCTCCTTCGGACGCTGGGGCAACCGCGCGTCCTACGCCCTCAACCGCATGAGCGGCGTCCTGTACGGCGGCATGGTCGACGAGTTCCGGCGCGGGCTCGGCCTGCACCCTGCAGGGCGCCTGGCCGACCCGCTCCGCAACCCTGACGGGAGCCCGGTGCAGGTGCTGTACCCCTACAGCCGGCACCTCGTCCCCGTCCCCGCCGACTACCCCGCGTCGGCCCATGTCACCGGCTACTGGTTCCTGCGCCACGGCGCGGACGACGTGTGGGAGCCTCCCGCCCGCCTGCAGGAGTTCCTGGCGGCCGGTGACCCGCCGGTGTACGTGGGCTTCGGGTCGATGGGCTTCGGCCGGGGCGCGGTGCAGCGCCGCGCCGCCGTGCTCGATGCGCTCCGCGCGCACGGGCTGCGCGGCGTGGTCGCCACGGGATGGGGCGGCATCGCCCCTGGGGAGGCGTCGTCCGACGACGTGCTGGTCATCGAGGGCGCACCCCACGACTGGCTGTTCGACCGTGTGCGGGCGGTGGTGCACCACGGCGGAGCCGGGTCGACCGCGGCGGGGCTGCGGGCGGGGCGCCCGACCCTCGTCGTGCCGTTCCTGGGCGACCAGCCGTTCTGGGGCTCCCGCGTCCACGGCGTCGGCGCCGGGCCGGCCCCGCTGCCCGCCCGGCGCCTCGCCCGTGGCCTGCCCGAACGGCTGGGCGACCTCGTCGGCACCCCCTCGTACGCGACCCGCGCCGCCGAGGTCGGCGCCGCGATCCGTGCCGAGGACGGAACGGGCGCGGGGGTGCGGGTCCTCGAGCAGGTCGCGCGTGCCGCGACGACGGGCTGACCTGCGGACGACGCGGGCGCTAGAGTGCCCTGACCTGCCCAGCCACGGATCTGCCGACCACGAGGCTGCGTCCCGTCGACGTGCCGCCGCAGCCGAAAGGACCCCATGACCGCGCCCCTGCCGGCCGACGCCCCGCTGCGCTTCGGAGCGAACTACACGCCCGCCACGGAGTGGATGCACTCCCTGGATGAACCTCGACCTCGACGACGTGCGGCGTGACCTCGCCGCCCTGGCCGACCTCGGCCTGGACCACGTGCGGCTGTTCCCGCTGTGGACGGTGCTGCAGCCGAACCGGACCCTGATCCGCGAGCGCGCCGTCGAGGACGTGCGGGCGGTCGTGGACGTCGCGGCGGAGCTCGGGCTGGACGCGAGCGTCGACGTCGTCCAGGGCCACCTGTCGAGCTTCGACTTCGTTCCCTCGTGGCTGTTCACCTGGCACGACAAGAACATGTTCACGCACCCGGACGCCGTGAGCGGCCAGGTCGCTCTGGTGGAGCGGCTCGGGGCCGCCCTCGCCGACGCCCCGAACTTCCTCGGCTTCACGCTCGGCAACGAGGCCAACCAGTTCTCGGCCGCCACCCACCCGTCGCCCTGGCCGGTCACGCCCGACGAAGCCGCCGGGTGGATCACCACCCTCCTGGACGCCGCGGCCCGCTCCGCTCCGCGCCAGCAGCACGTGCACAGCGAGTACGACGCCGTCTGGTACATGGACGGCCACGGCTTCACGCCCGCGCACGCCGCGCGACTGGGCGCCATGAGCACGGTCCACTCCTGGATCTTCAACGGGACGGCGCAGCGCTACGGCGGTCGGTCGGTCGCGTCCCAGCGGCACGCGGAGTACATGATCGAGCTCGCGCGCGGGTTCGCCACCGACCCCGACCGCCCGGTCTGGCTGCAGGAGGTCGGCGCGCCGTCCAACTGCCTCGCCCCCGAGGAGACGCCCGAGTTCCTCGAGGCGACGATCCGCTCCGCCGCCCGCACGGAGAACCTCTGGGGCGTGACCTGGTGGTGCTCGCACGACGTCTCCCGCGAGCTCGCGGACTTCCCCGAGCTCGAGTACACCCTCGGCCTCGTCGGCCAGGACGGCCGGGTGAAGCCCCTCGGCCGGCGGTACGCGGAACTCGTCCCCGAGCTGCGCCGCCGGTCCGCGCCCGCGCCGCGCCCCCTCGGCATCGTGGTGGAGGTGGACGACGGCGACGTCCCGGTCAGCCGCGGCGCCCTGGGCCCCGGCGGCGCGGTCTTCGACGCCTGGGTGGAGGCGTGCACCGACGGCGTCGACCCGGCGATCGTCACCTCGCGGGACGCCGCACGCCCGGAGGTCCTCGCCGCGCGGGGGATCACGGAGCTGGTCCGCCCCCACCAGCGCGACGGCGTCCGCTACGAGTCGCGCAACACCGTGGTGCCCGGCTGAACAGCGCCGGCCCAGCGGCGCTCGTGACACGGATGCGCACGGACAGGCGTCGACCAGGGACGATGGGGCCATGAGCACGCACCAGGGTCATGACGTCCCCTCCCCCGCCCTCACGGCCCGCCCGGCCGTGGAGGTGGACCGCTACCGCCCCGCCGACCGCGACGACCTGTACGCCGTGTGCCTGCGCACCGGCGATGCCGGCGAGGACGCCACGGGCCTGTACGCCGACGGCGACCTGCTCGGCCACCTGTATCTCGGCGCCTACCTCGCGCTGGAGCCCGAGCTGGCCCGCGTGCTGCGGCGCGCGGACGGCACCGCCGTCGGCTACTGCGTGGCCACCGCCGACACGAGAGCCTTCGAGCGGCGCTGCGAGGAGAGCTGGTGGCCCGCGCTGCGCACCCGGTACCCCGCCCCCGCCGCGGACGACGAGTCGCCGGACGCCAGGCTGGTGCGCGCGATCCATCAACCGGCGCGGGCGGATGCGCCGTGGCTGGACCGGTACCCGGCCCACCTGCACGTCGACCTGCTGCCGGAGGCTCAAGGCGGCGGCGCCGGCCGCCGCGTCCTCGAGGCCGTGCTCGACGCCGTGGCCGCCACCGGCGCGCCGGGCATCCACCTCGGGGTGGGCGGGCGCAACGTGCGCGCCATCGGGTTCTACGAGCACCTCGGCTTCCGCACCCTGGAGCACCACCCCTGGGGTTTGACCATGGGCATGGCGCTGCCCCGCCCCTGATCGGGAGCTTCACGCAGGCGATACGGCCGCCCCACGCCCGGTGTCCGTGGGCGTCGGCTCGTCGTAGGCTCCCGCGCTACGCGACGACCTCGCTGCCCCGCAGGATCGACGTCATCTTCTTGCCCTTGGCGACCTCGTCGACCAGCTTGTCCATCCACCGGATCTGCTGCATCAGCGGGTCGTCGATCTCCTCGACGCGCACCCCGCAGATGACGCCGGTGATGAGCGACGCGTTCGGGTTCATGGCGGGGGCCTGGGCGAAGAACGTCTCCAGGTCGACCTCGTCCGCCACCGCCCGGCGCAGGCCGGCGGCGTCGTAGCCGGTGAGCCAGGTGATCACCCGGTCGACGTCCTCGGTGCTGCGGCCCTTGCGCTCCACCTTCGTGAGGTAGAGCGGGTAGATGCTGGCGAAGGGCATCCGCCGGATCCGGTCGGCCACCATGGTCGCCTCCTGTCGTGACGGGTCGGTGCTGCTCGAGGACGTCGTCCGGGGCTAGCGCGCGGGGACGGGACGGTGGACGGGCGCCGCGGCCCGCTCGAGCCGCGCCACGAGGGCGACCAGACCGGCGGCGAGCGGCACCAGCACGAGGTTGCCCAGCAGCATGGTGCGCAGGAACGGCAGCCCCGACACGTAGCTGGCCAGCAGGCCGTCCGGGCCGGCCGGGTAGTAGGTGCCCCGGCCGAGCCACCACACGCCGGCGTTGGTCCACAGGTAGAAGACGAGCGAGCTGCCGACGCCGAACCCGAGCGCCGCGACGAGGCGACGGGCGCCCGACCGGCGGCCCGCCCACCAGGCGCCGACGCCGATCACGGCCCAGGCGGTCCAGGTGAACACCAGCACCGACGAGTTGCCGAGCAGGACGTCGCTCAGGGCGACCACGACCAGCGGGACGAGCATCGCGAGCCGGTGCCGCAGGAGCCCGGCGGCCGCGAACGCCGCCGCGGTCGAGAGCTCGAGGTTCGGCGGGGCGCCGAGGTCGGCCCGCACCAGGCGCCACACGAGGGCGCCGACGACGAGGGCGGCGGCCAGGGCGGGGCGCCACCAGCGGCGCAGGAGCTCGCGCGGCGGGAGCGGCGCGTCGAACCGGGAGGTGGGGGCCGTCACTGGTCGATCTCCTCCAGCTTCCACGTGATGGTCTGGCCGTCCTCGGTCTCGAGCGCACCCGCGCCCACCTGGGCCATCTCGTCGTCGACGTACAGGCTCCAGAACTCGGTGCTCGGGTCGGCCTCCCGGCCACGGATCGCGGTGACGTAGGCGTTCTCCCCCTCGCCCTGCACCTGCGCGTCGGGGTCGTGCTCGAGCAGCAGCTCGAGGGCCGTCCTGCCGTCCTGCCCGTCGTAGGAGAACTCGCTGACGTTCTCTGCGACCTGCTCCGTCGGGTCGACCGACGCGCTGGCCGACGAGCCGGCGTCGGGCGTGCCCTCGCCGGAGCACCCGGCGAGCAGGCCCGCGGCCAGGGCGGCAGCGGGCAACAGCGCGAGCAGACGGGGCGGGGTCGGGCAGGGGATCCTCACGGCCGAAGGGTACCCACGACGCGACGCCGTACGCCGCCCGGGCCGCCATCCGGACGGGCCGGTCGGCTCAGGCGTCGATCCGCGACTGGTCCAGCGTGTGCGCGCCGGCGACGATGAACTCCTTGCGGGGTGCGACGTCGCTCCCCATGAGCAGCTCGAACACCCGCTCGGCGGCCTCCGCGCCCTCGACGGTGACGCGGCGCAGCGTCCGGTGCCGCGGGTCCATCGTCGTCTCCGCGAGCTGGTCGGCGTCCATCTCACCCAGCCCCTTGTACCGCTGGATGTCCTCCTTGTACCGGCGGCCGGCACGGTCCAGCTTTTTGAGCGTCGCGGTGAGCTCCGCCTCCGAGTACGTGTACAGGTACTCGTTCTTGCGCCGGCCGTTGCCCAGCACCTCCACGCGGTGCAGCGGGGGCACGGCCGCGAAGACGCGCCCCGCCTCCAGCATCGGCCGCATGTAGCGGTAGAAGAGGGTGAGCAGCAGCGTGCGGATGTGGGCGCCGTCGACGTCGGCGTCGGTCATCAGCACGATCTTCCCGTAGCGGGCCGCCTCCAGGTCGAAGGACCGCCCCGAGCCCGCACCGAGGACCTGGATGATGGCGGCGCACTCCGCGTTGCGGAGCATGTCGCTGATCGAGGCCTTCTGGACGTTGAGGATCTTGCCGCGGATCGGCAGGAGCGCCTGGAAGTCGCTGGAGCGCGCCAGCTTGGCCGTCCCGAGCGCGCTGTCGCCCTCGACGATGAACAGCTCGCTGCGGTTGACGTCGTCGCTGCGGCAGTCCGCGAGCTTGGCGGGCAGCGACGACGCCTCGAGGGCGTTCTTGCGCCGGGAGATCTCCTTCTGCTTGCGCGCGGTGACGCGGGCGCGCATCTCGGCGACGACCTTGTCGAGCAGCAGCGCCGCCTGCGCCTTCTCGTCCCGCTTGGACGAGGTGAGCAGCGCGCCCAGCTCCTTCTCGACGACGCGCGCCACGATGCCGCGCACGGGTGCCGTGCCGAGGACCTCCTTGGTCTGGCCCTCGAACTGCGGCTCCGCGAGCCGCACCGTGACCACCGCGGTGAGGCCCGCGAGGACGTCGTCCTTCTCGATCCGCTCGGCGGAGTCCTTGGTGGAGACCTTCAGCCGGCGGGCGTTCGCCTCGATCTGCTTGCGCACCGTCTTGAGCAGGCCCTGCTCGAAGCCCGACAGGTGCGAGCCGCCCTTGGGCGTCGCGATGATGTTGACGAAGCTGCGCACCTCGGTGTCGTAGCCGCCGCCCCAGCGCAGGGCGATGTCCACCTCGCAGTCGCGCCGCACCTCCTGCGGCGTCATGTGGCCCCGGGAGTCCAGCACCGGCACCGTCTCGGTGAAGTGGCCGCTACCCTGCAGCTGCCACGTCGAGGTCACGGGGGCGTCCGGTGCGAGGTACTCCACGAAGTCGACCGCGCCGCCGTCGTGCTGGAACACCTCCTCGTGCGGGCCCGTCTCCCCCGGCGTCCCGGGCAGGCCGCGCTCGTCGCGCACCGTGATCTTCAGGCCGGGCACGAGGAACGTGGTCTGACGCGCGCGGGTGACGAGCTCGTCGTAGCTGAACACCGCCGTCCGGGGGAAGACCTGCCGGTCGGCCCAGTACCGCACCCGAGTCCCGGTGACACCGCGCTTCGCCTTCCCGACGACCGCGAGCTCCGAGCCCGACACGAACGGCTCGAACGGGGAGTCCGGGGACGGGCCCGTCGCCGGATCGGTGAACACGCCCGGCTCGCCGCGGTGGAACGTCATGCCGTACGTCTTGCCGCCGCGGTCGACCTCGACGTCGAGCCGCGCCGAGAGCGCGTTCACCACCGAGGCGCCGACGCCGTGCAGGCCGCCGGAGGCCGTGTAGGAGCCGCCGCCGAACTTGCCACCCGCGTGCAGCTTGGTGAAGACCACCTCGACGCCGGTGAGGCCTGTCTTGGGCTCGACGTCCACGGGGATGCCACGGCCGTCGTCCTCGACGGTCACCGAGGAGTCCGCGTGCAGCACGACGCGGATCGCGGTCGCGAACCCGCCGAGGGCCTCGTCGACCGAGTTGTCGATGATCTCCCACAGGCAGTGCATCAGACCGCGGGAGTCGGTGGAGCCGATGTACATGCCGGGGCGCTTGCGCACCGCCTCGAGGCCCTCGAGGACCGACAGGTGGCGTGCGGTGTACCCGGACTCGGAGGTGGCTGTCACGGGAACGAGGGTAGACGACCGAACAGGTGTTCCCGTGCGTTCCACGCCGTCGGGCTGCCGTCGGACTGCCGTCGGACTGCCGTCGGACTGTGGCCCACGCCGCTATGCCGGGAGCGAACCCGGCTCCGCCCGGGATGCTCCGGGCCACCGGTCTGGTTGGATGGTGATGTGAGCACCACGACGACCGAACCGACCCAGCCGCTGACCGCCGCCGACCGCTGCGACCGCTGCGGCGCCCAGGCGTACGTGCGTGTGGTCCTGCCCGTCGGAGAGCTCCTCTTCTGCGGGCACCACGCACGCGCGCACGCGGACGCCTACCAGGGTGTCGCCGTCCACGTCCAGGACGAGACGGACCGGCTCCACGAGGAGCACGGGGCGCGCTGACCCGCCCGGAAAGACGAACCACGAGAGCCCCGCACCTCGGTGCGGGGCTCTCGTGCGTCCGGGCGCGGTTTCACCCGGCCCTCGTCCGCCGGCGGCGTCACGACAGCCCGGTCGGCACGCTCCCGTCTCTCGGGACGTTCCCGAGCACGAGGAGAGACCATGACCGGCACCCCCGCCCCCACCACCGAGCCCTCACGGCACGCCCGGCTCCACGCCGC
>Ga0180221_1000294_pt1 | contig 50455 bp, 38 predicted proteins | sample eDN5th37CKraftMG_FD_151339 | JGI IMG/M metagenome (GOLD analysis project Ga0180221, IMG submission 151339) | Enriched Miracle-Growth compost microbial communities from Emeryville, California, USA - eDNA 5th pass 37_C Kraft MG (version 2) (version 2) ... | reverse complement strand
GACCGCAACGATCCCTCGGTGCCGCGCCGCCACGCCTTCTTCCACGGCCCCGGCCGCAGCAACAACAAGGGCACCGCGGCGCTGCTGCGGCTATGGGCGCGGCACCCGGAATGGCCCACGCTGACCGTCGTGTGGCGGCGCAAGCGGGTGGAGCTGGACGCCGTGCCCGCCAACGTGCGGCTGCTGCGCGAGCACCTGGACGACGACGCCTACCGCCGCCTGCAGAACGAGCACCGCTTCCACCTGTGCCCCTCGCAGACCGAGGGCTACGGCCACTACCTGGTCGAGGCGATGAGCTGCGGCGCCGTCGTGGTGACGCTGGACGCGCCGCCGATGCACGAGCTGGTGACGCCCGCGCGCGGCGTGCTGGTGGCGGCGCACGCGGTCGGCCGGCAGGACCTCGCCACGCTCTACGGCTTCGACGAGGACGCCATGCGCGCGGCAATCGAGCGCTGCGTAGCGATGGAGGCCGCCGAAACCGAACGGCTGGGCGCCGCCGCGCGCGCCTGGTTCGAGGCCAACCGCGACGCCTTCCCGCAACGCCTGCGCGAGGCGCTGCGCGGCGAGTAACCGTGTCGATCCGGGTGTGCGCTCGAACCACCCGGCCATCCGGCCCACCCTCACCGTCATTCCGGCGGAAGCCGGAATCCAGTCAGGTAATCCCGCGCGAAGCGCACGAAATCTGTTTCGTGTGCTTCGCACGCCGCATTTCACTGGATTCCGGCTTCCGCCGGGATGACGACAAGGGGAGCGTGACGACGGGGGAGAGCACGCGCCGCGAATCGGAAAACCCTAGCTTCCCTCCGTCGACGGCGCGAACTCCGCCAGGTGCGCGTCGATGCCGCGCTCGCAGCGCACGATGCGCTGCTCCAGCGTGGCGCGGAACAGGCGGTTGTTGGGCAGGCTCATGTCGTCCACGTCCGGCTGCGCGCGCGAGGCGTGCTCCAGGTGCACCGCCAGCGCCGCCCACTTGAGCTGGCGGCGGCGCACGCCGGCGTTGCCCAGGCGCGCGGCCAGCTCGCGGTCCTCCGCGCCGTAGCCTTCCATGCGCTCGTCGAAGCCGTTGACGCGCAGCAGGTCCTCGCGCCAGAAGCTCATGTTGCAGCTCATCACCCGGCCACCGCGGCGGCTGCGCGCCTTCCAGCGCGCGAGCCAGGGCGCGCGGAAGGCGTAGTGGCGGCGGGTGCCGTCGAAGGCGGCGAAGTCGGCCGGCGACCACGGCGCGAACACCGGCCGCTTGCCGGCCAGCAGGCGCGCGGTCTCCGCCGCGGTCGCCTTGATCCGCCCGCCCTGCAGGAAGAAGCCGCGTTCGGCGAAGGCCAGGTGGTCGGCGACGAAGGCTGGGTGCAGCAGCATGTCGCCGTCGATCAGGATCACGTAGTCGCCGCGGCAGGCGGCGATGCCGCGGTTGCGCGCGCGCGCGGCGCGGAAGCCCTGGTCCTCCTGCCAGACGTGGCGCAGCGGCACGGGGAAGCGCGCGGCCCAGCGCCCGACCAGCGCGCGCGTGGCCTCGCCGGAGCCGTCGTCGGCCACGATCACCTCGTCGGGCAGGCGCGCCTGCGCGGCCACGCCGGCGAGCACGCGGTCCAGCGCCTCGGGCCAGTTGTAGGTGAGCACGATCAGGCTGGCGCGCATGGCTCGACGCTCACGCGCCCGCTTTCGTTCCGCGCCGCGCGCGCAGGCCGCGCAGCAGGATCGCCAGCGCGCGCTCGCTGCGCTTCCACCACGGCGCGGGGCCGCGCATGGCGATGTCGGCGTACACGCAGGCGTCGTCCCAGCTCGGCCGCGCGCGCGACTTGAACTCGGCCTTGGCCAGGTCCAGCGCGTGCGCGTCCAGCCCCATGCGCTGCGCGTAGTGGTTGACCAGGCAGCGCGAGCGGAACTGCGCGGCGAACTCGCGCATGCGCGCCTGCTGGTGCCACCAGCCGTTGCGGCCGTGGATGCGGTAGTCCACCTGGCCGGTGGGCAGGTAGTACTTGCGCGCGCCCAGCACGCTGGCGCCGAACACCAGGCAGTTGTCGGCGGAGAGGCGCCAGTTCGCCACGAAATCGCGCGGCAGGTCGAGCACGCGCGCGGCCAGCGCGCGGCGCAGCGCCAGCGCCGAGGTGGGCGCGCCGTACCAGCGCATGCGCACCCAGGTGCCGAGCACGGTGTAGCCCAGGTCCGCCGCTTCCGGGCCGTGGCCCTGCACGCCGGACTCGTTGCCGACCAGGCGCACGTCGGAGAACGCGAAGTCGACGTCCGCGCGCGCCTCGAACAGTTCACCGACCTGGCGCAGGTAGTCCGGCCCCCAGCGGTCGTCGGCGTCGAGGAAGCACACCACCTCGCCGGTGGCCGCGGCCAGGCCGCGCTGGAAGGCGGCGAGCTGGCCGCCGTTCTCGCCGCACAGCAGGGTCACGCGCGGATCGGCGCCGTAGCGCTCGCGCAGGTACTCCGGCGAGCCGTCGGCGGAGCCGTCGTCCACCACGATCACCTCGTGCGGCGCGCGCGTCTGCGCCAGCGCGCCGTCCACCGCCTCGGCGACGAACTCGCGGTAGTTGTAGTTGGTGACGACCACCGAGAGGGCGAGCGGCATCCTCAGGCCTCCAGCAGGCGCCGGAAGTAGGCGATGGTCTCGCGCAGGCCGTCGTCGATGCCGACGGTCGGCTGCCAGCCGAGCCTGTCCTTCGCCAGCGTGATGTCGGGCTGGCGCTGGCGCGGGTCGTCCGCGGGCAGCGGGCGGAACACCAGCTTCGACCTGCCGCCCACCAGCGCCAGCACCTTCTCGGCCAGCTGCAGCATGGTGTGCTCGACCGGGTTGCCGATGTTCACCGGGCCGGTGAAGCCGGGCCCGGATTCCATCATGCGCACCATCGCCTCGATCAGGTCGTCCACGTAGCAGAAGCTGCGCGTCTGGCTGCCGTCGCCGTAGATGGTGATGTCCTCGCCCTTGAGCGCCTGCACGATGAAGTTGCTCACCACGCGGCCGTCGTCGGGGTGCATGCGCGGGCCGTAGGTGTTGAAGATGCGCACCACCTTGATGTCCATGCCGTGCTGGCGGTGGTAGTCGAAGAACAGCGTCTCGGCGCAGCGCTTGCCCTCGTCGTAGCAGGAGCGGAAGCCGATCGGGTTGACCCGGCCCCAGTAGTCCTCGCGCTGCGGGTGCACCTCCGGGTCGCCGTACACCTCGCTGGTGGAGGCCTGCAGGATGCGCGCCTTCACCCGCTTGGCCAGGCCCAGCATGTTGATCGCGCCGTGCACGGATGTCTTGGTGGTCTGCACCGGGTCGTGCTGGTAGTGCACCGGCGAGGCCGGGCAGGCCAGGTTGAAGATGCGGTCCACCTCCACGTACAGCGGGAAGGTGACGTCGTGGCGCATCAGCTCGAAGTACGGCTCGTCGAGCAGGTGCGCCACGTTGCGCTTGCTGCCGGTGAAGAAGTTGTCCACGCACAGCACGTCGTGGCCGTCGCGCAGCAGGCGGTCGCACAGGTGCGAGCCCAGGAAGCCGGCGCCGCCGGTGACCAATACTCTGCTCATGGAAATCCTGCAGCCGGAATGCCGCGCGGCGGCGGCGCCAAGGGCCGCTAGTCTACGCGAGCGGGCGCCGCCCGCCGTGCCCGGTCGCGCGCTTCCAGCCCCAGCGCCAGCGCGAACGGCAGCCAGATCAGCAGCCAGCCCGGCCGCGGGCTGTCCAGCAGCTGCGGCATGTCGAACTGCAGCGCCACGCTGGCATACACCCACAGCGCCAGCACCACCCGGCCCAGCGGCTCGGCGCGGTGGCGCCAGCCGCTCCAGGCGGTCAATACCCACAGCGGCAGCAGCAGCGCGAGGCCGGGCAGGCCCAGCTCGATCGCCGTCTGGGTGAGCACGTTGTGGCTGTGCGTCAGCTGCTGTCCGCCCGCCTCGATCACGAACGGCGTGCCCTGGCCCAGCCCCAGCCAGGGATGCGCGGCGATCAGGTGCAGGGCCTGGCGGAAGATCTCGGGGCGATACGAGGCCCCCCGCTCCAGCAGGACCGGCAGCGGCCAGAGCATCGCCGCCAGCATGGCCAGCAGTATCAGCGCGGCGACCACCCGCGCCGTGCGCCCCGGCCACCACAGTGGCGCGAGCAGGGCGCAGGCCGCCAGCGCCAGCCAGACGCCGCGACTCTGGGTCAGCCCCACGAACAGCAGCAAGGCCGCCATGGCTGCCCACTTCGCCGCACGCGCGAACCAGCGGCGCCGGGGGAACTGCGCCAGCCACACGCAGGCCGCGCCCATCGCGGCGGCGGCGTAGTTGGCGGTGGCCACCACACCCTCGCCGACGATGCGGTCGTCCTCGTCGTGGCCCTGCGCCAGGAAGACGATGCTGTAGGCCAGCGCGCACAGCGCCATGCCCCAGGCCACCACGGCCAGCAGGCGGGCGGCGCGACGCGGCGCGCCGCCGGCCCAGGCATGCCAGCCGAGCACGAACAGCAGCACCGTGCACAGCCGGCCGAACTCGTCGCCCGGATGGCGCAGCTGTGCCCAGGCCAGCGACAGCGCGGCCCAGCCCAGCAGCAGCAGGAACACGCGGAAGGCCGGCAGCGGCCACAGCTGGCGCCACAGCCGCGCCCGCTCGCGCAGGGTGAACCACAACGCCGGCAGGTAGAGCAGTGCCGCCAGGGTGAACTGGTACAGCCGGCCGGGGTTGTACGAGACGCCGGCCGGCATCAGCAGCATGCCGATCATCAGCCAGGCCAGGCCCAGCCCCAGCACCGCCTCGCGGCAGGACAGCCAGGCGCGTACCGTGGCCATGCCCAGCGTGGCCGGAGCGGGATGTGCGCCGCCCGCGCGCGGCAGCGCGGGAGAGCTTCCTCCGCCCTGTGCGCCCAGCTCTGCCAAGTCGTTCAATCCATGCCGTGCCACCGTCACACCCACCTCGCCACGCAGACAACCTGAAGAGCAGCCCCCTCTTCCGTCGCCCCGCGGACCACGGCCTGCCGGTTCGGAAATGGCATCATGCGGCGATGCGGCTGAAGATCAGCCCACCGGGGGAACCGCTCGCCGGCCAGTGTAAGGCCTACGGCCGCAGGCCGCGCTGCAGCAGCCACAGTTTCACGAACTTGCGACGCACGTATTCCACGCGCACCAGCGCGTAGAGCAGCCCGCGCCAGCCGTCGAGGAAGCCCCCGCGCAGCAGGTAGCCGCGCACGAAGCGCCACCACGGGCTGAGCAGGATCTGGCCGAGCGTGGCGCGCCGGCCCTGCGCGTGCAGGTGCTCGGCCATCATCTGCGCATAGCGTTCCTGCTTGGCCAGCTGCTCGCTGAGCGAGCGGTAGGGGTGGTGCTCCAGGTCGCCGCGCAGCCACCGTACCGGGCCGTCGACGCTGGCCGCCTCGTGGATCTCGCGGCCGCCGCGCCAGCCGCCGCGGCGGCGGTCGAACAGGCGCAGCACGCGGTCGGGATAGGCGTTGCCGTGGCGCAGGTACGCGCCGAAGTACTCGCTGAGGCGGTTGAAGCGGTAGCCGGCCGCGCCCGCGAAGCCCGCCGCGCGCGCCGCCTCGATGCTGGCGCGCAGCTCCGCGCCCACGCGCTCGTCGGCGTCCAGGCACAGCACCCAGTCGTGGCGGGCCTGCGCCACCGCGTAGGCCTTCTGGCTGCGGAAGCCGTCGAACGGCCGCTCCAGCACGCGCGCGCCGCGCGCCGCCGCGCGCTCGCGGGTGCCGTCGGTGGAGCCGGAATCGACCACCACGACCTCGTCGCAGAACGCCAGCGAGGCCAGGCAGTCGTCGATGCGGTCGGCCTCGTTGAAGGTGATGATGCAGGCGGAGAGCGGGACGCGGTTCATGCGCGGCAAGGGCTTGGGTATCCGGACAGACGCGGCCGCGGGCAGCGGCCACGCCGACGTGCAGCATGGCCGGGGCGCGCGCTTTTGAAAAGCCCGCACAAGGGATGCGCCGGTCTTTTGCGAGGGACTCGCACACGGCCGGGATTCGCCATAATCGCGGCCCGTGCCCTGCCGACGCCGCCGATGGACGCCTGCCTGCTGTTCGCCACCGAGCTGTACGCCCTGCCGATCCTGCGCCCGCTGGCCGCGGCCGCGCGCCGCGCCGGGCAGCGCGTGGGCTGGGTGGTGCCCGGGGCGGTGGCCGCCTACCTGCGCGAGGACGAGCCGCGCCTGCGCTCGATGCGCGCGGTGCGCGCGCTGAAGCCCGACGCGGTGTACTGCGCGGCCAACTGGGTGGCGCCGGCCTTCCCCGGCGCCAAGGTGCAGGTGTTCCACGGCTTCAACGCCGAGAAGCGCGAGCCGGACCGCGGCCACTTCCGCCTGCGCGGCTTCTTCGACCTGTACTGCACGCAGGGGCCGGCCACCACCGCGCCATTCCGGGCGCTGGCGCGCGAGCACCGCTACTTCGCGGTGGAGGAGACCGGCTGGCCCAAGCTGGACCCGCTGTTCGCGCCGCCCGCCGGCGCGGCCGACCTCAACCCGCGCGACGGTCGCCCGGTGGCGATGTACGCGGCCACCTTCACCGAGTCGCTGAGCTCGGCGCGCGCGATGCTCGACACCCTGCGCGCGCTCGTCGCGCGCGGCGACCGCCACTGGCTGCTCACCCTGCATCCCAAGTGCGACCCGGAGCTGTGCGCGCAGTACCGCGCGCTGGAAGGCCCGCACGCGCGCTTCCTCGAATCCGACCGCCTGCTCGACATGCTGCGCGCCGCCGACGTGCTGGTGTGCGACACCTCCTCGGTGATCGACGAGTTCGCGGTGCAGCTGAAGCCGGTGGTGACCCTGCGCAACCGCCGGCCCAAGCCGTTCATGCTGGACGTGCAGGCGCCGGCCGAGGTGGACGCGGCGATCGACCGCGCGCTGCAGCTGCCGCCGGCGCTGCGCGAGGCGCTGGCCGCCCACGCGGCGGCGATCCATCCCTACCGCGACGGCCGCTCCAGCGAGCGCGTGCTGGCCGCCACGCGGCGGCTGCTCGAGGGCGGTTACGGCCCGCTCGCGCGCAAGCCGCTGAACCTGTGGCGACGCTGGCAGAGCGCGCGCGACATGCGCGCCTTGCTGCCGGGCTGAGCCGGCGAGGAAGCCGCCACGCCGCCTTCCGCCGCGCGGGCGCGACGCCAGCGCGCGCTTCGCCCCGACCAGGCAGGGCGCCGCCTGGATGGACGTCCACGCCGCGACGGCCGGTCGGCGGACCAGCCGCCGCGCCGCGAGCGCGGGTTAAACTGCCGCACCCTCGCTGCCGACGACGCCCGTGTCCGCCTACACCCGTTCCGAACACCTGCGCGCTCTCTGGCCCTGGCTGCCGCTGTGGGCCGCGGCGGCGCTGCTGGCGATCTTCTCGCACGGGCCGATGCCGCTGTTCTCCACCCGCACGCTGGCGGTGGCCTGGGAGATGTGGAGCCGGCACCACTGGCTGGTGCCGTACATCAACGGCGAGCCGTACAGCGAGAAGGTGCCGCTGCTGTTCTGGATGATCCATGCCGGCTGGTTCGTCTTCGGCGTGAACGACGTGTGGCCGCGCGTGCTGGAGGTGGCCTTCGGCGCGATCCAGTTGATGCTGGCGGCGGCGCTGGCGCGGCGGCTGTTCCCGGACCGCCCGTGGATCGCCAGGGCCACGCCGTGGATGCTGATGGCGCTGTCCTACGCCTTCCTGTTCGGCCTGCAGATCATGTACGAGGTGCTGCTGGCCGCGTGGGTGCTGGGCGCGCTGCTGTGCCTGACCCCCTCGCCGCGGCGCGCGGAGCCGCGCTGGCTGCTGTTCGGCCTGCTGCTCGGCGCCGGCCTGCTGACCAAGGGGCCGGTGATGCTGCTGCACGTGGCGTTCCCCTGGCTGCTCGGCCCGCTGTGGAGCGAGTGGGCGCGCGAACACCGCGCGCGCTGGTACGGCCGCGGCCTGCTGGCGGTGCTGCTGGGGCTGGCGATCCTGCTGGCCTGGGCGCTGCCGGCCGGCTTCAGCGGCGGCGAGGCCTACCGGCACCGGCTGTTCTTCACCCAGACCGCCGGCCGCGTGGTCGACGGCGTGGCGCCGCCGGACACGCTGCAGAACCACGCGCAGCCGTTCTGGTGGTACCTGCTGTGCCTGCCGGTGCTGATGTTCCCGCTCAGCGCCTGGCCGCGCGCCACTGCCGCGCTGGCGATGCTGCGCCGGCCGCTGGAGCCGGGGCTGCGCTTCCTGCTGTGCTGGCTGCTGCCCAACTTCGTCGCCTTCTCGCTGGTCAGCGGCAAGCAGGCCTACTACCCGCTGCCGGAGTTCGGCGGCGGGGTGATGCTGATCGCCGCCGCGGTGGCGCTGCTGCGCGAGCGGCACCCGCGGCTGGGCGCGAACGGCTGGCTCGGCACCTGGCCGCTGGGCGTGGGCGGCCTGCTGCTCGCCGCGCTGCTGTTCGCGTTGCCCGACCTGGTCGCCAGCGGCCGGCTGCACGGCGAATGGCTGGACGCGGCCTCGCTCTACAGCCGCTCCTTCAGCGTGGTGTTCCTGCTGCTGGGCCTGCTGCTGCTGCTGCGCGGCCGCGGCGAGATGCGCCGGCTCGCCTTCGCCGGCCTGGCCGGCACGCTGGCGATGAACACGCTGTTCACCCTGACCCTGTGGCCCAACTACGACCTGCGCCCGGCCACCGACCTGCTCCGCGCCGCCGACGGCAGCGGCCGCGCCATCGGCATCGTCGGCGGCTACGACGGCCAGTTCCACTTCGCCGGGCGGCTGACCCGGCCGCTCGCGCGCCTGCAGTACGACGCCTCGCTGCAGGCGTTCGCCCAGGCCCATCCGGACGGGCTGGTGGTCACCCACCTCAACCATCCCGGCGCGGACGCGATGCGCTACGCGCTGCTGGTGCAGCCGTTCCGCTCGTCCTGGCTGGTGGTCTGGCCGGCCGCGACGCTGGCCAGCCTGCAGGCCGGGCACGCGCCGCCCGAGCCGGCGCAGCCGCCGCGCTTCTACCCGCGCGCCGGCGGGCTGCGCGCCTCGCCATGAGCGGCGGGGCGCTGATCGCCGGCCTGCGCGCGCAATGCGGCGGCCCGCGCGACGGCGCGCTGCTGCGCTTCTCGCTGGGCAACGCGCTGCTGCAGGCGGGCGACGCGGCGGCGGCCGCCGAGGAACTGCAGCGCGCGGTGGGCTTCGACCCGCTCTACTCGGCCGCCTGGAAGCTGCTCGGCAAGGCGCGCCAGGCCGCCGGCGACGCGGCGGGCGCCGCCGCGGCCTGGCGGCAGGGCATCGCCGTCGCGCGGCAGCGCGGCGACAAGCAGGCGGAGAAGGAGATGGCGGTGTTCCTGCGCCGGGTGGAGGGCGGGGCGCAGGGCTGAGCGAGCGCTGGCCATCAAGCTATTCGGGGGACCGCGGCCGGAGGCCGCTCCCACAGGGTCGCGGTAAGTCTTGCGGGGGCAGCCTCTGGGGGAGCGGCCTCCGGCCGCGATCGATCCCTGCCGCCGCCCCGTCCGGCTACTGCTTGTAGGGATTGGGCAACCCGTGCCCCGACCAGCGCCGGTACTGCCACTGGTACTGCGCGAAGGCGCGCTCCACGCAGGCCTCCACGCCGCGGTTGAGCGCCGCGCAGGCCACGCCCAGGTCGGCATCGGCCAGCCCCGCCGGCGCCGGCAGGATGTGGATGCGGAAACCCGCCCCGCGCGGCAGCCGCTCGGCGAAGGCGAACAGCACCGTGGCCCCGGTGCGCGCGGCCAGCCGCGGCAGCAGCACCATGGTCAGCGCGTCGCGGCCGAAGAACGGCGCGAACTCGCCCTCGCCGGCGCGCGGCTTCTGGTCGGGCAGGATGCCCACCGTGCCGCCGCCGGCCAGCCGCTTGTACAGCGTGCGCACGCCGGCGCCCTCGGCGCGCACCTGCTCCGGCGCCAGCGCGCCGCGCACCTTCCGCAGCAGCTGCTCCACCGCCGCCACGCGCGGCGGCCGGTACAGGATCGCCATCGGCGTGCGGCTGCACAGCCAGTAGTTGAGCAGCTCCCAGCAGCCCAGGTGCGGCGCGGCGACGATCACGCCCTTGCCGGCGGCCAGCGCGGCGTCGAACAGCTCGCCGCCGCGCACCTCGCGCACCAGGCCCAGCGCGCGCTGCGCGCCGCCGCCCCAGATCTTGACGATCTCGGTGATCGTCTTGCCGCCCTCGGCCATCGCCTCGCGCAGCAGCGCCGCCCGCGCGGCGGCGTCCAGGCCGGGCCGCGCGATGGCCAGGTTGGCGGCGACGACGCGCGCGGTGCGGCCGCGTCGCCACAGCAGCAGCCGCCCCAGCCCGGCACCGACCGCGTGCAGCGCGCGCAGCGGCAGCAGGGCGAGCAGGCGCAGCAGCAGGTAGAGGAGGTGGATGTCGGCGCGCATGGGGGGACGGTGGGAGGGGCGAGGGACGAGTAGCGAGGGCGCAAGATGCCGATTGTGCCGCAAGCTCCCCAGTCCGCGGCCACGGCAAGTGGACGGCGGCGCGCAGGGAGGGGCCCATCAGCCGAGGGGCGAGCAGCGCGGGGGCGCGGGCAGCGGATCGTGCCGCGCGGCCTGCCACCTCCGCGGCCGCAGCGGGCATACTTGCTCGCGGCGGGCCGCGCCGGCCAGCATCCCGTCACTCGTCCCCATCCGCATTCCGCCGCCCCGAATGATCGCCCTGATCCAGCGCGTCAGCCGCGCGCACGTCGAAGTGGAGAACGAAGTGGTCGGCCGCATCGGCGCCGGCCTGCTGGCGCTGGTGGCGGTGCAGCCGGACGACGGCGAGCCGCAGGCCCGGCGCATGCTCGAGCGCCTGCTCGGCTACCGCGTGTTCCCCGACGACGCCGGCCGCATGAACCGCTCGCTCGCCGACGCCGGCGGCGGCCTGCTGCTGGTCAGCCAGTTCACCCTCGCCGCCGACACCCGCGCCGGCATGCGGCCCGGCTTCACCACTGCGGCGGCGCCCGAGCACGGCCGGCGCTGGTTCGAGCGGCTGGTCGAGCTGGCGCGCGCGGCGCATCCGGGGGTGGAAACCGGGCGCTTCGGCGCCCATATGCAGGTGCATCTGGTCAACGACGGGCCGGTCACCTTCTGGCTCGAGGTGCGCTGAATGCGCCGCATGCCTCCTGCGCTCCCGATCCCCTCGCAAACCCTTGTCTGGCGCGTTTCTTGCTGCGCAGGCGCGCGCCTCCACTCACCTTGAAACTGGTCAAAAAAGCAGCACATCGCTATACTGATCGGTTCCGGCATCCGCGGCGGTAGGTATGAACAGCAAAGCACCCGAGCAACAGTCCGAAATCAAGGCGCTGATCTCCAAGGGTCTGGAGCAGGGCTACCTGACCTACGCGGAGATCAACGACCACCTGCCCGACGACATCGTCGACCCGGAGCAGATCGAAGACATCATGGCGGTGCTCAAGGGCGTCGGCATCGAGGTGCACGACGCCGCGCCCGACGCCGACCCGCTGGCCGACAACGCGCCCGGCGCCGCCACCGACGACGAGACCGCCGCCGAGGAAGCGGTGGCGCTGCTCTCGGCGGTCGATTCCGAGGTGGGCCGCACCACCGACCCGGTGCGCATGTACATGCGCGAGATGGGCACGGTCGAGCTGCTCACCCGCGAGGGCGAGATCGCCATCGCCAAGCGCATCGAGGAAGGCCTCTCGCAGGTGCAGACCGCGCTGGCCAGCTTCCCGCTGACCATCGAGCTGCTGCTGGAGGAATACGACCAGCACCTGGACGGCAAGCGCCGCCTGTCCGAGATCCTGGCCGGCTTCGCCGACCTGGAGCAGGCCGCCGACGCCGCGCTGGCCGAGGCCGAGCTGGCCGAGGTCGACGAGTCGGCCGAAGACGACGAGGACGAGGAGGACGTCGCCGCCGAGGACGAGGACGCCGGCCCCAGCGGCCCCGACCCGGAGGAGGTCAAGCGCCGCATGGAGCTGCTGCGCGACTACTACGCCAAGTTCCAGAAGGCCGCGGCCAAGGCCAGCGACATCAACGACAAGAAGGTCGTCAAGCTGCGCGACCAGATGGCCGAGGAGTTCCTCAAGCTCAAGCTGCCCAGCGCGCTGATCGACGGCTTCGTGCGCAAGCTGCGCGAGGTGGTCAACGACATCCGCCACCACGAGCGCGTGCTGATGGACATCTTCGTCAAGCAGGTGAAGATGCCCAAGGCCGAGTTCCTCAAGGCCTTCCCCAGCAACGAGGGCAACCTGGAGTGGGCGGCCGAGCTCAGCCGCAAGCGCCAGAAGTGGTCGCCCAACGTCAAGCTCCACCGCGAGGCGATCGACGCCGAGCAGGAGAAGCTGGCCGCGATCGAGAAGAAGCTGTTCCTGCCGCTGACCGACATCAAGGAGATCAACCGCTCCATGAGCGTGGGCGAGGCCAAGGCCCGCCGCGCCAAGAAGGAGATGGTGGAGGCCAACCTGCGCCTGGTGATCTCGATCGCCAAGAAGTACACCAACCGCGGCCTGCAGTTCCTCGACCTGATCCAGGAGGGCAACATCGGCCTGATGAAGGCGGTGGACAAGTTCGAGTACCGCCGCGGCTACAAGTTCTCGACCTACGCCACCTGGTGGATCCGCCAGGCGATCACCCGCTCGATCGCCGACCAGGCGCGCACCATCCGCATTCCGGTGCACATGATCGAGACGATCAACAAGTTGAACCGCATCTCCCGCCAGATGCTCCAGCAGTTCGGCCGCGAGCCGACGCCGGAGGAGCTGGCCAAGGAGATGGACATGCCCGAGGACAAGATCCGCAAGGTGCTGAAGATCGCCAAGGAACCGATCTCGATGGAGACCCCGATCGGCGACGACGAGGACTCGCATCTGGGCGACTTCATCGAGGACACCAACGCCTCCTCGCCGATCGACTCGGCCACCGAGACCGGCCTGATGGAGACCGTGCGCGAGGTGCTGGCCGGCCTCACCCCGCGGGAGGCCAAGGTGCTGCGCATGCGCTTCGGCATCGACATGAACACCGACCACACCCTGGAGGAGGTCGGCAAGCAGTTCGACGTCACCCGCGAGCGCATCCGCCAGATCGAGGCCAAGGCGCTGCGCAAGCTGCGCCATCCCTCGCGCAGCGAGCAGCTGCGGTCGTTCCTCGACATCGACTGAGATCGCCCAAGCCGTACATGAGAAAGCCCCGCGCGAGCGGGGCTTCTTTTTGGGGCCCGCCTACCCTCGACGCCCCCGGATCGCATCGCTACCATGACGATCCCCGCGCCGGCTTCCCCGCCGGCCATGCATGCACGGGCCTATAGCTCAACGGTTAGAGCAGGGGACTCATAATCCCTTGGTTGCAGGTTCGAATCCTGCTGGGCCCACCATATTGCCGCCCTATCTCATCCAAGTGTGCGGCAAACCATAAAGTGGCCGCTTTGGCCACTTTATGATCTCGTTGAAAGCATAAAGTGGCCATCTTCCGCTACACAGCAAATTTTCCGAGCTGATCGAAGCCGAGCTCCCATGCGCTGGCCGCAAACCGCCTCGACTCCGTTCTAACGGTAATTAGGGTCCTTGCAGTTGTTAGATTGATGCCAAGCCGACCACTCAGGCGCTCCTCGCTCCCTGGTGCAACTATCAGCACCATCACCGCGATAGGATGTCAGAGGAAAGCGGCCGGTAGAAGAACGCGCCCGCCGAGGCGGCGAGGTAGGTGACGGTGCCGTACAGGCCCATGACCGCGCCCCGCCGGGCGGGGTTCAGCGCCGTCAGCCGGCCGACGATCAGGTTGAGGCCGACGTGGTTGGCCAGGCCCCAGGCCAGGCACATGGCGATCAGGACGGCCGCCTGGCCCGACGCCGCCGCCAGACCGGCGTAGACCAGCACGAGGCCCAGGAACGCCAGCGGCGCGGCGGCAACGGCGCCGTGGCGGTCGAGCAGGCGGTCCATGAAGGCGGCGAGCCCGAAGCCGAGGCCATAGGCGGCCGGCGCCAGGCCGGCCGATGCCGTCGGCAGCCGCAGCACGCCGGTGAGATGCGGGCCCAGGTAGGCGTACAGCCCGTAGAAGGCCGTCATGTAGACGGCGACCACCACGAGCGCGGGGACCATGCCGCGCACGCGCAGGGCGCTCAGCGGCGAGCTCGGCCGCGCGGGGAGCACGGGCAGGTCCCAGTCCCGGTTGCGGCCGACCCCGCGGGCAAGCCAGGCCGCCGCGACCGCGAGCCCCGCGAAGACGAGGCGCCAGTGGGCGAGGTCGGCGACCAGGGCCGACAGGCCGACCCCCGCCACGAGGCTGACGGTCCATCCCGTGAGGACGATCCCGAGCGTCTCGCTCTCGCGTCCCTTTTCCGCGATGCGGGCCGACAGCGCATAGATCGCCGGCAAGGCGCAGCCCGCGGCCAGGCCGGCGAGCGCCTGGCCGAGGCAGAGCACCGGCAGGCTGGGCGCGCCCGCCGAGACCGCGAGCGCCGCGACCAGCGCGGCCAGCGCGCGGAGCAGCCCCCGCCGCTGGCCGATCCTGTCGATCGCCGGCGCCCACAGCAGCGAGCCGACCGCGGTGGCGAGCCCGTAGACGGCGGCCGCCTTCATGACGCCGGGCGCATCGACGCCGGGGAAGGAGGCCGCGACCGCGCCGGCGATCGGGCTCAGCGTCAGCGCGTTCGCGCCGACCACGGCGATCGATCCGGCGAGCATGAGGACCTTGCGCGACAACATACGATGCCTCTAAATTCCATTCGGTAATACGATTAAACATCCGAATGACATTCCGAGGAATCGTCCAGATGCCAAACGCCAGAAATACAGAAGCCGTTCGGAAACCGGCTTCGGCCGCGCGCCCGCTGGACGGGTTCGACCGAAAGATATTAGGCGCCCTCGCCGCCGACGCGGACCTCAGCTACGCGGAACTCGGCCAGCGCGTCTGCCTGTCGGCCCCCGCGGTCCACGACCGGGTGAAGAAGCTGCGCGCCTCGGGCTGCCTGCGCCGCACGGCGGCGATACTCGACGGCCCCGCGCTCGGCAAGCCGCTGCTCGCCTTCGTGCACGTCGACAGCGCCGGCTGGGGCAAGACGCAGGAGCTGATGGCCATGGCGGAGCTGCCGGAGGTGGAGGAAATCCACTGCGTCACGGGCGACACGTGCATGCTGCTCAAGGTGCGCTGCGCGTCGAGCCGCGCGCTCGAGGCGCTGCTCGCGCGCATCTACGCCACGCCGGGCGTGAAGGGCACGCGCAGCTACGTCGTGCTCTCGACCTATCTCGAGCGCACGCCGCAGGCGGAGATCACGGAATCCCTCGAAGCGGATTGATCGGCCGGCCGGGAGGTGCAGGCGATGGCGCTGAATCGCGCGGACTTCTACGACGCCGAGCTGCGGCGGCACCACGCGCACTTCCGCGCCGCCCTCGGCGTGGGCCCGCGCGACCGCGTGCTCGACATCGGCTGCGGCGCGGGGCAGTCCACCCGGGAAGCCGCCGCCGCCGCGGCGCAGGGAAGCGCGCTCGGCGTGGACGTGTCGGAGGAGCTGCTGCGGGTGGCGCGCCGGCGCAGCGCGCAGGCGGGGCTGCGGAACGTCGCATTCGAGCTGGGCGACGCGCAGGCGCACGCCTTTCCGGCCGCGCGCTTCGACCTGTGCATCAGCCGTTTCGGCGTGATGTTCTTCGCCGATCCGGCCGCCGCCTTCGCCAACATCGCCCGGGCGCTGCGTCCGGGCGCCCGCCTCGCGCTGATGGTGTGGCAGGGCCATCGCCGCAACGAGCGGGCCGTGGCGCTCCGGGACGTGCTGGGACCGGACGCCGGTCCGGCCGCGGACGCCGCGATGTTCTCGCTCGGCGATCCGGCCGCCACGACGGGCCTCCTGGCCGCGGCCGGCTTCGCGTCGGTCGGCTTCGCCGAAGTGCGCGAGCCGGTGTTCTATGGCCCGGACGTCGATGCGGCGCAGGAGGCCATGGTCGAGCTGTTCCTGCCGAAGGATGCGCCCGCCCGCGCGGATGCGGCGGCCGACGGGCGGATGCGGCGCCTGCGCGCGCTGCTGGAGGCGCACCTGACCGCGGATGGCGTGCTGTTCGACTCGCGCGCCTGGATCGTCACCGCGCACAAGGCATGAATCCCCCGCCGCCTTTTTCCGGCGGCGGGAGCCGCGGCAGCGCTCACCCGCCCGCCGGTCCCGCGCCCGGCTCGCCGAAGTCCGGCCGGCCCCGCGCGTCCCAGCGGAAGGGCTGGATGCGCGGCGCGCGGCGCGCCGTGCACTTCCAGCCGGGGCCGCCGTTGGCGTGGTAGATGATCCAGTCCCTGCCGTCGGGCGTCTTGAAGAAGCCGTTGTGGCCCGGCGCGTAGACGCCGGTCCTGGCCGAGCTGGCGAAGACCGGGCGCGGCGACTTGCGCCAGGACGCCGGGTCGAGCGGGTCGGCCCGCCCGTCCGCGCCGAGCAGGCCCAGCGCGTAGCCGTCGGACCAGCACGCGCTGGCCGAGTAGGTGAGGAACATCTGGCCGTCCGGGCCGGCCAGGAACTCCGGGGCCTCGAGGATCTTGCGCCCGCCCTGCATCTCCCAGGCGTAGGTGGGCGCGGCGATGTCCACCTGCGGCCGCGCCAGCGTCCACGGGTTGGCCATCGGCGCGATCACCAGGTCGCTGTGGTCGCCCACGTAGGCCGAGTAGACGAAGTAGCGCCGGCCGCGGTGCTCGAACACGGTGCCGTCGATGCCGGTGCGCTCGGTCCCGAGCATGCCCCTGTCGATCCAGCGGCCCCGCGTCGGGTCGGGCGAGGCGTTCTCCAGCACGAACACGTGGCGGTGCGCGTCGTCGTCGTGCGCGCGGTCGGCGGCGGTGTAGTACAGGTACCACTTGCCGTCGAGGTAGTGCAGCTCCGGCGCCCACACCGACGCCGAGTTCGGGCCGCGCGCGGGCGCGCGCCACACCACCACCGGCGGCGCCTCGGCCAGGCGCCGCATGTCGGCGGTCTTGCGCAGCTCGATGCGGTCGCCGGAGGTGCTGGTGTAGTAGTAGAAGCCGGTGCGCTGCGCCACCCACGGGTCCGGGCCGGAGGGCAGCAGCGGCGCCGCGTAGCGCTGCGCGCCGGCGGCGTGCCAGGGGCCGGCCAGCAGCAGGAACAGGAGCGCAAGGCGCCGGTGGCGCGTGTCGTTCATCGTCGTCGTGCCCGTGGGCCGGCCGGCCGCGCCTTGCGTGCGGGGAGTCGTCCGCGCGGGGCACCGCGCGACGCGCGGCCGGCTCAATGCAGCGTCCACTGCTGCGTGCCCAGCCCGTTGTCGGTGTAGATCTGCAACTGCGTGCCGGCGGTGGTGGAGCCGGCCGGGTCGTCCAGGACCAGCGCGCCGGCGGCGCGGTTCTTCAGCTTGTAGCTGCCGTTGCCCAGGTCGATCACCTGCCAGCTCTGGTTGGCGTTGCCCACGCAGCCCCACAGCGTCACCGGATTGCCCGGCGCGGTGCTGCCGCCGGTGTTGTCCAGGCACAGGCCGGTGGCCTGGTTCTGCAGGCTGTAGTAGCCCTCGCCCTGCGCGTGGAAGGTCCAGCGCTGCACGCCGAGGCCGTTGCAGGTCCACAGTTCCGCGCTGGTGCCGTTCTGGTTCGACCAGCCGGTGTCGTCCAGGCACAGCGCGGGCGCGTAGACGCTCTGCAGCGCGTAGGTGGCGCCGTCGGCCGGCAGCCGGTTCCACGGCTCGCTGGCGAAGTAGGTGATGCAGCCGCCATCGAGGTAGTCCGAGGCCAGCTCCAGGATGCCCGAGCCGTCCGCCGCGGGCAGCAGTGCCGAGGAGTAGTTGGGGCAGTAGTTGTCATATGCGGTGGGCACCTGCACCGGCGCGGCGATGGTGAACCAGTCGCCGCTGCCGTCGGCGTTGGTGTTGGCGAACAGCACCTTGCCGTTGGACGGCGAGACGCTGCCGCCGGCTTCGTACATCACCTGGCCGACCAGCAGGATCGCGCCGCCGGCGGACAGCGGCGTGGGGCTCCAGCGGTTGAGCGGCGCGTGCTCCAGGTACTGGCCGGTGGCGGTGTGCACCTTGGTGCCCATGTCGGCGGGGTCGCCGAAGTTCCAGCCGTCCACCGAGACGCGCGAGAACACCGTGCACGCCGCCGGCCCGCACAGCTCGTAGCTCATGAAGAAGTGCCCGTCGGGCAGCGGGCTCACCGTGATCATGCCCGGCCGGTCGGCCGGGATGGTGCTGCGCACGGTGTCGGCGCGGTCGCGCCAGATGGCGCCGTCGTAGCTGCGGATCTGCGCCAGCTTCTGGCTGCAGCAGGGGTCGGTCTCGTCGGACCAGAACATCACCAGCGCGCCGTCGTTGGCGACCTCGAACTCCGGCTCCCACAGGCCGTGGCTGGCGTCGCCGCCGAGCACGGGCGTGCCGTGGTAGCTCCAGGTCGCGCCCTGGTCGGTGCTGGTGTAGACCTCGATGGCCGGCGTGCCGCCGGAGAAGTAGGAGGCGGCGAACAGCAGCGTGCCCGCGGCCAGGCCACCCACCGGCTGCGGCAGCTCGTACAGCGTGGCGCAGCAGCGCTCGCTGCTGCCGGCGGCGGTGGGCACGCTGCCGAGCCGCGTCCAGCTCGCGCCGTTGTCGGTGCTGCGGAAGATCACCCCGTTGGTGCTGGCGACGAGCTGGCCGTTGACCACGGCCGTGCCGTGCGCCAGCCGCACCACGCGCGGGTACAGCGTGCTTCCCTGCAACACGGTGCCGGTGGCCGCCTGCGCGGCGCCGTGCGCCAGGCCCAGCAAGCAGAGCGCGAGCGCCAGGCGGACGCGCCAGCGAGCGATGATCCGACCGAAGGCTTGCATGGTTCCTCCTTCGCCGCGCATGCGGCATGCGTGGGAGCGGCTTCCGGCCGCGGTCCGGCGATCCATCCGCATGTCCGGTCCGCCGCTCAAGGCGGCCCGTCCGGCGTGAGCGGATCGAGTTGCAGATAGTCGACGTCGGCCGCATGGGCCGCGCCTTCCAGCGTCACCTGGTGGTCGCCCGCGGCCAGGCGGCCGGAGGCGGTGGCGACATGCCAGCCGTCGCGCCCGGCGCGGTCGCTGGCGGGCCAGGCGGCGCCGTCGACATGGATCGCCGGCTGCGCGGGCCGGAAGCCGAGGTCCTGCCAGCGCAGCGTCGCGCGGTACATGCCCGCCGCGGCGACGTGCAGCGCGAACGCGAGCTGCCCCTGCGGCGCCGAGGCCAGGCGGGCCTTCGCGTGGTTGGACGCGGAGGGGTCGCCGATGCGCACCGCCGCGCGCCGCGCCGCGTCCTCCGCCTCGTAGCGGCCGAAGCGCGGCGCGGCCGTGGCGAACAGGATGCTGTTGCGGCGCTCGTCCTCCGGCTGCTGCGGCGAGGAGGACGAGGTGGCGTGCCACAGGCGGCCGTCCGGCAGCGCCAGCAGCGCCTGCGTCCAGCCGGCGTGGATGTTGCCGGTGAGCTTCTGCACCGGCGCGGGCATCTCCCACCACGGGCCGCGGCCGCCGTCGCCGTTCCAGTACAGGCTGCGCCCGGAAGGATCGCCGTCGCCGCCCGCGCGCTCGGCCAGCACGGCGAGCACGCCGCCGCCCGCGCCCGGCAGCCAGCGCACCACGGGCGAGGCCGCCGGCCAGGCGCCCGCGGCGGTCTGCACCGGCGTGCCGCGGTCGGCCGGGTCGCCCCAGTCCAGCCCGTCGCGGCTGAACTTCACGTACACCTGGCCGTTGCGCGGGCCGTCGATGTCCTCGTAGCTCATCGCGTAGCGGCCGTCGGGCAGGCGCTCGACCACCGCCATGCCGGGCCGCTCCACGCCGCCGGGCACGGCCACGTCGACGGTCTCCGCGCCCCAGCTGCGGCCGCCGTCGGCGGACAGCCTGTGCGCCAGCAGCTGGTTGTAGCCCTCGGCCTTGTGCTGCTCGCTGGAGTAGTAGGCGACCAGGCGGCCGTCGTCGAGCCGGTGCACGTTGGGCTCCCACACGCCGTGGTTGTCCTTGTCCGAGGGATGGCCGCCGCCCTTGACGATGGAGCCGCGGTAGCGCCAGCTGCGGCCGCCGTCGGTGGAGGCGTACAGCTGCAGGTCCTGCCGGGCGAGATGCCCCTGCGCGTCGTTGCCGCCGGCGTTGGCGGCCAGCAGCAGGGTGCCCGCCGGCAGGTCGCCGCTCGCTCGCGCCAGCTCGGAGAGGTGCGGCTGCCAGCGCAGCTGCCAGCGCGGGTCGCCCGCGTGCGCCTGGTCGGTGACATTCAGCAGGAAATGCCAGTGCGCGCCGCCGTCGCGGCTCTCGTACAGCGGGATGCCGTCCATGCCCTCGCGCTCGAACACCAGCAGCAGGCGGCCGTCGTCCTCGCGCCGCGGCTGGTGTTCCAGGCGGACCGCCGAGACGTAGCCGATGCCGTCGGCGAGCACCTCGCCGCCGGCCTGCGCGGGCGCGGCGGCGGCGGCGGCCGGCAGCCAGGCGAGCGCGAGCAGGCACGGCAGCGTCCGCAGCATGGGCGGCCTGCGGCGGAAAGCGTCGGGGGTCATGGCGATGCTCCTCGGTGTGCGGAGGCCGGGGGACAGTCGAACAGCGCCAGCGGCACGGCCGCGGCCATCGCGCGGTAGCCGGCGTCGCTGGGATGCAGGCTGTCGCCGCTGTCGTAGTCCGCGCGCAGCCGCTCCGGGTGCGCGGGATCGCGCAGCGCGCGGTCGAAGTCGATCACGCCGTCGTAGCCGGCGGGCCCGCGGATCCAGGCGTTGAGTTGCCGGCGCGCCGCCTCGCCCGCGGCGGTGTAGGTCCGCGTGGTGCCCGCATAGGGCAGCACGGTGCCGCCGTAGACGCGCACGCCCCGGGCGCGCGCGGCCGCGATGATCGCCCGCTGCGCCGCGATGACCGGCGCGGCCAGCGCCTGCGCGGACGGCGTGGCCGCGCCGCGCGCGTGCGCGGCGGCGGCGGCGGCCAGGCCGATGTCGTTGATGCCGCCCAGCACGATCAGGTAGCGCACCCCGGGTACGGCCAGCGCGTCGTGGGCGACGCGCTCGCGCATCGCCTCGCCCAGGCCGAAGTTGCCCTGCTCGGCCGCGACCTGGTTGGCATTGATGCCGGCGTTGAGCACCGCGCGCGGGCAGCGCGCGGCGGCGAGGCGGTCCTGCAGCGCGTCGGGCCAGGCGGCGAGCTGGCTGGCCTGGAAGCCGTTGGTGATGGAGTCGCCCAGCGCCACCACCGCGCTGGCCGGCGCGGTCGGCCGCACGTCGATGCGCGCCAGCCACGCCACGCCGGGCAGGCCCTCGGCGTCGGCCAGCGCGGGATCGCGGGTGCGGTCGCCCGCGCCGGAAAGGTATTGCGCGTTGCGCGGGTCGGGATGCCAGGTGCCGGCCACGCTGCGGCCGGCCACGTACAGGCTCACGCCGAGCACGTCGCCCGGCTGCACCGCCAGGTCCAGCGGATCGCTCTGCGCCTCCTGGCCCGGCGCCACCGTCACCGCCGTCCGGCCGCCGAAGCGCAGCGCGCGCAGGCTGTCCGGGCGCAGGTTGGCGCCCACGTCGCGCAGGCCCACCGAGGCGGCGTCGAAGGTGACCGGCGCGTCGCCGTAGCGGTTGTCCAGCACGATGCGCAGCTGCGCGCCGGCCACGCCGACGCGGGCCAGCGCGCGCAGCGTCCGGTGCGCGACCGTCACCGCCGGCAGCGGGCCGCGCACCGCGTTGCCCGGCGCAGGCGCGCGCAGCATCGCGGCGCTCCACGCGCCCACCCAGGGCGCGTCGGCCGCCGCCGCGGGCAGGACGGCGAGGGCGGCGGCCAGGGCGAGCGTCGCGCGGTGGCGAAGTGCGAGGCCTTTGGACATCGTTCGGGCTCCGATCGCAGGGACGGTCCGTTCCGCCGGCCGGCGGCGGCGCGAGCGGCGGCGGCGACGGCGACGGCGGTGGGGAGGGTTTCCGCCGTCGCCGCCGGCACTCACATCTTGAAGCGCACGCCCAGGCCCACGGTGCGGTCCTGGTAGCGGATGTCGCGCGGGCGGGTGTCGCCGTCGCCCCAGAACTGGTGCAGGTCCGCGCCGAAGATGTTGGTCGCGTTGAGCACCACGGTACAGTTCGGGTTGACGTCGTAGCCCAGCGAGAAATCCACCTGGTTGGCCGGCTTGATCTCGTCGTTCACGCCGGCCACGGTGGGCTGGTTGAAGCCGTCGATGAAGCGGCTGCGGTAGTTGTAGGCCAGGCGCGCCGACCAGCCGTACTTCTCGTACATCAGCACGGCGTTGCCGTTGTTGCGCGACACGTTCTGCAGCGGCGACACCACCACCGGGCCGCCGATGTACTGCGGCGAGCGCGTGGAGCCCTCGATGTAGGTGTAGTTGAGCTGCACGCCCAGGCCGCTCCATGCGCCGGGCAGGAAGTCGAAGAACTGCTGGTAGGCCACCTCGGCGCCGTCCAGGTGGCCCGAGCCCGCGCTCTGCGGCGAGTTGAGCTGGTACGGCTGGCCGCCGATGGTCACGTCGGTGACGTAGTTCTGGATGTAGCCGTCGATGTCGCGGTAGAACACGCCGCCGCTCAGGTAGCTGGCCGGCGCGAAGTACCATTCCAGCGAGGCGTCGTAGTTGTTGGAGCGGACCGGCTTCAGGTCCGGGTTGCCGCTGCTGGCGATGCCGGCGCGGTTGATCGTGCCGGGGTTGAGCGACAGCGACGGGTTGAGCTGGCCGAAGTCCGGGTAGGTGAGCGTCTTGGCCGCCACCAGGCGCAGCTGCAGGCTGTCGGTGAAGTGCAGGTTGAAGCTCAGGTTCGGCAGGTACACCGGCTTGCTGGTGCTGGCCGAGAGCGGCGTGTAGAGGTTGGTCGAGGCGTCGTAGGAGAACGCATCGAGGTTGCGCTTGACGCGCTCCACGCGCATGCCCATCAGGCCGTCGAACGGCAGGCCGAACAGCTCGTTGCCGTAGGCGGCCTGGAAATAGCCGGCGTAGGACTTCTCGTCGATGTGGTAGTAGCGGCCCGGGTTCTCCGGCGCCAGGCCCGGCGGCAGGCCGTAGAGCTGGCGGATCGCGTCGGCGTTGTCGACCAGGAAGTCGTAGCAGCCGCTGAGCCAGGACACCGGGATCGCCGAGGTGGTCGGCTGGCGGCAGAAGTAGCCGTTCGGGAAGCGCGCGATCACCTGGTTGGCCGGGTTCGGGTTGAGCGAGATGTCGCCGGTGCCGCCGGGCGGCGGCGTGGAGATCTCCACGCTGCCGTGGTACTCGGCCTTGTGGTCGGAGTAGCGCAGGCCGAAGTCCAGGTACTGGAAGAAGCTGCCGTCGATGTCGTAGTTGCCGTCGCCGCGCCACGCGACCTGCTTGCCGCGCTGGTCGTTCCAGGTCTGGAACAGGCCGTTGAGGTAGTAGTTGGCCGGGTCGAGCTGCGGGTTGCCGGCCAGCGTCCAGTTCTGCTGGTCGCCGTGCGTGCCGCTCCACACCGTGGTGATCGGCGCCTTGAGGAAGGTGTCGACGATGAAGGTCTGCTCGTGGAACGAGGTGGAGTTGAACGACAGGTCGGTGGACAGGCGCAGGCGGTCGCCGTGCCACTTCACGCCGATCGAGTTCTGGATGTCGTGGCCCCATTCCTCGTGCGCCTGGGTGCTGGTGGCCGCGTAGGTGTTGCCGGTCCAGCTGCCGCTGGCGGCGTCGCAGATGGTCTGGCCGTAGTAGGGCGAGCCGGTCAGCTGGTTGGGGTAGCAGTGGCCGGTCACGGTGAGGTTGGTCGGGTCGACCGCGCCCACCGGGAAGCTGAAGTAGAACGGCTGGTTGTAGTCGTCCGAGTCCCAGTCGTAGAGGCCCTCGAGGTACACCTCGGTGCTGTCGTTGGGCTTCCACTGCAGCGCGTAGTTCATCTCCTCGCGCTGGCGGTTGCCGATGTTGTAGTCGGCGCCCCAGCCGTTGGGCGCGGCGATGAGGTTGCCGTCGGCGGTGCGGATCGGGTCGCCCGAGGCGCCGGTGAGCAGCTTCGGGAAGTCGCCCCACACGGCGTTGTAGTCGTAGTGCTGGCCCATGAAGCCCATGTTGAACAGCGCGCCGATCTCGCCGATGCCGGTCTGCCAGCGGTCGCTGAGCAGCACGCTCAGGTTCGGGTCGGTGTGGCCGCCGTACTTGCTGTGCGTGCCGGTGGCGGTCACCGCCGCCTTGGCGCCGTCGAAGTCGAACGGCCGGTACAGCTGCATGTCCACCAGGCCGGCGATGCCGCCGTCGGGCAGGCTGGCCTCGCTGGTCTTGTACACCTGCACCGTCTTCACCGCGGTGGCCGGCAGGTTCTGGAAGGCGAACGCGCGGCCCACGCCGCTGAAGATCTCGCGGCCGTTGAGGGTGGTGATGACGTTGGGCAGGCCGCGGATCACCACCGAGCTGGTCTCGCCCTGGAAGCCCTGCGCGATCTGCACGCCGGTGATGCGCTGCATGGCGTCGGCCACGCTGTTGTCGGGCAGCTTGCCGATGTCCTCGGCGACGATCGAGTCCACGATCATGCGCGCGTCCTGCTTGATCGTCTGCGCGCTCTGCAGGCTCTCGCGCAGCGGCGTCACCACCACGCCGGAGAGGTTCACCGCGTTCTGCGCGGACGTCTCGGTGGCGGTGGCGGCCTTTTTCTTCGGCGCGGCCTGCGGCTGCGGCGTGGTGTCCTGCGGCGGGGCGTCCGCGGCGGACGGGGCGGCGGACGGCGGCGAATCGGCGGCGTGCGCGGCGGCGAGGCTCGCCGCGATCATCGTCGCGAGCAGGGTCAGATGGATGCGCTTGCGGTTCATGGATGCTGCCTCCCCTACGAGGTGGTGGTGCGCCGGCTCGTGCCGGCGGCATTCGTTGTGCTGGTTGTCGCCGCCCGGCCGCGTCTCGCGCGCGGTCCGGGCGGGCCGGTCAGTGCTTGCCGTCGGCGGCGGCCGGGTAGCTCGCCGCCTCGGCGGGCACCTGGCCGCGCGGCGCGCGCGAAAGGGCGCGCAGGATGTCCGCCTCGCGCTGGCGGTACGGCGTGCCGTCGGCATGCAGCAGGTCGTGGAACCACAGCGTGGGCGGCTGCAGGGTGTACGGGCGCTGCCACGAATCCCACGGCAGCGTGGTCTGCGTGCGGCCTTCCACGAAGCCCCAGTTCACCATGCCCACGTCGAGCTTCTTCGCCAGCGGCAGCACGCCGTCGATGGTGGAGCCGGCGCCGCGCGCCATGTACTCGGTGCAGATCAGCGGGCGGCCGTAGCCTCGCAGCTGCTCCACGCGCGCGGCGAACTCCTCCGGCCAGCCGTAGTTGTGGAAGCTGATCACGTCGGACTGCTCGACCTGCGTGCGCTCCACCGCGTTGAGCCTGGCCGGGTCGGACCAGTCCGCGTCGTGCCACAGGCCGCTGGTGAGCGGCTGCGTGGGCGAGGCGCTGCGCGCCCAGGCGAACACCTGCGGCAGCAGCTTCGCCACCAGCGCGGTCTTGTCCTTCGGCTCCCGCGCGTCGTAGTCGCCGCCGCCGGGGTTGTCCGGCTCGTTCCACACGTCCCAGGCGAGGATGCGCGGGTCCCCGGCGAAGCTGCCCACGACGTCCTTCACGTAGCGCTCCAGGCGCGGGTACTGGCCGGGGTCGGCCAGCGCCACGCCGGGGCTCTGCACCCAGCCGGAGTTGTGCACGCCGGGGATCGGCGGGTGCTGCGGGCCAAGCCTGGGCTCCGGGTCCCAGCACGAGTCGAACAGCACGAGGATCGGCTTGATGCCGTGCCGGCTGGCGATGGCGAGGAACTGGTCGATGCGCTTCTTGAAGCCCGCCGCGTCCTGCTGCCACAGCAGGTCGTGCAGGAACACGCGCATGGTGTTCATGCCCAGCCGCTGCGCCCAGCCCAGCTCGCGGTCGATGCGCGCCGGGTCGAACGTGTCCGCCTGCCACATCTCCAGCTCGTTGACGGCATTGGCCGGCACGTAGTTGCTGCCCAGCGGCCACGCCTGCCTCGCGTACCAGGCCCTGGCCTCGGCGGGCGTCCAGCGCGCCGCGGCGTCGTGCGCCGGCGCCGCCGCGGCGAGGCTCGCCGCCAGTCCGAAGGCCATCGCCAGTAGTGCGTGCTTCATCGGTCTCCCCTTGCGGATCGCGGGCTCGCGCCCGCGCTGTGTCGGTCCGGCGCCGCGCGCGGGGCAAAACGCCCCTGGGGGCGCCGCCTGCGTGGCGTCCCTGCCGCGGAACGTGCTCGGTCAGCGCGCGCCGCGCGCCGGCCCGGTGGTGAACTCGTAAACGATCAGGTTGCGGTAGACATGGCCGGGCTCCAGTCGCGCCGAGCCGAACGCGGGCCGGTTCGGCGTGTCCGGGTAGAGCTGCGGTTCCAGCACGAAGGCGTCGCCCTGGCGGTACACGTGCCCGCCGGTGCCCACCGTCGTGCCGTCGAGGAAGTTGCCGGAGTAGAACTGCAGGCCCGGCTGCGCGGACTTGAGCGTCAGCACGCGGCCGGACGCCGGGTCCTCCACGCGCGCGACCACGCGCGGCGCGGCGGCCTCGGCGCGGCTGATCACCCAGTTGTGGTCGTAGCCGCGCCCGTTGAGCAGCTGCTGGTCGGCGACGCGGATGTCGCGGCCGATCGGCTTGCCCCGGCGGAAGTCGAACGGCGTGCCGTCCACCTTGCGGATCTCGCCGGTGGGGATGGCGGTCGCGTCCACCGGCAGGTAGGCGTCGGCGGGGATGGTCAGGCGCTGCCCCATCACGCTGCCCGAGCCCTCGCCGGCGAGGTTCCAGTAGGCGTGGTTGCTCAGGTTGACGATGGTGGGCTTGTCGGTGGTGGCGCGGTAGTCGATCGACAGCCGGTTCGCATCGTCGAGCGTGTAGGTCGCCGTGACGGCCAGCCGGCCGGGATAGCCCATCTCGCCGTCGGGGCTCGCGTAGCTCAGCGTGACGCTGGCCTTGCCGGCGTCGTGCCTCACCTCGCCGATGGTCCACAACGCCTTGTCGAAGCCGCGGGTGCCGCCGTGCAGCGAGTTCGGGCCGTCGTTCACCGGCACCTGGTAGGCCTTGCCGTCGAGCGTGAAGCGCCCGCCGGCGATGCGGTTGGCGTAGCGCCCCACGGTGGCGCCGAAGTACTGCGGCTTCTTCAGGTAGCCGTCCAGCGTGGCGTAGCCGAGCACGACGTTGGCGGCCTTGCCGTCGCGGCCGGGCACGCTCAGCGACTGCAGGCTGGCGCCCAGCGCCAGCACGCGCGCGGTCATGCCGTGGCCGTTGTCCAGCACGACCGCCTCCACGCGGGTGCCGTCGGGCAGGCGGCCGAACGTCTCGCGCCGCGCGTCGGCGGCCTGCGCGGCCGACGCGAGGGCCGCCAGGCCGAGTATCGAACCGATCAGTGCTGCGCGCCGCATGCTCTCGGATGCCCTCTGCGTGACCGCGGGATGAAGGCATCCAAGCACATTGTATGATTATCGTGCAAGTGTTTCCGGGTGCCCGGGAAACCCTTTGTGCGGCGCGCCACGAGGCCTTGCGATGCCCGCCGCGCGGCGCAAAGCGCGGCACGATGCGCGGCATGCGCCGGCGGCGAAGGATCGACGGGAGGCGAACGCGCGCCGACATTCCGCAATGCGTCATCGACGGGCGCGCCGCGGGCGGCGCATCATCGGCGCGTCGTGCGGCGGAAAGCGCGCGCGGCGCGGCTTGGCAGGACGCGCGCAAAGTGCTTATAGTCCGTTTGTATGACAATTGGCCCGCGGGCCAACCTTCATCGCCGGGACCAGGGGTCAGAGGATCTCATGAGGAAGCCGATCGCAGTCCGCAGCCTGTACGGGCACGTCATGCACGAGCTCGGCCGGCGCATCGTCAGCGGCAAGGTGAAGCCGGGCGAGGTGCTGCCGCGCGAGGAGACCCTGGCCGAAAGCCTCCAGGTCAGCCGCACCGCGCTGCGCGAGGCGCTCAAGGTGCTCTCCGCCAAGGGCCTGATCGAGTCGCGCACCGGCGTGGGCGCGCGCGTGCTGGAGGAGCGCTACTGGAACCAGCTCGACGCCGACGTGCTGGCCTGGCGCTGCGCCTCGATGCCCACCGACGACTTCGTCGACAAGCTGGTGGAGATGCGCGAGGTGATCGAGCCGGCCGCCGCCGCCGCCGCCGCGCGCCGGCGCACCGCCGCGCAGCTGGCCGCCATCGACGCCGCCTACCGGGCGATGGACGCGGCGCAGACGCTGGAGGCGTGGACCGAGGCCGACCTGCAGTTCCACGACGCGGTGCTGCACGCCACCGGCAACGAGCTGCTGCAGTCGCTGTTCTCGGTGGTGGAGACCGCGCTGGGCACCTTCTTCACCCTGTCCGCGCGCAACGCCAGCAACTTCAAGTACTCGCTGCCGCACCACCAGAAGGTGCTGGAGGCGATCCGCCGCCGGCAGCCGGAAGTGGCGCGCAAGGCGATGCAGGCGATGATCGCCGACTCGCAGGCCAACCTGCAGCGCAGCCGTAGCCGCGCGCGCCGGAAGGCGACGGCATGACGGCAGCGCTGATCGGCCTGGACTGGGGCAGCACGCAGCTGCGCGCGTACCGCTACGGCGAACGCGGCGCGGTGGAGGCCGTGCGGACCCTGCCCTGCGGCGTGCGCCAGCTGCCCGCGGGCGGCTTCGCGCAGGCGTTCGCGCAGGCGCTCGAGGGCTGGCCGGCAGCGCCGGTGATCGCCTGCGGCATGGTCGGCAGCCGCAACGGCTGGCGCGAGACGCCCTACCTGGACACGCCCGCGGACCTCGACCGCCTCGCCGCGGCGCTGACGCCGCTGGCCGCGCCGGACGGCCGCGCGGTGCATCTGGTGCCGGGCCTGCGCGATCCCGCGCGGCCCGACGTGATGCGCGGCGAGGAGACCCAGGTGGCCGGCGCGCTCGCGCTGGAGCCGCCGATGGCGCGGCGCGCGCGCCTGCTGCTGCCCGGCACGCACAGCAAGTGGGTGGAGGTGCGCGACGGCGCGGTCGTCGGCTTCGCCACCATGATGACCGGCGAGCTGTACGCGCTGCTGCGCCAGCACTCGATCCTCGGCGCGGCGCTGCCCGCGCCGGTCCCCGACGGGGACGCCTTCCGGCGCGGCGTGCGCGCCGCGCGCGACAGCGGCGCCGCCGGCATGCTCTCGCGGCTGTTCTCCGCGCGCGCGCTGCTGCTCGACGGCGCGCTCGCGCCCTCCTCCGTGGCGGACTACCTGTCCGGCCTGCTGCTCGGCGAGGAGCTGCGCGCCGCGCTCGCCGCCGGCTGGGCGGCGCCGGGCGAGCCGGTGCTGGTGGTCGGCGACGAAGCGCTGTGCGAGCGCTACCTGCGCGCCGCCGAGGCGTTCGGCATCGGCTTGCGCCGCGCGCCCGGCGACGCCGCCGCGCACGGCCTCTGGCGCATCGCCGCCGCGGCCGCCCTGGTCCCCGGCCACGCGACGGCGGCATGACTTCGATGGACGCCTGGCTCGCCCCGCTCCCGCTGGTCGCCATCCTGCGCGGGTTGCGCCCCGGGGAGGCGCTCGACGTCGGCCGCGCGCTGCTCGACGCGGGCTTCCGCGTGCTGGAGGTGCCGCTCAACTCGCCCGAGCCGTGCGAGAGCATCCGCCGCCTCGCCGACGCCTTCGGCGACCGCGCGCTGGTCGGCGCGGGCACCGTGCTCGACCCCGCGCGCGTGCGCGAGGTCGCCGCGGCGGGCGGCCGCCTGGTGGTGATGCCGCACGCGGACGCCGGGGTGATCCGCGCGGCCAAGCAGGCCGGGCTGTACTGCGTGCCGGGCGTCGCCACGCCCACCGAGGCGTTCGCCGCGCTCGGCGCCGGCGCGGACGCGCTCAAGCTGTTCCCGGCCGAGCAGGCCAGCCCCGCCGTGCTCCGGGCCTGGCGCGCCGTGCTGCCCGCCGGCACGCGCGTGCTGCCGGTCGGCGGCATCACCCCCGACGGCATGGCGCCCTGGCTCGCGGCCGGCGCCGCCGGCTTCGGCATCGGCTCCTCGCTCTACGCCCCCGGCCGCGCGGCCGGCGACGTCGCCGCGCGCGCGCGCGCCTTCGCCGACGCCTGGCGGCGCCACCTCGCATCGAAAGGAACCGCTCCATGAAGATCACCCGCCTGACCACCTTCCTCGTGCCGCCGCGCTGGCTGTTCCTGCGCATCGACACCGACGCCGGCGTCAGCGGCTGGGGCGAGCCGATCGTCGAGGGCCGCGCGCACACCGTGGCGGCGGCGGTGGACGAGCTGGCCGACTACCTGGTCGGCAGGGACCCGCGCCACGTCGAGGACCTGTGGAGCGTGATGTACCGCGGCGGCTTCTACCGCGGCGGGCCGGTGCTGATGAGCGCCATCGCCGGCATCGACCAGGCGCTGTGGGACATCAAGGGCAAGGACCTGGGCCAGCCGGTGCACGCGCTGCTGGGCGGCCCGGTGCGCGGGCGCATCCGCGTGTACTCGTGGATCGGCGGCGACCGCCCCGCCGACACCGCGCGCGCGGCGCGCGACGCGGTGGCGCGCGGCTTCACCGCGGTGAAGATGAACGCCACCGAGGAAATGCAGTACGTGGACACCTACGACAAGGTCGAGCAGGTGCTGGCCAACGTGCAGGCGATCCGCGACGCGGTGGGCCCGCACATCGGCATCGGCCTGGACTTCCACGGCCGCGTGCACAAGCCGATGGCCAAGGTGCTGATGCGCGAGCTGGCGCCGTTCCGGCTGATGTTCATCGAGGAGCCGGTGCTGTCGGACCACCTGGAGGCGCTGCCGGAGCTGGCCGCGGTCTCGCCCGCGCCGATCGCGCTGGGCGAGCGGCTGTACTCGCGCTACGACTTCAAGCGCGTGCTGCAGACCGGCGGCGTGGACATCCTGCAGCCGGACCCCTCGCACTCGGGCGGCATCACCGAGACGCGCAAGATCGCCGCGATGGCCGAGGCCTACGACGTGGCGGTGGCGCTGCACTGCCCGCTCGGCCCGATCGCGCTGGCGGCGAACCTGCAGCTGGACGCGGTGTGCCACAACGCCTTCATCCAGGAGCAGAGCCTGGGCATCCACTACAACGCGGCGAACGACCTGCTCGACTACGTGCGCGACCGCGACGTGTTCGCCTACCAGGACGGCTTCGTCGCCATCCCGGACGGCCCCGGCCTGGGCATCGAGGTCAACCAGGACTACGTGGCCGAGCGCGCCGCGGTGGGCCACCGCTGGCGCAACCCGATCTGGCGCCACGCCGACGGCAGCGTGGCCGAGTGGTGAGCACGATGGCCGACGCCTACGCGACCTATCCCAGCCTGCGCGACCGCGCCGTGCTGGTAACCGGCGGCGCCAGCGGCATCGGCGCGTCCTTCGTCGAGCACTTCGCGCGGCAGGGCGCGAAGGTGGCTTTCCTCGACGTGGACGACGCGAGTGCGGCGAAGCTGCGCGTTTCCATCAGCGGCGTACCGCATGACCCCCTGTACGTGCATTGCGACATCACCGACCTGGATGCGCTGCATGCGGCGATCGACAAGGCACGCGCGTTCGTCGGCCCGGTCGCGGTGCTGGTGAACAACGCCGCCAACGACGCCCGCCACGCCTTCGGCGACACCACGCCGGCGGACTTCGACCGCAGCATCGCGGTCAACCTGCGCCACCAGTACTTCGCCACCCAGGCGGTGCGCGGGGACATGCGGCGCTCAGGCGGCGGCTCGGTGATCTGCCTGGGCTCCACCGGCTGGATGAAGAAGAACGCCGGCTACCCGCTGTACGCGATGGCCAAGGCCGCGGTGCACGGCCTGGTCAACGGCCTGGCGCGCGAGCTGGGCCGCGAGCGCATCCGCATCAACGCGCTGGTGCCCGGCTGGGTGATCACCGAGAAGCAGCGCCGGCTGTGGCTGGACGCCGAGGGCGAGGCGGAGATCGCGCGCGTGCAGTGCCTGCCCGGCTACCTGATGGCCGACGACCTGGCGCGCGCGGCGCTGTTCCTGGCCGCCGACGACAGCCGCATGTGCACCGGGCAGTCCTTCGTCGTGGACGGCGGCTGGGTATGAGCCTGCGCGCCGCCGTCGCCCTGCAGGCGCGCGACGCGCTCGGCGAGGGCCTGCTGTGGGACGCGCGCGGGCAGGCGCTGTACTGGACCGACATCCACGCCGCCGTGCTGTGGCGCTACCGCCCGCGCGACGGCGCGCTGCACTCGTGGGCGATGCCCGAGCGGCTGGCCTGCCTGGCGCTGTGCGAGGCCGACGGCTGGCTGCTGCTCGGGCTCGCCTCGCGGCTGGCGTTCTTCCACCCGGACACGCGCGCGCTGCTGCCGGTGGCGGAGGTGGAGGCGGGCCTACCCACGCGGCTCAACGACGGTGCCTGCGACCGCCAGGGCCGCTTCGTGTTCGGCACCCTGCACGAGCCGCCGGGCGGCGGCCCCAGGCAACCGCTGGGCGGCTTCTACCGGCTGAACCCCGACCTCTCGCTCGAACGCCTGCCGCTGCCCGGCGTGGCGATCAGCAACAGCGTGGCGTTCAGCCCCGACGGCGGCACGATGTACTTCTGCGACTCGCCGGCGCGCGCGATCCAGTGCTGCGCCTACGGCGACACACTGGGCGCGCCGCGCGCATTCGCGCGGATCGACGATGAGCGCGGCGAGCCCGACGGCTCCTGCGTGGACCGCGAGGGCGGCCTGTGGAACGCGCAGTGGGGCCTGGGCCGCGTGGTGCGCTACGCGCCGGACGGGCGGCCCGACCGCGTGGTCGAGCTGTCCGCCGCGCAGCCCACCCGCCCCGCCTTCGGCGGCGCCGGCCTCGCCGCGCTGTACGTCACCAGCGCGCGCGACGGCCTGGACGCGGCCGCGCTCGCGGCGCAGCCCGACGCCGGCGCGCTGTTCGTGGCCGAGCCGGGCGCACGCGGCCTGCCGGAGCCGCGCTTCGCCGGCCCGCCGCCGCACGTCATCGCCGCCGCGCAGGGAGCGCGGCCCACCCACCATCGCCCATAGAGGCGCTCGACACCACCCGCGGGGGAGTTTCCATGCATGCCCAAGCCATCGCGCCGACCGCGGCGCACCCGAAGGCCACCGTCGTCTTCACCTGCGTGCTCGCCGCGCTGGCGGGACTGATGTTCGGCCTGGACATCGGCGTGATCGCCGGCGCCACCCAGTTCATCCAGGCCGAGTTCAAGGTCGGCGACCACACCATCGAGTGGATCGTCAGCGCGATGATGTTCGGCGCGGCGGTCGGCGCGCTGTTCGCCGGCTGGCTGTCGGCCACGCTCGGGCGCAAGCGCTCGCTGATCCTGGGCGCGCTGCTGTTCGTGCTCGGTTCGCTGCTGTGCGGCCTGGCCTGGTCGCCGGCCTCGCTGATCGCCGCGCGCGTGGTGCTGGGCCTGGCCATCGGCCTGGCCACCTTCACCGCGCCGCTGTACCTGGCCGAGGTGGCGCCGGAGCACATCCGCGGCGCGATGATCTCCACCTACCAGCTGATGATCACCATCGGCATCCTGGTGGCGTTCCTGTCCGACACCGCGCTCAGCTACAGCGGCGCGTGGCGCTGGATGCTGGGGGTGATCGCGGTCCCCGGCGCGCTGTTCCTGCTCGGCGTGCTGCTGCTGCCGGACAGCCCGCGCTGGCTGATGATGCGCGGCCGCCGCGAGGAGGCGCTGGGCGTGCTGCGCCGCCTGCGCGGCGACGCCGAGGTGGTGGCGCGCGAGGCGGCCGACATCGAGGAGCAGCTCAGGACGCCGCAGCGCGGCTGGCACCTGTTCCGCGAGAACGCCAACTTCCGCCGCTCGGTGGGCCTGGGCGTGCTGCTGCAGCTGATGCAGCAGTTCACCGGCATGAACGTGGTGATGTACTACGCGCCGCGCATCTTCAAGGAGATGGGCTACGACACCGCCGCGCAGATGTGGTTCACCGCGCTGGTGGGCCTGACCAACGTGCTGGCCACCTTCATCGCCATCGCGCTGATCGACCGCTGGGGGCGCAAGCCGATCCTCTACACCGGCTTCGCGGTGATGGCCGCGGGGCTGGGCGTGGTCGGCGCGATGATGCACGGCGGCATCGTCGGCCACGGCGAGCAGATCTTCACCGTGGCGATGCTGCTGGTGTTCATCGTCGGCTTCGCGATGTCCGCCGGCCCGCTGGTGTGGACGCTGTGCTCGGAGATCCAGCCGCTGAAGGGCCGCGACTTCGGCATCGGCTGCTCCACCTTCACCAACTGGGTGTGCAACATGATCGTGGGCTTCACCTTCCTGAGCCTGCTCAACGGCATCGGCAACGCCGCCACGTTCTGGCTGTACGCCGCGCTCAACCTGCTGTTCATCGGCCTGACCTTCTGGCTGGTGCCCGAGACCAGGGGCGTCACCCTGGAGCAGATCGAGCGCAACCTGATGGCCGGCCGGCGGCTGCGCGAGATCGGCCGCTGAAGGCCGCGCCGCGCGCCCGCGCGGCGCGCGGCGGCGCCTTCACCGCCACGCCACGTCGAGCCGCTCGCCAACCGGGTGCGCGGGCAGGCGCGCCGTGGCCACGCCGGTCCGCGCGTCCCACTGCCACGCCGCGGCAGCGGGCCGGCCGTCCACGGTCAACCAGGACGGCCGCGCCTGCGCATGCACGCGCAGCACGTAGGCGCGCTGCTGCACCTGGCCGGCGAAGCGGCCCTGCGCGGGCCCGACCGCCAGCTCGTGGCTGCCGTCGGCGCGGGTGGCGTGGCGGATCGGCGTGATGGCGTGGCGGTCCGGCGCGTCGTAGTCGGCCGAAACGCCGTCGTCCTCGTACAGCCGGAAGTCGTCCGCGCCGTCGCCGTAGACGTCCAGCACCAGCGTGTCCAGCGGGCGCTGGTCGGAATACGCGCTGTCCGGCTGCGAGGGCACGACCGCGCCCTCGCGCGCGAACACCGGCGTCTCGTCCACCGCGTAGCGGCGGGTGAAGCTCGCGCCGCCCGCGTAGCGCCGGCCGTCGAAGAAGCCGATCCACCGCCCCGGCGGCAGGTACACCGTGCGCTCGCCGCCGGGCGCCAGCACCGGCGCCACCAGCAGCTCGTCGCCGAGCAGGTACTCGTGCGTCTGCCGGTAGGCCTCCTCCAGGTCCGGGTAGGCCAGGTACAGCGGGCGCAGCAGCGGCAGCGAGGTCTCGTGCGCCGCCCAGGCGTGGCTGTAGAGGTAGGGGATCAGCCGCGTGCGCAGCGCGAAGTACTTGCGCATCAGCGCCACGCCCCGGTCGCCGTACACCCACGGCATGCGCAGGTTGCCCTCGCGCGGGTTGGCGTGGGCGCTGTGCATGCGCAGGATCGGGCTGAAGGCGCCGAACTCGATCCAGCGCGCGTAGAGCTCGAAATCGATCCTGCCGCCGTGGAAGCCGCCGATGTCGTGGCTGACGTAGGGCACCAGCACGTTGCCGGCGCGCGCGGTGTAGGCCACCTCGTAGGCCAGCACCGGCCACTCCGAGTAGGTGTCGCCGGTGAAGAACGCCGGGTAGCGCTCGCTGCCCCAGTCGCCGTAGCGGCTCAAGATGAAGCCGCGTCTGCCGGTGCCCTGGGCGAAGTCGTAGAACACCTTGTTGGTCCACAGCTGCGGGTCGAGCCCCGGCATGTCGGCCGCGCCGCCGCCGCCGTCCACCCACCACAGGTCCACGCCCTGCCGCATCAGCGGCCGGTGCAGTTCGCGCATGAACACGTCGGCCTGGTGCCGGTCGGCCAGGTCGAAGGCGATGCGCTCGGGCGGCGGCGCGTCGCGGAAGGCCACCGGGCCGCGCAGCAGGCCGCCGCCGCGCGGGCCGGGCTCCACGCGCAGCGCGATCGCGTTGCGCCGGCCCGGCCGGGCGTAGGCGGCGACGTCGGCGTAGGTGACGTGCTGCGGCCACTGCACGCGGCTGTGCTCGACCTCCTGGCCGTTGACGAACAGGCGGTAGTCCTTCGCCACCTCGCCGAACTGCAGGTAGAGCTTCGCGGGCAGCCGCTCGGGCAGCGTCACGTCGGCGCGGTACCACGCCACGCCCCGGTCGGCGTGGCCCTGCGCCTGCCAGGACGCGCCCGCGCGAATCGGCGCCCAGCGGCGGTCGTCGTAGCCGGGCACGTACCAATGCCCGGCCAGGCCGCGGTCGTGCGGGTCGGCGGCGAAGCGCCACGGCGCTGCGGTGACGTCCAGCTCGAACGCGGGCCTGGGCGGCGGCGGCCGGCCCAGCGCGCGCAGCACCGCGGGCGCGTGGCTGTCCTCGTGCGAGAGGATGCTCTCCCGCGTGTTGGCGTAGCCGGGATGGTCGTTGAGCGCGAGCTTGATGCCGCGCGCGTGCAGCCAGCGGATGAAAGCGTCCGGCTGCGGGACCAGCGGGCTCCAGTCGTAGCCGCCGTCCCAGCCGTAGTTGTGCCAGGCGAAGTCCAGCACCAGCGTGTCGAACGGGATGCCGTCGGCGCGCAGCCGGGCCAGCTCGTCCTCCAGCATGCGCTGGTCGTAGCGGCGGAACGCCGGCTGGCGCGCCTGCGCCGTGCCGGGGAAGTACTCGAAGTTGAAGTCGGTGATCCACGGGCCCAGCGTGTAGCGCGGGATCATCGGCACCGGGCCGCACAACCGCGCGTACTCGCGCAGCACCCGCGGGTAGTCGCGGCCGTAGGCGAACAGGTACCAGTCCTGGCCGCCCTGCTCCGCGCGCGGCTCGATCCACTGCGCGCGCGCGTTCCACAGCGGCGTGCGGCTGTCGTCGATGAAGGCGTAGCCGCTGCGGCTCAAGAGGCCCGGCTTGGCCTTCTCCAGCTTCACCTCGATGCCGGGGATCACGTCGTTCACCGGGCTGTCCAGGTCCAGGCCGTCGGTGGGCAGGTTGGGCTGGCTGATGTTGTCCAGCGAGTAGGTGAGCCCGCCCAGGTTGCGCGGGTCCTCCTGGCCGGGATGCCAGCCCTGCGCGCCGCCGCCGTTCCAGGTCACCTTAAGGTTGCCGGCGGCGAACGGCCCGGAGCCGAGCCGGTAGCGCAGCGTCATCGCCTCCGTGCGGGCGACCAGCCAGCCGTCGCGGCGCTCGGTGCGCACCGCCACCGCCGGCCAGTCGCGCTTTTGCACCACCGCGGTGGGCGCATCGACGAAGCGGCCGGACGGCGCGTACTCCATGCGCACCAGCGTGGGCGTGAGGAACTCGAAGCGCGCGTGGTCCGCGGTCACCACCGGCTTGTCCGGCGCCAGCGCGCAGCACGCCAGCCCCAGCGGCAGCAGCGCCGCCAGCACGCCCTTCATCGCCCATCGGTGGACGGCCATGCCATCGCCTCCTCTGCCGGAACGGGAGCGCGGCGGCGCGGGCGGGTCGGCCCGACGTCCGTGTCGATGCGCGGCGCGGGCGCGGCCGCCGGTGCCGTGCCGCCGCGCGGGCGCGGGCACGGCCTGCGGAAAGCTACCGCAACCGCGGCGCGCGCGCGCGGCCCTTCGCGGCGGCGGCGCGCGGCCGGGCGTGCGGCGCGGCGGCGCCGGCCTGCCGGCGGTAGGCCCTGGGCGTCAGGCCGAAGCGGCGGTGGAACAGCTCGCCGAAGTGCGAGGGCGTGGCGAAGCCCAGGTCGTAGGCGATCGAGGCGATGCTCTGCGTGGTCTCCAGCAGGCGGCGGCTGGCCAGGTGCAGGCGGTGCGTGCGCACGTAGTCGCTCCAGCTCATGCCGACCTGCTGCTTGAAGCGGCGGCTGAAGTAGGCCGGCGACAGCGCGCACAGCGCCGCGGCCTGCTCCGCGCCGGGCGCGCTGGCGGGATCGCGGCGCAGGCGGTCGATCGCCGGGCGCAGGCGCTGCAGGCCGTCGCCGTCGGCGGCCAGCGGCGCGCCCGCCATGCCCGGCGCGCGCACGGCGGCGCGCAGCAGCAGCTCGACCAGCGGCAGCGCCAGCGGGTCGGCCGCGTCCAGCTCCGCCAGCCAGCGCGCCAGCTCCATCAGGCGGCGGTGCAGCGTCGCGCCGGGCCGCGCGCAGAACGGCTCGCGCAGGCGCTCCAGCCCCGGCGCGCGCGCCAGCGCCTCGCCGGCGGCGGCCTCCACCTGCACCAGCACCCAGTCGCGCGGGCCCGGCGCCAGCGCGAAGTCGTGGTGCTGCAGCGAGGGCACGAAGGCCAGGCAGCGCGGCGCCAGCGCGTAGCGCCGGTCGGCGGCGTCGAAGTGCCCGCCGACGCGGCCGAACAGCACCAGCTCGTGCACGTCGTGGAAGTGCACGAAGGGTTCGCTGGCGGCCGCCTCGCGGCCCTGCCGCACGCGCTCGGCGCGCACCGGCGCGCCCGGCCGCAGCTCGACGGGTTCGCAGATCGGGCGCTCGATGTGGGGCAGGGCCATGGCGGGGGCGGTGCGGGGGCGTCGCTCGTGGTGGGCCGATTGTGGCGCATGGGGCGGTGGCTGGGTGACTGAACTCCGTTTCTCCGCCCGCCTCCACTGCCCGTCGTTCCGGCGCAAGCCGGAATCCAGTCGAAATACGTCCCGCGAAGCGGACAAAACCACTTTGTGTGCTTCACACGTCGTGCTTGCGCTGGATGACCCGCTACGCTCGCCCCTTCGGGGCCGTCTGCTGCGCAGACGTTCTTCGCGCTACGCGCTCGTCCGGCTTGCGCCGGAACGACGGGCAGGAGCAACCCGGGCGGGGCCCCGCTAGCGCGTGCCGAGGATGCGCACCTGCATCGGATGGAGCAGCGCAGCGGGCGAGGCGTCCGCGCCGCCGTGCAGCAGGTCGGCCCACGCCGCGCCGGCGAGCTTCGCGCCGAGCGCGGGCCGCGCGTCGGCCGCGCCCAGGTTGACCAGCAGCAGGGTGCGCCGCGCGCCGTCCTCGCGCAGCAGGCACAGCACGGCGGAGGCGTCGTCGCAGAGGATGCGCTGGCCGCCCTCGCGCAGCTCCGGCCGCGCCCGGCGCAGCGCCAGCAGGGTGCGGTACCAGTGGTACAGCGAGTCCGGGTCGGCCTGCTCCTCCTCCAGCGACACGCCGTCGTGCGAGCGGTTGTAGCGGCCGGTCCACCAGGGCCGGTCGCCGCGGTACCAGATCGCCGAGCCCGGCGCCTCCAGCTCGGCCTGCCAGCGGAACGCCTCGCGCATCGGGATCTGGATGGCGTCGGACACCGGCACGTCCTTGAGCGGCCGCCCGCGCATGCCCAGCTCCTGCCCGTAGTAGACCAGCGGCTCGCCCTTGAGCAGCAGCGCGATCGCCGCGCCGGCGCGCGCCTTCGCCGGGTCGCCGCCGACCAGCGACATGTAGCGGTCGATGTCGTGGTTCTCCAGGAACACGATCTGGTCCTTGCCCGGCGGCGTGTCCCGCGCGGTGGCGCGCAGCGTGTCGACGATGGCGCGCTTGTCCAGCTTCGCCAGCGCGCCGCGCAGCGGGAAGGCGAACACCAGGTCGACGTGGCCGCGCACCAGCCAGTCGCGGCCGTAGCCCCAGCCGGCCTGCTCGGCGATCAGCCGCAGTCCCGGCCGGCGCGCCTTCAGCGCGCGGAACAGCGGGGTCCAGAACCCGGCGAACAGGTCCCTGTCCACGCCCTTGCGGTCGAGGTCGTCCATCATGTGGTCGAGGCGGAAGCCGTCGACGCCGTCGCGGCCGCTGCCGTCGCCGTGCGGGTCGGCCCAGTACAGCAGCAGCTCGCGGAAGTAGCGCTGCACCCCGGGGTCGTGCAGGTCGACCATGGCGATGCCGATGTCGCGGCCGTCGTAGCCCTGCCAGCGCGCGCGGTCGAGGAAGGGCTCGGCGGTGCAGTGCTGCGCGTCGCGCCACAGCAGGTGGCCGGCGTAGGGCGCGCGCGGCTGGCAGATCGCGTTGTCCCACCACGGATGGCCCTCGGCGACGTACTGGAACTCCTCGTCCAGGTACACCTTCAGCCCCCGCGCGTGCGCGGCGCGCACGAAGGCGAAGTAGTCGTCCAGGCTGCCGTAGGCCGGCTCGATCGCCTTGAACGCGGTGGCGAAGTAGTTGTGGTAGTACGGCGAGGGCTGCAGCGGGGTGAGCAGGATCGAGGTGGCGCCGAGGTCCCTGATGTAGTCCAGCTTGCCGGTCAGCCCCCTGAGGTCGCCGATGCGGTCGCCGTCGGAGTCGCGGAAGCTGCGCTCGAAGACCTGGTAGAACACCTCGTCGGCGGCCCGCGGCGGCGGCGCGTCGCCGGCCGGGGCGGAAGCCGCCGCCAGCGCCAGCAGCAGCGCGGCCGGGGCGGCGGCGAACCATCGGCGGATCGTATGCATCGGCGTTCTCCGTGTCAGAGGCCGGCGCGCAGCGCGTCGCCGAAGAAGCGCAGCACGCCGGCCAGCGCGGCCGACCAGTACGGCCAGTCGTGCCCGCCGGCGCCCTCGACGTAGCGATGCGCGATGCCGGCCCGTTGCAGCGCGCGGTGCAGCGCGCGGTTGGCTTCCAGGTAGGGATCGTCCCACCCGCAGCCCAGGTACAGCGGCGGCGGCGAGCCGGGCGCGCCGGCCAGCGCGGCCAGCACGCTGCGGTCCGCGTCCGCCGCGCTCCAGCCGGCGCGGGATTCCCCGATCAGCCCGTCGAACTGCGCCGCCTGGGTGACCGCCGACAGCGCCGCGGCCGCGGCGATGCGCTGCGGGTACTTGCCGGCCAGGCGCAGCGCGCCGAAGCCGCCCATGCTCAGGCCCGCCAGCAGCAGCGGCGAGCGCTCGCTGCAGCCCTCGACCAGCTCGCGCGCCAGCGCCGGCACGTCCTCGACGATCCAGCGCTCGGCGTCGTGGTCGGCGTGCCGCACGTAGCCCGAGCCGTCGCCCCACAGGCCGTCCGACGGCATCAGCAGCGCCAGCGGCGGCAGCGCGCCCTCGGCGAGCAGCCGCGCGGCGGTGCGGTGCGCGCCGCCCTTGAGCGCCCACGCCCAGTGCGAGCCGAACACGCCGTGCAGCAGCACCGCGACCGGCAGGTCGGCCACGCCGCGCGCCGCGGGCGGCACGTACACGGTGACGTCGGCGCGCCGTCCCAGCGCCGGGCTCTTCACGGTGACGAACTCCAGGCCGTCCGCCGCGATGGCCGGATCGGAGCGCTCCACGGTGCGGAAGGACGACGGCGTGCTCATGCGCGGCGGCTCATGCGATCTGCAGCACGCCCTTGGCGCTGCGCCCGGCCAGCATGTCGTCGAAGGCGCGCGCCAGCGCGTCCAGCGGATAGCGGTGGCTGATCAGCGAGGCCACTTCCAGCTCGCCGCGCGCGGCCCAGTCGAACAGGCGCGGGAAGTCGCGCGCGGGCACGCAGCCGCCGTACAGCGGGGCGAGGTAGCGCTTGTTCCAGAACAGCCGCGGCAGCTCCAGCGTGGCCGGGCCGTGCGCGCCGCTCACCTGCAGGGCGTTGCCGCCGTTGCGCGCCAGCGCGAGCGGCAGGAAGGCCAGCGCGGGCGCGCCGGTGGCCTCGAAGGCGTGGTCGGCGCCGCGTCCGCCGGTGAGCGCGCGCACCTCGGCGAGCAGCCGCGCGTGGCCGGCGTCGTCCTCGTGCGCCATCAGCGCGTGCGTCGCGCCCAGCGCGCGGGCGCGCTGCAGCCGCGCCGGCACGCGGTCGATGGCGACGATGGTGGCGGCGCCGGCCAGCCGCGCGCCCTGCACCACGTTCAGCCCCACGCCGCCGCAGCCGAGCACCGCCACGCTGTCGCCCGGCGCCACGGCGGCCACGTTCACCGCCGAGCCCACGCCGGTCATCACCGCGCAGCCGAGGATGCAGGCGACCTCCGGCGGCAGCCCCGCCGGCAGCGGCGTGACCGCCTCGGCGCGCACCACGGTGTAGCGCGCGAAGGTGCCGAGGTGGAAGGCGCGCTCCACCGGCCGGTCGCGCCAGCGGGTGGCGCCGGCGTGGGCACGGCTGGTGCCGAGCGCCGGCACGTCCAGCTCGTGGGTGCGCTCGCACAGCGCGTCGGCGCCGCGCGCGCACTGGAAGCAGTGGCCGCAGGGGATCGCCCAGTTGAGCAGCACCGGCTGGCCGGTCTCCAGTCCCCGCACGCCCGCGCCGACCGCCTCGACGTGGCCCGCGCCCTCGTGGCCCAGCACCAGCGGCCCCGGCCAGCGCAGCGAGGCGTGGTCGGTGTGGCACACGCCCGCCGCCGCGAGGACGACGCGCACCTCGCCGAGGCCGGGCGGATCGACCTCGACGGTGTCGAGCGCGAAGCCGCCCGCGCCGTCGGCGAGGATCGCGGGACCGCGGACGACGCCGGCGCTCATGCGCGCTCGAACAGCACCGGGTTCTTCGGCGTGTCGATCACCTCGCCGACGCGTGCGCCGGGGCACCAGCGCTCCCAGTCGGCCTGCTGCATGTGGTTGTCCGGCGCCTTCAGGCGCATGTCGCGGTCCATGTAGATCACCGTCATCACCGAGCGCGGCTTGGTGGAGCGGTTGGGGCCGGCGCGGTGGAAGGTCCAGCCCGAATGGAAACTCACCTCGCCCAGCGCGAACGGCTCGTCCACCACGCGGAAGCCGTGCGCCTGCATGTTCGCGGTGATCGCGCGCTCGCTCTCGTCGGAGATCTCCAGGTCGCGGCCGAACTCCACGTGCTGGCTGCCGGCGAAGAAGGCCAGCGGGCCCATGTCCTGGGGCACCGCCTGCAGCGGCACCCAGGCGGTGATGGTGCGGTCGCTCGTCACCGGCCAGTAGTACTGGTCCGCATGCGCGGGAGTGATGCCGCCGCCCGGCTCCTTGTACAGCGACTGGTCGTGGTACAGCCGCACGCCGTCCACCTCCATCAGCGCGGCGGCGAGGCCGGCGAGGCGCCTGCCGAACACGAACTCGCGCACCGTGTCGCTCTCCTCCCACAGGTTCATCACCTGCAGGAAGGCGCGGTCGTAGGTGCTGCGTTCCTCCAGCGGCTTGGTCTGCGTGTTCAGCGCGATGGTGAGGCGGGTGATCTCCTCGCCGTAGTGCGCCAGCTCGTCGGCGTCGAACACCTGCTTGAGCTTGATGAAACCGTCGCGGCGGTAGTCCGTGATCTGCCGTGCGCCGAGCGGATAGGGTCGGTCGAGGTCGATGGTCATCCCGGATTCCTGACGTGGCATGCAAGCCGCCTTTGCGCTATGCGGCTCGCCTGGCTTGCGCCATGGTAGGAATCGGGAGCGCCGCGGGCATCTGCGGCGCTTGTCCAATCGATGCCCGGAACTGTCGGATCCATGACTTGCAGAGGGCAAGGTGCCCGCGCGGAAAGTCGTTGGTCGTCTCGCGGCTCCGACATGCTCCCGGCAGCCGGCCTATGGAACTGCCGTTCGCAGCACCCTCGTTGGCCGTTTCTGCGTGGCTCGTCGCGCGGGCGTTGCCGACTTATCCCTCACTCACCGGCGCAACCTACGGTCTCGCAGTCGGTCTGATGACCGACGCGGGGATGCGGCTTTATTGCTGGATCGATCAGCCCCTGCATGTTTTCAGCAGCCATGGAGGAACCGTCTTGCTGGGCACGATCGGAGGAGCCGCGATGGCGGCGTTGATCGAGCGTTAGAAATATCGGCGCTTGAGAAAACAGGGCTCCGGGTCGGCGTTCGAGTAGATCGTCGGCGTCGGAGAGCGCGGGCGCCGGAAACCGGGCCAGAGCGCGCTTCCCGGCAGTTGTTCCTGGCCGAAACGGGCCTTCGCCGCCCGTCGGTCCCGTGACGCGGTGATCGCTTCCGGACGCGGAGCCATGACGCCGGGCCAATGGGCCGGTCGGGTTGCCGTGTGCGGCACCCGTAGCGGTCCGGCATCGGTCAGCCCATCGCCGGCGACTCTTCCAGCCGCACGCGCAGCGTGCACAGCCCCGCCGCGAACAGGCTGGCCCCGCCCAGCGCCAGCGCCCACACCGCCTGGCCGTGGAAGAACAGCCGCAGCAGCGCGCCCAGCACGCTGGCCGCCACCAGCTGCGGGATCACGATGAAGAAGTTGAAGATGCCCATGTACACGCCCATCTTCGCCGCCGGCAGGCTGTCCGACAGCATCGCGTAGGGCAGCGACAGGATCGATGCCCAGGCGAAGCCCACGCCGAGCATCGGCAGCAGCAGCCAGTGCGGGTCGCGGACCAGCAGGAACGACAGCAGCCCCGCGCCGCCCAGCCACAGGTTGGCCAGGTGGCTGGCCTGCAGGCCCCAGCGGCGCACCATCCACGGGATCGTGATCGCCGCCAGCGCGGCGAAGCCGTTGTAGGCGGCGAACAGCACGCCGACCCAGTTGGCGCCCTCGTTGTAGGCCGCCGAATGCGGGTCGGCGCTGCCGAAGTGCACCGCGGTCACCGCCGCGGTGGCGTAGATCCACAGCGCGAACAGCGCGAACCACGAGAACAGCTGCACCCAGGCCAGCCGGCGCATCGCCTCGGGCATCGCGTGCAGGTCGCCCAGCACCTGCGCCAGCAGGTTGCGCCGGCGCGTGCGCGCCAGCCACAGCAGCAGCGCGCCGTAGGCCAGCATGCCGACCGACAGCAGGTACAGCTCGCGCTGCAGGGCGAAGCGCCAGACCAGCGCCGTGCCCAGCGCGCCGGCCAGCGCCCAGGCGATGCCGTTGCGCGCCGCGCCCGCGGGCGACGGGCGGTCCCCGCCGGCGGGCGCCGGGTCGAACGCGAGCAGTTGCCCGGGCGGATACTCGCGCGTGCTCGCCACCGTCCACAGCACCGCGCCGAGCAGCGCCGCGCCGCCGGCGTAGAAGGCGTAGCGCACGGTGTCGGGGATGCCGCCGGGCGGCGCGGCGTTGGCCACGCCGCAGCGCGCCAGCAGCCAGGGCATGGCCGAGGCGACCACCGCGCCGAGCGCGATGAAGAAGCCCTGCACGGCGTAGCCCAGCGGCCGCTGCGCGGGCGGCAGCTGGTCGCCGACGAAGGCGCGGAACGGCTCCATCGAGACGTTGATCGAGGCGTCCATCAGCCACAGCAGCGCCGCCGCCGTCCCCAGCGTCGCGGCGTTCGGCATCCACAGCAGCGACAGCGCGGCGAGCAGCGCGCCGGCGAGGAAGTACGGGCGGCGGCGCCCGAGCCGCGTCCAGGTGCGGTCGGACAGGTGGCCGACGACCGGCTGCACCAGCAGCCCGGTGACCGGCGCGGCCACCCACAGCACCGGGATCTGCTCCAGCGAGGCGCCCAGCGTCTGGAAGATGCGGCTGACCTCGGCCGTCTGCAGCGCGAAGCCGAACTGGATGCCGAAGAAGCCGAAGCACATGTTCCAGATCTGCCGGAACGACAGCGCGGGCCGCGCCTTCATGCCGCGCGCTCCGTGCCGGCGCGGAACGGTCGCCGGCGCGGCGTCACGCGGGGCATCCCAGGCAAGTGGCGGACGAAGTCATGCGATGCGCGGGGTTCGCGGCGAAGGGGCCCCAAGGGTAGGCAGCATCGCGGTGCAGCAACCAGCGGCCTGCATACGTATTCATCGCGGCCGCGCGACGGAGCGGAACGCGGGACGGCTAGTCGCCCGGGACCTCGCCGGGATCGCGCCGCGGCGCCGCGGCGCGGCCGAGGATGGCCGCGGCGTCCTGGTCCAGCAGCGGCGCGGCGAACGCGGCCGGCCCCGGCGTGCGGCCGAACTTGATCGGGTGGGCGACGCCGCGGTAGCGGCCCACGGCGGGATGCTCGAAGCCCGCCACCATGCCCTCGGCGAGCACCTGCGGGTGGTCGAACATGTCCTCGATGCGCCGCGCCGCGGCGCACGGCACCTCGTCGCCGAACAGCGCCTCCCACTCCAGCGCGCTGCGCGCGGCCAGCGCGGCGTGCAGCTGCGGCACGATCTCGGCGTAGCGCTCGGCGCGCTTGCGCACGGTGTCGTAGCGCGGGTCGTCGTGCAGACGCTGCAGGCCGGTCTTCTCGCACAGCGCCTTCCAGAAGCGCGGCGTGTTGGCCGACAGGTACAGGTAGCCCTCGCGCGTGGGATGGATGCCGGTGACGCCGCCCGAGCGCATGTCGCGGCCGATGTCCAGCGCCTCGCCCTCGGCCCAGATCATCCGCGCCGACTGCATGGTCAGCGCGCTGCGCAGCAGCGACACGCCGACGAACTGGCCCAGCCCGCTGCGCTCGCGCTCGTACAGCGCCGAGGCCACCCCGGCGGCGAGCAGCGCCGCCGCGTAGTAGTCCACCACCGAGCCGTAGATGATCTCCGGCGGCCCGCCGCGCTTGCCCTGCAGCGCGCACATGCCGGTCATGGTCTGCAGCACCTGGTCGTAGCCGGCCTTGTCCTTCATCGGGCCCCGCTCGCCGTAGCCGGTGACCGCGCAGTAGATCAGCCGCGGGTTGAGCCGCGCCAGGCGCGGATGGTCGATGCCCAGCCGCGGCGGCACGCTCGGCCGGAAGTTGTGCACCAGCACGTCGGCCTCGCGCACCAGCCGCAGCAGCGCGGCGTGGTCCTCGGCGCGCTTCAGGTCCAGCACGACGCCGCGCTTGCTGCGGTTGACGCCGAGGAAGGCGCGGCTCTCGCTGGGCAGGGTCGAGGGGTACTGGCGCAGGTTGTCGCCGCCGGGCGGCTCGATCTTGATCACGTCGGCGCCCTGGTCGGCCAGCAGGGTGCAGCCGTAGGGGCCGGCGATGTAGGCGCTCAGGTCCAGCACGCGGATGCCGGCGAGCGGGCCCCGGCCGCGGGCGGCGTTCGAATCAGGCGGTGTGGTGTCCATGCGCTGCGCGTTTCCGGTGAGACCTGCCCCCGGCCGCCACTGTGCCGCAGCCCCCGGCCGGGAAACAGGCGCGGTTGATATGTTCTGGCGCCACAAATTCTTGTGTGAGGCTGCAGCGCCGCTTCACGGTGCCGGCGCCAGCGGCAGCCAGGTCAGCCGCCAGGCGCCGTCCGCGCGCCCGCCCGCGGCGAAGTAGGGCGCGAACAGCAGCGGCGCGCGGTAGCCCGGGTCGAGCGCGATGCGCGGCAGGCCGTCGGCCGCCGCCGGCCGCAGGGCCAGCCAGGCCTCCGGCGGCGCGTCGGGCAGGCGCAGCGTCTCCTCGGTCTTGAAGCCGTCGATCAGGCCGGTGGCGTAGACCAGCGGGCCGCAGGTCACCGCCGCGTACTCGAAACGCAGCACCTCCTGCCGCACCGGGCTGCCATCCGGCGCGCGCGACTCCTGCACGTTGCGGTTGACCGCGCGATGCAATCGCGGCCGCATCGGCAGGCGCAGCAGGATCGCCTCGCCGCCGCGCCACTCGCGCTCGATCGCGGCGAAGCCGCCCGGCTGCACCGGCACGCCGGCCGCGCGGCCGTCGACCGCGAGCGTGGCGCCGTCGGCCCAGGAAGGGATGCGCAGCCGCAGCCGGAAGCGCGCGGGGCGCTCCACCGCGACGCGCAGGCGCACGTCGTCCGGGAAGGGGTAGGCGGTCTCCTGCAGCAGCCGCACCTCGCCCGCGTCGTCCCGCGCGAAGCGCGCCTCGCCCGGCCCGTACAGCTGCACCGCGACGCCGTCGGCGTCCTGCGCGTAGGCGAGCGCGGGCAGCTCCTCCAGCGCCATCGCGCCGCTGGACTTGCAGCAGCGCCAGTAGGTGGTGTGCACGCGCCGGCCGTTGGGGAACACGTAGTAGCACCAGTCCTCGCCGTCGGGCGCCTGCGCGCCGAGCAGGTCGTTGTAGGCCGCGCGCTCGATCTCCTCGGCGTAGCGCGCCGCGCCGGTGATCTCGAGCAGCTCGCGGTTGAGCTGGAGCCAGGCCAGCGTCGAGCAGGTCTCCACGTAGCCGTAGGGGCTGAACACGCCGGGCGGGTTGAACACCTCGCGCGAGCGCAGCGCCACGCCGCCCCACGGCCCGCCGCCGAGGGTGAGGTGGTGCTCGCGGATGCTGCGCCACAGCGACTCGACCGCGCGCAGCAGCTCGGGCTCGCCGGTGGCGCGGTGCAGCTTGGCCAGGCCGACCAGGTTCCAGGCCAGCTGGTAGGCCTTGCCGGTGGCGATCTCCGCCGCGTCCGCGCCGGCCAGCGCGCGACTCAGCAGGGCCAGCTGCGGGCAGCCGTCGGCCTGGCGCAGCACGGTGCGCGCCAGCTCCAGGTAGCGCGGCTCGCCGGTGGCGAAGTACAGCTCCACCGCCGGGTCCAGCAGCACGCTGGCGGACAGCCCGAAGTGGTTGCCCAGCTCGGTGATGTCGATGCCGCCGGCGGTGAGCGTGCGCAGGCACAGGTCGCCGATGCGGCATGCGGCCTCCAGGTGCGCCGCGCCGCCGAAGTGGCGGTGCACCTCCAGCAGGCCGAGGATCAGGTAGGCGTGGGTCCACACGTCCCAGGTGCGCACGGCGGGCGCGCCGTCCCAGCTGACCGGCTTGGGCGGCTGCGGGCGCATGAAGCGGCGCTCCGGCGCGTAGGTGCCGAGGTAGCCGTCGGCCTCCTGCACCGAGACCAGGTAGCCGGCCACGCGCAGCACGCGCGCACGCAGCGCCGCGTCGCCGCTGCGCGCGGCGGCCCGGGCGGCGGCGACCAGCCACTTGCCGGCGTGCTCGCCGTACCAGTCGCCCTCGCGGTTCTCGCGCCGCCGCGCGGGCGCGAACAGCGCGATGGCGGGGCTGTGCTCGTCGACGATGAAGTGCGACAGGCGGCCGCGCCGGTTGGCTTCCAGCGCGTCGCCGAGCAGGCCGCGCAGGGTCGTGGTGGGCGGGGTCATTCGGTCTTCCCGGTGAGGTAGCGGGCGAGGGCGTCGATGTCCTGCGCGCCGAGGCCGGCGGCCTGCGCGCGCATCGCGCCTTGGGTCAGCGCCTGCACGATCTGTGCGTGCGTGCGCCGCGCGAGCAGCGCGCGCGGCGGCACGTTGCCCTGCGGCTGGTCGTGGCAGGCGGCGCAGCGCCGGGCGAACAGCGTGGCGCCGTCGAGGCCGCTGGACACGGCGGCCGGTGCGGGTGCCGCCGCCGGCGCGGCCGCCGGCACGTGCACGGCATGGACCGCGCCCAGGCCGAAGGCCTGCAGGCGGTCGGTGCCCACCAGCACCAGGCCGCGCGCGACCACCGGCTCGGCGTACTTGCCGCCGGTGGACAGCTCGCCCGGCGCGCTGCGCCAGAGCAGGCGCAGGCTGTCCGCGTCGAAGGCGTACAGCACCGGCGCCGGCGCGCCGGCGCCGGCCAGCGGCGCCGAGCGCGGCGCGTTCTCGTCCAGCACCCAGACGACGGCGTCGCGCGCGCCGCGGCTGCTCACCACCGGCGAGCCGGGATTGCCGAACACCACCGACGGCTGCCGCCGGTCCACCGCCAGCCAGGCGGGTCGGCCGGGCGCGGCCACCACGCGCAACCGCACCAGCGACGGCGGCACCGCGCGCGTGGAGCCCTTGCCCGCGCGGGTGTTGCCGGTCAGGTACACGTAGAGCGTGCCGTCGCCGCCGCGGAACGCGGCCGGCACCGAGCGGCCGCGGGCCGCGTCCAGCGCCGCGTCGTCGTCCGAGTACGGGCCGAACACGTTGAGCGGGCCGCGCCCGGCGAACTGGGGCTGGCGCTGCGGCGGCAGCAGCGAGCCGTCCGCGGCGGCATCGGCGCCGCACGGCGGGCGGCGGTCGAGCCGCCCGGGCAGGCGGTCGCGGTCGAGCAGGTAGGCGTTGCCCTGCTTGCCGCCCAGCGCCAGCAGGCGCGGCGTGGCGGTGGCGGCGGGATCGAGCACGGGCAGCAGCGCCACGCCGCCGGAGCCCAGGTCGATGTCCATCTTCGCCGTCGCGCAATAGTTGAAGGGCGTGTAGGTGCCGGCCAGGCGCAGCCCCTCGCCGGCGCGGTCGGACAGCTTCAGCACCGACTGCGTCCAGTCGTGCGGCTGCTCGCGGTAGCCGTCGAAGCCGCTGCCGGTGGCGACGTAGACGCTGCCGTCGGCGTCCACCGCCGGGCCGCCCGCGCCCCAGATGCCGCCGCTGCCCCGGTGCGGCATCGCCACCGCGGCGAAGGCGCTGTCGACCCGCGCGTGCACGGTGTCCACCGCGGCCAGCCAGCCGGTCTCGGTCTCGCCGAAGGTGACGTACAGCCGCGTGCCGTCCGGGCTCAGGTTGAGCGCGCCGCGCTGCACGCGGAAGTCGAAGCGCCGCGTGGGCGGCACCGGGTGCGGGCCGGCGTTGCGGTTGACCGCGTTCAGCCGCGGCTCGTCCAGCCGCACCGGCCAGCCGGGCAGCACGGCGCCGCTGCCCAGGTCCAGCGCGTAGGCCTGCCAGCGGCTGCGCGGGTCGCAGTGGGTCACGTAGAGGCGGCCGCGCGCCACGTCGGCGACCGGCGTGCCCAGGATGCCGGTGGGCACGCCGTCCAGCGGCGCCGGCTGCAGGTGGCACGGCGCGGCCAGGCGCGTGCGCCAGAGGATGCGCCCGGGCGCCACGTCGCCGGCCCTGGCCGTGTTGATCGCGTAGACGTAGCCGTTGCTGCTGGCCACGATCGCCGCCGCGAAACGCTCGCCGCGGTGCTCGCCGGCGCTGACCGCCAGGCGCTCCAGGTACAGCGGCGAGGCGTACAGCCGCGGCGGCTGGCCATCGGCGGCGTCCAGGGGCGGCGATTCCCACAGCAGGCCGAACGCGGGGCCGGCCACGCGCGCCGGCGCGAGCGCGGTCTCCGCGGCGTTCCAGCCGCTGCGCTGCGCGTCGTGGTGGAACGTGGGCACGTCCAGGCGCGGGCCCTCCGGCGCGGCCGGTGCGGCGGCGGCCTCCTCGCGCACGGCGATGCGCGCGGCCGCGCCGGGCGCACCGGCGATCGCGGCGCCCGCGCGCGGCACCTCGATGCCGGCGCTCCACAGGATCGCGTTGAGCAGCAGCCGGCGCAGCATCGGCTGGTCCAGCGCCACCAGGTAGTGGCCGCCGCTGTAGCCGAAGGCGCGGCCGCCGCCGGGACGCTCGAAGGCCCAGGCGACCGGCACGTCCTCGGGCCGGTCCTCGACCACCGCGCGGCCGGCGCGGTACTGCGCGTGCAGCGTGGCTTCGAGCAGCGGCACCGCGCCCGGGGCGTAGCGGAAGGTGGGATAGAACTCGTCGCGGTAGGCGAACGCCCGCACGCCGCGCAGCACCGGATGCGCCGCCACGGGGCGCAGCGTCGCGGTCTCGGTGGTGCGGTCGTACAGGCCGTGGCGCGCCGCGCCCAGCCAG
>Ga0180221_1000293_pt1 | contig 50504 bp, 51 predicted proteins | sample eDN5th37CKraftMG_FD_151339 | JGI IMG/M metagenome (GOLD analysis project Ga0180221, IMG submission 151339) | Enriched Miracle-Growth compost microbial communities from Emeryville, California, USA - eDNA 5th pass 37_C Kraft MG (version 2) (version 2) ... | reverse complement strand
TTCGATGCCCGCAATCGCGAGATGAGCGGACGCACCTTCCCCCGCGAGTTCTACGACCAGCAGGCCCGCCCGGAGGGCTCGTTCTTCGTCGGCACCGGCGAGCAGATCGCAGAGCGCATCATCAACCTGCACAAGCTCATCCACCACGACCGGCACCTCGTCAAAGCCGCCGGGCACCTCCCGCACCGAATGCTGCTGCGCCACATCGAGCTACTCGGCACGGTCGTGAAACCGATCATCGACGCCGAGATCGGATGATCGGCCCGACGCCGCCGGCCCCGAGTGCGGACCTCGGGGGCGCGGCGATGCTTCGAGCGCCCGGTTCGTACGGTGGCAGCCCCGGCACTTGATAGGCGGGGTTCAGTGTGAACACATCGATGAAACCGGCTGAACGATAGAGCTTCTGCGCGGCGGTCGCCCTCGGGTCGACGCTGAGCAGGCTGGGTGCAGAGGCGGGAGAAGATTCAAGCAGCGCAGTGAGCCGTGCACCGCCTACGCGCTAGTCAGACCTCGCCGTCGGAGTTCGGGCCGGACACGCCGAAGCTGTAAGGCGCCGAGCTCGAACCTCACGCCGCAGGCCCCTTGACGGCGTCGAGGAAGAGGTCTGCGAGGCGGCAGGCGGCGCGCTCGGCCGGGATCGGGCCGGGCTCGGTGACGAGCGCTCCGATCGCGACCGCAACCAGGTACAGGTCCGACTCGCGCACGTCGGCGCGCACCGCCTTGGCCTTGCGGACCCGGGAGACGAGTCGGGTGTTCGCGCGCATCGCCCGAGCATGGGCGTCGGCGAACAGGGGCGAGCCCTGCATCGGGCGCAGCAGCACGCGGCCGAACGCCGGATCGGTGACCTGCATGTCGCAGAGGTCGCGGACGTAGTCGCGGAACGCCGTCCACGGGTCGCTCGTCGCCTGCTCGGCGGCCGCCTCGATGCGGTCGGCGTAGGCGGTCATCTTCGCCTCGAAGACTTCCTCGACGAGAGCGTCCCGGGTGGGGAACCGCCGGTAGAGGGTCGCGATCCCGACGCCGGCCTGGCGCGCGACGCTCTCCAGCGGGGCGTCGAGTCCCTCCGCCAGGAACACGGAGGCTGCCGCGCACAGCAGCGCCTGCCGTCGCCGCTCCGCGTCCACCCGCAGCGCCTTCTCCGGCACGTCCTGGGCGACTCCCGTCGTCGTCATGCATCCACCCTATCGCAACAAGTGGAGGTCATCCTCCACATTCTTGGTAGTGTTGTCGGTGACGGGCTTTCCTTCCCGTCGTCCCTCGAACGATGGAGACCATCCGTGCGCGCTTTCGTGCTTCCCGGCTTCGATCAGACCCCCGAGATCCAGGAGCTTCCCGTGCCCGAACCGGGCGCGGGCGAAGTGCGGGTGAAAGTGCATGCGGCCTCCGTGAACGGCTTCGACCTCGCGGTGGCGAACGGCTACCTCAAAGGCGCGATGGAGCACCGCTTCCCCGTCGTGCTCGGCCGGGACTTCGCCGGCGTCATCGACGCGGTCGGGGACGGCGTAGAGGGGTACGCGACCGGGGATCGGGTGTTCGGCGTCATCACCGGGTCCCATCTGGATGATGGCACGTTCGTCGAGTACCTGACCGTGCCGACTGCTGTGGGCCTGGCCCGCATCCCCGAGGATGTGTCCTTCGAGGAGGCGGCGGCGCTCGGGCTGGCCGGGACGGCAGCGATCGACGCCGTCGATGCCGCCGGCATCGTGCCCGGGAGCGTGGTGCTGGTCGCCGGCGCGACCGGGGGCGTGGGCACCCATGCCGTGCAGCTGGCCGCCAGTGCCGGCGCGCACGTGATCGCGACCGCGCACACCGATGAGGAGCGCGCGCATGTGTCCGGTCTCGGCGCCGCGGGGAGCGTCGACTTCACCCTCGACATCCCCGAACAGATCACCGCGACCCATCCTGACGGGGTCGATGTCGTGCTGCACTTCGCCGGCGACCCCGCGCCGCTGGCGGGCACGGTGAAGTCCGGTGGAGCGTTCGTGTCCACGACCGCGCAGACGGCCGAGCAGGCCGGTTCCCCGCAGGGCTCGTTCACCAGTGTCTACGCCATGCCGACCCCTCAGACCTTGGGGCGACTCGCGGACAACCAGACCGGCCAGCGCACCCGGGTCACGATCCAGCGCAGCTACGGTCTCGACGACGTCGCGGAGGCGTTCGGCCACTTTGCCGGCGGCACCCTCGGCAAGCTCATCATCGTGATCGCCTGATCGCGGTCGGTCGGCTGAATACGAAGTCCCTGAGGAGAGGAGTTGAGCGTCGTGGAGTTGCTGCTGGTCACCTCGGCGTTCTGCGGCGCATGCACGCGGACCCGGGCCGTGGTCGCTGAAGCCGTCGAGTTGATCCCCGGCGCGACCTTCGCCGAGTTCGACGTGGCCCGCGATCCCGACGAGGCCGAGGCGCTGGATATCCGATTCACGCCCACGGTCCTCATCCGCGACGACGCCGGCATCGAAGTGTTCCGGGCCGAAGGCGTGCCCACCGTCCCGCAGGTGCTCGTCGCCGCGGCACGGGCGTTCCCGGAACCGGCGGCAACCGATGCTGGCATCGGATCGGTGCCGAGTGGCGAGGGAGGCGGACGATGACGCAGGAGACGACCCCTGTCGACGGTGACAACGCCGCCCGAGGCGGGCGCGGGCTCGGCGGGCGGATCGTGCGCCTGGAGCCGCTGACGCCCCGGTCGACGCTGCTGCGACTGGAAGGACCGGCCCTGGTCGGCTTCGACTGGGTGCCCGGACAGCATGTGCGGATCCGGATCGGCAGCATGCGGGAGGCGCTGCGCCGGTTCAGCCCGCACGATGCGGTGCGCGCCTACAGCATCTGGGACGGCGATGCGAAAGCCGGGTGGCTGGAGTTCGTGCTCTTCGACCACGGCACCCCGGACAGCCTCGGCCTGGGCTGGGCCAGGCGCGCCCGAGTGGGGCAGTGGGCCGGGTTCATCCGCGGCCGCGGGTTCTTCCGGCTCGATCCGGCCGCGAACTATCACCTGTTCGCCGGGGAGGAGACTGCGAGCGTGCCCTACGGGGCGATGCTGCGCGCGCTCCCGGCGGAGGCGGCCGTGTTTGGGGTGGTGCAGGCGGACACCGCCACCGACCACCTCGAGCTGCCCCGGCCGCTGCAGCGCATCGAACGGGGCGGTGCGTCGGCCGCATCCTCGCAGCAGCTCGTCGACGCGGTCGCCGCCCTCGACCTCCCGACAGAGCCCGGGGTCGCCTATCTGGCCGGGGAGGCGCGCACGATCCAGCTGATCCGCACCCGCCTGGTGGAGGAGCGGGGCTGGCCGCGCCGGAATGTGCTGACCAAGCCGTTCTGGACGCCCGGCAAGCGCGGCCTGGAATGACCGACCGACACCCCTCGACTGGAAGCGAGACGACCCATGACTATTTCTGACCTCGCCACGGCAACGACCGCCGCGGACACCCGCTTCCGCATTGACCTGTGGACCGACCTCGGCTGCCCGTGGTGCTACGTCGGCAAGCAGCGCCTGCAGACCGCCATCGACCAGTCCGGGTTCGCCGACCGGGTGGATCTCGTGCTGCGCTCCTTCGAGCTCGACCCGAACACGCCCGACGAGCCGATCTCCATCCCCGAGGTCTTCGTGAAGAAGCACGGTGGCAGTCCGGAGACCGCGCTGCGCATGGAGGAGCAGATCAAGCAGCTCGCCAACGCAGAAGGACTGCCGTTCACCGTGGACCGGATGCACGCGAACACCCTCACCGTCCACCGCGTCCTCAAGCTCGCCCAGCACCACGGCGCCGCGAATCCCTTCTTCACCGCGCTGCAGCGCGGCCACTTCGCAGGCTCGCTCAACCCCTTCGACCCCGAGACGCTCGTGAGTGTCGCCGTGGTCGCTGGCATCTTCGAGGCGGAGGTGCGCGAGGTCATCGCGGGCGACGCGTTCACCGACGAGGTCCGCCGCGACGAGGCGGAGGCCAGAGCCATCGGGGTGACCGGGGTGCCGTTCACGGTCTTCGACGAGCGCCTCGCCGCCTCCGGCGCGCAGAGCGTCGAGGGCTACCGGTCGGCGCTCCAGCAGGCATTCGGCGACCGGGCATGACGCCGGACAGAGAAGGAAAGGACGGCCGGTGGAACTCGGCATCTACTCATTCGGCGAACTGAGCAAGGAGCGGCGGGAAGGCTCCGCGCAGAGCATCCAGGAACGCTTCGGCCAGATCTTGGAGTTGGCGAAGCTCGCAGACGCCGGCGGACTGGACATCATCACCCTCGGCGAGCACCACCGACCCGACTTCAGCATGTCCGCCCCGGAGGTCGTGCTCGCCGCGATCGCCGGACAGACATCCCGGATCCGGCTCGCCTCCGGGGTGACCGTGCTGTCCAGCCAGGACCCGGTGCGGGTGTTCGAGCAGTTCGCGACCCTGGACCAGATCTCGAACGGGCGGGCGGAGATCTTCGCCGGGCGCGGCGCGTTCACCGAGTCGTTCCCGCTGTTCGGCTACGACCTCGCCGACTACGACGCGCTGTTCGACGAGAAGCTGAAACTGCTCGTCCAGATCCGCGACGAGCCGGTCATCACCTGGGCGGGCCGGTTCCGGCCGGCCCTGCACGAGGCGGCGATCTCGCCGCGGCCGCTGCAGGAGCGGCTGCCGATCTGGGTCGCCATCGGCGGCACCCCCGCCTCCGCGGTGCGCGCGGGCCTGCTGGGTCTGCCGATGGTGATGGGCTTCTTCGCCGGACCGGAGCAGTTCGTGCCCCGCGTCGAGCTCTACCATCGTGCCGCCGAGCAGGCGGGCCACGATCCGTCGACGCTGCGCCTCGGGGTCAGCGGGCATATGTTCGTCGGCAAGACCTCCCAGGGCGCCCGCGACGAGTACTACCCGTACTACGCCGGCTACCTGCAGCAGGGCACGGGCGGGTCCTTCCCGCGCGAGGCCTATGACTCGTGGATCGCGCATGGGCTCCCAGTCGGGAGCCCGCAGCAGGTCATCGACGCGATCCTGCGCCGGGTCGAGCTGCTGGGCATCGACCGGTTCATGGGGCAGATCGACGCCGGCAACCCGCCGTGGGCGATGACGCTCAGCTCCCTCGAGCTCTACATGACCGAGGTCGCCCCCGTGCTCAAGCGTGAGACCGCCCCGGTGGCCCCGTGACCACGGTCGGCATCCTCGGCGCCGGAAAGGTCGGCACCGTCCTCGCCGTGACCGCCGACTGCCGCACGCTCATCGCCGGCTCCGCGGAACCCGCCGCGATCGCCCGACTCCTCGGCTCCGCCGACACCGAGCTGCAGCCGCTGACCCGATCAGGAACCGCCACCGCATGAACATCACCGTCTTCGGCGCCACCGGCGCCATCGGACAGCTCACCGTCACCGAGCTTCTCGATCGCGGCGACACCGTGACCGTGCACGCCAGAAACGCTGCGAAGATCCCTGCGGGCTGGGACGGGCGGGTGCGCGTCGTCATCGGCGAGGTCACCGACCCCGCCTCCGTCGAAGAGGCCGTCACCGGCGCCGAGGTGATCGTCAGCGCGCTCGGGCCGAGCATGGACAAGCACGCTACCGGGCTGCCGCTCGTCGACGGGGTCCGGCTGATCACCGAGGCGATGCGCCGCTACGGCATCCGCCGCTACATCGGGCACGGCACCCCCAGCATCCCCGACCCGCACGAGAAGCAGACCGTCCAGACCCGGCTCACCCGCTTCATGGGCAGCCGGCTCCTGCCCCGCGCCTACCACGAACTCGTCGGCATGAGCGCACACATCATGGTCGACGACCTCGACTGGACCATCATCCGCTTCACCGCCCCCAAAGACGGCCCCGCCAAGGGCACCCTCCGCGCCGGGTTCTACGGCACCGACCGGATCGGCTTCGCCATCACCCGCGCCGACATCGCCGCCTTCACCGCCGAACAGGCCCACAGCGACGCCTACCTGAATCGCGCCCCCGCCATCAGCAACTGACAGGAGTCACACCCATCGTGGACATCGCCCTCTGGATCGTCACCGGCCTCCTCGCCGCCGCCTACCTGGCCGCCGGCCTGATGAAGACCTTCACCCCGAAGCAGAAGCTGCAGAAGAACCTGCCCTGGGTCGAGGACTTCCCACCTGGCACCGTGCGGTTCATCGGCATCGTCGAGATGCTCGGCGCCATCGGCCTCGTGCTGCCGTGGCTGACCGGCATCGCCGCGGTCCTCACCCCGATCGCGGCCACCGGGCTCGTCATCGTGCAGATCCTCGCCATCGTCGTCCACCTCCGCCGAGTTGAACGGAAGAACCTCCCCTTCAACGCCTTTCTGCTGCTCGCCGCGCTCTTTGTCGCGATCTTCCGCTTCATTCAGTTGTGAACACGGCGCTTCCGGCGTGAACGTCGCGACGTAGGCGTGCCGCGTACTCCCTGCTCGCCGCGGTGAATCGCTGGGACAGGGTGATGAACGTCTTCATGTCCGCCTGAGACCACGTGCTGACGAGTTCGCCGACCATCGCGTCGCCGATGTCGTAGGTGCGCTGGGCGACTTCCGTTCCAGCATCGGTGAGTCGAATGATCGAGCTGCGGCCATCCTCCTCGTCTGGAACGAGTTCAACGAACCCTGCCTTCGCCAACCGACCGAGAACCTTGCTCGCGTTGGAGCGCCCGGTGCCGAGTTCGTCCGCGAGCTCCGAGGGGCGCAAGCCGGGATGAAAGCTGATGAGCCGGATGGCCTGCAGCCCGGACAGTTCACCGGTCATGCCCGCGGCCGTCGCGAGATCGGCCTGAAAGCCGGGCCGGCTCCACATGGCAACCAGCGCGCTCAAGGTGGCGAGCAGTTCCGACCGATAGGGGAGTTCGAGCGGGTTCTCGCCCCTGTCGTGCATGCTCGCATGCGTCATGAGAAGGCATCCTATCGACTCATGAGGCATATGGTGTCTCTAGGACACTATTTGTCCGATTAGAGAAGAAAGGAACGCACCATGACGTTCACAGACAGAATCGCTCTAGTCACGGGCGCCGGCTCCGGCATCGGAGCCGCGAGCGCGAAGCTGCTCGCCTCTCGCGGCGCTTCCGTGGTCGTGGTCGACTACGCGGACGAGGGCGGCCGCCGGACCGTGGAGGAGATCCGTGCGACAGGAGGGACGGCCGAGTTCTTCAAGGCGGATGTCTCCCAGCAGGCCGAGACCGAGGCGATGGTGGCGTTCGCGATCGACACCTACGGTCGGCTCGACCTCGCACACAACAATGCCGGCATCGGTCACATCCCGGCGCCGATCCACGAGCTGTCGGTGGAGGAGTACGACAGGATCATCTCGATCGACCAGCGCGGCGTGTTCCTGAGCCTGCGCGCCGAGCTTGCCCACTTCTGCGAGCGGGGCTCCGGTGCGATCGTCAACACCGCCTCCGCCGCCGGCCTCAAGGCGGCGCGCGGCCTGGCCGGGTACGTCGCGGCCAAGCACGCGGTCATCGGCCTCACCCGCAACGCCGCGATCGAATACGCGGAGGCGGGCATCCGGATCAACGCGGTCGCACCGGGAACCATCGCGACGCCCGCGATCGCCGCGTTCCCGCAGGAGCTGCAGGACACCTATGCCGGACTCATCCCGATGAAACGCATGGGAAAGCCCGAGGAGGTCGCCGAGCTGGTCGCATTCCTGCTGTCGGATGCGGCATCGTTCATCACAGGCGACGTCGTCGAGGTCGACGGCGCCTACATGCAGGACAGCCGCCAGTAGCGTCACCAGTCGATGCGAGAGCGCCCGGAGCGGCCTTGGCTGGAGCGCTCTCGCATCGACGCGTCTGCCCGACAGGAGCGGCGGCGATCTTCGTGTGATGCGCTTGCTTGCGTTCGCGCCATCTTCGATGAGCCGGTAGATCACGGGCACGAGGGGAAGCATCGGCGCGATGGAACGCCCTCAGGCGGGGTCGGCGTGCCCCGCAGGTACCCGTAGCCTGCCGCTTCAGACTGCGGCGGTCTTCCGCGACAGCATGATGGGTTCGAAGAATGCCGAGAGCTCGGCGGTCGCGGTCAGCGGAAGGACGTTTGCGACGTACTGGTCGGGACGCACCACGACGATCGCGCCCGCGCGGTCGATGCCGCGCGACTCGAAGATGTCCTGCTGCGGGTCGACCCCGAAGACCTTCTCACGATCAACGAGCTGGAAGGGCCCGACCCTCGGCAGGAACGCCTCCGGCACGCGACCGAGGTCCACGTCTTCGAAGCCCCGCTGGTAGATCACCTTGACGTCGAACCAGGCATCGGCGTCGGCGCCCTCGGGCGTGTAGGCGACGACCGGAGAATCCGGCGAATGGGCGAGCCAGTCGGCGAAGGTCGAGAGGGCCGAGTCCTCGCCCGCCGCGGCCGCATCGGCGAAGGCGTAGATGCGCCACCGGCCATCGGCACGAGCGGAGTGGCCGAGGTGCACCGGGTTCCCATCGCTGACACGTACGACCGGGGCGGACATAAAGCGCTTGCCGACAGGGAAGCCGGAGGCTAGATCCTGGTGTGCGGCCTCGGCGGTGATGCGGGACGGGCGATACTGGGTCATGAAGCCGGCAGGGAACTCGAAGGTCTTGACATAGAACTCCTCGACCGCGGAGGGGTCGTCCAGCTCCTCCGGCTTGGCCGCCATGAGGCTCGACCATTCCTTGTCGAAGTCGATGAGGTTCTGCGCGATGACCTGGCGCTCGGCGGAATAGGTGTCCAGAAGGCTCTCGGGACTGCGTCCGTCCAGGACGTGACCGAGCTTCCAGCCGAGGTTCCAGCCGTCTTGCATAGAGACGTTCATTCCTTGGCCCGCCTTGGCACTGTGCGTGTGGCAGGCGTCGCCCATGATGAACACCCGCGGCGTACGGGTGCCGACGAGCTCGGCGGGTACGTCGTCGAACTTGTCGGTGACGCGATGTGCGACCTCGTACACGCTGTTCCAGGCGACGTTCTTCACCTCGACCGTGTACGGGTGGATGATCGTGTTCGCCCGGGCGATGATCTCGTCCAGCGGGGTGTTTCGCACAGCGCCGCCGTCGTCCGGCGAGACCTCGCCGAGGTCGACATACCAGCGGCAGAGGTAGCCGCCTTCGCGCGGGATGAGCAGAATGCTGCCGCCGTCGTGGGACTGGATGGCGCACTTCGTGCGGACGTCCGGGAAGTCGGTCTCGGTGAGGACGTCCATGACGCCCCAGGCGTGCATCGCCTGCTCTCCCACGAGCTTGCGGCCGATCGCGTCGCGCACGCTACTCTTCGCGCCATCGGCACCGACGACGTACTTGGCGCGGATGGTGAACTCCTGCCCGGCCTTCGGGCCCGCGGTGCGACGGAGGCGGACGGCGACGGGGTGCTCGCCCTCGCCCATGTCGGTCAGGCCCAGGAACTCGACGCCGTAGTCGGGCTTCAGGCGCGCCGGGGCGTCGCGCATCGCCTCCAGCCAGTAGTCCTGCACCCGCGCCTGGTTGACGATGAGGTGCGGGAACTCGCTGATGCCTGTCGGATCATCCGGCGTCCGCGCCGTGCGCACGATGTGCGTGGGATTCTCGGGGTCCGGTTTCCAGAACGACATCGTCGTGATGCGGTACGCCTCCTCGATGATCCGGTTGGCGAAGCCGAAGGCCTGGAAGGTCTCGACCGAGCGCGCCTGGATGCCATCGGCTTGCCCGATCTCCAGGCGCCCGTTCCGGCGCTCGATGATGCGGGTCGTGATGCCGGGGAACTGCGCGAGCTGAGCCGCAGTGATGAGACCCGCCGGGCCGGTGCCCACGATGAGGACGTCGACAACGTCGGGCATCTCCTCGGCCCATTCGAGGCCCACGCCTGCGGCGGGCTGGACACGCGGATCGCCGGACACATACCCGTGATGATGGAACTGCACGCTTCCTCTCACCTCTCTGTGAGTGACTGATACCATCCGTTCTATTATCGAATGGATAGTTCTTATTTAGAAAATATCTTACCTCGAACGAGCGAGAGAATCGAGCTATGACCGCATCGAAACCCGCGAGCTCCCAGACACTGTCTCGTGGCCTCACCGCACTGGAGCTCGTGGCCGAGGCCGAGACACCGCTGAGCATCTCGGAGCTCAGCGGGCGACTCGGCCTGCATCGCTCGATCGTGTATCGAATCGTGCGGACGCTCGAGGATCACGGGCTCGTGGTGCGCAATGCGGCCGGCGACCTGGAGCTCGGCGCTCGCCTGGCCGCCCTGGCCCGCAACGTGTCGCACGACCTGCAGTCGGCAGCGCTGCCGGAGCTCACCGCGATCTCCAACGAGTTCGGCATGACCGCCTTTCTCGCCACCCTCGACGGCGACGAGGCTGTGACCCTCACCAGCGTCGAACCGCGTCACGCCGTCGCCGCCGTCGCGCAACGACCCGGCACACGCCACAGCATCACGCGTGGAGCGCCCGGGCGCGCGATCCGATCGCAGCTGTATCCGGCCGAATACGCGCCGGCCTCCTTCGAGACGAGTCACGACGAAGTCATCACGGGCCTCTCCGCCGTCGCCGTGCCGCTGTCCGCACCGGGGCAGCGGCCCGCGGCGCTCGCAGTCGTCTATCTCACACAGCCCGCCGATGTCCCCGCAATCGGCGCGCGCCTGCAGAAGGCCGCCATGGCTATCGTCGCCGAGCTGAGCTGAGCGTCTCGACCAGCCGGACCGCGTCAGCGCCGGGAGGCCGCGGCGACGATCTCCTCCTGATATGGCGCGACCACCGCACGCGACACCCGTGCGTCAACGAGGAAGACGCCCTCCTCGCCTGCATCGAGCCATTCCCGGAGCGCCCCGAGGTCGTCGATTCCGCGAACGACGGCGGAGCGCGCGCCTACCGCGCGAGCCAGCGCTGCAAAGTCCGTCTCAGGGATGAGCATCGGAGCCGGGTCAAGCCCCCAGCGACCGTACATATGGACCTCGGCACCGTAGGCCGCGTCGTTCCACAGGACGATCACGCCGCGGCGAACCGCACGCACGACGCTCTCGAGGTCGGCCAGCGCCATGAGCGCACCACCGTCTCCGGTGGTCAAGACGATGGTCGAATCCGGGCGGGCGCGCGCGGCGCCGACAGCGCTCGGCAGCCCGAGGCCGATCGTCTGGAAGGCGGTGCCGACCATGATCATCCGGTCAGGCGCTGCGACAGGCCAGTAGGTGTTCGCCCATCCGATGAAGTGGCCTCCGTCGGAGACGACGACGCGATCCTGCGGAAGAAGCTGGCCGAGGCTCGCCGCAAGGGTGCGGGGATCCAGCCGACCGTCCTCGGCGGTCACCGTGCCAGGATCGCGTTGGCGTATCGCACCGGTGAAGAGCTCGGGAACGGAGTCGCGCCAAACGCGTTCGCGACGGGGCAGCCCACGGACGCGGTCGGTGATCCCCTTCGCGGCGAGCAGAGCGTCGCCGCGGACGAAGTCGGTGACGGCGGGATGCGAGGCCGCATCACGGATATCGACTTGGACGACACGTGCTCCGGGAGCGAAGAGCCCGCCGAAGCGTGTCGTGAACTGATTCAGAGCGGCGCCGACGGCGAGGACCACGTCCGCGGTTCCCGCGAGCGCCATCGCCTTCTCCTGGCCGAACCCTCCGGCGACACCGAGGTCGTAGCGGGAGTCCGGGAAGAGACCTTGCGCGAGGGCGGTGGTCGTGGTGAGGGCACCGACCTCGGCGGCAAGCGCGCCCATGGCCTCCCCCGCGCCGGCCAGCCAGGCTCCGCGCCCGGCGAGCAGAAGCGGACGTTCGGCCCCCGCGAGCAATGCTGCAGCGCTGTCCAGTGCGCTTCCGTCGGGCTCGACCGGGGCCGCAGGCTCTGACGCGAACGAGACTTCTCCCCCTCGTGCAGGCGCGTGAGCGAGGTCGTATGGGATCGCGAGGACGACCGCCGTCCGTGCGTGCAGCGCGTGCGTGACCGCCTGTGACGTCACAGCGGCTGCATCATCGATCCCGACGACGAAGGTCCGGGCGCCGACGGACGTGGCGAAGGCCGTCTGGTCGATGTCCCAGGGGCGCGGCCCATGCGTCGGCGCCGCGCCGACGACGAGCACGAGCGGAATCCCGGCCATGACCGCCTCGGCAAGAGCCGTCGCGCAGTTCGTCAGCCCGGCGCCGTAAGTTGCGGTCGCGACGGCGAGCTGTCCGGACGCTCTGTAGTACGCGTCGGCCGCCGCGACACCCCCGGCCTCGTGGCGCATTGCCGTGAACCGCATTCCGCAGGCCAGGAGCGCGTCGAGGAAGTAGGCGTTCCCGTTTCCCATGACGCCGAACACATCAGAGGCGCTGCGAGCCAGGGTCTCGGCGACGACGGCGGAAACGGAAGCGGGAGTGACGGGCATGACAGTCCTTTGAGACAGGTACGGACAGAGGAGGAATCCGTATATGTCTCGCGAGTCACGACCCGAATCGACAGACCAGCTCGTTGAGCGCCCCTTTTAAGAGCGCCGGCCCACATGGAGGACCTGACTCCCCCACTATGCGATGGAGGCGCTCAGTCCGTCAAATCGAACCGCGGACCAGAGCCCCGTCTTCGATGAGTCGGGGACCCGTGGCGAGACGTCACGAGGACACGGAACGGATCAGCGGCTGCGCAGACCGGCGTCGATCAGCAACGGACGCAGCACCTCGTCGTAGCTCGCGATCCCCTCGTCGTAATCGTCGAAAGAGATGGCGAGGCCCGCGAGACCCGCCTCGGACATCTTCTGCATGCGCTCGACGATCTGCTCCGCGGTCCCCACCAGGGGCATGGCGTTGAAGCCCGAGGCCATGCGGTCCGTCCGCTCGTTCATCTCGACGACCAGCTGGGACTCGGACTGCGAGTTGAACTCCTGCGTGAACAGACGAGCGGTCTCGACGTCCATCTTCTCGCGAGTGACGTAGTGATACCGGCGCCATGCCTCCTTCTCGGTGTCGGCGCATACGACGTATCCTCCGGCGAGGATCCCCGGCTGCCGGCCGTGCTTCTCCGCCGCTTCCGTCTTGGCCGTCGAGACGGCCTCGGCCATCTCCTCCCAGCTCGGCAGGTGCACGAAGTTGAGGTCGGCGTGCTGCGCGGCGAACGCACGTCCCGCCCCGCTCGACCCGGCGCTCATGATGACCGGGTAGGGCCTCTGCAGCGGAAGCGGCTTGTTGATGATGGTCTTCCCGTGGAAGTACTTCCCGTCCCAGTCGAAGATGTCCTCGCTCGTCCAGACCTTCTTGAGAAGCTCGATCCACTCGCGCGCGTACTCGTAGCGTTCGTCATGCGGGAGAAGCTTCAGCCCGAACATGTCCATCTCGGGCTGGTTGAACCCGGCCGTGACGTTGATGACGAAGCGTCCCCCGGTGACGTGGTCGATGGTGGAGGTCATGGCTGCCATGATGACCGGGTGGATGATCGGCATGTGGACCGTGGAGAAGACGGCGATGTGCTCGGTAATGGCGCCGACGGCCGCCGCCATCGTCAAGACCTCCATCCACCTGTCGTCCTCGGGCCGCTGGGTGCGCGTGTTGGCCTTCCATCGCCCGAGCGGGATGAACCCGTCAAGTCCCGCCGCGTCGGCTGCGAGGGCGAGGCGACGCGTCTCCTGCCACTGCCCCTTCGGCAAGGTCTCCGCGGTGGAGATGCTCGTCCCCCGCGCCACGTTCGCGCAGAAGACGGCGAGCTTGAGCGCGTTCGTGTCGTTCAGCATCGGGTTGTCGGCCCGGTCCACAAGCACGTCAAGCCCGTCCGAGCTCAGAGTCTGCTGCGTTGAGGTCGTCGACATATCGGTCACGGTGTCCTTTCGGTGAAGACGTGAGGCACGATGGTTCGCTGGGGGGCTCTCGCGTTCAGCCTGCGAACGCGTAGGGGGGCTTTCCGATCGCGCCCGGGCGGGCGGCGAACACGCCGCCCGCGTCGGGATCCGCCCCGGTCGCCGCGACGACCTCGCCCGGAACGCCGCCGATCCTCGCGAAGAACTCGGGCATCGCGATGTCGAGCGATGTGATGAACAGCGTGTCCAGATCAGAGCCCCCGAAGGCACAGCTCGTCGGACGGAGCGACGGCGTCTCGACGACCGCGATCACGTCGCCGCTGGGCGAATACGCTCTGACCTGCCCGGACCAGATCGCTGCGAGCCAGATGTTGCCCTCGGCGTCGACAGTCAGCCCGTCGGGCATGCCCTGACCGGGTTCGAGGGTGATCGCGCGTCGGCGATTCGAGAGGCCGCCGGAGTCGATGTCGTAGTCGAACGCATCCACCGCCATCGCGAGCGTGTCCGCGAAGTAGAAGGTCCTGCCGTCGGGGCTCCAGTCCAGACCGTTCGGGAGTCCGAGTCCGTCCAGCACCGTCACCACCGAGCCGTCGGGCTCGACCCGGCACAGTGCGCCCCACGTCCCGGAGCTGTCCTCGCCCATCCAGCTGACCAGCAGCCGTCCGGCCGGATCCGCCTTGCCGTCGTTGAACCGCGCGCCTTCGGTTCCCGTCTCCACCGTCGTGAACGGGGAGAACCCGCCGTCGGCATCCACGGCGTACAGAGTGGTCCCGACCCCTGCAAGCGTCCCGCCGGCGGCACGCGGGACGATCACGCCGACGGGCCCCGGCGTCGAGACAGAGGGGCCGCTGCGCCAGCCATCGCCGTCCGGGAAGATCTGGTGGATCGACTGCCCGGGAATGTCGACCCACGAGAAACCGCCGGATGCCGCATCCCAGTACGGGCTCTCGCCGACGGCGTCATGAAGATCTCCCACACGACTGGCGGCGTGCTTCGTGATCATCTTCGACCCTCCTGACGAAACGGGGAAGACTCGATCGACTTCGATCCGCGTCCCGTGTATCGCAACCGACGGTAGGCGCGCGGGCGCGCGGGCGAATCGGGGTTGTCCCGCCGCGGCGCCTAGGGGGAAACCCTCAAACGATCAGGGCGACGGGGCACCGATCACCTCAGATCGACGACGGCCGAGACGATCTCCCTCGCCCGCATCCGATCCAGCGCGACGTTGATGTCCTCGAGAGCGTAGGTCTGCGCCCCGAGCGGAGTCGGGTCGATCTGTCCGGCTGCGAGCATGCGGGCGAAACGCGGGATGTCGCGATGAATGAAGCCACCGCCCGTCTGAGAGCTGAGGATCCTCCTCGAGGACACCGCGTACTCGATCGCGTCGAGGGTCACGGTCGCGCCGATGGTCGACAGGCCGGTGGGGATCACCGTCCCCCCGAATCGCGCCATGGAATAGGACTGCTGCATCGCCTCCGGCGGCCCGGCTGCCTCGAAGGCGAAGTCCACACCGTGTCCGCCTGTCAACGAACGAACCCGCTGCACGGGGTCCTCCACGGCCGGATCGACCACATCGCTCGCACCCATCCTGAATGCGAGCTCTCTGCGCGACTCTATCGGCTCTACGGCGATTATCCGCCGCGCACCCGCCAGCCGTGCCGCCTGCACGATCCAGAGCCCGAACTGTCCGGCTCCGGAGACCGACACGGACGCCCCCGCCGGGATCCGGGCGAGTGATGTCACCGCCGCATAACCGCTCACGATTCCGCATCCCAGCATGCACGCGTGCTCCACAGGCACATCGACGTCGATCGAGACGACCGTTCCCTCGTCGTAGATGCTGCGCTGCGCATAGATGCCGATGCCGCCGTCGGCCACGACATCGCGCCCGTCCGACGTGACGCCGAGAACGCGTTCGCCGTCCGGGCGGAAGACCCGTTCGCAGGCGCCAGGCGCCTGCTGCGTGCAATAGAGGCATTCGCCGCATTCGGTCGTGCAGGCGACGACCACGCGATCCCCCACGCTGACGCGGGTGACGCGACTGCCCACTTCCTCGACGATGCCTGTTCCCGAGTGACCGATCAGCATGGGGAACGAGTTGAACGAGAACCCCTGCTGAACGAGGATGTCGCTGTAGCAGATGGCCGCCATGTCGAGTCGGACGCGGACGTCGCGGTCATGGACTGCCGCGAGCTCGACCGTCTCCATCGACAGCGGGGCATTGAACTCCGTGAGCAAAGCCGCTCTTGTCTCACTCATCCGCACATCTCGTCCTCTCGTCTTCCGCGCCGGCCGCGGGATTCCGGCCGGTGATCACCACGTCAGCTGACCGCCGAAATGCAGATGCGACGCGGACGCGTCGAGTGAATCGGCCTGAGCGTTCATGTGCGTCGTGTAGGTGTCCACGTCGCGCTTGTACTTCTGCAGCTTCTGGCCGCGCGCGACCACCTGGCTCCCGGCACCGCGGAAGGCGATGTCGACGGCGTCGCCGGCGATGCGCGCCGCCACGATGGTCTGGGCACGGACGCTCACATCTTCCTCAAGGGTGTATCCCTCGCCCGTCCGCGCCCACTCGCGCGCACTCTCCTCGAGATCACGGATCGCACCGAGCAGCAGAGTCCGCGCGGACTCGGCGCGGGCGCGGATCCTCCCGTACCAGAGGTGATACTCCGGAGTGTCCAGCCGGGGCCTTCCGCCCCACTCGCCCGGCGGGAACGCCGATCTCTTCGTAGTCATGAGCCGTTCGAACTCGTCGAGCGCCGCGAACGCCGCACCTACCTGTGTCGCCGCCAGCTCCGCCCAGAAGAACCCGAGTTCGCGGCCGAGGTACATCGGATCGCCATGCAGCCGGTATCCCGGGGAACCGTGAGCGGGGAGGACCTCCGCCGGGCGATCGAAGCGGAACACGAGGTGCTCGGGAACGAACGCGTTCTCGGCCGTGGCCGAATTGGAGCCGCTGGCCTGCATCCCGAGAGTCTGACCACCGCCCCAGTTGTCAAGAACCGTGATGCGCTCGCGCTCGACGATGCCCATGAGCACCGATTCCGGATCGCCGGCGAGATCGTCGGGCCGGAAGGCGAGAATGGCGTGCGTGGCGAAGGGGATGCCGGACAGATAGTCCCATCTGCCGGAGAGGGCGTATCCTCCCGGGACCCTTCTCCCCACCCCGGTCTGAGCCGACCGGAACGGTGCGATGAAGGGAGAACCGCCGGCGAGCAGGGCCTCCTGCCCCGGCTCCTCCAAGCGAGACGCGACGTTCAGAACGTGGCCGGCCCCCAGCGTGTACATCCAGCCCACTCCCGGGTCTCCCCTGGAGATCTCGATAGACACCCGGAAAAACGACTCGAGGGGCAGCTCCAGACCTCCGTATCGGCGGGGATGCAGGATGTGGTAGAAACCACCGCGCAGGAACTCGTCGTTCATCTCGGCGCTCGTCGCGCCGCGTTCCTCCGCCGCCGCCTGGTCGTCGCGCAGGCGCTCGCGCAGGGCCCGGGCACGGCCGACCAGCTCGCGAGTGAGCTCCTCGGCGCCAGAGCCGTCCGCATCCGCGAGCGGCCGCGCGAACTCGGGCATCATGACGAGGCCTTCCTGATCTCGTCGAGGTGGTTCAGCGCAACGGCGGCGATATCGAAGCACCCGGCTGACTCGATCCAGCTGCCGGCCTGCGGCGTCACTCCCCGCACGGCGTTGTTGCCCATGTGATATCTACCCGTCCCGTAGCCCCACGGGGTGCAGAGGAGACCGGAAGCGAAACCGCTCGTCTCGTGGAGCGCGGTGTTGAAGCTCTCGCGCGTGATCTGATCACCGGGAAGGCCGAGCAGGACGGCGACCGCGATCTGAGCGGAGAGGAATCCCGAGATGCTCGCGGCCCAGATCTGCGTGTCCGGCGCATACTCGCCCATGACGGCACGGAGATTCACGACATCCGGGTCGTCGGAGCTCGTCAGGTTGAACTCGTCGGCCGACTGGAGTCTGCCCTCCCACGCGGCGCCCAGACTCTGCGCGAAAGAGTCGCTGACGCACGCGGACGTGCAGGCCCATGCCACCTGATCGATGAGGGCTTGTGCGGCGGCGGCCTGGAACACGGGAAGCGAGGACTCGGCCATGTTCATCAGCACGCCTCCGTTCTCTCCCGCCTCCTGGACCGCCCGCACCGCGAGGCCGTTCGCATCCGTCACGGGGACGACCTCGGTGATGGCCGCCATGTCGACGCCCACGCTGTCGGCATACTGCTGCAGAATCGCAAGGCTCTGATCGATGCCCGCGGACTCGCTGGAGACCACGACGATCTTGTCGACGCCGGCATCGACGAGCATCTGAGCTGCCGGAACCGTGGTAGCAGGCGCCGAGTTGATAGGAGAGAAGTTCGAGACGCTGAAGCACTGATCCGGCAGCGCCATTCCTATGACGTAGATGCCCTTCAAGGCGTAATGGTCGTTGTTCGCCAGACAATCCATTGCGCTCGCGCCGCCCGCCATGCCGATCACGTCATCGTTCTCGACCAGCTGGGTTGCGAGCGCCGCCGACTGCGCGGGGTCGAATCCGTCCGTGTACGTGCGGTACTCGATCGGCCGCTCGTCGATGCCGCCATTGTCGTTGACGCAGTCGAAGTAGGCCTGGACGCCCTCGAGCGCTGAACTGAAGTCAAGGCCGGGCGCCTCCAGCGCGAGTGCGCCGAGCGGAATCGGCTCCCCCGTCGCCGGCTTGCCCGCGTTCGCCCCGCAGTCGAGCGCCGCACTGGCGGAGCCGCCCGAGCCTCCGACGCCGGAGCAGCCGCTCAGGACGAGCATGCTCACCAGACCGAGTGACGCTGATGCCACGATTCCTCGCGCATGAGGATCTCCTGTCGCCATTGACAGCCTCCTGGTCTTGTCACGCCCGAGGCCCGCCTGCAGGAGCCCCCGGGAGTCATCGCAACAGTAGGACTGCGCCACGGCAATCGGATGGGGGCGCGCACCCGACTGCAGGTAGGGGGTCGCCCCCACCCGGCGGCCTGCTGCGGCACTACCGTCGAGATCGACTCGCGCACGCTGGATCCGGTTTCGAGGCGCGACGTCCGAAAGGAGCATGCGATGAAAGCCGCCGTCTTCCGGTCCGCTGGGGCGCCTCTCGATATCGAGGACATCGAGCTGGATGTGCTCGGGCCACGGCAGACGCGGATCCGCATGCTCGCGACGCAGGTGTGCCGCACCGACGCGCGCGTCGCCGTCGGTGATCTGAGCAACGGGACAGACCCTACGGTTCTCGGGCATTCCGGAGTAGGGATCGTGGAGGCGATCGGCGAAGCCGTCACCCAGGTAGCGGTGGGAGACCGTGTCGTCATTAGCGGCTCGCCCGAATGCGGCGAGTGCTTCTGGTGCGCCTCGGGCCGTCCTGATCAATGCGTCCAAGGATTCTCGCCGTTCAATTACGTGGGCGCCACGACGGAGGGGGTGCGGTACCGAGCGGCGGCGAACGTCGGCAGCTATGCGCAGTACACGATCGTCCCGGAACACCATCTGACGCCCACTCGCACATCGCTGTCCGACGAGCAGCTGGGGCTCATCGGATGCGGTCTTGTGTGCTCCTATGCGACGGTGAAGAACGTCGCACAAGTCGCTCAAGGCGACATCGTCGCGATCGTCGGGCTGGGTTCGTTCGGGCTTTGGACCCTCCAATCGGTGAAGCTGGCCGGAGCATCACGGATCTTCGCCATCGAGCCGAATGCCGTCCGTCGGGAGCTCGCGCTCTCACTCGGCGCGACCGACGTCATCGACCCGGCCGATACGGATCCCGTCCAGAGGATCATCGACGAGACGGAGGGCCGCGGGGCGGACATCGCGATCGAGACAGCCGGGGCTCCGGAGGCGGCAGAGACGGCGTTCGGCGCGACACGACGGGGCGGAACCGTGGTCATCACCGGGATGTCCGAGCAGGCCGCTGCCGTCACGCTTCCGTATATCCCGCTCGCCGTCTTCGCGAAGACCGTCAAAGGGTCCCAGGGCGGCATCCATTCGCGTTCGGAGGACATCCCGGCCGTGATCCGGCTCCTCGAGGAGGGCAAGCTCATCACTGACCCGCTGGTCACGTCGCGCTACACGCTCGCTGAGGTGAATGACGCCCTCGCGGCCTCGAACGCGTTGCGGGACGTCTCCGCCCTGGTGTTCCCCAACCCGTGACGGCGCTTCGCCCGACGAACTGCTGAGCTGTGCGGCATCCACTGGACATAACGTCACCCACATGGTCGATCTGGTCGCCTCCGTCTATCTCTGTGGAGGTGATCCTGTACATATTGCTAACCAACGGCCGGATCGTTGGTCAAGGTCAGAAGGACGCCATACACTCAACTTTGATCTGACCTCAGAGTGGAGGAACCCCAGATGACGCTCCAATCCGTGCGATCCGACGTCGCCGATGATTTCGCCCGGCCGCCCGAGAACGACGTGCCGACAGGGCGCCATCAGCACTTCTTCGATGACGTGTATGACCTGTTCGCACAAGGAATCGTGAACGGGCAGGGTCATATCAAGGCCGCCCTGGAGGACATCCCTGACGAGTCTGTCGTCGCCCGCCGCCATCTTCAGGCGCTGTCGTGTCAGTTCGAAGACGACCGGCTGAAGATCCGGGACCTGCTCAGCGCAACCGCCCCGTCACCGCTCGGCGGTCGAACGCTGGAAGGTGCGATCCGCACCAAGCTCAATGAAATCGAGAGGCTGCATCGTCTCGCCACGCATCTGATCACCGCGGGGCCCACGATCGCGATCGACAAAGCGCTGGCCCATGACATCTTCCATATCGCCCGCGAGGCGATCCACAATGTGGCGCAGCACGCGAATGCGAGCATGATTCGCGTCGGGATCGTCTACGCCCCCGATTCGGTATCCCTCCTGATCGAGGACGACGGCTGCGGCTTCAGCCTCGAAAACGGCGACGCGGACAGCCAGCTCGGGATCCGACGGATGAAAGAGCGTGCCTTTGAGCGGGGAGCGTCCATATCCGTGACCTCGGTCGAGGGCTGGGGCACGACTGTCCGGGCCAGCTTCCCGATCCGGCGCGACACCTCCGCCTCATCGGAACGCATCACCATCATGATCGTGGAGCCTCGCCCGGCGCTTCGCGCCGGGCTGAGCGCGCTCCTCACCCGAACCGACCCGTCTATCTCGATCGCCGGCGAGATGCCAGACGGCCCCGCTGCGCTCGACGCACTGCACGCCCTCGCCCCGAATCTCGTCGTCATCGGCCTCGGATTGCAGCAGCAGGCGCTGACTCTCATCAAAGCCCTCAAGGAGAAGCTCGCGAACGTCGCCGTCGTCGTCGTATCCACCCCGTTCACCACACAAGAACTCGTTGAAGAGGCCTTCACCGCAGGCGCGGATGCATGTGTCGACGCCGGCGCAGACGCGGCGGCACTGCGCCACGCGGTGAACGCCGCCTTCTCCGGAATCTCCGCGCTGACCTCGCTTCTGCGCGTGCGGCCGGATCTCCGGCGCTCCGACGTCGTCGCCCTGACCTCACGAGAGCGCGAAGTGCGCACGCTCATCGAAGCTGGCATGTCCGATCGGGCGATCGCCCAGCAGCTCATGATCTCTGTGAAGACCGTCGAGAAGCACGTCAGCGCAGTGTTGCGCAAGGCAGGGGTCAAGAACCGTATGCAGTTGCTCATCGAGCGTCGCATCGATCCCCAGAACAATGTCCTCGCCATGAACGCCGTGACGACACTGCACTGATCAGGGCGCATATCAGGGACATCCCCCACTCGTTGACGGGAGGTTCCCCCGAGGATTGCTGTCCGGCGCGTTCCTACGGTTGAGGAGAACGGCCCCAACGCGACGGAGGGACGGCCATATGAGCCTCGATTATGTTGGTGCGCCCGGAAGCGGCCTCGGTCGCTTCGGAGAAGAAACCCCGACTCCGGAGGATCTCATCGCCCGCGCGGTTGCGCTGCGCCCGCAGTTGCTCGAACGGCAGGCGGAGGTCGAGGCTCTGGGCGGCTACCCTCCGTCGACCCACCGGGATCTACTCGACGCCGGTCTGTATCGCGTCATCCAGCCCCGGAAGTTCGGCGGCTATCAGTTCGACATCGCGACCTACTTGAAGATCGTCGTGGAGATCGCGCGAGGTTGTCCTTCGACGGCATGGAGCTACGCGCTCGCGTCCGCGCATCAGCTCCAGCTCGCCTCGCTCTACCCGGAGGCCGTCCAGCGCGAACTCTTCTCTGAGACCGAGCCGTTCCTGGCCCCGCTCACCCATACTCCTGGTCTGGCGGACGCCGTCGACGGCGGCTACGTCATCAAGGGCACGTTCCGATATGCCTCCGGCGGTCAATACGCGAGCCATTACATCGGCCAGGCCACTGTGGTGGGCGAGGGGCCCGAGGCGACCCCGCTGCTGTTCATCGCCCCGCATGCGATCTTCACCCGCCGCGACGACTGGGGCAACGTCCTCGGGATGCGAGGGTCCAGCTCGAACACGATCGACGTCGAGGGGTTCGTGCCGGAGCGGTACACCGTCAGACAGCGCGCCACCGATGTCGACGTGGATGGAGGAACGATCGGCTCGTCGCTGCACGACGAACCCGGCTATGCGATTCGCCTCAATGCGATCTTCTTCACCGAGCTCGCGGCCGTCGCCGTGGGCACGGCGTGGGCCGCCTACGACGAGTTCAAGCGCGTTCAGGCGGGACGGCAGATCGTGCTCGGCCTGCCAGGGTTGTCGACTACGGCACCGATTCCAGCGCTGGAGCATGAACGTGTGCAGACGCAGCTGGGCGGCGCCCATGCGAATCTCGCCGCCGCGGAACTCGCCTTGCTGGGACTCGGGCGTTCGATCACCCAGTCGGGACGGGACAACATCGCTGAGGGCGCATTCAACCCTCTGTGGGATGTTCGGCACGCGACGACGTCGATCACGATCGGGCGGCTCGCGTTCGACACGGCTATGGATACGCTCATCCGAGGGGCGGGCTCCGCGCCGACTCTGCGCAATGATCAGCGAATGCAGCGCTATGCCCGGGATCTGACGACCTATTGGGTGCATGCGACGAGCACGGCCAGGGAGATGATGCACTCCTGGCTGGGCAAGATGGAGCTCCTCGAAGAGGGTCTCATCGACGGCTGAGCACGCCGGTGCCTTCCCCGGACCGCACTACGGGACGAGCACGCCCGCGATGTCGTCGTAACCGAGCGAGCGTTCCATCGCCTCTGTAAGATCTCCGAGCGAGTACCGCCCGGTGATCAGCGGCTCCAGGGCGATCCTGCCGTCCTCAAGGAGCTGGATTGCCCGTGGCAAGTCTCGGGAGATGCGGATCTTGCCGTTCTGCGAGCCTTCGACGCGCTTGCCGTGAACGGTCAGCGGAATCTGCGGGAGCGTGACGGTGCCGTTCGCCGCCGACATTCCTGTGATCGTGACAGCCCCACCGCGGCGGGTGAGATCGTAAGCCTGCTCCATGGCCGCGGACGGCCCTGCGCACTCGATCGCGAAGTCGACGCCGCGGCCCTGCGTCAGCTCCCGCACCGCCGCGACGACATCGAGTCCACTCGGGTCGAGCACTTGGGTCGCGCCGAGGCCGCGGGCGAGCGCCCGCCGACCCGGGTGCGGATCGATGGCGACGATCTGCTGAGCTCCTGCCAGCAACGCGGCCTGGAGACTGATGAGGCCTGTCACTCCCATGCCCAGGATCGCAACCGAGGAGCCGGGAGTCACGCGTGCCACGTTCATGACGTGACCTACCGAGGAGACGACGGCGCAACCGACAAGAGCGAGCTGATCATCCGGCAACGCGGTACGCGTCGGCCACAGATGCGATGCGGGGACCACGGTCGCCTGGGCGTAGGTGCCCAGGTTGGCGTTCGCTTCGAAGCGGGAGCCGTCTGGCAGCGTTCCGACGGTCGCGAATGGCAGGATGTGCGTGATGACGCACTGGTCCGTGCTCCCGTTGAGACACCAATAGCATTCTCCACATTCGGGGGTCGTGGTGACCACCACTCGTTCGCCGACCGCCACGTTCGTGACGCCGGGCCCGAGCTCTTCCACGATCGCGACGCCGTTGTGGCCGAACACGGCCGGGCGGCCCGCCTCAAGAGCCCCCGCCCACTGCATAGCATCGGTCCGGCAGACCTGAGCGGCGAGGACCGCGATCCGGACCTGACCCGGGCCGGGGTCGTCCAACGCCGTCTCGACGATGTCGTAAGGCAGCCCCGGGCCGCGGAATACGGCCGATCTCACGTGACCGCTTCGCCCGGTGTCATCGTACGACGGTCTCCACATTGGTCTGGCTCTCGTCGAGGTAACGCGACCCCGAGGGGGTCAGACCGCTCAGCAGCTCCAGATCGGCGCCGGCCAGCACGAGAGACGCGGCGCCGGCGTTCTGCTCGAGGTACGAGCGCTTCTTCGTCCCGGCGATCGGGGCGATGTCCGGCCCTTGGGCGAGCAGCCAGGCCAGAGCCACCTGCGCCGGAGTCGCCTCGTAGCGCGCCGCGACCTCTGCGATCACCGCGACCTTCCGCACATTCTCCTCGAGGTTGCCTTCCGCGAACTGAGGGAGGCCGAAACGCAGATCGTGCTCCGGGAAGCCGGCGGTCGACACGACCCCGCCCGTCAGCAGTCCGTGCCCCAGAGGGCTGTAGGGCACGATCCCGATGCCCAGCTCTCGCGCGGTGTCGATGATCTCGCCCTCGATGTCCCGGCTGAACAGCGAGTACTCGCTCTGCAGGACGGCGACCGGCGCGACGGAGGCCGCACGGCGCAGCGTGGACGCCGAAGCCTCCGACAAGCCGAGGTGGCGTACCTTGCCCTGCGCCACGAGCGCGGCCATGGCGCCGACGGTGTCCTCGATCGGTATGTCGCGTTGGGGACGATGCAGGTAATAGACGTCGACCGCCTCAACGCCGAGCCGCGAGAGGGAAGCATCCAGGGCCGCAGCAGCGCGCTCCGGCCGCGCGTCCACTCCGATCGGACGACCGTCGGGCCCGGGAACGAATCCGAACTTCGTCGCGAGCGTCACTTCCTCGCGACGACGCCTGAGCACGGCGCCGAGAAGCCTTTCATTAGACCCGTCGACGCCGTAGACGTCCGCCGTGTCCCAATGCGTCACCCCGAGTTCGATCGAGCGCTCCAGCGTCGCGGTCGACTCGGCGTCGTCGGGGACCCCGTATGCGGAGCTCATTCCCATGCATCCGAGCCCGATCGCCGACAGCTCGAGTCCGCTTGCGAACCGCCGCGCAGGCACTGCTGCCACCATCAAGTCGTCTCTCTCTCACGGGACTCGTCTCCGGCGACGGCTCCCGCCAGGAGGTACGAGGAGGTCATCATGTCGTTGTTGGCCGACAGCTCCGCGGCGGTTCCCGAGTACACGATCCGGCCGCCGCCGAGAATGTAGGCCGCGGTCGACACGCTGAGAGCCACATGGGCGAACTGCTCGATGAGGAGGATCCCCGTGCCGGTCTGGACGACCTCGCGCAACGTCGACGCGAGACGTTTCACGATGACCGGCGCGAGACCGAGCGAGAGCTCGTCGATGACGAGAATCCGCGGCCGGCTGGCGAGCGCCTGGCCGAGGACGACCATCTGCTGCTCGCCGCCCGAGAGAAGCTTCGCCGGGCTCGTCCAGTGCTTCTGCAGCTCCGGGAAGAGCTCCATCGCGTAGGCGATCCCTTCTTTTGCAGCGCCCGCTCTCATCGTGTAGGTGCCGATCTCGAGGTTCTCCTGCACGGTCATGTTCGGCAGCAGCCGCCGCCCCTCGGGGACCACGGCGACACCGGAGGCGCGGATGAACTCAGGCCGAGCCCCGGCGAGCTCATGTTCGCCGAAAGTCACACGCCCCGCGGCGGGTTTCAGCACACCGCCGATGGCGAGGACGAGACTCGACTTTCCGGCGCCGTTCGGTCCGAGCAGCGCAGTCACCTCACCGGGAACGACCGTGATCGAGACCGCGTCGACGACAGTCCGGCTGCCTCGCGCGACACTGACGTGATCGAGAACGAGGGTGGTCCCTCGTTCACCACTCACGATGCAACCTCCTCGTCGCCCAGATATGCCCTGATCACACGCTGGTCTCGCAAGACCTCGCTGGTCGGCCCGACTGCCACGAGCCTCCCGAAGTCCAGCACCGCAGTCGTGCTGCAGCAGCTCGAAACGAGATCCATGTCGTGGTCGACGAGGATGGTCAGGGCGCCGTGCTCTTCGGGGATCCTTCGGATCAGGCCGCTCAGTTCCCGGGTCTCCTCGTCCGGCAGGCCGGCCGCAGGCTCGTCCAGGAGCACGAGCTTCGGACTCCCGACGACCGCGCGTGCGAGTTCCACAAGACGTCGTTCACCTGCGGAGAGCGTGCCGACCGGCTTGTTCGCGACGCTCGCCAGTCCGACGAACTCGATCGCACGGCCGATCGCCGCGATGCGGCCCTTGCCTCCTGACGCCGACTGCTCGTGCACCATCCGCACGTTGTCGAAGACCGAGAGCTCTTGAATCGCCTGTTCCGTCTGGAACGTTCGTCGCACTCCCCAGCGTGCTCTCCGGTATGCCCGCATCCCGACGAGTTCGGTGCCGAATACCCGAACCGAGCCGGTCTTCGGCTTCACGAAGCCGCTCAGGGCGTTGAAGAACGTCGTCTTCCCTGCGCCATTGGGTCCGATGAGCCCGCAGGTTCCCATCGGGAACTCGAAGGTCACCTCATTCAGCGACCGCACGGCGCCGAACTGCACTGTCAGTTCGCGAATCTCGATCATGCCCGCCCCTCCTCTGCTGGTCGATGCCCTCGGCGTATCCGGCGCCAGAGCTTGGGCAGGTCCGTGCTCAGCTGTCCGAAGATCCCCGTAGGCGATTGCAGGAGGGATTGCAGGATCCCTGCTCCGAACAGCATCAGCAAGAGTCCGGGCGGTACGTTCCAAATGCTGAAGGCTGCACCGATGAACTTCATGAGCAACGCGGCGAGCACCGCCCCCCAGAGGCTATAGGCACCGGCCATGAGCACAGCCGCCAGAAGGATGATGGAGTCCTGCACCGGGAATTGCGTGATATAGATCCCCCCGGTCGCCGCAAGAAGCCCGCCGGCGACGCCGGCGATGAACGACGCCAGGAGGAATGCCCATACGCGGTACAGCGTGATGTTCACTCCGGCCGCCTGCGCTGACGCAGGGCTCTGACGGATCGCCGCCCAGCTGCGCCCCGGCCTGCTCTTGAGATGGAGCCACACGATGAGGAACACGATCGCGGCTACGACCAGGACGTAGCGGAAATAGCCGTCGGTCGTCTCACCGATGAGCGGCCGCGCGAGTGCGGGCGCCCCTTGACCGGTCTCGGAGTATCCGAGGATTCCGTCTCCGCCGTTGGGGAAATGGATCACCGTCAGGACGAGAGTGATCGCCGAAGCGCCCATGAGAGTCAGAAGCGCAAGCGCAAGCCCGGACACCCACAACGACGGGAGGCCGATGATGATGCCCAGCACGGCGGAGAACGCTCCTGATAGCAGGATGATGACCGGGAAGGGCAATGAGGTGCCGAACCCGAGCCTCAGTGCCATCCAGGAACCGGCCGCCGTCAGGGCGATCTGGCACAGGGAGTACAGACCGACCCGGCCGACGAGCAGCCCCGCGCCGCCGGCGATCAGCGCATACACGATCGCAACCGTCGACGCCTGCAGCCAGTAGGAGTTCATGCCCAGCGGACCGGCGACGAAGACGACCACGACGACGATCGCGCCGATCAGCAGCGAACGATCCCGCCAGAGTCGCGGCGGGACGATCGCCTGCAATGTGGCACCTGCAGTCCTCGTGCCAGCGGTTTTCACAGACATGGGTCACACCCTTCCCAGCGTCGGCCGGCGCCACGCCAGCCACAGAACCGCGATCGTGGCCACCACGAACGGAGTTGCGGAACGGAACTCCGATATCCCGGAGAACGGCGTCAATGCCGCTTGCAGGACACCGATGGCGAAGCCCACGCCGAGCGAGATCCACAGCGATTCGAGCCGGGCGGCGAGCGCGACCGCGAGAGCCGGGATCACCAGGAACGTGAGGTCGCTTGCGGCGAGGTTGACGAGATTGCTCAACAGGATTCCCGAGACGCCCGCGAGTACCCCGGCTCCGATCCAGGCGATGGCTTCGACCTTCCGCACCGGAACGCCGAGCATCGCAGAGATCTCACGGTCATCGGCCAGCGCGCGCATGGCCATGCCGAGCTTGGTCTTCTTGAGGAATATCGCTGTGCCCACCGTCACGACGATCGGGATCGCCATGCTCAGCATCTGCGTCCCGTTGATGACGGCTTGGCCGATCGACACCGAGAACGCCGAGGTCGGCAACGGCATGCTGCGGGTCACGTTCTCCGGCCATACGACCGTCATGAACCCGACCAGCAGGAGGAGGACCGCCAGGGTGCCGACGGCCTTCACGATGGGCGGGCGCTGCGCCAGCGCCCGCCCCGCCGTGATGCCGTACGCCACCGAGACCGCCGTGGCGACGAGAATGCCGATCAGATAGGACACCCACTGATTCCAATGCCATTGCTGGGTGAGCGTCCAGGCGACGAACGCCGACAGCGCTCCGATGGCCCCGCCGGCGAAGTTGAGGACGCCGGTTGCACGGAACAGGACCACGATCCCGACGCTGGAGAGCGCGAACACGCCCCCCAGCGCGAGGCCGAGAACCAGGTATGGAGTCAGATTGACCATGAGTGACGGGTGTCTTCCTGCGCGCTACAGGCTCGCCCGGATCTGCTCCAGGTAGTTCAGCGGAACGGCCGTGATGTCGAAGCAGTCGCCACTGGTCTCGACCCAGGCACCGTCTCTGACGGTCACCTCGCGAACCGAGTTGTTGGACATGTGATGGTCGCCGGAACCGTAGGAGAACGGCTGGCAGAGGAAGTCGGAGGTGAAGCCCTTGATGCCGGTGATGGCGTCATTCACTCCCGTGACCGTGAGCTGGTCGTCCGGCAGGGCGAGCAGCGCCTCGGTCGTCATCTGCGCCGCCAGGTAGCCGCTGATGCTCGTCGCGTCCTTGGACGTGTTCGGCGAGTACTTCGCAAGCACCGCCTTGAACTGATCGATGTCCGGGGCGTCGGTCGACGAGAGCGCGAAGTCGCTTGCGACCGAGAGCTTGTCGTTCCAGGCGGAACTGAGTCCGGCCGCCGTCGAGTCGAGGAGGATCGATGAGTCCGACCCCCACTTGACCTGGTCGATCAGCCCCTGCGCCTCGATGGCGGCCAGCAGCTGCGGATCGCCCGTGCCGAGGTTCAAGACGACTCCTCCGTCCGGGCCGGCCTCCTGCACGAGCCGAACCGCAAGGCCGTTCGCGTCGGAAAGCGGCACGTTCTCGACGATCTGCTCGGTCTCAACGCCGACGGACTGCCCGAACTGGGCCATCATCTGCCCGGACACCTCGATGCCAGGGGCGGCGTTCGAGACCAGCACGATCTTCTTCACGCCCTGCTTCACGAGAAGCTGCGCAGCCGGGATGATGGTCTGCCCCGCCGCGTTCACAGGCGAGTAGTTCGTCTGCGCGAAGCACCCGTCCGGTAGAGCCATGCCCACCAGGTAGAAGCCCTTCGATGCGTAGTATTGCTGGTTCGCGAGGCAGTCCATCACGCTCGCTCCCCCGACGATTCCGAGAACACCGTCCTGCTCGACAAGCTGCGTCGCGAGCGCGGTGGAGGGGGCCGGATCAAGCGCGTCGTGGTACACAGTGTAGTCGATCGGGTGCCCGTTGATCCCGCCGTTGTCGTTGACGCAGTCGAAATACGCGGAAGCCGCGTCCGTCGATGCGGTGTAGACGATGCCGGGTGCATCAACCGAGAGCGCTCCGAGTTTGATTGGACTGCCCGTCGCCGGCGTGCCGGTCGCCGAGCCGCAGTCCAGCGCTACCGACGACGCGCTGCTGTCGGACGACGATGTCGTACACCCGGATAGTGCGATCGCCAGCACTGCTGCGGCAGCGATAGGGATCGATCGGATGGTGGCGCGATGCGCCGAGTTCTGAGTCTTCATCGACTTGTCCTGTGTATTCGAGCCGTCTCCGGCTGCTGATTGTGAAAGCAATGCAGTGCAAGGGACCATCCGAAGGACGGCCGTCCCCATTCAAAGATCGCGCCCCCGTCCGCGCATTGGGGGGCGCCCCGCATCGGTCCGGGGGATACCCCTCATCAGCGGCGGCTGGGGGCAGATCGGCCGCCGCGGCGACATTCTCAGAGCGTGGACATCCCTCCATCGGCGACGAAGAACCCACCGGTGGAGTAGGCAGAATCGTCGCTCGCCAGATAGAGCATCACACCCTCGAGATCCTCCGGTCGACCGGGGCGTCCGAGCGGAACCCGAGCGAGCAGCTCCGAGATCACCTCCTGGTCGTCTGCGACGGGACTCACCATTCCCGTTATCGTGAATCCCGGGATGACGACATTCGCCCGGATCCCGTGCTTGGCATAATCTGCGGCGATCACCCGGATAAGCCCGTGAGTGCCGCCCTTCGAGGCGGTGTACGCGGTGAAGCCGGCGCCCGAGTTCATGAACACCGTCGGGCTGCCGGTCTGGATTATCGAACCGCCCCGTCCAAGAAGCGCCCGGACACCGTGCTTGAGCGTCAGGAATGCGCCGGTGAGGTTGGTCCGCACCGTCCGCTCCCATACCTCGAGCGAAAGGTCTGCGGCCGGCGCATCCTGGCCGAAGAGCTGGATTCCCGCGTTGGAGACGATGACGTCGAGTGCGAGTCCGCGCTGCGCAACCTCGTGATACGCACCTGCGACCGAGGCCTCATCCGTCACATCGATCTTGACGGCGATCGCCCGCTCGCTCCCCGTCGCCTCGGCGGCCGCTCTGGCGGCCTCCTCGTCGATGTCCGTGAAGACGACGGTGGCGCCCTCGGCGACGAACCGGGTCGCGGTCGCTCGACCGATCCCCGACCCGGCGCCGGTGACAAGACAGGTCTTGCCTTCAAGCCGGTTCCCGGCAGGTGCGACAGATGTCATGCTCAGTGCTCTCTCTCGTTCGCTCTCGAAGTGATCGGCCGTTCAGGCCGAGGTCCAGCTGTGCTCGATGCCCCGGACGAGCGCATGGAGCGCCGCGTTCAACGGCGCCTCCTCGCCGAGCGCATGCGCAGCGCGGACGACCGCCCCGTTGAGCGCGTCGACCTCGGAATGCCGATGCGCCTCGATGTCGAGCAGCATGGATGCCTTCCCGGCGGGACTGGTTGCGGCCACGGCACTCGCATAGAGCTGCTCGGCGCGCGCGATGGCAGCGTCGACGTCGACCGTCGCCCCGCTCAGTGTCGCTATGCGTCCAGTCTCGCGAGCGACCCGCTTGCAGAGCTCCCAGACGTGCGGCTCACTGCCCAGGCCGGCCAGGGACAGTCCCGTGACGGCCGCCACGCCCGAGTAGGCGGAGTTGAACACGAGTTTCGACCAGACCCCGCTCAATGAATCGGCGACCGCGGTGGCCGACAGGCCTCCCCGTGTCAGCACCTCGGCCACCCGCTCAGCCGGCACGATATCGGCGAAGGGGATGGCAGGGCCGAGAGTCGTCGTCGCGGCATTGTAGTGATAGACGTGCCCTGGCTCGAGCGCGTTCGCGCCCTCATTCGTGACCCCGACGACGAGCCGTTCGAGCGGGACGATGCTCGAGAGCACCTCCGTGTGGCCGATGCCGTTCTGCACGGTCGCCACGATCGTGTCCGGGCCTATCAGGTGGGCAGCGCCTCGGGCAGCCGCCTCGTTGTGCACCGCCTTGACGAAGAAGAAGACGAAGTCGGGCGGCTCGAGGCCCGCTGCGTCCGCCTGATAGCGGATCTCGTGACGGGACATCGAGCCATCCGCGTGCGTGACGCGCAGACCGTGCTCGCGCAGGCTGGAGCCGATCTCCGGGGCCGGATCGATGACGACGACATCGAGTCCGGCGCTCGCCAGCGCGCCGGCGAAGGTGCCGCCCATCGCCCCCGCCCCGATGACGACGACGGAGGTGCGGTGGACCGCCCTGCGCTCGGCGGGGCCGGGCGTCGCGACGGAGTCGGCACTCATTCGGTCGCCTCGATCTCGAACACGATCTCCGCACTGACGCTGCCGGCGGGCTCGACCCACAGGGCGGAGCCGGAGGCGACATCCTGCTCCAGCGATTGCATCGGCGTGGCACTGGACGGCTCGATCCCCACCACGTGATACAAGCCCCACCAGGGATAGCCGGACGGGTCGCGGCACTCCTGCCAGAGCCAGAGCGAGGGGAAGACCTCGACCGGCCACCGCATCGTCACCTGCAGTCCCACCGCGGGCGAGACGAGGCGCACCCAGCCGTCGTCCACGGCACCGTAGAGGATGTCTGCCGAACCCGCGTCGGCAGGCTTCAGCGCGAGGGTGCCGAGGCCCTCGGACACCGGCAGATCCAGGCGTTCGCCGAAACCATAGTCCTGTCGCCCGGCGATCTGTCCGTCGTGGGCGGTCATGCTCGCAAGCGGCCCCTGGAGGAACGCGGGCGCCTGCGTGAGCTCCTCCGAGAACGCCGGGTGGAAGCCCCAGTGCACCGGCATCGGCACGTCGGCCAGGTTCTCGATCTCGGCTCGGATGCGCAGATCTGCCGTGCCGTCGATCGAGATGATGCGGCGCAGCGCGAACGGGTAGCGGCTGAGGATCGTCGAGCATGCGAGCGAGACCGATTGGTCGTTCACCTCCGCGACGGCGGTCCAGGGAACACGCGAGGCATCCCCGTGGAAGATCATCGGCGTGCCGTTGAAGGGGACGCCGGGACCGGCCTGGGGGAAGATCTCCTGGATCCCGCCCGGGTAGAAGTCGTAGAAGGCCTCCGGCGCGGAGTCCAGGGGCTGCGTGGGCGGCGCCTCCGCGATCCAGCGGGGGTGTCTCCAGAGGATCTCCCGGCCGGATTCACGATGCACCAGCGACAGGATGTCCGCCCCGCGGCGGGGATTGACGATCACCGACGCTCCGGGTCCGGCGAGCGTCCAGGTGCCATCCGTCTCCGACGGGGTGGCGCTGTAGGCGGTCATGCGGCTACCAGTAGATCTCGTCGGTGAAGTGCAGCAACGAGATGGAGGCGTCTGTGGACTCGTACTGCGCCCCGAGGTGCGTCTCGTAGGTGCCGGCGTCGCGGTAGTACTTCTGCAGACGCTGCCCCTTGCCCGCTGCGAACGCCCCGCTGTTGTGGAAGGCGATCCGCACCGCCTCCGTGGCGGTCTTGCCTGCCATCATGACGAGCGACCGCAGGCGCATGTCGTCCTCCAGCGAGAACGGCGATCCGGTGCGCGCCCAGTTCTCGCCCAGTTCGGCCTGCTCCCGCGCCGCCCCGAGCAGGATGGCCTTCGCAGCGTCCGCATGCCGTCGGATTCCGCCCCACCATTCGTGGTACTCGTGCAGGTCGAGGCGCGCCGGCTGCTTGCCGAAGATGAGCGGAGGGAAGCTCGGGCGCTTCGAGACCATGTGGCGCTCATACTCGTCGAGCGCCGCGTAGGCATTGCCGACCTGCGTCGCGGCGAGCTCGCCCGCGAAGAACCCCAGCTCTCGTCCGAGATACATCGGGTTGCCGTGGATCTGATATCCGGGCGAACCGTCCTCCGGCAACTGCTTCTGCATCTCGTACCGGAACGTCATGTGCTCGGGGACGACGACGTCGTGGATGAGCGCGGAGGCGGACCCGCTCGCCTGCATGCCGATCGGGTTCCCGTTGCCCCAGTTGTCGAGCTCCTCGACACTCGCCCTCGGGATGACGACGACGCGGAAGTCGGGCTTGCCTGCGGTGTCGCTGCCCTTGAGCAGCGCGCCCCCCATGAGGTGCGTCGAGTAGGGCAGCCCTGACAGGAAGTCCCATCTTCCGTTCAGCCGCCAGCCCCCGGCGACCTGCTCCGCTTCGAGCGGCTGCGCGAGGCGGAGGGGCGCGACGAAGTCCTCGCCGGATCCGAGCAGCTCCTCCTGGGCCTCCAGGCTCATGTACGAGGCGACGTGGTACACGTGGCCGGCGCCGAGCCCGGCCATCCAGCCGACGCCGGGATCGCCGCGCGAGATCTCGATCATGACCCGGAAGAACGACTCGATGGACAGCTCGTAACCCCCGAACCGCTTGGGCGCGAGGATCTTGTTCACACCCGCTTCCGCCAGCCGCGCGTAGATCTCTGGAGAGGTCCGGCCCCGGATCTCCGCTTCCTGCTGATCGGCGAGCAGCTCGTCCCGCAGGGCGGCCACTCTGGCCTCCAGCACGCGGGTCAGCGCCTCATCGTCGCTGATCTCCGGGGTCACGGGACCATTCCGCAGCGCCGCGTCGGCCATTCCCACACTCCTTTTCAAGATGCTCCTATACGCCGGTGTCCGGACGCATCCGCAACAGCGCGGTCGGATGCGAGCGAAGTTACGGAATCGGCCGATGGCGCTCAATGGGGGGCTCCCCACCGGGCGAGCAGGGTTGCCCCCTAGCCACCGTCGCTCGCTCGATCCGCGCGCGGAGAGCGAACCGCTTCGAGGTGGCGGATCCCCTACGTCGGAGTGGGGGGTCGCCCCCTGCCGCACGGGCTCGGCCACTCCCTAACGTGGGCGATCAGTGCGAAGATTCAAGGAGTGCAACGTGGCGGTATCCAGCCTGAAGGCCATTGTCGACGGCGCGTTCGCGCATCGCTACGGGGTTCCGGCGATCAACATCGTCAACGATCTGACGATGGAGGCGGTCCTTGCTGGCGCGGTCGAGGCGCGGTCGCCTGTCATCGTCCAGACCTCCGTCAAGACGGTGAAGAGCATCGGCTCCGCAGTCCTCTTCAGCATGTGGTCCGCCATGACCGAGGGCATCGACGTTCCCGTGGCTCTGCATCTCGATCATTGCCCCGATCGGGACGTCATCACCGAATGCCTGGAACGAGGCTGGAACTCCGTGCTCTTCGACGCGTCCGAGCTGCCCGTGGAAGAGAATCAGCGGCAGACCATCGAGGTGGTTCGTCAGGCCCGGTCCTTCGGGGCGCACGTCGAGGGGGAGATCGAGTCGATCACGGGTGTCGAAGACGGAATCGGCTCCGATGCCGAATCGGCCCGGCAGAGCCTCGAGGTGTCCCTGCGCTTCATCGAGCAGACAGGCGTCGACGTCTTCGCCCCGGCGATCGGCAACGCACACGGCGTCTATAAGCGGGAACCGATCCTCGACTTCGACAGGGTCAGCGACATCGTCGCTGCGCACCCGATCCCCATCGCGCTGCATGGCGGATCGGGTCTGAAATCCGAGCAGTTCCACGACCTCATCGCCCGCGGCTGCGCGAAGGTGAACATCTCGACCTCGCTCAAGATGACGTTCATGCGGTCGAGCCTCACGCAGCTCGAAGAGGCCGAATCCACGGACAGGTGGGACCCCCCCACGCTCTTCCGCAATGTGCGACAGGACGTCATCGACCTCACCGTCGGCCTCGCACGGGAGTTCGGCAGCGCGGGACGGGCGGACGACTGAGGTGCCGGCACTGATCTTCGATTGCGACGGGGTTCTCGCGGACACCGAGCGTTTCGGGCACCTGCCCGCCTTCAATCGGACGTTCGAGGAGTTCGGCGTCCCGTTGCACTGGACCGAGGCCGACTACGCCGAGAAGGTGAAGATCGGCGGCGGCAAGGAGCGCATGACGAGTGCGATCACTCCCGAGATCGCGGCGGCGCTGGGGATCGCCGATGACGAATCGCGGGCGGCTGCCGTCGTGCAGTGGCACAGGCGCAAGACGGAGATCTACACGCAGCTGGTGCAGTCCGGCGCACTGCCGCCGCGCCCCGGCATCCGCCGGATCGTCGAGGAGGCGGACAGGGCGGGCTGGTCTCTCGCGGTCGCATCGACGTCCGCGGAGCCGGCGGTCCGCGCTGTCCTCGAGCACAGCGTCGGTCCGGTTCTCGCCGAACGATTCGCGGTGCTCGCCGGGGACGTCGTCCGGCTCAAGAAGCCCGCGCCCGACATCTACTTCGCCGCTCTCGACGCGTTGGACATCGCCCCGGCCGATGCCGTCGTCATCGAGGACAGCGAGAACGGTCTTCGCGCCGCCCGGGGCGCCGGTCTGCGCACGATCATCACGGTCAGCAGCTACACGACGGAGGAGGACTTCGCAGGTGCTGCGCTCGTCGTCTCCTCGCTCGGCGACCCTTCGGGGGCTCGTGCGGACACGCTGGCCGACCCCTATTCCCTGACGCCCGGTGACGTCGTCACCCTTGCCGATGTCGCCCGCCTTCTCGCCCAACCCCTCGTGGAGGTCCCATGACCGAGTCCAGCCTCGCCGTGACCGAGTTCGTCGTCCGCTCGATCGCGCAGACCGCGGTCGACAAGGAGCAGGAGTTCAGCGATCTCGACGCCGTCGTTGGTGACGGGGATTTCGGCTTCTCTCTCGCCCGGGGTTTCGAGATCGTTCTGTCGGATTGGGAGACCTTCGACCGTTCCAGTCCCTCGGCGTTCCTCCGCCAGATCGCGGTGACGCTGACGAGCCACATCGGCGGCACATCAGGCCCCATCTGGGGCACCGCCTTCCTGCGGGCCGCGAGCTCTGTCAAAGACAAGGACGAGCTCTCCGGTGCCGACGTCGTCGTGATGCTCCGGGCTGCGGCCGAGGGCATCAAGGCCCGGGGGAACTCCGACCTCGGCGACAAGACCCTTCTCGACACCCTCATCCCGGCGACGGCCGCGCTCGAGATGCAGCTCGACTCCGGTGCAGACGCTCGGCAGGCCCTCCAGGCGCTCGCCGAGACCGCGCGCACGAGCGCCGAGGCCACGAGCCTGCTGCAGGCCAAACGCGGCCGCGCGAGCTACACCGGTGAGCGCAGCATCGGATCACCGGACGCCGGCGCGATGGCGCTCGCCATCATCGCCGAACGGCTGAGTCGGGAATGGTCCGACCCGAGCTGAGCGCGTCCGGCGTCCGCCCGCCCCGACCCCTCGATGCAATGGAGCACTGAAATGAAGAAGTTCGTCAACGACCCGAAGCGGTTCGTCCCCGAGATGCTCAAGGGTCTCGCGCTGGCGAATCCGGACACGCTCGCCTACGTGCCCGAGTACAACCTCATCATGCGCAAGGACGCGCCCCGCGAGGACAAGGTCACCGTTATCCAGGGCTCCGGCTCCGGGCACGAGCCTGCGCATGTCATGACAGTCGGCAGGGGCATGCTCGACGGCGCCTGCCCGGGCGATGTCTTCGCCGCGCCCCCGAGCACCTATGTGTACGAGACGACGAAGCTCCTCGCGAGCCCCAAGGGTGTCCTCCTTCTCGTGAACAACTACACCGGGGACAGGATGGCCTTCGAGATGGCTCAGGAGCTGAGCGAGGCCGATGGTCTCGACGTGCGCACGCTCTTCATCGACGACGATGTCTCTGTAGAAGACTCCACCTACACGGTGGGCCGTCGCGGCGTCGCCGGCAACTTCTTCGTGATGAAGGCTGTCGGCGCCGCCGCCGAAGCGGGCGCGGATCTCGACGAGGTGGTGCGGGTGGGCGAGAAGGTGAACGCGGTCACACGCACGATGGGGGTCGCGCTGACGTCCTGCACGCCACCGGCGAAGGGTACGCCGCTCTTCGAGATCGGCGAGGACGAGATGGAGATGGGGATCGGCATCCACGGCGAGCCGGGCCGCCGCCGTGCGAAGCTCGAATCGGCGGACGAGATCGTCGACGAGCTGCTCGATGCGATCGTCGGGGACCTGCCGTTCCAGGACGGGGACAGGGTCGCGCTCATGGTCAACGGTCTCGGCGGAACACCGATCAGCGAGCTCTACGTGCTGTACGGTCACGCGCACGAGAGCCTCGCAGCGAAGGGCATCACGGTCGCGCGCAGCTACGTGGGGGAATACTGCACCTCCCTCGACATGGCGGGCGCATCCCTGACACTCGTCCGGCTCGACGACGAGATCGACGCGCTGCTCGACGCTCCCGCCGAGATCGCGGCGCGGGTCTTCTGAACACACGAAAGGGCACCATGGTCCTCCCCCGACACTGGCGCGAAAGAGCACGACGCCGGCTACCGAAGATGATCTTCGACTTCGTCGACGGCGCAGCGGAGGACGAGGTGACGATGCGGCGCAACCGTGCCGCTTTCGACGATCTCGCATTCGCCGGACGCCTGCTGCAGGGGTCTGGGACGCGTTCGCACAAGGTCACCGTGCTCGGGCAGGAGCTCGCGCTTCCGGTGATCACGGCGCCGACCGGGCTCTCTCGCGCCTCCGGCCGTGATGGAGAGGTAGCCGCCGCGCGTGCGGCCAGCGCGGCAGGAACGGTCTCGATCCTCAGTGGCACCGCGAGCGCGAGCGCCGAGGAGGTCGCGGCTGCGGTGGACGAGCCCCAGTGGTTCCAGACGTACCTCTACCGCGAGCCCGAGCGCATGCAGCGGATGCTCGCCACGGTGCGCGCCGCAGGCTTCCGCGTGCTCGTCGTCACCGGGGATGCTCCTGTGGGCGGGAACCGGGAGCGCGACACCGTCAACGGCATGTCCATCCCGATCCGCGTGCGCCCGAAGATGGCGGTGAATGCCGCGCTTCGGCCGCGCTGGCTCTTCGATTACCTCACCGGTCCGCCCATGGTTCAGAGCAGCCTCGCGAAGCCTCCGAACCTGATCCAACGCGTGTTCCCCGGAGCCGACCCGAGCCTCGAATCGGTCATGGGCGGGATGTTCAACCCGGACCAGAGCTGGGACGACCTCAAGGCGCTGCGCGATGTGTGGAGCGGCCCGCTGGTCCTCAAGGGAGTCATGAACGGCGACGACGCCCGCCGGGCCGTTGACGCGGGCTGTGACGGCATCATCGTGTCGAATCACGGAGGTAGGCAGCTCGACAGCCTTCCTGCTTCGATCGAGGTGCTCCCGGAAGTGGTCGATGCCGTCGGCGCCAGTGCAGATGTGCTGCTGGACAGCGGGGTCCGCCGCGGTAGCGATGTGGTGAAGGCGCTCGCGCTCGGCGCCAAGGCGTGCCTCATCGGCCGGCCCTGGGTTTGGGGTCTCGCAGCCGGGGGCGAGGCGGGCATCGCGCAGGTGCTCTCGACGTTCGCGTCAGAGATCGATCGCGTCCAGGGACTCATCGGCGTGTCCGACGTGAACGACCTCTCCTCCGCCGATCTACGTCGACGCCCGAACAGCGGCTGGGTCAGGTTCTGACCCAGCCGCTGCAGGTCCCGCTCGCCCCGTCAGTCGTCCGAAGCGGTCCTCAACGCCTCGTCGAGAACCGCAAGGGCCTGCTTCGCGGCACCGGCGAGCGCACCGGAGTCCACTGCGACGAGGACGAGGTCGGCTCCCTTCGCGAACCAGCGCCCCGCGTCGGTGAGCGGACCCCCGACGCCGACCTTCACTCGTCTGTCTCGTCCGACTGCTGCGACGCGGTCGTATGCTGCGAGCATTCGCGGATGGACGGGGTCGATGCCCAGTCCCATGCTGACAGCCAGATCCGCCGGACCGATGACGATGCCGTCGAGGCCCTCCACCCGAGCGATCTCCTCGACGTTGTCCAGTCCCTCCTCGGTCTCGAGCATGACGAGGACGGCGACCCGGTCGTTCGCCTCGGTGACGTAGCGGCCGATCTCGCGCCCGTAACCGGATGCGCGCCCGACCCCCACTCCGCGACCGCCCTGGGGAGGGTAGCGTGATGCGCGCACGGCGTGCTCGGCCTCGTCCCTCGTGTTCACCGTCGGAATCTGGACCCCGTCGATCCCGAGGTCGAGCGCCTGTTTGATCAGGACCTCGTCATGGCCGGCGACCCGGATGACGCAGGCGGCGGGCGTCGGCTCGATCGCCTCCACACATGCCCGGAGCGATTCGAGGGTGAAGGCGCCGTGCTCGGCGTCGATGACGACATAGTCCGCCCCGCTCCAGCCCAGGATGGAGGCGACTGCTGGACTGGGAATGGACAGCAGGATGGAGGACAACGCCCCCTGCTCGTGAAGGCGGGCGCGGAAGCCGGCGAGGTTGCGTTGCGCTGACATGATGGGGTTCCCTTTCCGGGTGTGTTGCTTATCCGATCTGACTCGGCAGGACTAGACGCGCCTGAGCTTGCGGAAGGAGCGGACCGCATGGTCAGGAGCAGCGCCCGAGGTGAAATCCGTCCAGGCCAGGTTGGCGACCTCGCCGACATAGAGGTTGCCCCGAGAATCGACAGCGATGCCGTGCGGTGCCACGAAGTCCTCGGGTCCCTCGCCGAAAGCTCCGCTGCCGTATCGCCCTACCCGGGCGCCGAGACTCGTCGTGACGAGGACCCGCTGCCCGAGGCCGCGCGTGTTCACGTTCACGGGCAGCCCGGGTCCGGCTTCCCCGATGTAGAAGCGATCCGGCACAGTGGGGTCGATCGCGAGGGCGCAAGGCCGGTGCAGGTCGTGCCACTGCGCCTGGAATCGTCCTCGTGAGTCGAAGACCTGAATCCGATGGTTCTCCCGGTCCGCGACGTACAGCAGGCCGCTCGCGTCGATGACGATGTTGTGCGGGACATTGAACTGTCCAGGCTCGCATCCAGGCTCGCCCCACGACCGCAAGTACTCGCCGGACGCCGAGTACACGTGGACGCGATTGTTCCCGTAGCCATCGGTGACGAAGATCTCCCCGTCCAGCGAGATCGCGCAATGAGTGCACCTGTTGAAGGGCAGACCGGACATGTAAGGCTGAGATCGCCCGGCGGTGCCGATCTCGAGCAGCACCTCCCCGTCCAGCGTGCACTTGGTGACGGTGTGTCGTCCGGTGTCCGCCAGGTAGACGGTGTCATCGGGGCCCATCGTCAGGCCGTGCGCCTGGACGACGATGTCATCGCCCCAGGAGCGCAGGAACTCGCCGTCTGGGTCGACCACGATGATCGGGTGTTCGCCGCGGTGAAAGATGTAGACGTTGTCGTCGCGGTCGACGCCGACGCCGCCGACATCACCCAGACTGTATTCGGCCGGAAGCTTGAGCCATCCTTCGTCGACGGCGAAGGCGTATTCCGCCTCGCGACCGCTGTCGGGCATGTCCGGCTCCTCTCCGCATTCGAACGTAGGTGCTGGGAGGACGGCGATCCTCAGGGCAGCCCCGCCGGTTGCGGTAGGGATCGCCCTATGTCGCTATGACCCGCTCATCGCGCGTGACGAGCACGGACTGGACCAGCGGAAGGGTGCGATGCGTCACTTGCATATCCAGCACGATGAGGGTCGCGGTCCTCGCGATCCCGCGCACGGCGACGAGCCGGTCTATGACGCGTTGCAGGTCGCTGTTGGACTTCGCGACGACGCGGATGAGCAAATCGGCCTGTCCCGTGACCGTGTACGCCTCGAGGAGCTCGGGGATCTGCCTCAGCTGCCCGATCATCTCCTCGCTGCGGTCTCCCTGGGTGATCTCCGCCGTGATGAACGCCATCACAGGAAAACCGAGAGCGGCGGGGTCGATGGTCGGCGCGAAGTCCATGACGACGCCGCTGCGTTGCAGGCGGTCGAGACGCGCCTGAACGGTCCCGCGAGCGACCGAAAGACGACGGCTGGCTTCGAGGACGCCTATGTGCGGCTCTTCGGCGAACAGAGTGATGAGCCTCACGTCGAGTTCGTCGATGCTCATCGGGATGGGGTCCTTGTCGACATCACGCAATTCGTCCCTGTTCTGGCCTGAGAGGCTCACAATATGATCACTGATCGAGGAACGCAACGACGGCGGACCTGAATGCACGCGCGCTGATCGCGTTCACGTGGTGTCGGCCGGCGACCTCCACGAAGGGCGCGCCGAGATGGCGTGCGAGTTCCGGTGCGTCCGCGGCGACGCTGTCCTCGGCGCCTGCGACGACAAGAGCCGCGACGGGGCTGTCCATGTCCGGCATGGGTGAGCCGGCGAGTCCGCTCACGCACGCGGCGAGCGCCTCTCGCTCCGGCTGCGACAGCGATGGCGCCGAGATCAGTCTGTCGGCCGTCGGATCCCCTATGACCTGCCCCGACAGCAGTGCGTCCCGCATCGCGGCAGGCCCCCACTCCGCGAACGGGTCGCGCATTCCGATGCCGCCCAGAACGAGGTGCGCCACGCGGTCGGGTCGGGCGGCCGCGACGGCTTGCGCGACGCGCGCGCCCAGGGAATAGCCGACGATGTCGAAGACCGCGAGATCCTCCGCGTCGGCCACGGCCAGCACGTCCTGAGCAAGGAGCTCCAGGGAATAGAGCACTGCCTCCGTCGGCTTCGCGCTCGCGCCGTGCCCGCGCAAGTCCACCACGACCGCACCGCGACCGGCCTCCGCGAAGGTGCGCACCCAGCCGGTGCGCTCCCAGGTCGCCTCGCCATCGGACGCGAAGCCGTGCACCAGCAGCACCGCCCGCGGACCCCGGAAACGCCGGTAGGCGATCGTCGTCCCGTCCGGTCGGCCGACCGCAGCCATCATTCCTCCGGCAGTGAGAGCCGGACTCGGCGTGCGGGGGTCGTGTCCTCCGGAACGGTTCCGACGATCCCTGCCTGCTTGTCCTCCACGGTGAACGTGATGAAGGGATCACCGACGATCGCGGTATCGCCCTCCGCCACATGCAGCACGGCGACGACCCCGGCGCGGGGGGAAGGCAGTTCGAGCGTGGACTTCGTCGTCTCGACCTCCGCGAGCGGCGCGCCCCGTTCGACAGTGTCGCCGACCGCGACGAACCATTCGAGGACGACCGCATCTATCAGGCCCTCACCGAGATCGGGAAGGGCGAATGCCTCTTCAGCCACGTCGATACTCCAATACTCGCTGTACGCCATCGAGGATGCGGTCGACGGAGGGGATGTACTCGTCCTCGAGTTCGCCCGACGGGTAGGGCACATCCCATCCGGTCACGCGCAGGACGGGTGCCTTGAGGTCCGCGAAGCAGTGTTCGCCGATGAGCGCGCCGACCTCCGCGCCGAGTCCTGCTGTCAGCGGAGCCTCGTGCACGACGACCGCACGCCGCGTACGCGAGACGCTCTCGGCGAGGGCTGCCTCGTCGATGGGCTTGAGCCAGCGCAGATCGAGCACTTCGAGTTCGACACCGTCCTCCTGCGCGAACTCGGCAGCTTGCAGGCATCGAGCGACCATGGCGCCCCAGGTGACAAGGGTCGCGTGCCGACCGGGACGCACGACACGCGCGCTATACAGGTCATCTGAGGCCGGCTCGGCACCGACGTCTCCCCGATGCCAGTACCGCGATTTCGGCTCCATGAAGATGACGGGATCCGGGTCGGAGACGGCCTGTCTGAGCAGATGATAGGCGTCGTGGGGCGTCGACGGCGACACGACTTTCAGGCCCGGCACGTGGGCGTAGAGCGACTCCATGCTCTCGCCGTGGTGCTCGGGCGCGCGGATGCCCCCGAAGCTCGGGACGCGGACCGTTACGGGCATGCCGAACACGCCGCGACTGCGCGCTCGCATCCGGGCAAGCTGATTGACGATCTGGTCGACGGCGGGATAGCTGAAGCCATCGAACTGCATCTCGGCGACCGGGCGGAAGCCGTTCATGGCAAGGCCGACGGAGATGCCCGCGATCCCTGCTTCGGCCAGCGGAGTGTCGAAGACCCGATCCTCGCCGAACTTCTGCTGCAGGCCGTCCGTGACCCGGAAGACCCCGCCGAGGCGTCCGACGTCCTCACCGAACACCAGCACCTGCGGATCCGAGTCGAGCTCGTGTTCGAGCGCGAGGTTCAGCGCTCTCTGCATCGTGACCCTCTCGGCGATCCTCATCTGCTGAGCGTCACCGGCCGAACCCTGCGACGCGCCGACGATAGTGTCCGTCATCGCGCCCTCGCCTTCCATTCATCAAGCTGTCTGCGCACGGGAGCGGTAGGCGCCTCGAAGACGAAGGCAAACATCTCCTCCCCCGGAGGGGTCCGCAGTTCGGCGATGGCTGCTCGGACGCGTTCCACTTCGGCGACCGCCTGAGCCCTCACACGGGAGAAATACTCGGCGTCGACCGAATCCTCGGCCTGCAGCCGTTGCTCCATCAACTCGATCGGGTCCCTTTGCCGCCAGTCGCGCTCCTCGTCGAGAGTGCGGTAGCGCCCCGGGTCGTCGGAGGTGGAATGCGGTCCCATCCTGTAGGTCTTCGCCTCGATCAGCGAGGGACCGAGACCGGAACGCGCGCGTTCCACGGCGGCGAGCGTGGCCTCGTAGACGGCGATCACGTCGTTGCCGTCGACCGTCACGCCGGGCATTCCGTAGCCTTGAGCTCGTGCGGCGACCGATCCGCCGGCGACCTGCTCGCGCGTGGGCAGCGAGATCGCCCATCCGTTGCTCTGGCAGAAGAAGACGACGGGAGCGGTGAACACGCCGGCGAAGTTCATCGACTCGTGCACATCGCCCTGCGAGCTGGCGCCGTCGCCGAAGTATGCCAGCGCGACGCCGGAACCACCCTTCAGCTTCTCGCCCATGGCCCAACCGACAGCATGAGGAACCGGCCCGCCGACGACCGCGTTCACAGGAGCGAAGTGCGATGCGCGCGGGTCGTACGTGCCACCGTTCCAGATGGCCTTGTGCGTCGCCATGTACTGCACGAGATCCACACCCATGGCGACCGCGACGCCGAGCTCTCGGTAGGTCGGGAAGGCGAAATCCCGCGACAGCTCGAGCGCGCTGGCGCTGCCCACCTGGGCCGCCTCCTGGCCTCGCGTCGGCGCATGCCCGGGCAGCAGCCCTTGCCGCTGCATGGTGACAGCCTCCAGATCCAGCTCGCGGCTCAGCACCATCCTCCGGTAGAGCTCCGCTCTCGTTGCTCCACGCACCGCCGGTCCCGGCTCCGACATCTTCGCCCCCTCATCCAGCAATCCGGCCTCCTGTCGTCAGAGTTCGACGCTAGAAGCGGTTCGGAGCGGCAGCATCCGGGCGAGTACCCCTCGCAGACGTAGGGTTTCCCCTACGTGCACCCTTCATCCGAAGAAGACCGAGGCCTCGGCGTAGCGCTCATCGGGGACACGGCTGAGTTCGCCGATCGCCTCCGACAGGGGAACCCGTCTGATCGCCGTCCCGCGGAGCGCCACCATGGTCCCCCATGTCTGCTGGTGGACGGAGTCCGCGGAGGCCATGCCGAGACGCAGGGCGAGGACTCGGTCGAAGGCGGTCGGAACGCCTCCTCGTTGGATGTAGCCCAGCGTCGTCGCGCGCGACTCGATGCCCGTCGCCTCTTCGATCAACGGAGCCAGCAGATTGCCGATCCCTCCGAGGCGCGGACGTCCGAACGCGTCGAGGCCGAGCTCGTGATGCGGGGTCGACATCGTGTCGAGGGTAAATCCCTCCGCCACGACGACCAGCGGGGTTCTCCCCCGGGCCTGCGTCTTCGTCACCCAATCCGCTATCCGATCGAGTCCTACGGGTTTCTCCGGGATGAGGATCGCATGCGCACTCGTCGCCATGCCCGCGTGCAGCGCGATCCAGCCCGCGTGCCGACCCATCACCTCGACGACCATGCAACGGTGATGCGACTCGCCGGACGTCACGATCTTGTCGATCGCCTCCATCGCGATCTGCACGGCCGTGTCGAAGCCGAAAGAGTAATCGGTCGCGGAGAGATCGTTGTCGATCGTCTTGGGAACCCCGACGATCGGGACCCCCGCCTGGGAGAGAAGCTGGGCGACCGTCAGGGTGCCTTCGCCGCCGACCGCGATGACTGCGTCGATACGCTGCTGGTCGAGCGCGGCGATGACCGGTTCCACCCCGTTGATCAGGGGGTTCGTGCGCGATGTGCCGAGGACTGTTCCGCCGAGTTTCGCGATCCCGCGGATCGCCTTCCAATCCAGCTCGATCGAGTCCGCCTCGACAAGCCCTCGCCAGCCATCCCGGAAGCCCACGAAGCTCTGGCCATACTCGCGGATCCCCCGGAGAACAGCGCCCCGGATCACCGCATTCAGCCCAGGGCAATCGCCCCCGCTGGTGAGGATGCCGACCCTCATCTGGACACCTCCAAGCTCACATTTCCGAGCCCTTCGAATATCAGAACCGACCGCAGGCGAAGACGCACATCGGTGTTGAGAGTCTCCGCCTGCAGGTCAGTCACGGCGCTACTTGCCTGTCCACAACTTCGTGAAGCGTGCGACGTAGTCCGGGAACGCGACATAGCCGGCGGCCGGGTCGATGTCCTGCGCGTTATCCTCCGTCACCAGGTGGTGCACGGTCGAAGCCATCTGACGTACATCCAGGTCCGTGAGCGCCTGCCCGGCGATCCCGCGCAGTGCCTGGTCCATGAGCGACCAGACGAACAACGACTGGTCTTGGGCCATCGTGCCTGTCTCGGTACCGTCCTGAACCTGCTGATAATTGGCCGCCACGGGATAGGCGCCGATTCCAGGAACGTCGACTCCCGCGACGCTCGCCGCCGCCGGGAGTCCGATCTGCGCCTCGTCCAGTGCTGAGATGAAGAATTGAGTCTGCGGGTTTGCCTGAAGATCGCTGACGATCGTCTGGGGCGCGGTGCTGCCGATCTGGCTCACGGGGATGTGGACGACACGGAGGGTGCAACCGGGGCACAGCTCCGTCAGCTCCTCCTGCGCGCCCTTCTCGACGATCGAGCTGAACGCGAGCTCCGGGACGTCGTAGAAGACGAACTGCGTCGCGTCGCCGTCGGTCTTGACGACAGCGGCCGACGCGAGGGCACGGCCGATCTCGAGTTGCATCTCCGGACCGCCGAAGATGGTCTCCCGCGACGAGAAGCCGAAGTTGGTGCCGTCGACGATGGAACTCGGCACGATGACCGTGCCTGCTGCGCGCAGGGCGTCGAGTTGGCTGCTGAAGAAGGTCGGATCCTGCGCGATCCAGATGACGGCGGCCGGCGGATTCTCGACGACGGTGTTGAGCGCCGCATTCATGCTCTCGGCTGTGCTCCCGGTCTGCACCCTCTCCAGCTTGACGTCGAGGATGTCCGTGACGGGCTGCAGCAGCTGCCATGCCTGCGCGGTGTTGGGCGTGCCGATGTCCAGGAAGACGATGCGCGCGCCAGGTGGGGGGAGCTTCGCCAGCGACTCGCTGACGGGCAGCGTGGTGGGCGCCTCGGTGTACGGCTGCAGATAGGCCTTCGCCGCTTCGAGGTCGACGCTGCTCGGCGCCGGGGAGCTGCTCGTCTCGGACGAACCGCTCGCGCACGCGGCCAACGACACCATGACCGTCGCCCCCGCAATCGCTGCGATCGCCCCTCGAGCGGCCGATCGACGCCAATGTGCTGTGATTCTCATGACACTCCCTCATTCCATTCGCCATTGAATGCCCGCGACAATCGCTCGTCGGGAATATGCTCCTCGAGAGTAGACAGGCTCGAGCGCGCCGGAACCCGGGAAAACCCCACCATCGCAGTGGGGGGACCGCTCAGCCGTCGGCCGGGAGGGCGCTCCGGTTGCGAGCCGTTATGCGTCGTGTCGTCCGCGAGCAGTCTGGAGAGGTCAGGCCGACGTGACCAGGCCCCAGGCCTCGGTCAGGTCCGGGCGCGAGATCTTTCCGTTGCCCCAGAACGCGGCGGCTATCTCTTTGCGCTCGTCTGGGAGCCGTTCGGAGGGGGCCAGCCGGGTGCAGTCGTCGACGGCGTGGTGCAGGAACGCGTGGCCGCGTGACGGCGATGCGCCCCGCCGTGCGGCCCCATCACGGGTAACGCAGGCCCGGCGGTCCTGGGCCGAGCCCCGGCCGCCACCGTCCGGGATGATGCCGAGCTTCTTGATGTCGACATGAATCAGTTCGCCCGGGACCTGCTTCTCGTAGCGGATCGGCTTGGGCTCGCGCACTGGCTGACCGGTCGCCAGGTCGAGGTGCGCCAGCAGTGGCATCCGGTAGCGGGCCAGCACCCCGCCAACCGTCAAGTGCGGGACGCCGGGTGGTAGCCGATGCGATGCGGACCCCAACGTCGGGTGAAACGTACCGCGACGATCCGCCGCTCCAGGCGCTGCGGCGACTGCGCCGGCATCGACCTGGGCCGTGAGCTGCGGTCGACCAGCCCCAGTCCGGCTCGATAGCGTTCCCGGAGGTCTTCGCCTACCTCAAACGTTCACAACGTGTCGGGGAAGAACACCTAGGCCCTGAAGGCGGCCATGAGGGAATGCTGGAGTACACGGAGGCCAAGTACATCGCGACGAATTGGTGAGACCCCGTCGGCGGATGATCGTATACGATCTGTGCATCGCGCGGTTCCGCGCGAGCGCCGCCGACGAGAGAAGCACCGCACCCATGGCACTCGACCCCGCCCGCATCGAAGCGATCGCGGATGAGCTCCTCGTGGCCGACCGTGATCGCACCGTCGTCCCGTTGCTCACGGCACGGAACCCCGACATGACCGTCGAGGACTCCTACGCGGTCCAGAGCATCTGGGCCCGGCGTCGTGCCTCCGCCGGCCACCGCGTCGTCGGCCACAAGATCGGCCTCACCTCCCGGGTCATGCAGGTCGCGACCGGCATCACCGAGCCGGACTACGGCGTCATCTTCGAGGACCAGGTCTTCGAGTCCGCCGCCGTCCTCGACTTCGACGCGTACTCGAACGTTCGAATCGAGGTCGAGCTGGCCTTCGTGCTCGGCAAGCCCCTCGCCGGGCCCGACGCGACGATCTTCGACGTCCTCGACGCGACGGCCTACATCCTCCCGGCGCTCGAGGTCCTCAACGCCCATGTCGAGATGCAGGGCCGCACGATCGTCGACACGATCTCCGACAACGCCGCTCTCGGCGCCATGATCCTCGGCGGCTCCCCGGTCGCGCCGGACGCGGTCGACCTGCGCTGGGCCTCCGCCCTGCTGTACCGCAACGAGGTCATCGAGGAGTCGGGCGTCGCGGGAGCCGTGCTCGGGCATCCGGCCAACGGCGTCGCCTGGCTCGCGAACAAGCTCGCCCAGCACGGCACGACCCTCGCGGCCGGCGAGATCATCCTCTCCGGCTCCTTCACCCGCCCGATGTGGGTGCACAAGGGCGACGTCGTGCACGCCGAATACTCCGGACTGGGGGCCGTGACGTGCCGCTTCGCCTGAATCTCCCGCCGACCCTCCGCGATCGTCTCGCGGCGGCCGATCGCCCCCTGTACGGCCTCTGGATCGTGTCCGGCAGCCCGGTGGCCGCCGAGATCGTGGCCGGCAGCGGGATCGACCTCCTCTGGATCGACGCCGAGCACAGCGTCAACAGCCTCGAGTCGGTTCAGGCCCAGTTGCAGGTGGCCGCCGGGTACCCCGTGACCCCGCTCGTGCGCATTCCCGTCAACGATCCGGTGCTCGTCAAGCAGTATCTCGACCTCGGCGCGCAGAACCTCATCGTCCCGATGGTCGACTCGGCGGAGCAGGCCGCGGAGGCGGTCCGCGCGATGCACTATCCGCCCCGCGGCATCCGCGGCGTCGGCAGCGCCCTCTCGCGCGGCGCTCGCTGGAACCGGGTCGAGGGATACCTCGGCCGCGCCCCCGAGACGATCTCCCTGACCGTGCAGATCGAATCGGCGACGGCCGTAGAGAACGCGGAGGCGATCCTCGCCGTGGACGGCGTGGACGCCGTGTTCCTCGGTCCCTCGGACCTCGCCGCGTCGATGGGCGTGCTCGGGCAGCAGAACCACCCGGACGTTGTCGCCGCCGTGGAGCGGGTCATCGGCCTCGCCCGGGCCGCCGGAGTGAAGGCCGGGGTGAACGCCTTCGCGCCGGCCGATGCGGAGCGGTACGCCGCCGCGGGCGCCGACTTCGTGTTCGTCGGCGCCGACGTGGCGCTGCTGGCGCGCGCCACCGAGGCGATCGTGGACCGCTTCATCGGCGACCCGGCCCCGGGGCCGGCACGGGCGTCCTACTGATCCCTTCCAGCGGGCTTGCGTTCGCCCTCAGATCGTATATGTTTTCAGATATGATGAACGGAGCAAGGCGATGAGCGCACGCGAGTCGGTGAACACCGCGGGCTTCGCCCACGTCAACCCGGTGCCCGTCGCCAGCCGCATCGGGCGGTTCCTGCAGTCCGGAGTGCTCACCGGGCGCGACCTGGCCACCCGCCGGTTCCCCGAGTCCCTCGACGAGCAGGTGCGCATCGTCTTCGAGCGGATCGCCGAGCTCGTGGCGGCGGCCGGGGGCTCCCCCGCCGACATCCTCAAGGTCACCCTGTGGGTCGAGCGCTACCGCGACCGCGACGCGATCAACCGCCAGTGGCAGGCTATGTTCCCCGACCCGGCCTCCCGCCCGGCACGCCAGATCATCAAGGCCACCCTCGACGAAGGCGCGCTCCTGCAGGCGGACATCGTCGCGGTCCTGTCCGAGGACGCCGCCTCAAGGCAGAGCCCCGCCGCGCAGACGGCCCCGGCCCCGGCCTCTGCAGCCCGCTCCGTGGAGGCCTCCACGGAGCCCGTCGCGCTGTCGCCGGAACTCAAGAAGCAGCTGCTGTCCGTCGGGGTAGCCACGCTCAGCGCCCAGCTGCGCCGCCGCGGCTACGTGGAGGGGATCTTCATCGATGGCGTCCTGCCGAACAAGCCGGGTACGCACATCGCCGGTGTCGCGAAGACCCTGCGCTTCGTGCCCTTCCGGCCCGACCTGTTCGCCTCCCACGGCGGCGGCTACAACGCGCAGAAGCGCGCCTTCGACGCGGTGAGGCCCGGCGAGGTCATCGTCATCGAGGCACGCGGGGCGCGCGGCTCCGGGACTCTGGGCGACGTGCTCGCGCTGCGCGCGGAGCACCTGGGCGCGGAGGGCATCGTGACCGACGGCGGCGTGCGCGACTACGAGACGGTCGCGGGCTTCGACATTCCCGTGTTCAGCCAGGGCGCCCACCCTTCTGTTCTCGGCCGCCTGCACGTGCCGTGGGAGGCCGACGTGACGATCGCCTGCGGCGGCGCCGCCGTGCAGCCCGGCGACGTCATCGTCGGCGACGGCGACGGCGTCATCGTCATCCCCCGGGCTATCGCCGAGGAGATCACCGCGGACGCGGTCGCCCAGGAGGAGGAGGACGCCTGGGTCGCGGAGCGGGTCCGCCTGGGCGAGAAGGTCGATGGCCTCTTCCCCCCGAACGCCGAGTGGAAGGCGCGGTACCTCGCCGAGAAGCAGCAGGACACGGCCGAAGAAGGAGACACGCGATGAGCGCCACGACCA
>Ga0180221_1000292_pt1 | contig 50577 bp, 50 predicted proteins | sample eDN5th37CKraftMG_FD_151339 | JGI IMG/M metagenome (GOLD analysis project Ga0180221, IMG submission 151339) | Enriched Miracle-Growth compost microbial communities from Emeryville, California, USA - eDNA 5th pass 37_C Kraft MG (version 2) (version 2) ... | reverse complement strand
GGCCCTTCTGCTTGACGCACTGGTCCCTAAACGGTGCGCCTCCAACGATGTCGGTCATGGATGTCCTTCCCGGCCCCCACGGGCCGATCGGTCACCCCGGACCACACACAGAAGATCGGACAGACCCTGGCCTGACGGCCGCGGGCGGACCTAGGATCCCGGGGGCATGGCGTTCGACCTGTTCCAGGCCCCCGGGCACCTCATCCGCCGCGCCCACCAACGCCACACCGCGCTCTGGGCCGAGCTGGTCCCCGCCGAGCTGACCAGCGTGCAGTTCGCGATCCTGGCCGCGCTCGACGCGACGCCGGACATCGACCAGAGCGCGCTCGGCGCGCGGACGTCGCTCGACAGCTCGACGCTGGGCGAGGTCTGCGGCCGGCTGGTCGAGCGCGGCCTGATCGAGCGGCACCGCGACCCGCGCGACGGGCGTCGCAACGTGCTCGCGCTGTCCGACGAGGGTCGGACCGCGCTCGCGCGCGTCGCGCCGGCCGTCGAGCAGGTCGGCGAGCGGCTGCTCGAGGACCTCGAGGCCGGCGAGCGCCGCACCCTCATGGCGCTCCTGTCGCGCGTCGCCGGCGCCTGAACCGCCTCGGCGAGCGCCGACGGCGGCCGCTCAGCGGCCGCTCAGGTGACCGCGGAGAGGTCGTACTCGACGGCGGCGGCCGCGCGCATCGCGCTCGCGACGAACAGCCGCTCGGTCAGCCACGAGTACGCGCCGGTCGCCTCGAATCGCGCGGCGACGCGGAAGTAGTACTCGCGCGGGTCCACGTCCTCGCCCGCGGCCAGGCGCCGCATCACGGCCGGGTCGCCGCGGCGGAGCCCTCGCGTGGCGATGAGGATCTTGGCCCCGTCGTGGGTCGTCGCGCTGTAGCGCGTGTCGACGGTGATCGACCCGTCGGGGTGCAGCGTCTGCCAGTCGGCCCCGCCGTCGTCGATCGTCGCCTGCAGCCGGTCGCCGCGGATCGTCCCGCCGACGATCGCGACGAACCGCCGCTCGCCGTCGGGCCGCGGTCCGACGGACTCGATCGGCCGGAGGTCGACGTGGACGCGCGCCACGAGCTCGAGCTGCGGGACCGGGATCGGCGGCGGTGACGCCGGATCGGTCATCGCGCCACGCGGTCAGGCCTCCAGCGCCGGCCGGAACGAGCCGTAGCGGCCGTTGAAGAAGACGAGCGGCTCCACCTCGCCGACCGTCGTCGCCTCGATCGCCACCACGTCGGCCACGACGATCGTGTGGTCGCCCGCGTCGTGCTCGTCGCGCAGGCGGCACTCGATCCAGGCGACCGCGTCGGTGAGCGCGGGGCCGGTCTCGCGATGCGTGCAGTCGACGCCGGCGAAGCGGTCGGCCTCGCGCGCGGCGAAGCGGCGCGTGACCTCCTCGTGGTGGCCGGCCATCACGTTGATGCAGAACGCGCCGGCCTCGCGCAGCTTCGGCCAGGTCGTCGACGACTTGCCGGGGCAGAACAGCACCATCGGCGGGTCCAGCGAGACCGACGTGACCGAGTTGGCCGCCATCCCGGCCGGGCCGTCGGCGGCGTGGGCGGTGATGACCGTGACGCCGGTCGGCAGGTGGCCGAGGACGTCGCGGAAGTGGCGCGGATCGATGTCGACGGTCGTGCTCACGCGTCCGCCCCCGCGCGCGTCAGCCGGGTGAGGTTCGCCTCGGCCCAGGCGTCGACGACCTCCTCGAGCTGGCCCATCTGCGACATCTCGAAGAACAGGCCGCGGGTGGGCACCGAGGCGCCGAGCTCGACGAGCACCGGCCGCAGCTGGGTGTCGATCGCCATCGCGTGCACCAGCGAGGCGCCCGTCATCACCGGGAACGCGGTCACCCCGTCGAGCCCGTTGCTGGGGTAGCGGTCGAGGAAGGCCTTCAGCAGCCCCGTGTACGCCGCCTTGTAGGTCGGCGAGGCGACCACGAGGTAGTCGCTCGCGGCGACCGCGTCGTTGAGGGCGGCCAGCCCCTCGTGCGGCCACGCGAACAGGTCGGCGGCGTGGTCGCACAGGTCGACGGTGCGGGCGACGCTCGCCCCTGTGGCGTCGGCGACCCGCTCGGCCACCGCCTCCGCGATCTGCAGCGTGCGTGACCGAGGCTTGGGATTCCCGACGACGATCGACAGCTCCATGGTCAGCTCCGAGTCCGTTGACAGCTGCGCAGGCTCTGGTCGAGCCGATCGGACTACGGTCTTTTGTCGTAGCGCGCCGGTGGCGTCTTACGCCCACCGAGCTGCATCGTAACGGTCCGGAGGGGAGGCGTGGGCGCCCACCGTGGAATAGTTGGGGTACTGACGATATGCTCGCCCGGCAGTCCAGCAGACGAGGAGAGGCGGCGACGTGCAGTTCTACCGAGACGGGTATCGACCGGGTGATCCGGACCTCCGACCGGCGGCGCCCGAGGCGCTCGCGCGCCCGAACGGCCTGCCCGGCGAGGTCGACGTGCTCATCGTCGGATCTGGGCCCGCGGGCTGCGTGCTGGCCGCCCAGCTCGCCGAGTTCCCCGCCATCCACACGCGCCTGATCGAGCGGCGCGACGGGCCGCTGGAGGTGGGCCAGGCCGACGGCGTCGCCTGCCGGACCGTCGAGATGTTCAACGCGTTCGGTCTGGCTGCGGCGCTCGTGCGCGAGGCCTACTGGGTCAACGAGGTGCGCTTCTGGGGGCCGTCCGCGCGGGATCGCGACCGCATCGAGCGCACCGGCTGGGTCGAGGACACGCCCGAGGGGCTCAGCGAGTTCCCGCACGTGATCGTCAACCAGGCGCGGATGCAGCAGTACCTGCTCGACCACATGGCGCGCTCGCCGAGCCGGCTGCGCCCCGACTACGGCATCGAGCTCGTCACCCTCGAGGTCGGCGAGGGCGAGCGTCCGGTGACCGCGACGCTGCGGCGGGTCGAGACGGGCGAGGAGCTGACCGTGCGCGCCCGCTACCTCGTCGGCTGCGACGGCGCGCGATCCAGCGTCCGGCGCGCGATCGGGCTGGAGATGCGCGGCGACGCCGCCAACCACGCCTGGGGCGTCGTCGACGTGCTCGCGATCACCGACTTCCCCGACTGGCGCACGAAGAACGTCGTGCAGTCGGCGGGCAAGGGCAGCCTCCTCATGATCCCGCGCGAGGGCGGCGTGATGGTCCGCTGCTACGTCGACCTCGGCGAGGTGCCGGCGGGCGACCCCGAGATCCGCAGGACCACGGCCGCGCAGATCGTCGCGGTCGCCAACCGGATCCTCGCGCCGTACTCGATCGACGTGCGCTCGGTCGCCTGGTCGAGCGTCTACGAGGTCGGCCAGCGGCTCACCGACCGCTTCGACGACGTGCCCGAGGACGAGGCCGGCACGCGCCTGCCGCGCGTCTTCATCGCCGGCGACGCCTGCCACACGCACTCGGCCAAGGCCGGCCTGGGCATGAACGTCTCGATGCAGGACGCCTTCAACCTCGGGTGGAAGCTCGCCGCCGTCCTCGAGGGGCGCGCCGAGCCCGAGCTGCTGCGCACGTACTCGCAGGAGCGGCGGGCGGTCGCGCAGGAGCTGATCGACTTCGACCGCTTCTGGTCGTCGTTCATCGCCCAGCCCATCAAGGACCCCGAGCATCCGGAGCGCGGCGGCATCACGCCCGAGGAGATGCAGGCCCAGTTCGCCCGTCAGGGCCGGTACACCGCCGGAGTGGCGACGAAGTACGAGCCCTCCGCGATCGTCGCCGCGGACGCGCAGCAGGACCTGGCGACCGGCTTCGAGATCGGCACGCGCTTCCACTCGTCGCCGGTGATCCGGGTGGCCGACGCCAAGCGCGTCGAGCTGGGCCACACCCACCGCGCCGACGGGCGCTGGCGGATGTACGCATTCGGCGACGCCGGCGGCGCGGGGCTGCTCGACCTCGCGCGCTGGCTCGGCGACGACCCCGGCTCGCCGGTGCGGCGCTTCACGCCCGACGGTGCCGACCTCGACGCCGTCCTCGACGTGCACGGGATCTTCCAGGGCGACCACCACGACGCGCCGGACGTCACGACGCTGCCCGAGATCCTCGTGCCGCGGACCGGCCCGCTCGGGCTGCAGGACTGGGAGAAGGCGTGGGCCTGCGATCCGGCCCGCGACATCTTCGACGCGCGCGGCATCAGCCGCGACGGCGCGATCGTCGTCGTGCGGCCGGACCAGTACGTTGCGCACGTGCTGCCGCTGACCGCCCGAGACGAGCTCACCGCGTTCTTCGCCGGGATCCTCGTCGCGCCGCCCGTCGGCGCGGCGCGGTGACCGACGCCGAGCGCACGGGGCCGGAGCGCTACACCGGCTACCTGATCCGCCGCGCCCAGCAGCGCCACGTCGCCGCCTGGTCGCGCCTGGTCTCCGCCGAGACCAGCAGCGTGCAGTTCGCGGTCATGGCCGTGCTCGAGCGGGAGGGCGAGTGCAGCCAGCAGCAGCTCTGCGAGGCCGTCGACCTCGACCGCTCCACGATCGCCGACCTCGTCGCGCGCATGGAGCGCCGGGGGCTGCTCAGCCGCCGCCGCGCGGCCGAGGACCGCCGCCGCAACGTCACCGTCCTCACGCCGGCGGGGCGCGCCGAGCTCGAGCGGCTGCGCCCGGGCGTCGACGCGGTCGAGCGCGAGCTCACCGGCGGCCTCGAGCCGGGCGAGCGCGACGCGCTGCGGGCCGCGCTGCGCCGGCTGCTCAGCGGGTCGTGAACGGCAGCACCAGCCGGGAGGGGTGCTCGGCGTCGCGGTAGACCTTGTGCGTCGTCGCGCGCCCCGACGGCAGGTGCATCGCCTCGGGCGGCAGCAGCGAGTTGTGCGCGTCGACCAGCGGCTCGTTGCACGACAGCTCCACGACCAGGCGGTGGCCGGGCCGGAACGCGGTGGCGAACGGGTACAGGCGCACGACGTACTCCTCGATCGCCCCGGGCGTGACCGGGATCGCGCGCGTGTGCGGGTGGTGCGGGTCGCCCTCGGTGGTGCGCGCCTCGTCGAGCTCCCGGTGCGACGCCTTCAGGTACCCGGTCGTGACGAGCTGGCGCCCGCCGCCCGGCGCCTCGTCCCACAGCCGCAGGATGAGGTTGGTGTCGTCGGTGTCGATCTCGACGAACAGGTGCGCGGCGCCGGTGCCGATCATCTCGGTCGTCGTCTCGAACGGCTCGGTCGCCCAGGTCAGCGTCTGCACCGTGTCGGTCACGGTCATCGGCGCCTGGTAGAAGCCGTCGGGCGGCGCCCACTCCGCGCTCAGCGGCTCGGGCGCCGGCGTCAGCCGGCCGCGCGGGCGCAGGTGCAGCGGGCGGTGCTCGACGTCGGGTAGCGGCCAGTCGGCGACGGCGAGGCGCTCGCGCGTGCCCTCGACGAAGATGCTCACCGGCGGCTCGTCCATGACGCCGGTGTCGATCCCCTTCAGCCAGTGGTCGTACCACCGGAACATGTCGTCGTGGACCTCGTGGAACGGCCGCTCCTGCATCGGCGGGTACGGCAGCAGGTCGAGCTTCTTGGGCCCGCGCAGGCGCCGGTACAGCTCGATGCTCCCGTCGACGGTCCACCCGCGGCCCCAGTTGATCTGCACGTAGACGGGGATCTCGATGTTCCGCGCGAGGTTGACCGGGTTGCGCTCCTCGTACCAGTCGCCGTCGAGCTCGTTGAGGACGATGTCGAACCACAGCTCGCGGTTGCGCGGGTAGCGCAGAACGTGCTCGAGCGTCGGCCAGCGCTTGACGTCGGGATCGGCCAGGCGCGCGGCGACGCGCTCGGCGACCTCCTCCGGCGTCCACTCGACGAGCGCGCGCGATTTGATGTCGGCGACCGCGATGCCGGAGTCCCCGCCGCGCCCCTCGCGGGCGGCGCGCGGCATGAACCACATGATCCCGCCGTGGTAGGTGGTCTCGTAGAAGTCGTAGTGGCCGCCGCTGACGAAGATCGCCTTCAGATGCGGCGGGCGCTCGGCGGCCGCGTAGATCTGCATCGAGGCGAAGTACGAGACGCCGACCATGCCGACGTTGCCGTCGCACCACGGCTGGGCCGCCACCCACTCGATGAGGTCGTAGGCGTCCTGGCCCAGCGGCACGCCGCCGGCGTTGTAGTTGCCGATCATCTCGCCGCCCGAGGCGCCCGAGCCGCGCAGGTCGGCGATCACGTGGGCGTAGTCCTCGGCGACGATGCGGCGGATGTCGCCGGCCTCCAGGCAGCCGTCCCACAGTGGGCTCGGCCGCCGCTGCGGGGGCAGCTCCAGCGACTGGGATTGCAGGTCCTTGCCGTAGGGGCTCATCGCCACCAGCGCGGGTCGCGGCTTCTCGCCGGGGCCGTGGTAGACGTCGATCGCGAGCTCGACGCCGTCGCGCATCGGCACGCGCAGGTCCTTGCGGATCGTGATGTCGGTCATGGGCGCGCTCCCTCCCGGTAGGCGTGCAGCGTGGTGAAGAACGGCGAGGGCTCCAGCGAGGGGTCGCCCTCGTAGCCGAGGGCCTGCGCGACCGCGGCGAACGGCGAGTACGGCGAGTCGCTCTCCCGCGGCTCGCAGCGCGCGAACGCGGCGGCGATGCGCGCCTCGATGTCGAGGCTCTCGCGCAGGGCCCGGCGGGCGCCGGCGGCGTCGAGCGCGAGGTCGTAGCGCGCGCCGTCGGCGCCGACGAACGGGTGGCCGAGGTACATCCGCGCCGGGCCGAGGTCGCGCAGGCGCTCCAGGCTCGCGCGGTAGGCGGAGGGGTCGGCGTACGTCGGGAAGCCGTTGCCGCCGTTGATCTCGACCGCGTCGCCGACGATCGCGTCCGTGCCGTCGACGACGTAGGTGACGCACCCCGCGGTGTGGCCGGGAACGTGGTGGACGGCGACCGTCACCCCGGCGCCGAGCGACAGCGTCTCGCCGCCGCGCAGGAGCACGTCGGGCTCCAGCTCGCCGGAGATCACGGTCTGCGCCATCGCCGCCAGCCGTTCGGCGCCCTGCGGGTCGCGCAGGTAGCGGCCCCGCCCCTCGACGTACTCGTCGACGTGAGCCCGGCGCGCGCGGACGAACGGCGCGTCGGCCTCATGCACGACGACGCGCGCCCGCCGGCCGGTCAGCTCCCACAGCGCGTGGGCGCCGCCGACGTGGTCGACGTGGCCGTGCGTCAGGAGGATCCAGCGCACGTCCTCGACGCGGCGGCCGAGCGCGGCGAGCCCCGGGGCGATCGCCTCGGCCGGCGTCGTGGCGATCCCGGTGTCGACGATCGCCGGCTCCGGCGCGTCGACGTAGTAGCTGCCGAGCGTGAAGCGACCCCAGGTCGAGGGGAGCGGGTGGACGGCGGTCATGCCCGGTCGAGGAACGCGCGGGTCTCGGCGAAGACCCGGTGGAACTCGGGGATCCAGGAGAAGTGCTCGATGAAGCCGTGCCCGGCGCCCTCGTAGCGGCTGAGCGTCACGTCCACGCCCGCCGCCTCGAGCCGGCGCGCGTACAGCTCGCCCTCGTCGCGCAGCGGGTCGTGCTCGGCGGTGACGACCAGCGCGCGCGGCAGGCCGGTCAGGTCGGCGCGCTTGATCGGCGACACGCGCGGGTCCGACGGGTCGGCGCCGCTGTCGAGGTAGAAGGCGTTGAACGGCTTCAGCCCCGCCGTCTCCAGGCCGTAGCCGACCGCGTTCTCGCGCAGCGACGCGTAGCGGTCGACATCGAAGTCGAGGTCGAGCGACGGGTAGTAGAGGATCTGTCCGGCGATCGCGTCGAGGCCGTCGTCGTGCGCGATCGCGGCGATCGCGGCGGCCAGGTTGCCGCCCGAGCTGTCGCCGGCGATCGCCAGCGACCGCCCCCGCTCGGCCGCCCACCGCACGACTGCGTAGCCGTCGTCCAGCGCGGCGGGGAAGGCGTGCTCGGGCGCGAGCCGGTAGCCGACCGACACGACCTCGCGCCCGGTCTCGGCGGCCAGCGACCGGGCGACGTGATCGTGGGTGTCGAGGCTGCCCAGGAAGAACGCGCCGCCGTGCAGGTAGACGATCAGGCCGGCGGCGCCCGCCGGGGTGTAGATCCGCACCGGCACGCCGCCGGCGGTGGCGTCGCGCACCGACGCGACCGCTGCGCGCTCCTCGGGCGGGGGGACCTGTGCCGCCTGCGCGGCGCGCATCGCGACCGGGTCCAGGCGCTCGGGCGGGGCGGGCAGGTCCGCGATCGCCCGCGCGACCTCCGGGTGCAGCGCCATCACTTCTGCCCCGGGAACGCGGTCTCGACCGCCCCGGCGTCCCATCCCTGGCGCGAGATGCGCTGCAGCTCGTCGGTCACCGGCTTGCGGGTCGCCTGGTAGCGCGCGAGCGCGTCGGCGACCGAGTCGGCGGCGACGAGCGCGTCGGCGAGCCCGCCGGCGTCCGCGATCGCCGAGTTCGCGCCCTGGCCCTGGTGGTGGAGCATCGCGTGCGCGGCGTCGCCGAGCAGCGCGACCGAGTCGGTGTGCCACCGGTCGACCGGGTCGATGTCGTAGACCGCCCGGCTCGTGACGAGGCTCATGTCGAGGTCGCGCGTGATCGCCTGCAGCCGCTCGTCGAAGCCCTCCACGAGCGCCATCAGGTCGTCCTTGGTGATCTCGGGCGCCCACGCGTCGTCGTCGGACGGGGCGGTGATGTCGAACGACACCTGGTGGCGGTGGCGCAGCGGCAGGAAGTAGATCGTCGTGCCGTTGTCGCCGATGTACAGCCGCAGATCGTCGACCAGCGGCAGGCCGTGGGTGTCGTCGGCCGAGATCACCGCGCGGTAGGCGTGCGAGCGCGAGAACACCGGCGGCGCGTCGGAGAAGAGCTGCCGGCGCACGACCGAGCGGATCCCGTCGGCGCCGATCACCAGGTCGGCGGTGACCGTGGCGCCGTCGGCGAAGACGACGGTCGCGCGGTCGCCCCGGTCCTCGACGGCGACCGCGCGCCGGCCGATGTGGACCATCCCGTCGGGCAGGACCCCGAGGAGCGCGTTGATGAAGTCGTCGCGGTGGACGAACCGCGTCTTCGTCTCGCGCTCCGCCGCCGGCCACTCCTCGCGGTGGATGAGGTCGCCGGTGGCGGTGAGGATCTCGAACGCGTCGCTGGGCGAGGTCACCGCCGCGATCGAGTCGCGGATGCCCCAGTCGGCGAACAGCTCGATCGTCGCCGGGCGCAGGCCGATGCCGGCGCCGACCTCGCGCACCGCGGCGGCGCGCTCGTACACGTGGACGTCGCCGACGCCGATGTGGCGTAGCGCGGCCGCGGCGGCCGCGCCGCCGTACCCGCCGCCGACGATGGCGACCTGCAGGTCCTTGAGCTCTGAGGGATGCATGGTTCTCCGTGCCCTAGTTCTGGATCGTCAGGAAGCTGGCGGGGTTGTCGACGAAGATCGTCGTGATCGCGGCGTCGTCGACGCCGGCGTCCCGCAGGTCCGGGATCAGGTCCTCGAACAGGTAGTTGACGGTGTGGCCCTTCACGCCCGGCCACCCGAGCGGGCTGCAGTTGGCGTCAGCCGACGCGAGGACGCGATCGAGGTAGCCGCCGCGGATGAAGCGCAGGAAGTGCTCGAGCCGCTCCCGGCGCGGCCGGCCCCAGAACGGCGGGTCCGGCAGCTCGAGGTCGTAGCCGAACGTGTCGAACCCCAGGCGCCCGCCCCGGTCGGCGATCTCGGTGTCGCGCACCCGGCCCTGGCTCACGCCGTCGTCGACGTGGCCGAACAGCACCCGGTGCAGCGGCAGGCCCTCCTCGCCGAAGATCTCGATCGCGGGCTCCGCGTCGACGGCGAGGTGCGTGAAGATCGGCACGCCGGTCTCGACGGCGGCCCGGGCCGCGGCCCGGTAGATTCGCTGGTCGAGGTCGGTCATGCGGAAGCCGCGGCTGACGCCGACCTTGATGATCCCGGCCCTGACGCCGGTGTCGCCGATGCCGACCGTGATCTCGTGGACGAACTGCCGGGTCAGGTAGTCGACGTCGGCGCGGGCGAAGAAGGCCAGCGCGGTGTCGCCGCCGACGAACCCGGTGCAGGCGACGATGTGCACGCCGGTCTTGGCCGACAGCGACTTGTAGTAGTCGACGTCGCGGCCGTTGCAGATCCCGGTCGCCTCGACGAACGTCGCGCCGCCGTACGGGCGGGCGTTGTCGTGGAACGCGCGCAGCTTCGGGACGGTCTCCTCGTAGCGCTCCTCCGGCGTCTTCCACCAGCGCGTGTCGAGCTCGCAGCCCGGCATGCCGTAGCCGATGTGCTCGTGGACGGCCACGAAGCCGAGCTCCTCGGTCGCGATCGGGCCCAGGACGGTGTTCACGCGCGACACAGCAGCTCCCGCGGGTTGTCGACGAGGATGCGGCGGACGTCCGCGTCGGCGAGCCCGAGCGCGTGCAGGCGCGGGGCGAAGTCCGACAGGACGTGGCCGTAGGGCAGCTCGCGGCCGGGGTGGCCCTTGGCGACGCCGATCGCGTTGCCCGAGAGCAGGACCCGGTCGCCCAGGCCGGCCGCGACGAGCTCGACGACGAGCGCGGCGCGCTCTTCGTCGCCGATGTGGTCGTCGTCGTCGAGCCCGACGTGGTCGAGCGCGACGAACGCGCCCCGGCGCGCGATCTCCAGCGGCGCGCCGGCCGCGACCGCCTCGCGGCGGTCCAGGCCGCCGACGACGACGCGACCGGCCGGCAGGCCCTCGTCGAGGACGATCTCCAGGTCGCCGACGGGGTCGGCCCCGAAGCGGATCGAGACCGCGACGCCGGTGGCCAGCCCGGCGCGGGCGGCGCCGCGGAAGAGGCTCTCCTCGGTGCCGGTCATCCCCTCGCGGGTGGCGGCGGTGGCGACGAGCCCGGCGGGTCCGCGCCGCTCCACGCGGGGCACGACCATGCCCTCGGTCACCTCGCGGGCGAACAGGTCGGCGAAGCGCTCCGCCGGCCACGGGGTCGGCGGGTTCGTCTGCGGCGTGAGGAAGTAGCCGCCGAGCAGCGGCTCGGGGCCCATGCCGGTCGACGCGACGACGTGCACGCCGGTCGCGCGCGACAGCGCCTCGTACAGCGGGACGTCCCGGCCGTGGTACATGCCGGCGCTGTCGACGATCGTCCCGCCGCCCTGCGCGCGGAAGTCGCGCAGCTTCGCCGCCAGCGTCTCGAAGATCTCGGCGCGGTCGATCGCGATGTCGAACGCGTGCTCCGCGCCCGGAAGCACCGACAGCAGCGCCTCGTGCACCGCGACGACGCCCAGCCGATCGGCCGGCACAGGACCCAGGACGGTGTTCACAGTCGTGCTCACAGGAATGCGCTCACCCTCTCCTCACCCGGTTGCCGGCCGGCGACGATACGCGATTTCTTTACACACTGTCAAGCTAACCGAGGCGGCGATGGGTTGGCGCGGCGCGTTCGTTAAGGTGGGCTGCATGACTGGCCTCCGCGCGCAGCGGAAGGAGCAGCTGCGCCGGCGGATCCTCAGCACGGCGCTCGCGCTGTTCGAGGAGAAGGGCTACGTGGCGACCACGGTCGAGGAGATCGCGGCGGAGGCGGGGACGACCCGCATGACGTTCTACGCGCGTTTCCCCGGCAAGCGCGACGTGATGGTCGCGCTGATCGACGAGCTCAACGAGCTGCTCGAACGCCACACGACCGCGGCGAAGGGCTCGACCGCGGCCAAGCTGGTCGAGGCCGTGCGGATCGGCACCGCCGACGCGATCCGGCCGTGGCTGGCCACGCAGGCCTCGCGCTGGCCGGTCATCAAGCCCTACATCCTCGTCGCCAGCCAGGCCGCCGCGGCGGACCCGGAGATCCGCGAGCTCTACGCGGCCTGGTTCGAGGAGGTCATCGGGGACATGGTGCTGGGGATGAGCCTGGCCGACCGCCACGACCCCGAGAGCCGCCACTTCCGGGGCTTCCTCGCGATGGAGGCGCTCGACCGCACCGCGCTGCACTGGATGCGCGAGCCCTGGGACCTCGACGCCGGTCCCGAGCTCGACATCCTCACCGACACCTGGGTGACGCTCCTCGGGGAGCGCTGATCAGGCCGCGGCCGGCGCCCCGGCGGCCAGGCGCCGCAGCCGCGGGATCGGGATCCGGTGGTCCACCGCCGCCGCGGCGCCGTCCCAGCGCATCAGCGCCGGCCCGCCCGGCCCGCCCTCGACGTACGTCGGCTCGCCGGTCGGCGGCAGGTCGCCGACGACCTTCACGCTCAGCCCGAACTGCTCCGTCCAGAAGTACGGCTGGAGGCGCAGCGGCGGGGCCGACTCGCCGTGCAGCAGCGCGGCGGCGGCCACGCGGCCGTGCTCGATCGCCGTGCTCCACAGCGGGATCCGCCGCAGCCCGCCGGCGGTCGGGAACGCGGCCAGGTCGCCGACCGCGGCGACGTCCGGCCGCGCCAGCCCGCGCTCGTCGACGCGGACGACGCCGTCGTCGGCGAGGCCCGTGCCCGCGAGCCACTCGGTGTTGGGCACGTCGCCGACCGCGGAGACCACCAGGTCGGGCTCGAGGAGGGGCCCCTCGTCGAGCACGACCCGCGCCGCCTCGTCGCCCGCCGCCTCCAGGCGCGCCGCGCGGGTCTCGACCAGCGCGAGGCCGCGCTCGCGGGCGGCGGCGACCAGCACGCCGGCGAGGTGGTCGCCGAGCTGCGGCGCCATCGGCGTGCCCTGGGAGACGAGCGTCACCTCGCAGCCGCGCGCCAGGCAGCCGGAGGCGACCTCCATGCCCAGCGGCCCGCCGCCCACCACGACCACCGACGGCCGCGCCGCCACGCGGTCGCGCAGCGCGATCGCGTCGTCGAGCCCGCGCAGCGTGTGCTCGCCGGGCAGGTCGGAGAGGCGCCGCGCCCGCGAGCCGGTGGCGATGACGAGCCGGTCGTAGGGCAGCTCCTCGCCGCCGGCGAGGCGCACCCGCCGGCGGTCGGGGTCGAGCCCCTCGGCGCGGGTGCCCAGCAGCTCGACCGCCCCGTGAGTGGGCTCCGGGAGCCGGTGCGAGGTGAGGTCGTCGTGGTCGGCCAGCAGCGCCTTCGACAGCGCCGGCCGGCTGTACGCGGCGTGGACCTCGTCTCCGACGACCGTCAGCTCGCCGTCGTAGCCGGCGTCGCGCAGCGCGTGCGCCGCCGTCAGCCCGGCGATGCCGTTGCCGACGACGACGACGCGCCCGATCGCGGCGCTCATTCGACGCGCAGCGCGGCGACGGGGCACACGCGCGCCGCCGCCTTCGCGGCCGCCACGTCCTCCGCGCCGATCTCCTCGCGGTCGAGCACGAGCTCGCCCGCATCGTCGAGGTGCATGAGGTGCGGGGCGGCCTCCTCGCAGAGGCCGTGCCCCTCGCAGCGCGGTCGGTCGAGGACGATCTTCATGCCGGTACCACCTCCAGGACGGGGAGCTCGTCGATGCTCCGGGTGATGTTGCTGGGGACGCGGGCCTCGGGCCCGACGACGAGGCGCTCGACGCGCCGGGCCAGCGCCGCGATCACGGCGTGGCCCTCGAGGCGCGCGAGGCCCTGGCCGGCGCACCCGTGCGGGCCGTAGCCGAACGACAGGTGGTCGACCGGGTTGCGCTCGACCAGGAAGGCGTCGGGGTCGTCGTAGTGGCGCGGGTCGCGGTTGCCGGCCCCGAACAGGATCGCCATCTGCGCGCCTGCGGGGACGACGACGCCGTCGACCTCGACGTCGCGCGTCGCGCGCCGGCCCCAGGCGTGGACCGGCGCCCAGTAGCGCAGGACCTCGTTGAACGCGGCCGGGACCAGCTCCGGGTCCTCGCGCACGAGCGCGAGCTGGTCGGGGTGGCGGGCCAGGAGCGCGATCGCGTTGCCGATCGCCGCGACCGTCGTGTCGACGCCCGCGCCGAGGTACTGGTGGATGATGTGCCCGGCCGTGCCCGGCGGGATGGCGCCGCGGGCCTCAGCGTCGAAGATGCCGCGCCCGACGGAGCCGGGGGCGAGGTCCTCGGCCGTCACCTGGGAGCACCACGCGTACAGCTCGCCGGCGATCGGGAAGCTGGCGGCCGTGCGCTGGTTCATCGGCCCGATGACCTCCATCGCCGCCTGCCCCCAGCGCAGCATGTTGTCGCGCACGTGGCCGGTGAACCCGATGAGGTCGGCCACGACCTGTAGCGGGAACGCGCGGGCGAGCGCGTCGATCGCCTCGAAGGAGCCCTGCTCGACGAGGGCGGCGACGAGCGCGTCGGCCTTCGCGTCGATCTGGTCCTTGAGCCCGCGCAGGGCGCGCGGTGTGAGGTTCTCGGTCAGCGTCGCCCGCAGGCGGGTGTGGTCGGGCGGGTCGGAGGCCAGCGAGGTCCCGGCGAGGGCCTCGTTGACCGCCGGGTTGAACCCGATCGACGTCGACGAGAACGACTCCCAGTCGGCCAGCGCGCCGCGGATCGCGTCGTAGCGCGTCAGCGCGTAGACGTCGTTGGCGGGCAGGCGGACGACGCTGCCGATCTCGCGCAGCTCCGCGTAGACGGGATACGGGTCGAGGACGACCTCGTCGGCAAAGAGATCGACGTCGACCGTCGGAACGGCGATGGCGCTCATGGCGGTGCTCTCCTCCTCTGAACTCGCAGCCTGGCCAGGCGCAGCATACCGTTAGCTTGACACTCTGTATAGCTCCGGGTTACGGTGTTGGCGGTGAGTGCTGCCGGCGGCCCATCAGGTGACCGCCCGGGTCGGGATGGCCCAGCAGCGGAAGCAATCGGAGGAGAGAACGCACATGAGCTGGCTTCACGCCCGCCGCGTGGCCGCGGCCGCGGCAGGACTGACCCTTGCCTGCGCGCTCGCCGCGTGCGGCGGATCGGACACGTCGAGCACGACGGACGCGGGCACGACGGGCGCCGGGAGCGCGACGGCCGAGGCCGGCGCGGGCGGCGCGTCGATCGAGGAGGCCGCCGCCGAGCTGCGCGCGTTCGTCGGCGGGACCGAGGGCCCGGCCGACGACGCCAAGGCGCCGATCACGCTCGGCTACGTCAACGACGAGGGCGGCGTGCCCAGCTTCCCCGAGGCGACCGTCGCCGCCGACGCCGCGGTGCGGCTCGTCAACGAGCACCTGGGCGGCCTCGACGGCCACCCGATCAAGCTCGACAAGTGCCTGATCGCCGGCAGCGAGGAGCAGGGCCAGGGCTGCGCGCAGCGGTTCCGCAACGACGCCGCGATCCCCGGCGTGATCGAGGTCTCGGCCTCGGTCGGCGCGGGCGCCTACCACGCGACGATGGCCGGCGCCAAGCCGACCATCATCGGCTCGCCCAACGCCCCGTCCGACGGCGACGCCGAGAACGCCTTCGCGCTCAGCTCCGGCATCTACGGCGTCGGCGGGTTCGCCGTCTACGCGGCCGACTACGCGAAGGCCAAGAGCGCGTCGGTGCTGTACCCGGGCGACGATCCGGCCGGCCAGGCCGCCGGCAAGCAGGTCGTGGCGGACCTGGAGAAGCGCGGGATCGAGGTGTCCAAGGCGGGCTACTCGTCGGCCTCATCGTCGCTGCTGGCCCCGGCCGCGAGCGCCGCCGTCGGGCGGACCGACATCGTCATCGCGCTGCTGCCGTCGCCGAGCAGCTGCATCGCCGGCGCCAAGGCGTTCGAGACGACGGCCAAGGGCAAGCCGGTGCTGGCGCTCGGGAGCTGCCTGGCCGCGCCCGTGCGCGAGGAGCTCGGCGACTACCCGCTGTGGTCGTACCAGAGCGTCTTCGAGAACCCGTACCTGACCGACGCCGGTCCCGTCGTCGCCGCGTACGCCGCCGTCATGGGCGCCTACGCGGGCGAGGACGCGAACTTCGGCGGCTGGGCACCCGGAGCGTTCGCCGCGGTGCTGACCGCCGTGAAGATGGGCAACGAGATCGGCGCCGACCAGCTCACCCCCGAGACGCTGTCCCAGGCGCTCGAGGGCTTCCAGGGCCCGGCCCCGCTGTCGCCGCCCAACCTCACGTGGGGCGCGATCCCGCCGCTGCCGGCGATCGGCAGCACGGCCACGCGCGTGTACACGTACGAGGGCGAGGGCCGGTTCGTGGACGCGACCGACGGCGAGTGGATCGGCTGAGCGGCCCGGAGGACCCGGAGACCCAGTCCCATGTCCCAGTTCCTCCTGTTCGTCCTGCTCGGGCTCGGGGTCGGCGCGCTGGTCGCCGGCCTCGGCCTGGGCATCGTCCTCTCCTACCGCGGGAGCGGCACGCCCAACGTCGCGCTCGGCGCGGTCGCGATGACGAGCGCGTACGTGTTCTACGGGCTGCGGACGGACGGCGAGCTGGTCCTGCCGCCGCTGCCGGTGGTCCCGGACTCGCTCGCGCTGGGCGGGCCGTGGGCGACGGTCCCGGCGTTCCTCGTCGCGCTCGCTGTCGCGGCCGCCATCGGCGCGCTGTTCGACGGCCTCGTCCTGCGCCGGCTGCGGACGGCGTCGCCGCTCGCGCGGCTGCTCGCCTCGCTGGGCCTGTGGCTGGTGCTGCAGTCGATCGCGGTGCTGCGCTTCGGCACGAGCGGCCAGAGCGCGCCGGCGGTGATCCCCGCCGGGCCCGACGACGTGGTGACCGTGTTCGACCAGGCGATCCCGTCGGACCGCTTCGTGCTGGCGGCGATCGTCGTCGCCGCCGGCGCGCTCCTGTGGGCGGCCTACCGCTACACGCGCTTCGGGCTGGCGACGCGCGCGGCGGCCGAGGACGAGACGAAGGCGATGCTCGCCGCGCTGCCGCCCAACCAGCTCTCGATGGCCAACACCGTGCTCGCGTTCCTGCTCGCGGGCGCGCTGGGCGTGCTCGTCGCCCCGATGACCCAGCTCGACCCGACCACGATCACGCTCGCGATCGTGCCCGCGCTGGCGGCGGCGCTGCTGGCCGGGTTCACCTCGTTCGGGATCGTCGTCGCCGCCGGCCTGGCGATGGGCGTCGTCGAGTCGCTCGTGACCTACTGGTCGACGATGTCGTGGTTCCCGACCGCCGGCGGGCTGCCGTTCCCCGGCGTCGCGGAGCTGATCTTCTTCCTGGTGATCGTGGCGGCGATGGCGCTGCGCAGCGGCCGCCTGCCCCAGCGCGGGATGCTCGCCGAGGCGCGCCTGCCCGACGCGCCGCGCGCCCGGCGCGTCGTGGCGCCGGGCCTCGTCCTCGCCGCGGTGGCGGTGGTCGCGCTCGTGGTGCTGCCCTACGACTACCGCCAGGCCGAGATCAACTCGCTCATCGGCATCGTCGTGTGCCTGAGCTTCGTCGTGGCGACCGGCTTCGTGGGGCAGATCTCGGTCCTGCCGGTCGCGCTGGCCGGCGTGGCCGGCTTCGCGCTCTCCAAGCTCGGGACCGACGCCGGCCTCGGCGTCCCGCTCGCGCCGCTGCTCGCCGTGCTCGCGGCCGCGCTCGTGGGGGTGATGACCGCGGCCTCGTCGCTGCGGATCCGCGGTGTGAACCTGGCGATCGTGACGCTGGCCGGCGCGGTCGCGCTGGAGCGGTTCGTGTTCGCCAACCCCGACATCGGCGGCGGCTCGACCGGCGCGTCGGTCCCGCCGCTGCGGGCGCTGGGGATCGACCTCAGCCCGGACGCGAGCTTCCCGCTCGGGAGCGGGCTGCCGAGCCCGGTGTTCGGCTTCGTGTGCGTGGCCGCGGCCGCGCTGATCGGCGCCGGCGTCGCCTGGCTGCGGCGCAGCGAGCTCGGCCAGCGGATGCTCGCGGTCCGCTCGAACGAGCGCGCGGCGGCCGCGATCGGCGTCGACGTCACCGCGGTGAAGCTCAGCGCGTTCGTGATCTCGTCGTCGATCGCCGGCGTGGCCGGGTGCCTGTACGCCTACAACTTCGAGTCGGTCACCGCCGGGCGCTTCGGCGTCGTGTCGGCGCTCGCGTTCCTGGCCTTCGCCTACCTGGGCGGGATCACGTCGGTGTCGGGCGCGATCGTCGGCGGCCTGCTGGTCACCGAGGGCCTGGCGGTGCACGCCGTCAACGCGCTGCTGGGCATCTCGGTCGAGTACCAGATGCTCGTCGCCGGCCTCGCCCTGATCCTGACGATCATGTTCAACCCGGCCGGCATCGCCGGCGCGGTGTCCGTCTCGCTGCGCCGGCGCGCGGCCGCGCGGGCCGTGGCCCCGAGCGTCGGGACGTCGCGGGTGCCGGTGTCGGGGGTCGGCGAGGCGTGACCGCCGCGCTGCGGACCGAGGGCCTGTCGGTCGCCTACGGCGGCGTGCACGCGCTCGTCGACGCCGACGTGGCGGTGGCGCCCGGCCGGCTCGTGGGGCTGATCGGGCCCAACGGCGCCGGGAAGACGACGTTCATCGACGCGGTGTCGGGCTTCACGCCCGCGACCGGGCGCGTGTGGCTGAACGGCGAGGACGTCACCGGCCTCCCGCCGCACCGGCGGGCGCGGGCGGGGCTGGGCCGCACCTGGCAGGCCGGCGACCTGTTCGACGACCTGACCGTGGCAGAGAACCTCGCGGTCGCGGCGCGGCCCACGATGCGCCGCCGTCCCGGCGGCCACGCGGACCCGCGCGGCGTGCTCGCGCGGCTGGGGCTCGAGGCGGTCGCCGACCGTCCGGCCACCGAGCTGTCGCAGGGGCAGCGCAAGCTCGTCGGCGTCGCGCGGGCGCTCGTCGCCGAGCCCAGCGTCGTGTGCCTGGACGAGCCCGCGGCCGGCCTCGACACCGACGAGAGCCGCGACCTCGGCCGCCGCCTGCGCGCGCTCGTCGACGAGGGCGCCGCGATGCTGCTCGTCGACCACGACATGGGGCTCGTGCTGTCGGTGTGCGACGAGGTCGTCGTCCTCGACTTCGGCCGCGTCATCGCGCGCGGCACGCCGGACGAGGTGCGCACCGACCACACGGTGATCGAGGCCTACCTGGGCGGCGCGGCGGCCGAGGTCGAGGCGGATCTGCGGGAGGAGGCGTGACATGAGCGAGCCGGCCGTCGAGCTGGTGGGGCTGACCGCGGGCTACGACGGGGCGGCGGTCGTGCGCGACCTGTCCCTGTCGGTGGCGCCCGGCGAGGTGCTCGCGCTGCTGGGCGCCAACGGCGCGGGCAAGACCACGACGCTGCGCGCGATCTCCGGGCTGGTGGCGCCGATGGCCGGCCAGGTGCGCGTGCTGGGCGCCGACATCCGCGGCCGGTCGCCGTACCGCGTGGCCGCGCGGGGCGTCGCGCACGTCGCCGAGGGGCGCAGTGTGTTCTTCGGCCTCACCGTGGGCGAGCACTTCCGCCTCGGCTGGCGCGGGCAGCGGCTCGACCGCGAGGAGGCGTACCGGTATCTGCCGGCGCTGCGCGAGCTGAGCGACCGCCGCGCCGGCCTGCTCTCGGGCGGCGAGCAGCAGATGCTGGCGCTGGCGACCGCGCTCGCGCGCCGCCCGCGCCTGCTGCTGGTCGACGAGCTCAGCCTCGGGCTCGCCCCGGTCGTCGTCGAGCGGATGCTGCCGGTAATGCGGCGGTACGCGCAGGACACCGGTGCCGCGGTGATCCTCGTCGAGCAGCACGTGGAGCTCGCGCTGCAGGTCGCCGACCGCGGGATCGCGCTCGCGCACGGGCGCATCGAGCTCGAGGGCGCCGCCGCGGAGCTGCGCCAGGACCGCGGCCTGCTCGTCTCCTCCTACCTGGGACACGAGACCTGAGCGAAGCTTGAGCGATGCACGCCCTGGGGACGCGGACGGTCGAGACGCGCACGCTGGCCGGCGCGGAGCGCGTCGGGCACGAGTTCTTCTACCGCTCGCGACTGCGCACGCTCGGCGGCGCGCGGGAGCCGCGGGCGCTGATGCGGCTCGGCCGGATCGGCGCCGTGACCGTCGGCGACGTGGTCTTCCACGACGACATCGCGATGGTCTGCGGCGAGCTGCAGACCGCCTACCACGTCAACGTGCCGCTGCGGGGCGCGCTCGCCTCCCGCCACGGCGACACGCGCATGGTGGCGACGCCGCGGCGGGCCGCCGTCTACCCGCCGCACGGCGAGACCGTGCTCGAGCGCTGGCCTGCGGGCACGCGGATCGTGTGCCTGAAGATCGACCGCCACGCGGTCGACGAGCGGCTCGCCGCGCTGCTCGGGCGCCCGGTCCGCGGGCCGGTCGCGGTCGCGCCGGCGCTGGCGCTGAACGGCGCCGGGCGCACGTTCGCGCGGATCGCGCGGCTGCTGGCCGGCGAGCTGCGCCCGGAGGGCGGCCTGGCGGCGACGACGCTCGGGGCGGCGGCGCTGTCGGACTGCCTGATCGACGCGTTCCTGATGACGACCGGCCACCCCGAACGCGAGGCGCTGGAGGCCGACGCGCCCCCGTGCCTGCCCCGCGCGGTCCGGCTCGCGGTCGAGCTGATCGAGGCGTCCCCCGCGGCGCCGCTGACGGCCGCCGAGCTGGCGCGGCGCGTGCACGTGAGCGCCCGCTCGCTGCAGCGCGGTTTCGCGCGCCACCTGGGGACGAGCCCGATGGAGTACCTGCGCGACGTGCGCCTGCAGCGGGCGCGCGAGGAGCTGCGCCGCGCGGCGCCCGGCGAGACGACCGTTGCGGCGGTGGCGGCGGCGTGGGGATTCGCGCATCTCGGCCGCTTCGCCGTGACCTACCGGGAGCGCTTCGGCGAGCCGCCGTCGGCCACGCTGCGCGCGTCCGGGTAGCGGCCGGCGCACGGCGGACAGACCCTGGCGCGCCGCGGATTGCCGCGTCCCCGGGCCGCGCCTAGCGTCGCCGGTGCGCGATCCGCGCGGTACCGACGACGGAGGGGATGACGACATGGGTCCACGTGTCCACGACGATCTGCTGCTGGTCGGCAGCCTGCCGGCCGACACGACCGACGAGGCGCTGCGCGGAGGCGGCGAGCTGCTCGGCGACGTGGTGTTCGCGCTGCCCGACGGCGAGACCGGGGAGCGCCAGGCGTGGGTCGCCTTCGAGGCCGCGCGCCTGTTCGCGCCGCATCCCGACGTCGAGCTGGTCCAGGAGCAGCAGGGACGCCACAACCTGTGGGACGCGGCCGCGTTCCGGCTGCGTCCGGGCGTCGAGGAGCTGACCTACCAGCGGCTGCCGCGCACGGACGTCGCGATCGAGTCCTACGGCCGCTTCCGCGAGCTGAAGCAGGCCGGCGCGATCCCCCAGCGCGTGCGCTTCCAGCTCTGCCTGCCGTTCCCGGCCAGCGCGTTCGGGTGGTTCTTCCGCGGCCGCGAGTCGCTGGTGCGGCCGATCCTCGACCCGCCCGCCGACTTCGAGCGCGAGTACCCGATCCACGAGCGCGCGTACGAGGCGGCGTGGTCGCGCGAGCTGGCGCGGCTGCTGGAGGCGATCCCGGCCGACGAGCTGGCGATCCAGTGGGACATCTGCTTCGAGGTGCTCGACCTCGAGCGGCTGTTCCCGTACACGTCGGCCGAGACCGCGTGGGAGCGCTTCGCCGGGCCAGTCCGGCGGATGTCGCGCGACATCCCCGCCGAGACGCTCGTCGGCTACCACCTCTGCTATGGCACGTTCCCCGAGTGGCCCATGCGCGAGGCGCAGGACATGGGCCTGCTCGTCGAGATGGCGAACGCGTGCATCGAGACGTCGGGCCGCGCGGCCGACTGGGTCCACCTGGCCGGGCCGCGCCACCTGCGCAGCCACGACGATGACTTCTTCCGCCCGCTGCAGCGGTTGCGGGCGCCGGCGACGAAGGTGTTCCTCGGCCTCATCCACCCGATCGACGGCGAGGATGGGCTGCTGATGCGCACGGCGACCGCCCGCAGGTACCTCGACGACTTCGGCGTCGCCCTGTTCTGCGGGTTCGGCCGCAACCCCGGCGAGGACCCGCGCGACGCGCTGCGCGCCCACCGCGCCGCCTACGAGCGCTTCCGGGCGTCGTAGCGCGCGGTCAGCCGCCGACCAGCGCGGGCGGCAGCTGGCTCGCGATCCACGGCGCCAGCGTCTCGGCGTAGGTGGCGCTCAGGTGGTAGCCGTTGCGGTAGACGATCACGTCGCCGGCGACCATCGGGCAGCGCCCGTCGGGGCAGAGGACGGGGAGCGGGTCGGCGAGCGTGACGCCGTCGACGCGCTCGGCCGCGCGGGCGTCGAAGGCGAGGCCCTCCGGGCGCGTGGCGCGGAACGCGCAGCGGTCCACGGCGTCGCGGTGGCGGCGCAGGCAGGCGCCGGTGTCGTAGGACGGCGCCTTGGCCATGTCGCGGATGACGACGACGGCGGCGCCGGTGGCGCGCATCCGGCGCAGGCTGCGGGCCAGGCCGGCCTCGAGCTTGGGCTGGCTGGCCCGGCGGCTCAGGTGCCGGCCGTCGGAGAGCCGCACCCGGTAGCGGTCGCCGAGCATCCCGTTGCTGACGACGACGAGGTCGGGGCGCTCGCGCACCAGGCGGCGCAGGGCGTCGCGGCGCCACGGGTTGCAGCGGTCGTTCTGGTCGACGTCGGCGATCGTGCAGCCGGCGCGCGTGAGGTTGACGAGGCGCCAGCCGTGCTGGCGGGCGAGGGCGATCATCGCGGGCGCGTACATGAGCGCGTGCGAGTCGCCGATGTTGACGACGGTGACGGGGGAGTCCTTCGCGCCGAAGACGCAGCGCGCGCCGGGCGAGCGGGTGCGGCCCGACGTCTTGAGGTGGCAGCCGCTGGTGTGCGCCTCGCCGCGGTCGTCCTCGAGGCGCCGCAGCGGCGGGCGCAGCGTGGACTGAGCCGCATCGGCGGTCGCGGCCGTCGCGGCGGGCGGCGGCGCGGCGGCGGGAGCGGGGGTGGAGCTGTCGCCGCAGGCGGCGAGGGCCAGGGCGGCGGCGGCCGCGGCGAGGACGGCGATGAGGAGGCGCACCATCCCCTGCTACCCAGCCGGGCGCGGATAGCCGTCGAACACGTCGGCGGCGGCGCGGTGGAACCCGTCCGGCTGCCCGGCCGCCTCGAACGTCGCCGCGATCTCGCGCATCTCGCCGACCCACCGCCAGCCCTTCGAGGCCGCCGACTCGCCGGCCGCCGCCAGCCGCGCCTCGAGCTGCGGCTGCGAGATGCCCCACTCCTCGTGCAGCGCGTCGGCGACGCCGAGCGCGCCCGCGGCGCGCTGCGTGGCGAGCAGGAGCGCGGCCGAGCCCTTCGTCCACGCCGCGTAGGCCATCTTCAGCGCCGACGCCGCCGTCGCGCCGTGGCCGTCGAGCACGCGCGCCTCCAGGGCGGTGCCGGCGAACAGCGCGGCGACCGCGCGCGCGGGCCCGGGGTCCCCGGACAGGTACAGGCGCGTGGTGCCGGCTCGCAGCGGCGGCGGGCCGACGATGCCGCCGTCGACGTAGGCGGGCCCGACGCGCTGGGCGATCGCCGCCGCGCGCTGGGGCGAGATCGCGTTGGCGTCGACGTAGATGCCGTCGAACCCGGCGACCTCCGCGGCCACGGCGGCGGCCGCGTCGGGCGGGCAGATCGACAGCACGACCGCGCTGCGCGACAGCAGCTCGTCGAGCGTCCCGGCGTCGGCGAGGCCCGAGGCCTCGGCGCGGCGCGCGGTCGCCGCGGAGCGCCCGGCGGCCACCCACAGGACCTCGTGGCCGGCCCCGGCCAGCGCGCCTCCGACCGCCGCGCCCATCGACCCCGGATGCAGGACGCCGATCGTCGCCATGGCCCGGCACGGTAGCGGCCGGAAGGGGAGATTCCTCCGGTCGCCGGGGATCTCCGTGCAGTGGGGAGAGGCCTCCGGATCCGCGGGGGAGAAAACCGCCGGTATGAGACGGTTACGTCTCGGTAATAACGAAAATCGTCAGATGGTCGACCCCCTTAGTGTCAAATCGCCGACACAACGATGGGGCAGATCTCCCCAGAATGGCGGAACCAGGACCTGGCCGGATGTCGGGTCCGAGTCAGGAGCAGAGACGAGGCTCACACGAATGGCTCACGCAGTGAACGATGATGCGACGCCCAGGATCCGGGTGGTGCTCGCCGACGGCGACCGCCTGACCCGTCTGGCCGTCAAGGAGACGCTCCGCCGCCACGGTGCGTTCGTCATCGCGGCCGAGGCAGCCGACGGCGACGACGCCGTCCGCCTGGCATGTCACTACCGCCCCGATCTGCTGGTGACCGAGGCGGTCCTGACGCGACTGAACGGACTCGAAGTGATCGAGCGGGTGGCACGGCAGGCGCCGGAGGTGCGGTCCGTGCTGATGGTGCGCGACGACGACGAGGAGCTCGGGCTGGCCGCGCTGCGGCGCGGCGCGAGCGGCGTCGTCTGCAAGGCCGACGCGCCGTCGAAGATCGTCGACGAGCTGCTCGCGGTGCACGCGGGCGGCGCGGCGATCCCGCCCCGGCTGACCACGGCCGTGCTGGGCGAGCTGCGCCGGCTCCCGGAGCCGGGCAGCGGGCTGCGGCCCGTCCGCAGCGTGCTCACCGACCGCGAGTGGGAGGTCCTGGACCTCATGCTCGCGGGCGAGAGCACGGCGGAGATCGCCGAGCGGCTGGTGCTCACGCGCGACACCGTGGCCAGCCACGTCAAGAACATCATGCGCAAGCTCGGGGTGCACTCGCGCGACGCGCTGCTGGAGGCGGGGCGCCGGATGCTGGAACCGGCGGCCGCGTGACGGGCTTGCACGCGTAGTCGGCGCCCGGTCGGCTGGTAGGTTGCGGTGATGGCCAATGCCGTGACCTCCGCCGACCTGGCGCCGTCGCTCGTCTACGTCGTCGGGCGCGTGAACCAGGGCGTGCGGCGCGAGCTGCGCAAGGCGCTGGCGCCGCTGGGCCTCAGCGTGCCGGAGCTCACGGCGCTGTCCGTGCTGCGCACGCGGCCCGGGCTGTCCAACGCCCAGCTCGCGCGTCGCTCGCTCACGACCCCGCAGTCGATGAACGAGGTCGTCGCCTCGCTGGAGGCCCGCGGCCTCGTCGCGCGGACGGTCGACCCGTCGCACGGGCGCATCCTGCGCACCGAGCTGACGCCCGAGGGCGAGCGCCTGCTCGAGGCGGTCGACCCCGTCGTCGACGCGCTCCAGGACGAGATGCTCGCGGCCGTGCCGCCCGAGCACCGCGAGATCGTGCTCGAGGGGCTCATCGCCTGCATGCGCTCCCTGCGCGAGCGCTGAGCTACGCGGCCGACACGAACACGGACTTCAGCTCCGTGTAGGCGGTCAGGGCGTGCGCGCCCAGCTCGCGCCCCAGGCCCGACTCGCCGAACCCGCCGAACGGGACCTCCGGGCGGATCGAACCGTACGCGTTGATCCACACGGTGCCGGCGCGGATCGCGCGCGCCATCCGCACGGCGCGGGCGACGTCGCCGGTCCAGACGCCGGCCGACAGGCCGTAGCGCGTGTCGTTGGCCAGCGCGACCGCCTCCTCCTCGCCGTCGAACGGCGTGACGGTGACGACCGGGCCGAACACCTCGTCGCGGAAGATCGCCATCGACGGGTCGACCGCGTCGAGCACCGCCGGGCGCGCGAAGTGGCCGGGTCCGTCGAGCGCCGGCTCGGCGGTGACGCGCCGCGCGCCCGCCGCCTCGGCCGCCTGCACGTGGCCGAGCACTCGCGCCCGCTGCTCGGCCGACACGAGCGGCCCGACGTGGACGCCGTCCTCCCAGCCCGGCCCGACGACGAGCGCGTCGGCGCGCTCGCGCAGCCGCTCCACCAGCTCGGCGCAGACGGCCCGCTCGGCCAGCAGGCGGCTGCCGGCGATGCAGGCCTGGCCGCCGTTCTCGAACGCGCCGGCCATGGCGCCCTCGACGGCGGCGTCGAGGTCGGCGTCGGCGAACACGACGTTGGGGTTCTTGCCGCCGAGCTCGAGCGTGACGCGCTTGACCGTCTGCGCCGCCGCCCCCATCACCGCCCGCCCCACCTCGGTGGAGCCGGTGAACGCGACCTTGTGCACGTCGGGGTGGGCGGCCAGCGCGGCGCCGGTGCGCCCGTCGCCGGTGACGACCTGGACGACGCCCTCGGGCACGCCCGCCTCGACGCACAGCCCGGCCAGGCGCAGCGCCGACAGCGGCGTCTGCTCGGCCGGCTTGAGGACGACCGCGTTGCCCGCGGCCAGCGCCGGCCCGAGTTTCCACGAGCACATCAGCAGCGGGTAGTTCCACGGGATGATCTGGCCGCACACGCCGACCGGCTCGGCGACCGAGAAGGCCAGGAAGCGGCGGTCGGTGCTGTGCACGTCGCCGCGCAGCTTCGTCGGCCACCCCGCGTAGTAGCTCAGCACCGCGGCGGTGCCGGCGACGTCGCCGCGCGCCTCGGCCAGCGGCTTGCCGTTGTCGAGCGTCTCCAGCCACGCGAGCTCCTCGGCGTTGGCCTCGATCAGCGCGACCAGGCGCCGCAGCACCGCCTCCTGCTCGGCCGGCTGGCGGCGCGCCCAGCGCCCGTCGGCGAACGCGCGCGCGGCGCCCCGCACGGCGCGATCGACCGCGTCGGCGCCGGCGGCGGGCACCTCGGCCAGCGGCTCGCCCGTGGCCGGGTTCTCGACCGCGAGGCGCTCGGCGCCCGGCAGCGGATCGAAGGCCCCGTCGATGAACGCGCCGTGCGAGCGGCCCGCGAAGCGGCGGGCGGCGGCCTCGCTCACTGCGCGCGCTCCCGCTCCGGCTCCCAGTGCTGCAGCGCGTCGCGCACGTGGCTCTCCATCAGCTCGGCGGCGCGGTCGCCGTCGCGCGCGGCGATGGCGGCGAGGATCGCGCGGTGCTCGGCCACGTCGCCGTCCTGCCACTGCGGCGCGGCCCGGCGCTGAGCGAGCAGGCGGCGGCCGACCTCGATCAGCCACAGGTTCTCGAGCGCCATCACGAGCTCGCGGTTGTGCGAGGCCCGCGCGACGCCGATGTGGAACTCGCGCGACGCGTCGTGGACGGCGACCGCGGTGCGGGCGGCGACCTCGCGCTCGACGCAGGCCTCCAGCTCGGCCAGGTCGGCCTCGGTCGCGCGCTCGGCGGCCAGGCGCGCCGCGCCCGGCTCGAGCAGGAGCCGGACCTCGAGGCGCTGGAGCACGTCCTCCAGGCGCAGCTGGGCGACGCGGAAGCCGCGGTTGTCCTGGAACTCGACGAGCCCCTCGCCGGTGAGGCGGCGCAGCGCCTCGCGCACGGGGGTGCGGGAGATGCCCAGGCGCTCGGCCAGCTCGACCTGGCCCAGGCGCGTGCCGGCCGGCACCTCGCCGTTGAGGATCAGCGTGCGGATGCGCTCGTAGGCCAGCGAGACGACCGACGCCGCCTGGATCGGCTGCATCTGCAGGTCGGCGTCGAGCTCGGTCATCGGCGGCGATCCTACCGGTTTGACATGGACGCTGTCGAATGGATACATTCGGTGGTATGAACCACGCCGGCCCGGCCGTGCGGGTGCTGCGCGACGGCGAGCCCACGTGGGCCCGCCTCGCGGACGGGGAGGTCGTGTTCGACGACGGCGCGCGCGCCGTCGAGTCCGACGTGCCCTTCCTGGCGCCCGTCCAACCCTCGAAGATCCTCGCGGTCCACCTGACGTACCGCAGCCGCGTCGAGGAGTACGCGGCGCGCACGCCCCCGGAGCCGTCGTACTTCCTCAAGCCGCCGACCACGCTCAACGGCCACCGCGGCGTGCTGCGCCGCCCGCGCGGCGCGCGCTTCCTCAACTACGAGGGCGAGCTGGCCGTCGTGATCGGCAAGCGGATGAAGGGCGTCCCCGAGTCCGAGGCGCTCGACCACGTCGCCGGCTACGCGCCCGCCAACGACGTCGGCCTGCACGACTTCCGCCACGCCGACCGCGGCTCGATGCTGCGGGTCAAGGGCCAGGACGGGTTCCTGCCGATCGGCCCCGCGCTCACGCCGGCCGACCGGTTCGACCCCACCGACTTCACCCTGCGCACGTTCCTCAACGGCGAGGTCGTGCAGGAGGCGACCGCCGACGACCTGCTGTTCGGCGTCGCCTACCAGCTCGCCGACGTGTGCCGGCTCATCACGCTCGAGCCCGGCGACGTGCTGCTCACCGGCACGCCCGCCAACTCGCGCCCGATGGAGCCCGGCGACGTCGTCGAGGTCGAGATCAGCGGCCTCGGCCGCCTCACCAACACCGTGGTCGACTGGGACGTCGACCTGTCCGGCCCGGGCGAGCAGCTCGAGGTCTCCCCCAACACGTTGCACGTCGCGCTCGCGATCCCGGAGGAGGAGGCGGAGCGCATGGTCCAGGAGGAGCGGGTCCCGTGATCAAGGTCATCGTCGACATGAACCTGTGCCAGAGCCACGGCGAGTGCGTCTACGCGGCGCCCGGCGTGTTCGAGCTCGGCGACGACGACGTGCTGCGCTGGCAGGAGGAGGTCGACGAGTCCCGCCGCGAGGAGCTGGAGGAGGCGGTGAACGTCTGCCCGATGATGGCGATCCGCCTGGAGGGCTGACCGTGCGGCTGGTCGTCGTCGGCGCGTCGCTGGCCGGCCTGCGGGCCGCCCAGGCCGCCCGCGCCGCCGGCCACGACGGCGAGCTGGTCGTCGTCGGGGAGGAGCGCCACCCGCCCTACACGCGGCCGCCGCTCTCGAAGGAGCTGCTGCAGGGCGCCCACGACGCCGACGCGTGCGCGTTCCCGGCCGACGACCTCGACGTCACCTGGCGCCTGGGCGAGACCGCGACCGGCCTCGACCTCGCCGCCCGCGAGGTCGCGCTGGCCGGCGGTGAGCGCCTCGCGTTCGACGCGCTCGTGATCGCCACCGGCTGCCACGCGCGCCCGTGGACCGGGCCCGGCGCCGAGCTGGAGGGCGTCCACACGATCCGCCGCCTCGACGACGCGATCGCCCTGCGCGCCGCGCTCACGACCCGGCCGGCGCCCCGCCTGGCGATCGTCGGCGCGGGCTTCATCGGCTGCGAGGTCGCCGCCTCGGCCCGCGGGCTGGGCGTCGACGTCACCCTGATCGACGTCGCGCCGCAGCCGATGCCGGCGCTCGGCCCGCTGCTCGGCGAGCACTGCGCGCGGATGCACCGCGAGCACGGCGTCGACCTGCGCCTCGGCGCCGGGATCGCCGCGCTGCGCGGCGACGGCCGCGTCGAGGCCGTCGAGCTCGAGGACGGCACGCGCGTCGAGGCCGACGTCGTGGTCGTCGCGCTCGGCGCGCTGCCCAACACCGAGTGGCTGGCCGGCAGCGGCCTGACGCTCGACCCCGGCGTCGCCTGCGACGCGCACCTCGCCGCGGTCGGGACCAGCGGCGTGTACGCCGCCGGCGACGTCGCGTCGTGGCCGCACCCGCTGGCCGGCGGCGAGCGCATCCGCGTCGAGCACTGGACCAACGCCGCCGAGCAGGGGACGATCGCCGGCCGCCACGCGGTCGCGGGCGAGGACGGCGAGCGCGCGCCGCACGTCGCGGTGCCCTCGTTCTGGTCCGATCAGTACGACGCCAAGATCCAGGCGATCGGCCTGCCGCGCCTGGCCCGCCACGTGGAGGTCGTGGAGGCGGCGCCCGAGGGCGACCGCTTCGTCGCCGTCGGCGAGCGCGACGGGCGCGTCGTCGCCGCGCTGGCCGTCAACGGCGCGCGGCGCCTGCCCTGGTACCGGCGCCGCGTCGCCGAGGGGATCACGCTCGACGCGCTGCGCGCCGAGCTCGCCGACGACCCGAAGGCGTTCGGCCCGGCTCCGGCCCGGGAGGCCGCGGCGTGAGCACCGCCGCGCCGGCGCTCGTCCTCCAGTTCGGCCCGCTCGGCCCGCCCGGCGTGCTCGGCGACTGGCTGGCGGCGCGCGGCATCCCCATGGAGCTGCGCCTGGTCGAGGAGGGGCCGGCGCCCGACCCGCGCGGGCACGCGTTCGTCGCCGTCCTCGGCGCGCGCTGGTCGCCCGTCGAGGACGCCGGCCGGCCCGCGGTCCGGGCGGCGCGGGCCACCGTCGAGCAGGCGCTCGAGCACGACGTGCCGGTGCTCGGCCTGTGCTTCGGCGGCCAGCTGCTGGCCTCCGTGCTCGGCGGGGACGTCGAGCCCGCGCCGGCGCCCGAGCTCGGCTGGCACGAGATCGAGACCGACGACCCGCGGCTCGTCCCGCCCGGCCCGTGGCTGCAGTGGCACTTCCACCGCTTCACGACCCCGCCGGGCGCGCGCGAGGTGGCGCGGACCGAGACCGGGGCGCAGGCGTTCGTCCACGGCCGCCACCTCGGGGTGCAGTTCCACCCCGAGTCCACGATCGAGATCGTCACGCGCTGGGCGCAGTCGGAGCCCGAGCGCATCGCGCCGTACGGCGTGACCGACGGCGTCGCGCTGCTCGAGCAGGGGCGCGCGCACGCCGCGGCGGCGGTCGACCAGGCCCACCGCCTGTTCGACGCCTTCTGGCAGCACATCCGCAACGGGAGGAGACCCATGGCGCACACCGAGGCGCAGCCCAGCACCACGAGCGTCGGCGTCGAGGCCGAGGGGATCACCACGGTCCGGGTCCTGTACCCGGACCTGCACGGCGTCGCGCGCGGCAAGGACGTGCCGCTGCCCGAGCTCGAGCGCGTCATGCGCCAGGGGCTCTGCTTCTGCTCGGCGGTGATGGCGACCGACCTGCGCCACACGCCGGTGCTCGGCGCCGAGGAGGGCTACCCGGACATGCACGCGGTGCCCGACCTCGACACGCTCGTGCCGCTGCCGTGGGAGCCCGGCGTCGCCGCCTGCCTGGCCGACCTGCACCCGGTCCCCAACGGCCCGCCGATCGCCGATCCGCGCGGCGCGGTGCGCCGGGCGATCGCCGGCCTGCAGGAGCTGGGCTTCACGCCGCAGGTCGGCCCCGAGCTGGAGTTCTTCCTGCTCGAGCGCGACCCGACCCAGCGCGGCGGCGTCCGCCGGCGCGTCGACCAGCTCTCGATGGTCTACACGGCCGGCCCGCAGGTCGACCCGGACGGGTTCGTGCGCCGGCTCACCGAGCAGCTCGGCGAGATGGGGCTGGGCGCGTACGCGTGCAACCACGAGTACATGAACAGCCAGTACGAGATCAACCTCCACCACGGGGAGGCCCTCGACGCGGCCGACCGCGCGTTCCGCCTGAAGACGGCGGTCAAGGACGTCGCGGCGATGGCCGGGCTGGTGGCGACCTTCATCGGCAAGCCGTTCAACGACCAGGGCGGGTCGGGCCTGCACCTGCACATCTCGCTGGACCGCGACGGGCGCAACGCGTTCGACGCGCCCGCCAAGCCCAACGGGCTGGCCGACGAGGCGCGCTGGTTCATGGCCGGCGTGCTGCACCACGCGCCCGCGCTGATGGCGTTCCTGAACCCCACGATCAACGCCTACCGGCGGCTGGTGCCCGACTCGCTGGCGCCGACGCACGCCAACTGGGGCTGGGACAACCGCAGCGCGTTCGTGCGCGTGCCGCCCGAGCGCGGCGCGGCCGCGCGCCTGGAGCTGCGCGTCGGCGACGGCTCCGCCAACCCGTACCTGGCGACCGCGGTCGTGCTCCAGGCCGGCCTGCACGGCCTGCGCGAGCGCATGGAGCCGCCGCCGCCGGTCGCCGGCGACGCCTACCGGGCCGAGGATGGCGGCCCGGCGCTGCCGACCTCGCTGGACGCGGCCGTCGCCGCGCTGGAGGCCGACGCGGTCATCCAGGCCGCGCTCGGCCCCGAGATCGTCACGCCGTTCCTCGCCATGAAGCAGTTCGAGATCGAGCGCCACCGCGCGTGGGTCTCGGACTGGGAGCTGGACGAGTACCTCCACCACCTCTAGAGGCCGACCGATGACCAACGCCACCCTCACCCTCGAAGACATCGACCTGTCCGATCACGACGCGTTCGTCGAGCGCGTCCCGTACGAGTGGTTCGCGCTGCTGCGCCGCGAGGACCCCGTCCACTTCAACCCGGAGCCCGACGGCCCGGGCTTCTGGGCGGTCACCCGCTACCACGACATCCGCGCGGTCCATCGCAACGTGGCCGTGTTCTCCTCCGAGGTCGGCGGCACGTCGCTGGAGGACCTCGAGCCCGAGCACGTCGAGGCGCGCAAGTCGATGATCGACATGGACCCGCCGCGCCACGACGAGCTGCGGGCGATCGTCAACCGCCGGTTCACCCCGCGCGCCGTGCAGGTGTGGGAGGACCAGGTCCGCCGGGTCGCCAACGAGGTGCTCGACCGGGCCCTTCCGCTGGGCGAGTTCGACTTCGTCGAGCACGTCAGCTCGGAGATCCCGATGCAGGTGTTCGCCGAGATCATGGGCATCCCGCAGGAGGAGCGCCGCACGATCATCGAGCTCGGCGACCGGCTGCTCGGCAACCAGGATCCCGAGCTCGCGGTCCCGGCCGACGACTCGCACAAGTCGCTGCCGTTCTCCAGCCCGGTCGCGCTGGAGATGTTCGAGTTCGGCCGCCGCCTGGCCGAGGATCGCCGGCGCAACCCGAAGGACGACATCATCACCCAGCTCGCCTTCGAGGGCCTGACCCAGCGCGAGTACGACGTCTACTTCGTGCTGCTGGCGACCGCCGGCAACGAGACGACCCGCCACACGATCACCCACGGCCTGCTCGCGCTGCTGGAGCACCGCGACCAGCTCGAGATGCTGCGCGCCGACCCGTCGCTGGGCAAGAGCGCCGCCGAGGAGATGCTGCGCTGGGCCACGCCCGTGCACCACTTCCGGCGCACCGCGACCGAGGACGTCGAGCTCGGCGGCGCGCAGATCCGCGCCGGCGACAAGGTCACGACCTGGTTCGTGTCCGGCAACCGCGACGAGGAGGTCTTCGAGGACCCCGACCGCTTCGACATCACCCGTCATCCGAACAAGCACATGGCGTTCGGCCCGGGCGGCATCCACCACTGCCTCGGCGCCCACCTGGCCCGGATGGAGGTGCGGATCGCCTTCGAGGAGATGCTCAAGCGGCCGGTGGAGTGGGAGCTGGCCGGGCCGCCGGACCGGCTGCGGTCCAACTTCTTCAACGGGATCAAGCGCCTGCCGGTGCGGGTGAGCGGATGATCGCGCTGCGCCGCCTGCACCACGTCGCGCTCGCGGTCGCCGACCTCGACGAGGCGGCGACGCGCTGGGCGCTGCAGTTCGGGCTCACCGAGCGCTCCCGCGACGCGCAGCGCGTCGCGCTGGCCTGCGACGACGAGGCGATCGCGCTGGAGCTGCTGGCCGGGACCGGCCGGGAGCCCGGCTTCCACCACGTCGCCTGGGAGCTGGCGCGCGACTGCTCGATCGACGACGCGGCCGCGCACCTGCGCGCGCACGACGTCGACGCCGAGCTCGTCGACGGCCACCTCGAGCTCGAGGACCTCGAGGGCAACGCGATCCACCTGATGCCCTACGAGCCGCCGGAGTCGCTGCTGGTCCCGCACGCGCGACCGATCCGCGGGCCGATGCCGGTCGGGCACCCGCGCAAGCTCGGCCACGTCAACTTCCTCACGGGCCGCATCCAGGAGCAGTTCGCGTTCTACCGCGACGCGCTCGGCATGCGCCTGACCGACTGGCTGGGCGACGGCGGCGTGTGGCTGCACTGCAACCGCGACCACCACGGCATGGCGCTGGTGGACAAGGGCTACTCGCACTTCCACCACCTGGCCTTCGACGTGATCGACATCGGCCAGATGCGCGCCGCGCTGGACCACCTGGCCCGCCACGGCCGCTGGCTGGGCTGGGGCCCGACGCGCCACGGCGTCGGCGGCAACATCGCCTCCTACGTGCGGATCGTCGAGGAGGCGTGCTTCGTCGAGCTGTACTGCGACATGGAGCAGCTCGAGGCCGACCACGAGCCGCGCGTGTGGCCCGACGACCGGTTCTCGTCGAACACGTGGGGCCCGCTGCCGCCGCGCTCGTACTTCCGATTCGACGAGGAGGCGATCGCCAGCGAGCGCGAGTCGCTGGAGACCTTGGGGGTGCCGCTCGCATGACGCTGCAGGGCTACACGATCCCGCGCACGCCGCAGGGGCAGGCCAGCCTCGTGCCGGCGCCGCCGTGGCACTACGTGGGCGACTTCCTCGTGGTCGACTACTGGGCCGACCCGGAGCTCGCCGCGTCGGTGCTGCCCGAGGGCCTGGAGCCGCACCCCGACGCCGGGCGCTGCGCGGCCGTGTTCGCCGACTGGCAGTCGTGCAGCGAGCAGGGCGACGAGCTCGTCGACCCCGTGCGCTCGCACTACCGCGAGTGCTACCTGGTGGTCAACGCGCTGCTGGACGGCGAGCCCGTCACCACGTGCCCGTTCATCTGGGTCGACCAGGACTTCGCGCTCGCGCGCGGGTGGATCCAGGGCTTCCCGAAGAAGCTCGGCGAGGTGTGGATGACGCGCGCGTACGCGCTCGAGTGCCGCGCGGCGCCGGGCGTGCGCGAGGGCTCGCGCTTCGGCGGCACCTGCTCGGCCCGCGGGCGCCGCGTCGTCGAGGCGCACGTGACGCTCGAGAGGCCCAGCGAGACCGGCTCGGTCCACACCGACCCGCCGATCGTCAACGTGCGCCACTTCCCGCGCCTGGCCGCCGGCCGCCACGACGACCCGCAGGTGCACGAGCTCGTGATGGCCGTCAGCCGCGACCGCGCGGTGTCGGAGGTGTGGGAGGGCAGCGCCGACCTGACGCTGCTCGAGGCGCCCGGCGAGGAGCACACGCTGCTGGCCCCGGTGAAGGTCGGGCGCGGCTACCGCTTCACGTTCGCCTACACGGTCGACGACCTGCGCACGGTGAAGGAGCTCGCCTCATGACGGTGGCGCGCGTCGCCGGGGTGGAGGTCCCCACCGGGCACTGGATCGGCGGCGAGCGCGTCGCGAGCGAGCGCACGTTCGCGACGATCTCGCCGATCGACCAGGCCGAGCTCGCGCAGGTCGCGCGCGCCGGCCAGGCCGAGGTCGACCGCGCCGTGCGCGCCGCCCACGAGGCGTTCCCGGCGTGGGCCGCGCTCGGCCCGGCCGGGCGGGCGCCCTACCTGCACCGGCTCGCCGACCTGATCGACGCGAACGTCGAGCGGCTGGCCGCGGTCGAGTGCGCCGACATGGCGATGCTGCTGCGCTCGCTGCGCGCGCGCGTCATCGCCCGCGGCGCGCGCAACTACCGCGCCTACGCCGACCTGGCCGTCGCCTACGAGGAGCGCGACTGGCGCTCCAACGGCACCTGGAACCGCGTCCAGCGGATGCCGTCGGGGCCCGCCGCGGTCGTCACGCCGTGGAACGCGCCGTTCATGCTGTCGACGTGGAAGACCGCGCCGGCGCTCGCCGCCGGCTGCACGGTCGTGCTCAAGCCGGCCGAGTGGTCGCCGCTGTCGTGCTCGCTGCTGGCCGAGCTGACCGCCGAGACCGGCTTCCCGCCCGGCGTCTTCAACGTGGTGCAGGGCATCGGCGAGGAGGCCGGCGCCGCGCTGGTCGCCCACCCGCTCGTGCGGCGGGTGTCGTTCACCGGCTCGCCGGAGACCGGCCGGCTGATCGGGCAGGCCGCGGCCGCCAACCTGGCGCCGTTCACCGCCGAGCTGGGCGGCAAGAACCCGTTCGTCGTCTTCGCCGACGCGGACCTCGACGCCGCCGCGCGCAAGGCCGCCGGCCAGTACGACGACTCCGGCCAGGTGTGCCTGGCGGGGACGCGCCTGCTCGTCGAGGCGAGCGTCCGCGACGCGTTCCTGGAGCGCTTCGACGCGGCGCTGGCCGAGCACGTCCTCGGCGACCCGCGCGACGACGCGACGACGATCTCGCCGATGATCCACCCCGACCACGTCGCGCGCGTGGAGGGGTTCGTCGAGCGGGCGCGGGCGGAGGGCCACGAGATCCTGCGCGGCGGGCGGCGCCTGGACGGCCTGTTCTTCGAGCCGACGCTCATCGTCCCGCGGTCCAACGACGCCGAGATCGTCCAGCGGGAGGTCTTCGGGCCGGTCCTGACGCTGCAGACGTTCGAGACCGAGGAGGAGGCGATCGCGCTGGCCAACTCGACGCAGTACGGCCTGTCGGGCCTCGTCTACACGGGCTCGATGGGGCGGGCCGAGCGCGTCGGCCGCGCGATCCGCGGCGGGACCGTGTGGGTGAACACGTTCCTCGTGCGCGACCTGACCGCGCCGTTCGGCGGCATGGGCATCTCCGGCATCGGCCGCGAGGGCGGCGACTACGCGCTCGACTTCTACTCGGACCTGAAGACGTTGCAGATCCTCGAGGGCTCGGTGGCGTGACCGACGAGCAGGTCCTCGATGCGGTCGCCGCACAGGCGCCGTGGATGGAGGCGCTCCTGGCCGACCTCGTGCGCGCGCCGACGGTGCTCGGCGCCGAGGACGCGGGGCAGGCGGTGATGGCGCGGGCCTTCGCCGACTGCGGGCTGGAGCCGGTGGACGTGCCGCTGCGCGGCGACGCGCTGCGCGGAGCCGAGGGCGCCTCGCCGTTCTCGTGGGACGTCGCGGGCAAGCGCAACGTCGTCGCCACCTGGCCGGCCGACGCCGAGGACGCCGGCGCGCGGTCGCTGATCCTCAACGGCCACGTCGACGTCGTGCCGCCGGCCGCCGAGCACCTGTGGACACGCGCTCCCTACGGCGCCGAGCGCGAGGGGGACTGGCTGTACGGGCGCGGCGCCGGCGACATGAAGGCCGGCCTGGCCGCGATGACCGGCGCCGTCCGCGCGCTGCGCGAGCTGGGACTGCCGCTCGGCGCGCCGGTGCAGCTGCAGTCGGTCGTCGAGGAGGAGTGCACCGGCCACGGCGCGCTGCAGTGCCTGCTCGACGGCCACCGCGCCGACGCGTGCGTGATCACCGAGCCGCACCCCGACCACCTCACGGTCGCGCAGGTCGGCGTGCTGTGGTTCCACGTCGACGTCGACGGCGAGCCCGCCCACGCCGCGCGCGCCGACCGCCTGGGCTTCAACGCGATCGAGGCGGCGGGCGCCGTGCTCGAGGCGCTGCGCGCGTTGGAGGCCGACCTGAACGCCGATCCGCCGGCGCCCTACGACGCGTTCGCGCACCCGATCAACCTCAACCCCGGGATCGTCGCGGGCGGCGACTGGACGTCGACCGTCGCCGCGTCGTGCACGCTGTCGTGCCGCCTGGCGTGCTTCCCGGGCGAGTCGCCGGACGCGCTCGCCGCGCGCGTGGAGGAGACCGTCGCGCGGGCCGCCGCCGAGGACCCGCGGGTGGCCGGCGGGCGCGTGCGGGTGCGCTACGACGGCTTCCGCTGCGAGGGCTGCACGGTCGACGCGGACGAGCCGCTGGTGCGCGCCCTCGGCGACGCCTACGCGGCGCGCCACGGGGCGCGTCCGGAGCTCGTCGCCACGACGGCGACGACCGACGCGCGCCACTTCGTGCGGGAGGGGATCCCGGCCGTGTGCTTCGGCCCGCGCGCCGAGCGGATCCACGGCATCGACGAGCGCGTGTCGCTCTCGTCGATGGTCGAGACCGCCCAGGTCCTGGCCCTGTTCGTCCGGGACTGGAGCGGAGCAATCAGGACGGGGCCGGACGGTCCCGCCGGGAGCAAGGAGGAGACGGACCATGTCGTCCACGATTGAGGGGCCGCCCGTCAGCGCGGCCGCGGCTGAGGGCGGCGGCCTGCACCGCCGTGCGCTCGGCACCAGCCACCTGGTCTTCTTCATCGTCGCGGCGTCCGCGCCGCTGACGGCGGTGGCCGGCGGCCAGGCGGCGACGTACCTGGTGACCGGGAACCGGGGCATCCCGTTCCTGTTCATCCCGCTGGGGATCATGCTCGCGCTGTTCTCGGTCGGCTACGCGGCGATGAGCCGGCACATCACGAACGCGGGCGCGTTCTACGCCTACGTGGCGCGTGGTCTGGGCCGCATCCCGGCGGTGGGCACGGCGTTCGTGGCGCTCGTGGCCTACAACGCGATGCAGATCGGCATCTTCGGCCTGTTCGGCGTCGCGATGGGCGCGTTCGCGGCCGACAAGCTCGGGATCGACTTCGCCTGGTACACGTGGTGCTTCATCGCGATGGCCGTGATCGCGATCCTCGGCGTCCTGCGCATCGACCTCAACGCGCGGGTGCTGGCGGTCCTGCTGATCCTCGAGGTCCTGATCGTCGCGCTGTTCGACCTGGCGATCCTCGCCGACCCCGGCCCGCAGGGCATCACCGCGACCGGCTTCAGCCCGGCCGTGGCCACCGAGACGGCGCTGGGCGCCGCGCTCGTGTTCTGCGTCGCGTCGTTCGTGGGCTTCGAGTCGGCGGCGATCTACGGCGAGGAGTGCCGCGACCCGCGCAAGACCGTCGCGCGCGCGACGTTCATCGCGATCGGGCTGATCGCCGCGTTCTACGCGTTCTCGAGCTGGCTGCTGGGCATCTCGGTCGGCCCCGACACGATGGTCAACCCCGAGGCGCTCGTCGAGGGCGGGTTCACCGACCCGAGCGGGACCGCGCCCGACCCGACGACCGTGCTGTTCATCGCCGGCGGGGACCGGCTCGGCGCGTTCTGGGCCGACGCGGCCTCGCTGCTGTTCGCGACGAGCCTGTTCGCGGCGCTGCTGTCGTTCCACAACGCGATCGCGCGCTACTTCTTCGCGCTCGGGCGCGAGGGGGTCCTGCCGGCGGCGTTCGGCCGCGTCAACAGCCGCACCGGCGCGCCGGTCGTCGGCTCGCTGGTGCAGACCGCGCTGGCCGTCGTGATCGTGGCGATCTTCGCCATCCAGGACCAGGACCCGATCCTGACGCTGTTCACCTGGCTGACGAACCTCGGCGCGCTCGGCGTCCTGCTGCTGATGACGCTGACCACCTGGGCGGTCGTCGGGTTCTTCCGGCGCAGGCCAGACCGCACCGAGAGCACGTGGGCGACGGCGATCGCCCCGTCCATCGCCGGCATCCTGCTCGTCGTCGTGTTCGTGCTGGGCGTGCTCAACTTCAACGTCCTCATCACGGGCGCCACCGACGCGCCGCTCGACGACAAGGCGGTCATCCTGCCGGCGCTGCTGGGCGTCGCCGCCGTGCTCGGCATGGCGCTGGCGTGGGCGCTGCGGCGCAGCCGCCCGCAGGTGTACGAGCGCATCGGCGAGGGCGGAGGCCCCGCCGGGCTCTGACGCACGGGAGGTCCCACGAGGCCGGGCCCGCGGGCACGCCGCGGCGCCCGGCCTCGGCGCTCAGCTGAGCGCGTCGACCCAGGTCAGCGCGCGGCGGCTCTCGCCCTGGAGGATCGGCACCGGCCGGTAGCGCCGCCGCGTGATCGTGCGGTGCTGCTCGCTGAGGCGCACCGCCTCGGCCACCCGCTCCAGCGTCTCGCGGTCGGGCGGCTCGGTGAGCCGGACCGCGACGCCGTCGGTGACGCGGATCGCGGTGTCGTAGCGCGCCTGCGGGCTGGGCCCGCGCAGCTCGGTCTCGAACCCGCGGCGCTGCAGCTCGCGCGTGATCTCGGCGGCGAACGGCGCGTCCGCGCCGGTGCTGTTGTCGACGATCACCCGGGTCATGCCCTTGGTCGGTACCCGCGCGGGCGGCCCGTCACCCGCGATCGCGCGGCCCGGCGCCGCGCCGCACTACGCTTGCGCGATGACCGAGCACGACATCGCGTTCGCGACGGTCCGCCGCGACGGCGGCGAGCGGTTCCAGTCGCTGCGGCGGGAGCTCGGGGTGGGGGCGTTCGGCATGAACGTCATCACGCTCGAGCCGCGCCAGCGCGGGCGCATCCACGCCCACGATCGCCAGGAGGAGGTCTACCTCGTGCTCGAGGGCGAGCTGACGCTCGTCGTCGAGGGCGAGGAGCACGTCGTCGGGCGCGACGGGGCGGCGCGGGTCGGCCCGTCCGTGCGCCGCCAGCTCGTCAACGCCGGGCCCGACCGGCTGGTGCTGCTGGCGCTCGGGGGCGCGGGCGAGCACGTCGGACGCGACGGGCGGGCGTGGACCTCGTGGGACGAGGGCGGACCGGGCCGCCCGCCGCAGGAGACGCCGCTGCCCGAGGACCTGCCCGGCTAGACCGCGCGCGGCCGGGCGCCAAGCCGCGCCAGCAGCGCGTCCCACTCCTCGGCCGAGCCGGGGCGGGCCGCGGGCACGCCGGGCGGCAGCGGCGGCTCGATCGCGACCGGCTCGCCGGCGCCGGGGACCGCGGCCAGGGCCGCGGCGGCGTCGGCCGGGGTCGCGGACGCCGCGCCGCGGGCGGGCGCGAGGATGAGCACGAGCACGCCGCGCGAGGCCAGCAGCGCCGCCGCGACCGTCGCGACGGCGAGCGCGTCGGCGCCGGCGCTCGCGTCGACGAGCACGGTCGCCGCCGGGTCCCCGGCCGGGCGGTGGAGCGTCGCCGGGAACGGCTGGCGCCAGCGCCGCACGCGCACGCCCTCGCCGACCAGGCGCCGCCGCACCGTCCGCGTCGCGGCGCGGCCGTCGGCCGCCTCGACGCGCACCTCGATCGCCACCGGGCGCAGCGAGCGCAGCGCCGCGACCGGCCCGGTCGGCGCCGCCTTCGCGGGCGCCCAGGCGCCGGCGAGGTCCTCGGCGCGCGCGGCCTCCGCCCGCCACACGCGGTGGTCGTCGTCGCGCAGCCGCGCGCGCCAGCGCAGGGCCGCGCCGGGGCCGGCGCCGCGGGCGTGCAGCGCCAGCGGGTCGTCGAGCAGCCCGTCGGCGGGCCCGCGGATCTCCAGCGCCCCGGGCACGTCAGGCCCCGACGCCCGACCACGCGGCCTCGAAGGCCTGGCCGGAGACCGCCTGCACCTGCGCCTCGGGCACGTGGCCGTCGGCGAGCGCCGCCAGCGCCGGCAGCGTCGAGAAGATCACGCCCGCGGCGAGCACGGTCGCGCAGACCGGGGCCGGCACGTCGGCGCGCACCTCGCCGCGCTGCTGGCCGTCGGCCATCAGCCCCGTCAGCATCGCGATCAGCGGCAGCTCGCCCTCCTCGAGGATCGCGGCGAAGCGGATCGGGAAGCGGGCGGTCTCGCGCAGCATCTCGGCGTGCAGGCGCGGTGAGCGCTGCGGCTCCAGCAGCGCGCCGAACGCGTCCCGCGCGACCTCGCGCCGCGGCCGGTCCGGGTCGGCGAGGCCGTCGTCGATCACCGGGCGCACCCGCTCGCGGAAGTGGCGCGCGCCGGCGACGAGCAGCACGTCCTCCTTGCGCGGGAAGTAGCGGAAGAACGTCCCCCAGCTCGTACCGACGCGCTCGACGATGCGCTCGACCCGCGACGCCGCCACGCCGTGGGCGTCGAACTCGTCCAGCGCCGCGGCCAGCAGCCGCTCGCGCATCTCGATGCCGCGCCGGCGGGTCGGGACGACCCCGAGCCCGACGCCGTCGACGGCGGCCGGGTCGGCGTCGAGGCTGGCGGGGACGGGTGCGGGACGAGGCGGCACGAGCGACGGAGTATCGCGAGATCGGCGACGGGTGCGGTCGCGCAGAGAAAGATGACGCGCGTCAGTTATCCCTGCTACCTTGCGCGGCCATGCGCAAGCTGACAGGAAGTCATCAACGCGTGGCGGCGGGTCTCGCCGCCGCCGCCGGCCTCGCGCTCACCGCGCTGCTGCCGGCCTCCGCGGCGCAGGCCGCGACGGAGTGCCCCACCTCGCCGTGGAACCCGCTGTCGGTGGCTCACGAGATCATCGACACCGGCACCGTGGTCAAGGATCCGAAGGCCCCGCTGGCCACGTACAAGGGCGCCGGGGACAGCCCGATCCCCGACGACGTGTGGAACGCCGGGTACGAGCCGCCGAAGCCGTACACGGCCAACACGACCCGCAACCTGCAGTTCAACGAGTCGCAGTTCATCGCCTCGCCGGGCGAGCCGATCTGCTCGACCGCCTACATCACGACCTCCGACGGCTACACGTGGGCGGCGATGTCGATGGCGGTCAACGCGATGTGGCCCTACGACGCCTCGGCGTACACCGGCCTGCCGGGGCGCAACGCGTTCTACGCCGGCAGCCTCGTCGAGACGCCGCCTCCCGGCGTGGTGAAGGTCACCGCGAACTTCAAGGCCCAGAACATGCGCTTCTGGGCCAACGAGAACGGCGTCGCCCCGGGCACGCCGGGCGCGGTGCCGCTGACCCGCTACTTCGTCAAGGACGAGTGGGGCAACGAGTACGTCATGCACGCGTCCGGGAAGGACACGCCCGAGGAGGTCGCCCAGGCGTTCGAGGCCGCCGTCCTGCCGCCGGGCTGGACCAAGGAGGCGCGCACGCTGAAGGAGGACCTCGTCCTGCGGCCCGCCGAGGGCTCCGACGGGTCGTTCCACTACCTCGTCTTCCGCGACAGCGCCGACAACACGTACCACCAGATGGGGTGGTCGGACCGCGGCTCGCTGCAGGGCCAGGTCGGCGAGGGCATGCCGATCTGGGGCGGCCAGGACGACAACGTCCTGCGCGGGACCAGCGGCGCCGACGTGATCCACGGCGCCGGCGGCGACGACACCCTGCGTCCGGGCCGCGGGCGCGACGAGGTGTGGGGCGACGCCGGCCAGGACACGGTCGTGCTGCCGGGCAAGGCGGCGGACTACCACGTCCACTCGGCCAGCAAGGACCGCACGGAGGTCGTCCTGGCCAGCCGCAGGCACGGCCGCAAGACCCTGCGCCACGTCGAGACCGTCAAGGTCGGCGGGCGCACGCTGAAGGTGGCCAAGCTGGCGCCGCATCGCCCGCTGTAGGCCGAACGTCTAAGGTCGGGGCCGTGGCCGGCCCCGACCTGACGCTCGCGGAGCAGGTCCTCCTCGTCGCCCTCGACGACGAGAAGGGCCGCGACGTGACGCAGTGGGGCAGCGACGCCGGGCTGGCCGCCGCCCTGCTGCTCGACCTCGCCCGGCTCGAGCTCGTCGAGATCGACGCCGACGGCAAGGTCGCCGCCCTGGAGGGGCCCGAGCCACCGCACGAGCTGCTGCGCGCCGCCCACGCGGCGATCGGCGGCTCGGCGCGGCGGCGCGACGCGAAGGGCTGGGTCGCGCGCCTGCCGCGCGAGCTCAAGCCGCTGCGCGAGCGGATCGCCCGCGGGCTCGTCGAGCGCGGGATCCTCGCCGAGCAGCACCGCAGGCTCCTCGGCCTCGTGCCGGTGACGCGCTGGCCGGCGGTCGACACCGGGCCCGAGCAGGAGCTGCGCGAGCGGCTGCGCGCGGTGCTCGTCCTCGGCGCCGAGCCGACCCCGCAGGAGGCGCTGCTGCTGGGCCTGCTCGAGCCGCTGGGCCTCGTCGACGGCCTCGTCGAGCGGGACGAGCGCCGCGACGCGCGCCGGCGCGCGAAGGCGGTCGCCGAGCACGGCATCGCCGGCACCGCGGTGCGCGACTCGGTGCGCGCCGTGCAGTCGGCGGTGACCACGGCGGTGGTGACGGCCGCGGTGACGACGACCACCTCCTCGAGCTGACCCGGCGCACCTCCCCGCAAAGGGGGGATGGAGGCCGGAACGGACCGCGGCCAGCATGCCGCCCGTGCCGCGTCTCGCGATCGTCCCGGCGCTGATCGCCGCCGCCCTCCTCGCGCTCGCCGGTCCGCCGGCCGCCGGCGCCGACGCGCCCCGGATCGGCCGCTGGGTCGGCGAGGGCCCCCACCGGCTGCGCGTGTCGTTCACCGTCCATCCCGGCCCGGACGGGCGGCGCCACCTGGGCCAGCTCGTGACGATCTGCGGCGCCGAGATGACCGGCAGCGAGGGCGGCGAGATCCTCGGGTCGGCGTCGCCCGCGTGGCCGATCGACCGGGCCGGGCGGGCCTTCGAGGACGACCCGGTCACGACCAGGCGGACGGTCATCGCGCGCCTCGGCGCCGAGCGCGGGACGCTCGAGCGGTACTCGCTGTCCGCCGGCGAGGGCAGCCCGTGCCTGGACGGGCTGGAGGGCACGCGCGGCCTGGGGCCGGTCGACGTGCGCTGGGTCGGCCCGCAGCGGGTGCCCAGCGGACGCTGGCACCTCGAGGGCGACTCCGGCTCCCACGCGCCCTCGTCCGTCGACCTCACCGTGTACGGCGGCGCGCTCGTCGCCGAGGTGTCGGGCTCGATGAACGCGCCGCTCGCCCGGCCGCGCCCGTACTTCCAGCACTGCAGCGTGAGCGGCCTGTTCCTGGACGGCTGGATCGAGCCCGACGGCAGCTTCACCACGCAGAGCACGCTGACCGGCGACCGCGTCACCGGCCGCTTCGACGGCGAGACGGTCAGCGGGACGCTGACGGTCCGGTCGTCGGGCCCGCTGGCGTGCGCGACGGACACCGTCCCCGTCGCGGGTCGGCTCGTCACGCCGCAGGTGCCGCCGACCTCCGGCGGCGTGCGGCTCGGTCCCGCGACCGGAGGCGACGCGCCGCCGCCCGACGCGGGCGCCTGCCCGGCGCCGCAGACCGTCACGGTCGACCCCGTCGAGGCGATGTCGTGCTTCCGCGACCGGCGCGGCCTGAAGGTCTCGACGACCACGGTCCGCGTGAACGGGATCGACGTCGTCCCCGCCCGCGGCAGCGAGGTCCGGCTCGACCCGCGCACGGCCCGCCTCACGACGACGGGCCGGGCCGCGGTGCGCCTGCCGATCGGCCCCTACGGCACGCGCAGGGGCGTCCGCGTCTGGCGGGGCGAGCGCCTGGACTGGGCGCTGCGCGCCGTGCGGCCGTTCAAGATCCGCTCGACCGGCGGGGACACGGGGCCCGGGAGCCAGCCCGGCTTCGGCGAGCAGGTGATCGGCGGCCTGCCGCTGACGGGGACCGCGGAGCTCGCGTTCGAGCCCGGGTCGGCGCGCGGGAAGGTGGGGGTCGAGATGCCCCGGCGGCCGTTCAAGGGCTACGTGGGCGACGTCGCCGTCAAGACCACCAACCCGCGCGGCCTGATCCTCGACGAGGTGAAGGTGACGATCCCGCGCGCGTCGTCGAAGCGCCTCGGCGTGGACCTCAACGCGGCGACGCTCGCGCTCAGCCGCGCCAAGGACGGGGCGTTCCACTGGGACGGCACTGCGACCGTCGAGCTGCAGGGCGATCGCGGCAAGGACCTCGCGCTCGATCACAAGACGCTCGAGCTGACGGTCGAGGTCGGCTACGGCCCCGGCGACGGCTACTTCCGGCTGGCGGGCGGCCTCGACGGCCTCAACCGGCCGATCTACCGGGGGGTCCACCTCCAGCGCATCGGCCTGGGCGCGCAGGTGCGCCCGCTGAAGCTCACGGGGAGCATCGGCTCCAGCGTCGGCCCGCAGATCGACGTCCACGGCCAGGGCAAGCGCGAGGCGGTCAGCCTCGACGGCACCTTCGAGTACGAGGGCGAGCCGCCCTGCTTCCAGACGAAGGTGGCCGGGAAGATCATGTCCGTCGAGCTGGCCGACGGCCGCGCCAAGCTGTGCGCGAACGGGCTCATGGAGGGCGAGTTCAGGGCGCGGACGTCGCCGATCCGCCAGATCGCCCTCGAGGGGCGGCTCGCCGGCTGGGTCGTCCAGGACAAGGCGTTCTCGTTCGAGGGGACCGCCGGCCTGCAGCTCGGCCCGCTGCCCGCGGCCCGAGCCGACGCGGTCGTCTCGAGCGTCGGCATGGCGGCCTGCCTGCGCACCGGCCCCGCCGTCGGGTTCAGCTACCGCTGGCGCGACCGGCGGCCGATGCTGCTGGCCAGCGGCTGCGGCATCGGGCCGTGGCGCGCGGCCAAGCCCGAGGCCGCGGCGCGCCGCGCCCAGGTGGGCCCGCCCGCGGCGACGTTCGCCGTGCGCCGCGGCCAGCGGGTCGCCGCGTTCTCGGCCGTCGGCGACGGCGCGGCGCCGCAGGTCGCGCTCGTCGGCCCGCGCGGCGAGCGCATCGCCGTCGGGCCGGATCCCCGGCTCGACCAGCGCGTGCTCGCCTTCCAGGATCCCGACGCGCACGTCTCCTACGTGGCGGTGGCGCGCCCCGCGCCCGGTCGCTGGCGCCTGGAGGCGCAGCCCGGGTCGGCGCCCGTCACCGCGCTGCGCGGCGCGTCGCCGCGGGCGCGCGTGCGGGTCCGCGCGCGGGTCGTGCGCGCCGGCGCCGGTCGGGCGCGCGGCCTGCGCTACCGCATCGCCGGGGCCGCTGGCGCGCGGGTGCGGTTCGTCGAGAGCGGCCGCGGGGTCCGCCGCGTGCTGGGCCGGGCGACCGGCCGCCGCGGCACGCTGCGGTTCCGGCCGGCGCCCGGGCGCGGCGCGCGGCGCATCGTCGCGCTCGTCGAGCGCGACGGCGCGCCCGAGCCGGCGCGCCGCGTCGCGCGCGCCTAGCGCAGGCCCAGGAGCTTCGCCGCGTTCTCCTTGAGGACGAGCGGCTTGACCTCGTCCTTGATCGGCAGGTTGTCGAACTCCGACAGCCACCGCTCGGGCGTCAGCAGCGGGAAGTCCGAGCCGAACAGCATCTTGCGCTTCAGCGGCCCGTTGATGTACCGCACGAGGATCTCCGGGAAGTACTTCGGCGCCCAGCCGGACAGGTCGATGTAGACGTTCGGCTTGTGGGTGGCGACCGACAGCGCCTCCTCCTGCCACGGGAACGACGGGTGGGCGAGGATGATGTCGAGCTCGGGGAAGTCGGCGGCCACGTCGTCGACCGCCATCGGGTTGGAGTACTTCAGCTTGATCCCGCCGCCGCCCGGCATGCCGGCGCCGATGCCGGTCTGGCCGGTGTGGAACAGCGCGATCAGCCCGGCCTCGGCGATCACCTCGTACAGCGGGTAGAACGCCGGGTCGTTGGGCCAGAACGCCTGCGTGTTGGGGTGGAACTTGAACCCCTTCACGCCCTGCGCGATGTACTCCTTCGCCTCGCGCACGCCCGCCTTGCCCTTGTGCGGGTCGACCGACGCGAACGGGATGAGCACGTCGGGGTTGGCGGCCGCGACCTCGATCACCTCCGAGGTCGGCACGGTCCGCTCCCCGGTCCCGAACGACGAGTCGACCGTGAACACGACCGCGGCCATCCTGCGCTCGCGGTAGTACTCGGCGACCTCCTGGGTCGTCGGCTGGGGCGGCGCGCCGCCGAAGTACTTCTCGGCGGCGTCCAGGAACTCGGCCGTGACCTCGTCGGGGGGCCGATGGTCCATGTGCGCGTGCGTGTGCGTGTGCACGTCGATGGCGACGAGCTGGTCGACGTCGATGGCCATGAACGCGGCTCCTACTCGAGGTCCAGCGGGGGGAAGGACACGCCGTAGCGCTGCTGCTCGGGCCCGAGCGTCGTCGGCCAGCTCTCGGCGATCGCCTCGGCCGTCCAGCCGCCGTCCTGGAACGCGGCGGCGACGTCGACGGGGCTCGCGTACATCGTGAGCTTGTCGCCGCCGATGCCGATCGCCTGGCCGGTCACGCCGGCGGCCGCGTCGGAGGCCAGGAACACGACCAGCGGCGCGCAGTCCTCGGGCATCCCGAGCGCGTGCGCCTGGCGCACCTGGCGCGGCAGGCCCTGGCCGGACTCGACGCGCTCGACGAGCGGCGCGTACACCGGGATCGTCGCGGTCATCTCGGTCCAGGCGGTCGGGACGATCGCGTTGACCGTGATCTCCGCGCGCGCGAGCTCCATCGCCCACGTGCGGGCGAACGCGGCGATGCCCGCCTTCGCGGCCGAGTAGTTCGTCTGGCCGAAGTTGCCGTACTGGCCCGCCGGCGAGCCGACGAGGATCAGCCGGCCGCCCTGGCCCTGCTCGCGCATGTGGCGGGCGGCGGCGCGCGCGCACGTGAACGTGCCGCGCAGGTGCGTCTCGATGACCGCGTCGAACTGCTCGTCGGTCATCTTCCACAGCACGGCGTCGCGCAGGATGCCCGCGTTGGTGACCATGACGTCGAGGCGGTCGTACTCGCTCACCGCGCGCGCGACGAGCGCGTCGGCGGTCTCGGACGGGCCGACGGGGCCGACCTCGGCCACCGCGCGGCCGCCCGCGCCCGTGATCGCGTCGACGGTCGCGGCGGCGGAGTCGGCGTCGACGTCGTTGACGACGACCGCCGCGCCCGCGGCGGCCAGCGCCTGCGCGTACGCGCGCCCGAGGCCGCGGCCCGCGCCGGTGACCACCGCCACCTTGCCGGTCAGATCCACCGCGCTCATGCGTAGAACCGCAGCAGGGACTCGGCGACGACGGCGGGCTTCTCGGAGCCCTCGACCTCGATCGTCACGACGACCTTGGCCTGCACGCCGCCCTTGATCTCCGTGACCTCGGCGAGCTGCGCGCTGCCGCGGAAGCGGGCGCCGACCGGCACCGGAGCGGGGAAGCGCACCTTGTCGAGGCCGTAGTTGACGCCCATGCCCAGGTCGGTGACCGTGATCAGCTCCTGCGTCACGGGCGCGACCATCGACAGGGTCAGGAACCCGTGGGCGATCGTGCCGCCGAACGGGGTCTTGGCCGCCGCGTCCGGGTCGACGTGGATGAAGTTGTGGTCGTCGGTGAGGTCGGCGAACCGGTTCACCTCGTCCTGCGTGAAGGTGCGCCACGCCGTGGTCCCCAGCTGCTCGCCGACGTGGTCGGCGAGCCCGGCGATCGTGGTGACCAGCCCGCCCGCCGTCGAGGTCTCGGAGGTGCTCATGACCGTCGAATATACGGGAACCTGAGAATCCGCGCGCGCCCACCGCCAGTGTCCCGGGTGGGATGGGGTGGTCGACCTGAACGCCGTATACCGGCGCTCAGGTCGACCACCCCCGACGCACCGCTTTCAGGTGCGGTGCCGCTGCCCATCCGGCCGGGGCCGCTGGTACAGTCCCTGGCGCAGTGGTCCTACCACTGGACGTCCAGCCTGTGAGCGCCGCCGAGACCCTCCACCGCACGCCGCTGTACGACGCGCACGTCGCCGCCGGCGCCCGGCTCGTCGAGTTCGCCGGATGGGAGATGCCCGTCCAGTACACGGGCGTGCGCGAGGAGCACGTGGCGGTGCGCACCGCCGCCGGGATGTTCGACGTCTCGCACATGGGCCAGATCGAGACGTCGGGCCCGCAGGCGACCGCGTTCCTGCAGCGCCTGCTGTCCAACGACGTCGAGCGGGTCGCCGTCGGCGGCGCCCAGTACGCGCTGCTGTGCCGCGAGGACGGCGGCGTCCTCGACGACCTGTTCTCCTACCGGCTGGCGCAGGACCGCTGGCTCACCGTCACCAACGCCGCCAACCACGCCAAGGACCTGGCCTGGTTCCGGGCGCACGCCGGCGGGTTCGACGTGACCGTGCGCGACCGCGCCGCCGACTTCGCGATGCTCGCCGTCCAGGGCCCGACCGCGCGCGAGCTCATCGGCGGCGACCTGCCGCGGCGGATGACCGCCGCGGCAGGCACGGTCCTCGGCGCCGACGCGCTCGTCTGCGGCACCGGCTACACGGGCGAGGACGGCGTCGAGATCCTGTGCGCTCCCGCCGACGCCCCCGCGCTGTGGGACGCGCTGCTGGAGCGCGGCGTCGCGCCCGCCGGGCTGGCCGCGCGCGACACGCTGCGCCTCGAGGCCGGCTTCCACCTCTACGGCAACGACCTGATGGAGTCGCGCGACCCGATCTCCGGCGGCCTGGGCTGGGCGGTCAAGGAGGACACCGGGTTCATCGGGTCCGAGGCCTGCCGCGCGGTGCGCGAGGCGGGCCCGGGCGAGCGGTTCGTCGGGTTCGTCATGCGGGAGGGGATCGCCCGCCACGGCAACCCGATCGCCGGCGGCGGCGTCGTGACCAGCGGGACGATGTCGCCCTGCCTGGGCGTGGGCATCGGCATGGGCTACGTCCCCGCCGCGCAGGCCGAGGTCGGGACCGAGCTGCAGATCGACGTGCGCGGGAAGCGGCGCACGGCGACCGTCGTCAAGCGCCCCATCTACTCGAAGGAAGCGCCGTGAGCAGATACACCGCCGTCACCGACGCCGACCGCGAGGCGATGCTCGCGGCGATCGGCGTCGACTCCATCGAGGACCTCTTCGCCGCGATCCCCGCCGACCTGCGCCTCGACCGGCCGCTGGACCTGCCCGACGGCCAGCCCGAGCAGGCGGTCTACGCGCACCTGCGCGACCTCGCCGCGCGCAACGTCAGCGCCGAGGACGAGATCACGTTCCTGGGCGGCGGCATGTACGACCACTACGTGCCGGCGCTCATCGACATGCTCATGTCGCGCTCGGAGTTCCTGACGCCGTACACGCCCTACCAGCCCGAGGTGTCCCAGGGCGGGCTGCAGGTGATGTTCGAGTACCAGACGGCGATCAGCGAGCTGACCGCGCTGCCGGTCGCCAACGCGTCGGTGTACGAGGGGCCCAGCGCGCTCGCCTCCGCCGGCTACCTGGCCAAGCTCGCCCATCCCGGCAAGGGCCGCTTCGTCGTCTCCGCCGGCGTGCACCCGCACGCGCGCGAGACGCTGCGCACCTACGCGCACGGCTACGGCGTCGAGGTCGTCGAGGTGCCGCTGCGCGACGGCGTCACCGACCCGGACGCGTGGGCGGCGGCGATCGACGACGACACGGCCGCCGTCTTCGTGGCCAACCCGAACTTCTACGGCGCGGTCGAGGACGTCGCCGCGCTCACCGCCGTCAAGGGCGGCGCCGTGGCGGTCGCGTCCTACGACCCGATCACGCTGGGCATCCTCGTGCCGCCGGGCGAGTGCGGCGTCGACGTGTGCGTCGGCGAGGGCCAGCCGCTGGGCAACCGCCTGGACTTCGGCGGGCCGTCGTTCGGCTTCTTCGCCGCGACGGAGGCCTACCTGCGGCGCATGCCCGGCCGCATCGCCGGCGAGACCGTCGACGCCGAGGGCCGGCGCGGGTTCGTGCTCACGCTGCAGACGCGCGAGCAGCACATCCGCCGCGAGAAGGCGACCTCGAACATCTGCACCGCGCAGGCGCTCAACGCGCTCGGCGGCGTCGTGTACCTGGCCTGGCTGGGGCGGCGCGGGATCGTCGAGCTCGGCGAGCTGCTGCTGCAGCGCACCCACTACGCGCGCGAGGCGCTGTGCGCGATCGACGGCGTCGAGCCGTGGCACGCGCAGCCGGTGATCCGCGAGTTCGCGGTCACGCTGCCGGCGCCGGTCGAGGAGGTGGTCGAGCGCTGCGCGGCCGAGGGCGTCAACCCCGGGCTGGCGCTGCCCGAGGAGAACGCGCTGCTGGTGGCGATCACCGAGCAGCGGTCGCGGGCCGACATCGACCGGCTGGCCGACGTCCTGGCCCACGCGCTCGTGCGCGAGCAGGTGGCTGCCTAATGCGTTTGTCAAGCAGCTTTGGCCGGGCGGACCTCGTAGGGCTGGCGGTTTCTGAGCATCGCGTGGAGGACGTCGACGCGGCGTCGGGCGAGCGCGATGACGGCTTGGTGGTGGGTC
>Ga0180221_1000291_pt1 | contig 50842 bp, 42 predicted proteins | sample eDN5th37CKraftMG_FD_151339 | JGI IMG/M metagenome (GOLD analysis project Ga0180221, IMG submission 151339) | Enriched Miracle-Growth compost microbial communities from Emeryville, California, USA - eDNA 5th pass 37_C Kraft MG (version 2) (version 2) ... | reverse complement strand
GATCAAGCGCTTCAGCATGTCGAGGACCAGCTCAATCAGCGGCCACGAAAGCGTTTACGCTATCGAACGCCTCAGGTGAAGTTCGAGGCATCCTTCAAACGCGGTGCACTTCGCGGTTGAATCCGCCTACAGAATCGGTATCGATCTGCGGGGTCAACAGCGCGGAGGTATTTCCTTCCAGCTGCTTCAGCCAGGCCTCCATGTCTGTCTGATAGGAAGCTACGGTGAGTGGCGAATATGTGCTGGTTGACATGATTATTTGGCTTCCCTGAGATAGGTAAACTGGCACACACCGGTCGGGCCCAGCTGGCTGTCGTCATTAGATTGCAAAGGCTCGTCGATGTTCAGAATATATGAGTCACCCACGCCTGGCAGATTCAAGTCGCTCCACATGGCAGCATCCATGATACTTACCACATAATATTTTCCATGGATCCTCATCGGCTCGTCCACGTTGTCAATAAGACTGCCCCAATAAGGCAGGGACTTGGTTAGCTCCTTGTCCTCGAAAAAGGCAATCAGGACATTGCGCTTGTTGGTCGTTTCATCGCGCCCCGTGCCGCAGTACGTGCCGCGGCTGCGCAATACATAGCCCCGGACTTGCGTGAACGTGGCACCCCATGTGAGCTGTGTCCATGTATAGGGGGCCATTTCCACCACCAGGGCATGGTGTTTCCTTTGCGCCTCGGCGTATTTGGCCACCAGCGTACGCTTTTTTGCCACCTTGTCCGGAGCCTGAATGTTGGGCGGCAACACGTTGGCGTCGTATATCTTCAGCGTCAGCGCTACCGGATCGCCCGGCACGGGCTGCCAGTCCAGCTTCTCGAAATAACCCTGGCCGCCATGCTTCTGTTCGAAGCTGTACTGGCAAAGCTGATGGCGCGTCATCGAGGCCACTCGATCCGCGACAAGCGCCTTGCGGAAGTGCTCGCACAGCCCCGGTTCCCTATCGACCACGTTGGTTGCTTTGGTGGCGGCCTGCGCCACACCCATGGTCCCCAGCAATGCTCCAAGAAGAGTGGCAGTTTTCCACCGCCATGCCTGCAGCTTACCCGAAGGAGGGACGGCAATTTCTTCTCTCAAATCGAGTTCCATTGGCGATCCTGCGTCATAGAGTGCGAGTCCTGAATCATGGTATTTCTCATGGCGGCACAGCCGCTGATAGCAGCCCGCAATTGCGCCATCAGCGGTCGACGCTAAGAGCCTGTTCACGACCTACCGTCGGTCCGGCTATTCCCTCTCCGTCATTCCTGCGAAAGCAGGAGGCGCTTTTCAACAGCCGAAGGGCTGGTCATCCAGTGACTCTCCCTCGAAAAGTCAACGCCGCTGGATCCCGGCTTTCGCTGGGATGACGTTTCATGGGGGGATGCATGGAGGTCGTGAACAGGCGCTAAGGAACCTGAGGCGCGTTGATTGGCGGCCAGGGCGAAGTAGCCAGGAAAAGCAGTCAGTATGCTGCTGGCACGCGCTGTCATTTCAGGCCGAAGGGCGCTGACCGTCCGTACGGATGCCCTCGAGCCATTCTGTCTGCGGTTGCATGCGGCCTTTGGGCTGCCGCGCGCGTCGTTTTCCACGAGCATGACTCTATCCCTGTCAATGGCGTCCTTTGATGTTCTATCTCGCTCCAACCCGGGAAGCCTGTCAACCCGCACGATATTGCGAATCACCCGCGGATGACCGCGGTTCTGGCCTGTGCGAGTCGTGGACTCGTGGAACCCCGGTTTAATTAGCTTCGATGTGTCCCGCGCAAGTGAAGGCCGACATATCAGCACGGCGCCGAACGACGCGACGAACTGCAGGTGCGCAAGAACTTACATGACTTTTTGTGCGCGGATGCTCAGTGGCCGGCGCCCAGCACCAGCGCCACCAGCAGCACCCCGGACAGCAGCCACACGTAGCACCAGCCCACGCACCAGTACTTGAGCAGGGTCATCGGCCAGCCCTGGCGGTAGATGCGCTTCTGCATCACCAGCAGGTAGGCCGGCATCCACAGCAGCAGCGCGGCCTGCACCAGGCCCAGCGGGTAGCCGACCCAGGCCGCGTGGGGCTTCAGCCAGGTCGACAGCATGCCGGCCAGCGCCACCAGCAGCAGGGCGAGGAACAGGAACGCATGGCTGTGCAGCGCCACGATCACGTGCTCCATGTAGAGGCGCCGGCGGAACACGTAGAACAGCTTCAGCAGCAGCGCGAACAGCGGGATCATCACCAGCATGCTCTGCGGCAGCACGCTGAAGAAGCCGGCGACCATGCGCTCGCGGGCTTCCTGGCGGATCCTGGGGTTGCTGGCGTGGAAGCCCGCCCGGAGGTTGCTCTTCAGGTGCTGCTCGAAGGCGGTCAGGCGCGCGTTGACGAAGCCGGGCAGCCAGGCCACATGCACCGGCTCGACCGGCAGCTCCGACCAGTCCCGGTCCCCGTCGTCGTCCTCCACGGCGGTTGGCGATGCCGACGACGCGCCGGCCACCGTCGAGGCCGCGGCCGGCGCGCTGGCGGCGGAGGCGGGCACCGGCGCGGCGCCCAGCTCGGCCAGCCGCTGGTCGGCGGCCTTGCGCAGGCTCTCCTCGGCGACGTGGATGCCCTTCGCCCCGCCCGGGGCCAGGCCCGCGGCGGTGCGGGCGGTGCGCAGGCCGTCCAGCTGCCCGCGCAGGTCGTCGCGCACCTCCTGCGCCGTCCCGTCGTGGGCGAAGGGGTTTTCCTCCTGCACGACGGCGGCCGGGGCGCCCCGCGCGCCGGCGCGGTCCAGCACCGCGTTCGCCGCCAGGTGGAAGGCGAAGAAGGCCAGCAGGCACAGCACGAACATCAGCCGGAACGGCGCCACGTAGCGCTGCCGCCGGCCGGCGAAGTACTCCAGGGTGAGGAAGCCGGGCCTGAGCAGCAGCGGCGGCAGCGTGTGCAGGATGCGGCCGTCCACGTGCAGGAACATGTCCATGCCGTCTTCCAGCATGTGGTGCACCGGCTTGAGCACGCTGTGGATGGACTGCCCGCAGTGGTGGCAGAACTCGCCCTCCAGCGGCGTGCCGCAGTTGGCGCAGTGCACGGTCCTGGCTTCGGTCAGCTCGCTCATCCGCATCCCCTTTTCGAGCCGGCGATCTTGGCACAAGGCGCCGGCATGGGCAGCCGCGGCCGGCGGCTCGGCTAGAATGGAGCGCCCTGGAGTTGCCCAAGTCCCATGGCCCTGCTTCCCTCGATCGACCGCGCCCGCGTGGCACGCGAGGCCGGCGCCACCGTGCGCCTGGCGCTGCCGCTGGTGCTGGCGCAGCTCGCCGCGGTGGGCACCAACTTCGTCGACGCGGTGCTGTCCGGCCACGTCGGCGCGCACGTGCTCGGCGCGGTGGCGGTGGGCACCAACCTGTGGTCGCTGGCGATCGTCACCGGCATCGGCGTGATGATGTCGGTGCCGCCCTCGGTGGCGCAGCTGGACGGCGCGGGGCGCCGGCACGAGGTCGGCGCGGTGTTCCGCCAGGCGCTGTGGCTGGCGCTGGCGCTGGGCGTGCTGCTGTGGTTCGGCGTGCGCCACGCCGAGCCGCTGATCGAGCTGATCGGCGTGGCGCCCGGCCTGCGCCGCGACGTGGGCGAGTTCCTGCACGCGATCAGCTGGGGCGCGCCGGCGCTGACCTGCTACTTCGCGCTGCGCGGCCTCTCCGAGGGCCTGTCGCTGACCCGCCCGTCGATGGTGTTCAGCCTGGGCGGGCTGGCGGTGCTGGCGCCGCTGGGCTACGTGTTCATGTTCGGCAAGCTGGGCCTGCCGCCGCAGGGCGCGCGCGGCTGCGGCATCGCCACCGCCAGCGTGCTGTGGCTGGAGATGCTCGGCTTCGCCGCCTTCGTTCTGCGCCACCGCAGCTACCGCGGGCTGGACCTCGCCGCGCGCTTCGAGTGGCCGGACCTGCGCCGCATCGGCGCGCTGCTGCACGTGGGCCTGCCGATGGCGGTGACCCTGCTGGCCGAGGCCGGGCTGTTCGTCGCCACCGGCCTGCTGATCGCCACGCTGGGCGAGGACACCGTGGCCAGCCACCAGGTGGCGATCAACGTGGCCTCGCTGTTCTTCATGATCCCGCTGGGGCTGGCCATGGCGATCACCGTGCGCGTGGGCAACGCGGTGGGCCGCGGCGACGCGCGCGGCGTGCGCTACGCCGGCTTCTGCGGCATCGCGCTGACCCTGCTCACGCAGGCCGTCTCGGCCGCGCTGATGCTGGGGCTGCCGCACGCGATCGCCTCGCTGTACACGCGCGACGCCGGGGTGATCGCGCTGGCCGCGCGGCTGCTGCTGCTGGCCGGGCTGTTCCAGTTCTCCGACGGCATCCAGGTCGCCTCCAACGGCGCGCTGCGCGGCCTGAAGGACACCCGCGTGCCGATGGCGATCACCCTGTTCGCCTACTGGGGCGTGGGCATGCCGCTGGCCTGGTGGCTGGCGTTCCGCCACGGCCTGGGCGCGCGCGGCATGTGGATGGGGCTGATCGCCGGGCTGTCGGTGGCGGCGCTGCTGCTGTTCGCGCGCTTCTGGCGCAGCGCCTGGCGCCGCCGCTGGAAGGCGCCGGCCGCCGCGGACATGACCGCCTCCGCGGAAGCGGCTACCCTGTCCAGCCATTTCTGAGGGAACCGCATGAGCTACCCGCCGCCGCTGCATCGCCGTCCGAACGGCTTCTGGGCCTTCCTGCGCGTGCTTGGCCGCGGCATCAACGTGCTGCGGCTGGTGATCATCAACCTGGTGTTCTTCGGCGTGCTGTTCCTGCTGCTGCTGCTGGTGGCCGGCGGCATCGCCGGCAGCCGCCTGGCGCGCACGGTGGAGAACGGCAGCGTGCTGGTGCTCAGGCTGCAGGGCCAGCTGGTGGAGCAGTACAGCCTCGACCCGCTGCAGCGCACGTTCGCCAGCCTGTCCGGCAATCCGCCCAGGCAGGTGCAGCTGCGCGACCTGGTCGGCGCGATCGACGCGGCGGCGAAGGACCCGCGCATCAGCCGCATCCTGCTGCTGCCCGACGAGCTGCACGGCGGCGGCTTCGCCGCGCTGCGCGAGGCGGGCGCCGCGCTGGACCGCTTCCGCGCCGCCGGCAAGCCGGTGATCGCCTGGGGCGTGAACCTGGACCAGGGCCAGTACTACCTGGCCGCGCACGCCGACCGCATCCTGCTCGACCCGCAAGGCGGGCTGGTGATCACCGGCCTGGCCAACTACCGGCTGTTCTACAAGAACCTGCTCGACCGGCTCGGCGTGGACGTGCACCTGTTCCGCGTCGGCCAGTTCAAGAGCGCGGCCGAGCCGTTCGTGCTCGACCACGCCTCGCCGGAGGCCAAGCAGGCCGACAGCTACTGGATGGGCGGGCTGTGGGACGACTACCTCGCCGAGATCGCCCGGCTGCGCAAGCTGGACCCGGCCGCCGTGCGCGCCGACATCGACGGTCTGCCCGACCGCATCGCCGCCGCCCAGGGCGACCTGGCGAAGCTGGCGGTGGACGAGCGCCTGGTCGACGGCACCGCCACCCGCGCCGAGCTGGAGGCGATGCTGCGCAAGGAAGGCGTGCCGGCCGGCAAGGACGACGAGGGCTTCCGCCAGGTCGCCTTCGCGCGCTACGCCGCGAACGCCGGCAGCGACGGCGCGTTCGCGCCGGGCGTGGCGGTGGTGGTGGCCGAGGGCGAGATCAGCGGCGGCAAGCAGCCGCAGGGCAGCGTCGGCGGCGAGTCGACCGCGGCGCTGATCCGTGCCGCGCGCAACGACCGCCGCACCAAGGCGCTGGTGCTGCGGGTGAACTCGCCGGGCGGCGAGGTCTACGCCGCCGAGCAGATCCGCCGCGAGGTCGAGCTGACCCGCGCCGCCGGCATCCCGGTGGTGGTGTCGATGGGCGACGTGGCGGCCAGCGGCGGCTACTGGATCTCGATGAACGCCGACCGCATCTACGCCGAGCCCGACACCATCACCGGCTCGATCGGCATCTTCGGCATGTACTACACGGTACCGGGCACGCTGGACAAGCTGGGCGTGAGGAGCGACGGCGTGGGCACCGGCCCGCTGGCCGGCGCGTTCGACGTCACCCGGCCGCTGGACCCGAAGGTCGGCGCGCTGATCCAGGCGATCATCGACAAGGGCTACCGCGACTTCGTCGGCAACGTGGCCAGGGCGCGCGGCAAGGACTTCGCGGCGGTCGACGCGATCGCGCAGGGCCGCGTGTGGACCGGCCGGCAGGCGCTGGAGCGCGGCCTGGTCGACCGGCTCGGCGGCCTGCGCGACGCCATCGCCGACGCCGCCGCGCGCGCCGGCCTGGGCGCGCGCTACGGGGTGCGCTACGTGGAGCAGCCGCTGGGCGGCTTCCAGCAGTTCCTGGTCGGCATGAACCAGAACGCGCTGGTGCAGGCCGCGCAGGGCTACGGGTTGCGCCTGCCGGCCTGGGCCGGCCAGCTCGCCGACGCGATGGCGCCGGAATTGAGGCTGCTGCGCAACGCGGCCGCCGGCCGGCCCAACGTGTACGCCTACTGCTTCTGCGCGCCGCGCTGAGCGGCGCGCGGGGCGCGCCCTCAGCCCAGGCACACCGCCTCGACGTTGTTGCCGTCCGGGTCGAGCAGGAACGCGGCGTAGTAGTCCGGCGCGTAGTCGGCGCGCACGCCCGGCGCGCCATGGTCGCGGCCGCCGGCGCCCAGGCCGGCCGCGTGGAAGCGCTCCACCGCGGCGCGGTCGCCGGCGCGGAAGGCCACGTGCGTGGCCGCGCCGGACTTGCCGCCGCCGTACAGCCACAGCGCCGGCGCGTCCGGCGGGCCGAAGCCGGCGTAGCCGTCGCCGCGCGAGCACAGCACGTGGCCGAGCGGGGCCAGCGCCGCCTGGTAGAAGCGCACGCTGGCGTCGAGGTCGCGCACCTTGAGGCCGAGATGGTCGTACATGGTCGTCTCCTTGTCGGGGGATGGATTCAGCGCCGGCGCGCGCGCATCTCCAGCTGCGGCCGCCAGTGCGCGCCGTCGTCGTCGGAGATCTCGCCCAGCCAGCGGAAGCGGTCGGCGCGGATGTCGTGGAAGCTCCAGCGCATCGGCACGCCGGCGGCGGTGCGCCCCTCCTGCACGATGGCCTCGCCCCGCGCGCGGCCGACCTGGGTCACGTACAGGCCGAGCCGCGGGTCGACCCAGGTGATGCGCCACTGGTCCAGCGCCGGCTCGTACATGCGCAGCGTGGTGCCGTAGCGGTGCAGGTAGCCGGGCGGCAGCGTCTCCGGCGGCGTGCCGCGCGCCGGGGCGATCCACACGTCCTGCACCGCCAGCCCCTGCAGCACCCAGCCGAAGTGCCATTCGCCGGCCGAGGCGTGCGTGCCGCCGCCGGGCAGGTGGTCGAGCAGGTCGACGTCCCAGCTGCCGACGAAGCGGCCGTACAGCCGCAGCGCCTCGGCATGCCGCGGGTCGGGGCCGTCGGCGAGCAGGGCGGCGGCGAAGGGCGTGGGGTGCGGGTCGGGCATGGTCGCGTCGCGTGGTCGGCCGGCGGCGCCGGCCCCTTACGCGGCGACCCTAGCCGGCGCCGCGGCGGGGCGCTGTCGGAATCTTGCGCAATGCGCGCACCTGCGCCGCGCGCGCCTGCCGGCGCAGCGCCGAGGGCGCGCAGCCGTAGGCGCGGCGGAACGCCTCGGCGAAGTGGCTGGGCGTGGCGAAGCCCAGGTCCAGCGCGATCGCGGCCAGCGGCGCGGACGAGTCGAGCACCGCGTCCAGCGCGCGGACCAGCCGCACGCGCAGCAGGTAGCGGTGGATCGGCTCGCCCATCGTGGCGCGGAAGCCGCGGGCGAGGTGGAACGGCGAGGCGGCCACCTGCCGCGCCAGCGCGTCCAGCGACCAGTCGCGCTCCGGCTGCGCGGCGAGCCGCAGCGCCACCGCCTGCGCCTGCTCGCGCCGGCGCCGCCGCGCGCGCGGGCCGCGCGGCTCGTCGTGCGGCGCCTGCGGCCGGGCGTGGGCCAGCGCGGCGGCGAACAGGTCCAGCGCGCGCGTCTCGATCTCCAGCGTCGGGCCGCCGTGGCGCAGCGCGTGCCAGAGCAGGCCGCGCTGCAGCGCGGCGGCGGCCGGCAGCGACGCATGCGTGGCGCGGAAAGGATGGCGCTCGCGTTCCGCCGCCGGCGCGTCGAAGCGGGCGAGCAGCTCGCGCAGCAGCGGGTCCGCGGCCTCCAGGGTGAGGCAGTCGTCGCCGCCGGCCGGGTGGCTGACCCGGTAGCCCTCGTCCGCGTTGAAGAACAGCGCCTGTCCGGCGTGCGCCACCACCTCGGCGCCGCCCTCGTGGTGCTTGACGAACACGCCGCGCAGCGGCAGCGCCAGGCTGTCCCGGCCGGCGTGCTCCAGCGCGCCGCAGCCGGCGTGGTCCGGCGTGCAGCAGACGCAGGCGATGCGCAGCAGCGAGCCCTCGTGCAGCGGGTGGTGGCGCAGGGACATGCGCCTACGATAACCCCGCCGCGCGCGCCGTGCCGTTCAGTCGAGCGCGGCGGCGTACCAGTCGCCGCGCCGCTGCACGCTCACCGGCAGGCCGAAGGCCTCGGAAAGGTGCGCGGCGGCGAGCAGCTCGGCCTTGCCGCCCTCGCGCAGCAGGCGGCCGTCGCGCAGCAGCACCACGCGGCCGATCTCCGGCAGGATCTCCTCGATGTGGTGGGTGACCAGCAGCAGCGTGGTGCCGCCGCGCGCCAGCGCGCGCAGGCTCTCCAGGAAATGCCGGCGGGTGGCCAGGTCCAGCCCCGCGCAGGGCTCGTCCAGCAGCAGCGCGCGCGGGCGGTGCACCAGCGCGCGGGCGATCAGCACGCGCCGTGCCTCGCCGGTGGACAGCGCGGCCAGCGGGCGGTCGCGCAGGTGCGCGGCGCCCATGTGCGCGAGCGCCTCGCCGGCGCGGGCGCGCATCGCGGGCGTGACGCGGTGGTCCAGCCCGAGCGCGCGCGCGGCGAAGAAGCCGGCCAGCACGGCGTCGCCGGCGCTGAGCGCGGGATCGTCGGCGAAGTCCTGCTGCAGCGCCGGCGAGACGATGCCGAGCAGGCCGCGCAGCTCGGCCACGTGCCAGCGCTCGCGGCCGAACACGCGCACCGGCGCGCGGCGGTCGTCGCGGGCGAGCGGGTACAGCTCGCGCGCGAGCAGCCGCACCAGGGTGGACTTGCCCGAGCCGTTGGGGCCGAGGATGGCGGTGTGCTCGCCGGCCGCGATGCGCAGGCTGAGGCGGTCGAGCGCGAGGCGCCCGCCGCGCATCACGCTGGCTTCGTCCAGCTCCAGCAGCGGGGCGGCATCGGTGGCGGCGGTCGACGAATCCATGCGGCAACGATGCCGGCAAAGCGCGCGCTTGGCCAGAGCTTGTTCGCGCGCTCTCCGTGCCCCGCCGGAAGCCGTCCGCGCGCGGGCCAGGGAAGGGCGAAGGCGCGCGGGGAGGTGCGATGGATGGCGCCGGCTTTCTTTGAGGAGGGGACGCGGGTCCGCGACGGCGCGGCAAGCGGCCGAGGTTCCGGGCATCGCGGCCGCAGGCCGCTCCCGCGGGGGGGGCGCAAGCCTTGTGGGAGCGGCCCGCGGCCGCGATCGACCTACGCCATGCCCGCCAGGATCGTGCCCCGGCACCGGGTGGAAGAGCACGGCTTTGCCTGGCCAGAGAAGCACGGAGGGGGATGCCGCGAGCGCTGCCTCCACGTCCGCCCGCGCTCCATCCCGCCGGCCTTCCCGGCGCTCTTCCCCGGAAGATGCCGAACACGCGCTCAGGACGCCAGCGCGACGGTGCGGCGCTCGGCGCTGCTGCGCAGGGCCGCCTCGATCACGCGCAGCACGTCGCGCGCCTCCTCGGCGCGCACCGGCGGCGGCGCGCCGTCGCGCAGGCTGGCGGCGATGCCGCGGTAGTAGCTCTCGTAGCTGCCGCGTTCGTTGGACAGCGGCGCGCCGTGGCCCTGCGCGTCGACGAAGCGCGCCGCGTGCGCGGCCGGCTCCTCGCCCCAGCCCGGCATGCCGGGGCGGCGGCCGGCGCGCAGCGCCGCCTCCTGCCCGTCCAGCCCCTCGCGCAGGAAGCTGCCGCGCTCGCCGTGCACCGCGAGCTGCGGGCCGGGGCCGGCCATCAGCGAGGAGGCGCCCAGCCGCACGCGCCGCCGGCCGTAGTGCAGGCGCAGCTCGAAGCCGTCGGGCACGACGGCCTGCGCGCGCTGCGCGAACACGTCGGCCTCGACCGCCTCGGGCCGGCCGAACAGCAGCAGCGCCTGGTCGACCAGGTGCGCGCCCAGGTCGTACAGCACGCCGCTGGCCGGCTCCTCCGCGCGCTCGCGCCAGCCGGGCTTGATCTGCGGGCGGAAGCGGTCGAAGCGCGCCTCGTAGCTCGCCACCTCGCCGAGCCGGCCCTCGGCGAGCACGCGGCGCAGGGTGAGGAAGCCGCTGTCCCAGCGGCGGTTCTGGAACACGCTGAGCAGGCGGCCGTGCCGCGCGGCGAGGTCGATCAGCGCCTGCGCCTGCGCCGCGTCCACCGCCAGCGGCTTGTCCACCACCACGTGCTTGCCGGCTTCCAGCGCGCGCGCCGCCAGCGGGAAGTGGCTGGCGTTGGGCGTGGCGACCACCACCAGCTCGATCGCCGGGTCGGCGAGCAGCGCGCCGGCGTCGGGCAGCGCGCGCACGCCGGGCAGCTCGCGCCCGATCCGCTCGGCGCGGCTGCTGGCCACGGCGTCCAGCCGCAGCCGCGGCTCGGCCTGGATCAGCGGCGCGTGGAACACGGCGCCGGCGGTGCCGTAGCCGATCAGGCCGGTGGCGACGCGCGTCATGCGCGCTCCTCCCGCGGCCGGGCGGTCACTGCCCGGCCGCCTCGATCTGCTTGCGCTGCTGCGCGTCCTGCTGGTCGACCACCTTCTGCACGTCCCGGGCGCGCTGCTCGTCCTTCTTCAGGTCGTCCCACGGCGTGGCCACGCGCGCGGTGGTGGCCGCGGGGACCGGCGCGGCCTGCGGCTCGGGCGGCTTCTGCGAGCAGGCGGCGAGGGCGAGGACGCACGGCAGGACGGCGAGGGCTTTCATGGCGGGACTCCGCGGGCACGGCGGGGACGCCAGTCTGTCGCCGCCGGCGCGCGCGGGCAAGCCGCGGCTTGTTGGCGGGCGGTCGCGCTGGCTAAGCTCGGCGCATGCACAGCCGCATCGACACCTGGCAGCTCGACGGGCACACCGCGCTGATCACCGGCGCCAGCAAGGGCATCGGCTACGCCACCGCGCGCGAGCTGGCGGGGCTGGGCGCCGACCTGCTGCTGGTGGCGCGCGACGAGGACTACCTGGAGCAGGTGCGGCTGGAGCTGGCCGACGATTTTCCCGACGTCGAGGTGCTGGCCTTCGGCGCCGACCTCGCCGAGGCCGAGGACCGCCTGGCGGTGTTCGACTGGATCGCCGACCTGGGCGCGCCGCTCTCGCTGCTGGTCAACAACGCCGGCGGCAACCAGCCGATGGCCACGCTCGACTACGCGCCGGAGGAATACCGCGCGATCTTCGAGCACAACCTGTTCTCCGCCTACGAGATGTGCCGGCTGGCGCACCCGCAGCTGGTGCAGCACGCCAACGCGGCGATCGTCAACGTGGGCTCGGTGTCCGGCCTCACCCACGTGCGCACCGGTTCGCCCTACGGCATGAGCAAGGCCGCGCTGCACCAGCTCACCCGCAACCTCGCCGCGGAGTGGGCGGTGGACGGCATCCGCGTCAACGCGGTGGCGCCGTGGTACATCCGCACGCAGCGCTCGGAGCCGGCGCTGGCCGACCCGGACTACCTCGACGAGGTACTCGACCGCACGCCGCTCAAGCGCATCGGCGAGCCGGAGGAGGTGGCCGCGGCGATCGCCTTCCTGTGCCTGCCCGCGGCGAGCTACATCACCGGGCAGGTGCTGGCGGTGGACGGCGGCTTCCTCAACTACGGGTTCTAGCGGTCGCCGCCCGGCGCGGGAGCGACCCGCCGCCGATGTCCGCCGCCGCGCATCGTCGCCGGGAGATCGCCCGACGCCCGCATCGTCCGCGGCATCGCCGGCGCCATGTTCCGATCCGTCATTCCGGCGCAGGCCGGAATCCAGCAGCGATGCCGCCCGGGCGGGCCGTGTCGCCACAGATTCCGGCCTGCGCCGGAATGACGGCACGACAGGTGGCCGCAACCGGGTTGCCGGCGGCGTGCGTTGTCGATGGCCGCGCGCGTTTTCCACAGCGACTGTGGAAAGCCTCCGGACAAGCCTGTGGAAAGGTGGCGCAAGTGCGCGCGGGCGCGAGCGTTTCGACGGCGTGGCGAAGATCGCGCCAAGGCCCGCGCGGGTTGTCCACAGCCGCTGGGGAAAGCCTGGGAGCAAGCCTGTGGACAAGTGCGCGGCGGCCTTGCGCGGCGGGCACTTGGCCCGGATTGCGCAGTTCCTGCGCAGCGCTCAGCAGCCGCGCAGCTGCGCGGCGAGCTCGCGCTCGCGCGCCTCCAGCGGCGGCTTCTGGCTGTCGAAGGCGCGCTGCAGCTTGCGCTCGTTCTCGTCGTAGGCGTCGCGCAGCGCCTCGCAGGTCTCGGCCGGGCCCAGCTCGCGGCAGCGGTCCTGCACCCAGACGTAGTTGTTGGCGACCAGGGCGGAGCTGACCCGGCCGCGGTTGGCCTCCGGCGCGGACATGCCGGCGGCGCCGCGGTCGGGCCCGTAGACCTGCGACAGCGACTGCTGGAACGCGCCCAGCACGCCGAGCGGGGCCTGGTAGGGCGCCGGGTTGCCGTTGCCGCTCAGGTAGCTCTTGCCGTCGGTGGCGCGCACGCAGCTGTACAGCGTCGGCAAGGGGGCCGGTGGCGGCGGCGGCTCGGGCGGCGCCGCGGCGGCGGGCGGCGGCGCGGGCGCCGGGGCCGTGGCGACCGGGGGCGGCGCCGGCGCCGCGTCGTCGAGCCGCACGGTCTCCTGCCGCTGGCCCGGCGCGCAGGGATGGTCCTGGTAGCTCACGCCGCCGTGGGCCGCGGTGCACTTGAACACCGTCGAGGCCGCGGCCGGCGGGCCGCAGCAGCACAGCAACAGCAGGAGCGGCAGCCGGCGCATGGCGGGCATTGTATGCCGCGGGCCGCGCACCGGCGCGCGTCAGAACTCGACCGCGTGCTCCTCGGCGGCGAAGCCCACGGTGACCGCGCCCTCGCCGACGTTGACCATGCCGGTGATGCTCATCGGCGCCTCCAACAGCCGCACGCCGGTGGCCTCGCAGGCCTCGCGCAGGCCGGCGTAGCCGGGCAGGCCGGGCAGCTCGGACAGGTCGCCGCCGTAGCTCACGCACACCGCCGGCACCAGCAGGCCGGCGCGCACGCGCTGGGCGACGTAGCCGAACAGCGTCTCGGCGCCGTGCTCGAAGCCGCGCACCTTGCCGACCGGGCCGGTCTCGCCGCGGTAGCCGCGCAGCAGCGGCTTGATGTCCAGCGCCGAGCCGAGCACCGCGCTGAACAGGCCCACGCTGCGGTCGCCCTTCTTCTTGGCGCGGGCGCGCAGGTAGTACAGGTCGCGCGGCAGCATGTAGCCGTAGCTGTTGTTGGCGACGTAGGTGAGCCGCTCGCGGATCGCGGCGGGCTGCTCGTCGGCCTGGATCAGCCGCACCGCCTCCACCACCGCCGGCGCCGAGCCGGCGAACAGGCTGCGCGTGTCGACCACGCGCATCAGGAAGGGACCGGGCACGCCGGCCTTCTCGCGCACCTCGCGGTAGTGCTTGAGGATGGCGAAGCTGGCCTTGATGACGTGCTCGTTGATCGGGCTGCGCGTGGCGGTGATGGTGAGGCAGAACACGCAGTCCTGCTCCAGCACCAGCTTCTCCAGGAACAGCCGCTGCACGTCCTCCACCGAGCACGGCTCGGTTTCCGCCGAGTGGCTGCGGCTGCCCAGCTTGAGGTCGAGGAAGCGTCTGATCTCGGCGGGGTTGCGGTCGTCCTTGAACAGCGCGTTGTCCACGCGCACGGCGATCGGCATCACCGCGATGCCGTGCTCCTGCAGGAACGCCTGCGGCAGGTCGCAGGAAGCGTCGATGGCCACACTCATGCGCATGTCGTCATCCCCTCTCGGATCGCGCACGGAACATAGCATGCGCGGCCGTGCCGTGACCCCGGTCGTGCGGCATGGGTTCCCGCCTGCTGCCGGCGTGCCCGCGCCGGCCCGGAGCGGCCGCGGCCGGGCGGCCTTCAGCCGCCAGCCCGTAGAATGGCTTGGGTTCCGATGGGCATTTCGCCGGCGTGGCGTCGCCGGTAACTGCGCGCACCGGGGGCGGTGCGCGATGCAAGGAAACACCATGAAAAGCAAAGAGGAGATCGTCACCAACTGGCTGCCGCGCTACACCGGCACGCCGCTGGAGGCCTTCGGCCAGCACGTCCTGCTGACCAATTTCGGCCACTACGTGGAAATGTTCGCGCAATGGCACGGCGTCGAGGTGCAGGGGCGCGACCGCCCGATGCCCAACGCCACCGCCGACGGCATCACCCTGATCAACTTCGGCATGGGCAGCCCGAACGCGGCCACCGTGATGGACCTGCTCGGCGCGATCCGGCCGAAGGCCGCGCTGTTCCTGGGCAAGTGCGGCGGGGTGAAGAAGAAGAACCAGATCGGCGACCTGATCCTGCCGATCGCGGCGATCCGCGGCGAGGGCACCAGCAACGACTACCTGCCGCCGGAGGTGCCGGCGCTGCCGGCGTTCCAGCTGCAGCGCGGCGTCTCCACCATGATCCGCGACCTCGGCTACGACTACTGGACCGGCACGGTGTACACCACCAACCGCCGCGTGTGGGAGCACGACGATGCGTTCAAGGACTACCTGCGCCGCACCCGCTGCATGGCGGTGGACATGGAGACGGCGACCATCTTCGCCGCCGGCTTCGCCAACCGCATCCCCTGCGGCGCGCTGCTGCTGGTGTCCGACCAGCCGATGATCCCGGAGGGGGTGAAGACCGAGCTGAGCGACCGCAGCGTCACCGCGCAGTTCGTCGAGCGGCACATCCGCATCGGCATCGAGGCGCTGCGGCTGGTGCGCCGCAACGGGCGCAGCGTGAAGCACCTTCGCTTCGAGGACGACGGCTGAAGATGCGGGCGGCGCCTGCGCGTGCAGGCGCCGCCCGCGTGGCCTTCATCGTCATTCCGGCGCAAGCCGGAATGACGGTGAGGGGGAGCGGGGGCCGGCCGGGGCGCCGTCCGGTGTCAGTAGCGCGGCACGCCCGGGTCGACCTGCGCCGCCCAGGCGTCCATGCCGCCCTCGACGTTGAAGACGTTGCTGAAGCCGTGCGCGGCGAAGCGCTCGGCCACGCCGCGGCTGGACATGCCGTGGTGGCAGATGAAGGCCAGCGCGGTGTCCTTGGGCAGCGCGGCGAGCGCCTCGTAGCCCTCCTCCTCCAGCACGCGCGCCTGCGGCAGCGGCGCGGCCTGGGCGCGGCCCGCGGCGGGGCGCACGTCCACCAGCACGACGCTGCCGTCGGCCAGGCGCTGCCGCAGCTCCTGCACGCTCAGCGACTGCACTTCCTGCGCGCCGGGGAACTTCAGGCTCAGGCCCTCGCCCTGCACGGTGGACACCCAGTCGATCACGATGCCCCTGGCGCGCTGCGCGCTGCCGGGGTCGAAGTGCACCTCGATGCCGTTGCTGGTCGCCACGATGTCGTGGTCGCCGGCCGGGGCGAGCTGGAAGCCGGCGCTGTGGTCCGGGCCGATCTCCAGGTGCAGCGCCAGGCCCTGCGCGTTGGCGGTGCCCTGGCGGATCGCCTCGGCGGCCTTGTCGGTGATGGTGATTTCCGGCGGCGTGCGGTCCGGCGCCGCGGCGCCGAACAGCGCGTGCAGCTCGCCGCTGGCGTACATCTGCCGGATGATGTCGGCGCCACCGACCAGCTCGCCCTCCACGTACAGCTGCGGGATGGTCGGCCAGTCGCCGTAGGCCTTGATGCCCTCGCGGATCTCCGGGTCCTCCAGCACGTTCACCGTGTGGTAGTCGTCCAGCAGCTCGTTGAGCGTGTTGGCGGCGGCGGCGGAGAAGCCGCACATGGGCTGGTACCGCGTGCCCTTCATGAACAGCACCACGCGGTGGCTCTTGAGCAGGGATTCGATGCGGTCGCGGGTGGCGCTGTCGAGGGACATGGGGAACTCCGGCTGGGAAGGCGGCATTGTAGCGAGTGGAGTGGATATGCCGCCGGGGGCCGGGGGTTCAAGGGGGGTGAGGGGCGAGTGGCGAGGGCGCAAGGCCGCCCGTGGCGGCCTCGGTTTTCGACGCGGGCCGCAAGCGAGCCGCCACGGGCGGCCTTGCGCCCTCGCTACTCGCCCCTCATCCCTTGCTGCTCATCCCCCGCCTCCGCTGCGCGCCCCCCGTCTCAGGCCGCCGGCTGCAGCTCGCTCAGGTCCGGGCGGCGGCGCGCCAGCGGCGCCAGCGCGAGCGCCGCGGCGGGCGAGGGCAGCAGCACCTCGCGGCTGGCGCGGCCCAGCGCGGCCGGCTGCTCGCACCAGTGCAGCAGCTCCATCGCGCCGGTGTGGTCCTCGACCAGCGCGGTGCAGTGCTCCACCCAGTCGCCGTCGTTGAGGTAGAGCGTGCCGTCGATCGCGCGCACGCGGCCGTAGTGGATGTGGCCGCAGATGTGGCCGTCCAGCCCCTGCTCGCGCGCGGCGGCGGCCACGCGCTCCTCGTAGGCGTGGATGTAGGCCAGCGCGCGGCCGACGTGCGACTTCACGATGATCGACAGCGGCAGGTAGGGCAGCGCCAGCCGCCGGCGCCAGGCGTTGACCCGGCGGTTGCTCCAGCACACCAGCCGGTGCAGCGCCTCGCCCAGGTGCAGCATCCAGCCGCGGCCGATCCGCTCCGGGTCGTACTCGTCGCCGTGGCTGACCCGGTAGCGGCGCCCGTCGGCGCCCTCGTGCACCGCGTCCAGCGCGATCCTCACCCCGCACAGGCTCTGCCCGGCCAGGCCGCGCATCGGCGCGTCGTGGTTGCCGGGGATGTAGGTGACCTCGACGCCGCGGCGGGCCATGTCGAGGATCTCGGCGAGCACCGCGCCGTGGTCGGGATGCCACCAGCGGCGGCGCGCCAGCGCCTCCATGTCGATGATGTCGCCGACCAGGTACAGCCGCTCGCAGCGCAGCTTGCGCAGGAAGTCGAGCAGGTAGCCGGCCTGGCAGTCGGGCGTGCCCAGGTGCACGTCGGAGATGAAGGCGCTGCGGCAGGTGAGGGTGGCCATGGCGTCGCTCCCGGTGGTTTGCCCGGGACGCCAGTCTGCGCGGCGAACATCGCTGCGCGATGGCGGGCAGGTTGCAGCGCGGTTGCCGCGCGGGCTCCCGGGGCCTGCTCAATCCTTCGGGAAGAGCGCCAGACAGTCCTGCGGAATTGAAGCACGGGCGGGTGTGGAGGCAGCGCTCGCCGTGCTTCCATCGCTTCTCGCGCTTCTTCAGCCAAGCAAAGACGCATTCGACGGCGGGCATGGCATCGGGGGCATGGGCGGTCCTGCGTCGGGTTGATCGCGGCCGGAGGCCGCTCCCACAAGGCTTGCGAGGCCCCTGTGGGAGCGGCCTCCGGCCGCGATGCTCGGACCCTCGCCACTTCCGCCATGCTGCGCCGTTGCGGACCGGCATCCATCCCCTTCGCTCCTCCCTGGTCCGCGCACAGACGGCTTCCGTGGGCGCACGGGGAGATCGTGAACAGGCTCTCAGGAGTGCAGCGCTTCCAGCGCGGCGGGGAGGATCGCCGCCGTCCACAGCGCGTACTGCGCGGCATCGGGATGCAGGCCATCGTCGGCGACCAGCTCCGGGTGCCGGCGGGAGATGCCGGTGACGTCGACGTAGCGGCTGCCGGCGTGCGCCGCCTGCCCGCGGGCGAGCGCGTTGAAGGCATCCAGCTCGGCGGCGATCCGCGCCGCGTCGCGGCCGCCCTCGCGGGCGAAGCGGGTGACCCCCCAGTCGGGGATCGACACCACCAGCACGCGCTGCGGCCGGTCGCCGGCCAGCGCGACGGCGCGCGCGTGCAGCGCGGCGAACTGCCCGCGGTATTCGTCCGCGCCGCGGCCGCGGTACTGGTCGTTGACGCCGATCAGCAGGCTGACCAGGTCGTAGGGTGGCGCGAAGGTCTCCCGCTCCATCGCGGCGGCCAGCTCGTCGGTGGTCCAGCCGGTGGCGGCGACGATCCGCGGCTCGTCCATGGCGAGACCTTGCTCGCGCAGTCGCGCGGCGAGCTGCGCGGGCCAGCGCGCCCCGGCCGGCACCGCCTCGCCGATGGTGTAGGAGTCGCCGAGCGCGAGATGGCGCAGGGCCACGCGCCGGACGCTCAGGCGACGGCGGCCGCGGCGCGGCGCGGCTGCCCGGCCGCCATCCGCTCCAGCACGCGCTCCATCCGCACGAACACCTCGCGCAGCTGCTCCGGCGGTGGCAGCAGGGTCAGGCGCAGGTGGCGGCTGGCCGGCACGTTGAAGCTCGAGCCGGGCACCACCAGCACGTGCTCCTCCTCCAGCAGGCGCAGCGCGAAGGCGTTGTCGTCGAACGTGGCGATGCGGTCGGCGCGCACCGAGGGGAAGGCGTACAGCGCGCCGGCCGGCGGCACCAGGTCGAGGTAGTCGCTGGCGGCCACGCCCTCGATCACCTTGCGGCGCGCCTCGTGCAGGCGGCCGCCGGGCGCGGTCAGCGCGTGGATGGTGGGCGCGCTTTCCAGCGCCGGCATCACCGCCCACTGCGCGGTGACGTTGGCGCACAGGCGCAGCGCGGCGAGCAGCTGCAGCGCGTCGCGGTAGTCGCGGCTGCGCGCGGGGTCGCCGGACAGGCTCATCCAGCCCACGCGGTAGCCGCAGGCGCGATGCACCTTGGACAGGCCGCCGAAGCTCAAGGCGGGCAGCTCGCCGGCGACCGCGGCGAGCGGCTGGAACACGGCGCCGTCGTAGAGGATCTCGTCGTAGATCTCGTCGCACAGCAGCAGCAGCCGGTGGCGCGCCGCCACCGCCACCAGCCGTTCGAGCAGGCCGCGCGGGTACACCGCGCCGGTCGGGTTGTTCGGGTTGATCAGCACCAGCGCGCGGGTGCGCGGGGTGACCAGCGCCTCGATCTCGTCCGGGTCGGGCAGGTGGGCGTTCTCGGCCAGGCAGCGGTAGTAGCGCGGCGTGCCGTCGTTGAGGATGGTGGCGGCGCTCCACAGCGGGTAGTCGGGGCTGGGCAGCAGCACCTCGTCGCCCGGCTGCAGCAGGGCGCGCAGGGCCAGGTCGATCAGCTCGCTGACGCCGTTGCCGATGAAGATGCGCTCCACCTCCACGCCCTGCGCGCCGCGCGCGCGCTGCTGCGCGGCGATCGCCTCGCGGGCCGCTTCCAGGCCCTGCTCGTGGCCGTAGGCCTCGCTGTCGCCGAGGTGCGCGGCGATCGCCTCGCGCAGGTGCGCGGGGGTGGCGAAGCCGTAGCGGCCGGGGTTGCCGATGTTGAGCTTGATGATGTCGAGGCCGGCAGCCTCCAGCTCGCGCGCCCGCCGGGTGAGCGCGCCGCGGATTTCGTAGCGCACGTCCGCCAGGTGCGCGCTGGGTCTGATCGGGGCCAACGTCTTGCGTCCTTCTTAGGAACGGCCGTTCTCGGCGGCCGGCCGGGCCATGCTAGCAGCGTCATGGGGGCCGCGCGAGGCGCGCGGCGGCGCGGTTTCGGGCGGTTGGCGGGCGCTGGTGTGGTCTGGATGGGGGCGGTTGCCTGGGGCTCGTTTGGGTGTCGGGTGGCGTTCGGGAGGGTTGGTTTTGGGGGGGTGTGTCGGTTTGGCTGGGTCTGCCTTCAGTGGGGCTTTCGGTGTCTGCCGGCGGGGCTTGCCGCGGCTGGGTCGCCTGCGGCGGGTTTCGGTCGCCTGCCGGCGACCGAGCTACTTTTCTTTGCGGGCCCAAAGAAAAGTAGCCCAAAGAAACGGCCTCGATGAGCCCGCCGGGACTACCAGCCCGCTATGTCGAGGAAGCTGGATCAACGGGGCGCCTCCCGATCTACGGTGCGGCCACCCCGCGACCGCTCGGGAACCGGGGCACAGGGTGTCGCACCACGTGCGGTTGGGTTGTGGATGGGTGCGTGCGGCAGCTCGATGCCCCTGAGTGCAGCGTTCTGTCTCTCTTGCTTCGGTTCCCGAGCGGTCGCGGGGTGGCCGCGCCGGCTCCTCTGGAAGCCGCAAGCTGGCAAGGCAAGGCGCAGCCGTGCAGGCTCTTTCCTTTCCCCGGGCTCATCCAGGCCGTTTCTTTCGGTTCCCTTTCTTTGGGCCAGCAAAGCTAAGGGAACTCGCTGGCCGGCAGGCCAGCGAAACCCGCCGTAGGCGTCCCACTCGCGGAAGCGCGCATCGAGCCGAGTCCACGGCAGCAAAAAAACCGACGGGGAGTGGGAATCCGGGAAATCCCCCGATCCACCCCGCACAGGCATAATCGCCCCATGAGCGATGCCGAGACGATCGAACGCCTGCGCCGCATCGGCTGGCGCGGCCAGGCATTGCCGGCCGGCGGCCGCCGGCTGGCGCGCGTGGTGGCGCAGCACCGCGCCGGCTACGAGCTCAACGACGGCAAGCACGGCTTCGGCGCGCAGCCGGCCGGGCATTTCCTCAAGCGCGGGCTGGACCCGGCCGAGCGCCCGGCGGTGGGCGACTTCGTCGAGTACGAGGACGGCCGCCCGCCGCACATCCTCGCCGTGCAGCCGCGCCGCAGCGTGCTCTCGCGCGCGGCGGCGGGCGAGCGCTACGAGCGGCAGACCATCGCCACCAACATCGACTACGTGCTGGTGCTCACCGGGCTGGACGGCGACTTCAACCCGGCGCGGATCGAGCGCTACCTCTCGCTGATCGAGGGCTCCGGCGCGCAGCCGGTGGTGCTGCTGAGCAAGCTCGACCTCGCCGCCGACGCCGACGCGCGCCTGGCCGAGCTGCGCGCGCGCCTGCCCGCCGGCATGCCGGTGCACGCGATCAACGGCAAGGACCCGGCCAGCGTGGCGGTGCTGGCGCAGTACCTCCAGCCCGGCGACAGCGCGGTGCTGGTGGGCAGCTCCGGCGCCGGCAAGTCCACCCTCACCAACACCCTGCTCGGCGAGCAGCGGATGGCCACCGGCGCGGTGCGCGGGCACGACGGCCGCGGCCGCCACACCACCACCCACCGCGCGCTGCTGCCGCTGCCCTCGGGCGGCTGCCTGATCGACACGCCGGGCATGCGCGAGCTCAAGCTCACCGGCGAGGAGGACCTGGACCTGTTCGCCGACATCGACGCGCTGGCCGAGCGCTGCCGCTTCGCCGACTGCGGCCACGGCAGCGAGCCGGGCTGCGCGGTGCAGGCCGCGCTGGACAGCGGCGAGCTGTCGCCCGAACGCTGGCGCAGCTACCTCAAGCTGCGCGACGAGCGCGAGGAGCAGGCGGCCACGCTGGAGGCGAAGCTGCGCCGCCAGCGCGGCGGCCGCCCGCTGGACCGCCCGCACGGCCACCGCCACTCGCGCGAGCGCGAATAGCCGCCGCGGCTTGCGGCGCGCGGCCCGGCAGGCGTTACCATCGGCGCGTCACGGCCGGGGGATGCAGGCATGCAGCGGCTTTCGTCGCCTTCCACGTTCTTCTACAAGCGCGTGTTTCCGGTGCTCTGGTTCGGCCTGCTGGCGGTGTTCGCCGCGGTCTGGGCCGGCGGCGCGGCGGCCGGGCGCGGGGAGGTCCCGTGGATCGCCCTGCTGGCGCCGCTGGGCATGATGGCGTTCGGCTTCGTGCTGTTCCGGCGCCTGCTGGCCGACCTGGCCGACGAGGTGTGGCTGGACGGCCGGCAGCTGGTGGTGAAGCAGCGCGGCGAGCAGTCGCGCATCGACCTGGGCGAGGTCATCAACGTCAACGCCACCACGATGACCAACCCGCCGCGCATCACGCTGATGCTGCGCCACGAGTCGGCGCGGTTCGGCAAGACGGTGAGCTTCGTGCCGGCGGGGCCGCGCGGCTTCCTCGCCGCCTTCAGGCCCCATCCCGTCGCCGTCGACCTGATCCACCGCATCGACGCCCTGCGCCAGGGGGCGGCGTGAGCACGGCCGGCGCCGGCGTCCCCGCCGGCCTGCGCCGCTACGCCGAGCTCGACCAGCGCCTGCTGGCCGCGGTGAAGGGCATCAACATCCTGCCCACCGTGGCCTGGCCGGCCTCGCTGGAGCGCCGGATGATCGCGGCCTACGACCGCGGTCGCTACGTGCTGCCCGAGGTGGAGTACGCGCGCCCCGACCTGGCCGCCGTGCGCGCCGAGCTGGCGGCGATCGAGCGCGAGGCGGGGCGCGAGGACCCGCTGGGCGACTACCTCGCCCGCTCCGCCGAATCCTGGCGCATCGCCGCGCAGATGCTGGAGGCGGTGGGCAGCGCCGGCGTCACCGCGCCGTCGATCGCGCTGTACGGCCGGCCCGGCGACGCCATCCCCGGCAGCGCGCGCAGCAACCTCGACGCGGCGCGCTACTTCGTGGCGCTGTCGGACGAGCTGGGCTCGGACCGGCTGGCCGACGACGTCGACGAGAGCATCCCGGCCGACGTCCTGCGCGACGAGCTGGCGCGCACGCTCGACGGCTTCTTCGGCGCGGGCGCGATCCGCGTGGAGGTCGACCCGGAGCTCACCGCCAAGGCCGCCGCCGGCGCCACCCGCATCCGCCTGCGCGGCGGCACCGCCTTCAGCGGCTACGACCGCCACCAGCTGCTGGCGCACGAGGCCTTCGTGCATTCGCTCACCGCGCTCAACGGCCGCGCGCAGCCGCTGCTGGCCTCGCTGGCGCGCACCTCGCCGCGGGTCACCGCCACGCAGGAAGGGCTGGCGGTGTTCGCCGAGCTGATGTCCGGCGCGATCGACATCGCGCGCCTGAAGCGCATCAGCCTGCGCATCCTGGCGATCGACATGGCGCTGGAGGGCGCGGACTTCGTCGAGGTGTACCGGTTCTTCCGCGAGCGCGGGCAGAACGCGGCCGACAGCTTCCACTCGGCCCAGCGCGTGTTCCGCGGCGTGCCGCTGACCGGCGGCGCGGCCTTCGCCAAGGACAACGTGTACCTGTCCGGCCTGCTCACCGTGCACACCTTCTTCCGCTGGGCGTTCAAGCAGCGGCGCATGGACCTGCTGCGCTGCCTGTTCGCCGGCAAGCTGGCGCTGCACGACGTGGTCAGCCTGGAGCCGCACTTCGCCTCCGGCGCGATCGCGCCGCCGCGCTGGCTGCCGCCGTGGATGCAGCACGCGCACGGCCTGGCCGGCAAGCTGGCCTTCTCGGTGTTCATCAACGGCATCCAGATGGAGCGAGTGCAGCTGGGCGAGCTGACGCTCAGCCTGTAGCCGGCGCCGGCACTGCCGGCGGCGGGTGCTACCATGCGCGCTCCGCGGAACGCCGCGGCCCTGTTTCCCGACCGATCGCTCCATTCCATGTCCAGCATCCCCGAGGAACTAGCGCAGGCGGCGCTCGAGTACCACCGCCATCCCCGTCCCGGCAAGATCAAGGTCGCCCCGACCAAGGCGCTGGTGACCCAGCGCGACCTGGCGCTGGCCTATTCGCCGGGCGTCGCGGCGGCCTGCGAGGCGATCGTCGCCGACGCCAACGCGGCCAGCGAGGTCACCGCGCGCGCCAACCTGGTGGCGGTGATCACCAACGGCACCGCGGTGCTGGGCCTGGGCGACATCGGCCCGCTCGCCGGCAAGCCGGTGATGGAGGGCAAGGGCGTGCTGTTCCAGAAGTTCGCCGGCATCGACGTGTTCGACATCGAGCTGGCCGAGCGCGACCCGGACAAGCTGGTGGACATCATCGCCGCGATGGAGCCCACCTTCGGCGGCATCAACCTGGAGGACATCAAGGCGCCGGAGTGCTTCATCGTCGAGCGCAAGCTGCGCGAGCGGATGCGGATCCCGGTGTTCCACGACGACCAGCACGGCACCGCGATCATCGTCGGCGCCGCGGTGCTCAACGCGCTGGAGGTGGTGGGCAAGCGGATCGAGGACGTCAGGCTGGCCACCGCCGGCGCCGGCGCGGCCGGCATCGCCTGCCTGGACATGCTGGTGGCGCTGGGCCTGAAGCCGGAGAACATCCTGGCCTACGACCGCGAGGGCGTGCTCTACGCCGGCCGCGAGCACATGGACCCGGACAAGCAGCGCTACGCGCGCGACACGCCCAAGCGCACGCTGGCCGAGATCGTCGAGGGCGCGGACGTGTTCCTGGGCCTGTCGGCCGGCGGCATCCTCAAGCCCGAGATGGTCGCCAGCATGGCCGAGCGCCCGATCATCCTGGCGCTGGCCAACCCGACCCCGGAGATCCTGCCCGAGGCGGCGCTGAAGGTGCGGCCGGACTGCATCGTCGCCACCGGCCGCTCGGACTATCCGAACCAGGTCAACAACGCGCTGTGCTTCCCGTACATCTTCCGCGGCGCGCTGGACGTGGGCGCCACCACCATCAACGAGGCGATGAAGCTGGCCTGCGTGCGCGCCATCGCCGAGCTGGCGCGGATGGAGGCCGGCGACCTGGCCGGCGCCTACGGCGGCGACGCGCCCACCTTCGGCCCCGAGTACCTGATCCCGCGCCCGTTCGACCCGCGCCTGCTGGTGATGCTGGCGCCGGCGGTGGCGCAGGCGGCGATGGACTCGGGCGTGGCCACGCGCCCGATCGCGGACATGGATGCCTACAAGGAGAAGCTCGGCCAGTTCATCTACCGCACCGGCCTGCTGATGAAGCCGGTGTACGAGCGCGCCCGCGCCGACTTGAAGCGCGTGGTCTACGCCGAGGGCGAGGAGGAGACCGTGCTGCGCGCGGTGCAGACGGTGGTCGACGAGCGGCTGGCCTACCCGATCCTGATCGGCCGCCCCGACGTGATCCAGACCCGCATCCAGCGCCTGGGCCTGCGCATGCGCGAGGGCGCGGACTTCGAGCTCACCAACATCAACGACGACCCGCGCTTCAACGAGTACTGGCAGCAGTACCACGCGCTCACCGAGCGCCGCGGCGTGACCCCGGCGGCGGCGAAGAACCTGATGCGCTCGCGGCCCACGCTGATCGCCGCGCTGATGGTCGAGCGCGGCGAGGCCGACGCGATGATCTGCGGCCTGGTCGGCCGCTACCACAAGAAGCTCGGCTACCTGCGCAGCGTGTTCGGGCTGGACCCGGGCGTGCAGTGCACCTCGGCGATGACCGGGGTGATCAACGACAAGGGCGCCTGGTTCTTCCTAGACACCCACGTGCAGGTGGACCCCACCGCCGAGCAGATCGCCGAGGCCACGCTGCAGGCCAGCTACCGCCTCAAGCTGTTCGGCATCGAACCGAAGGTGGCGCTGCTGTCGCACTCCAACTACGGCAGCCACGACAACCCCAGCGCGGCGAAGATGCGCAAGGCGTGGCAGATCCTGCGCGCGCGCTACCCGAAGCTGGAGATGGACGGCGAGATGCAGGCCGACACCGCCTGGGACGAGGCGCTGCGCCAGCGCATGTTCCCGCACACCACCCTGAGCGGCCGCGCCAACCTGTTCGTGATGCCGAACCTGGACGCGGCCAACATCGCCTACAACATGGTGCGGGTGATGACCGACGGCGTGGCGATCGGGCCGATCCTGATGGGCGTGGACAAGCCCGCGCACATCCTCACCCCCGCCTCCACCGTGCGCCGCGTGGTCAACATGACCGCGATCGCCGCGGTGGACGCGCAGATCCGCCAGGCGCAGAGCGAACGGCGCGGTTGAGCGGCGGCGCCGGCGCGGGCCGCCCCCCGCGCCGGCAATGCGCCGGAGTGCGACGAGGCATGGCCCGGCGCCGCGCGCACGCGGCTCCGGCCGCACCTGCGGAGAGAGCGCGGCGCCGGCGCCGTCTGTGCGACACTCCGTCCCCAACCATTGAGGGCGTAGGGGCGACGCGATGCAATTCCTGGGCTTGGATGCGTTTGCGGGGCTGGTCGGCGAGACGTTCACCGTGGCGCTGGACCACGACGGCCATGCGCCCTTCGCGCTGGTCGAGGCGCAGCCGCTGCCGATGAGGCACGCCGCCCCCGGCCAGCTGCGCGCGCCGTTCTCGCTGCTGTTCCGGCACGAGGCGGCGATCGTCTTCCCGCAGAAGATCTACCAGATGAAGCACGCCGCGCTGGGCGAGTTCGGCATCTTCCTCGTGCCGATCGCGCGCGACCGCGACGGGTTCATCTACCAGGCGGTGTTCAACTGACCCTTTCCGCCGCCGGCCAGCGCATGCGCAGGTGCTGGCCGGACCCGCCCTCGACGGCGAAGCCCAGCCGCTCGTAGAGCCGGCGGGCGGCGGCGTTGCGCCGCTCCACGTGCAGCGTCACCGCCTCCAGGCCGTCGCGCAGCGCCGTCTCCTGCACCAGCCGCAGCAGCGCGGAGCCGATGCCGCGGCCGCGCGATGCGCCGAGCAGCGCGATGTCGATCACCAGCGCCTCGCGCTCGCCGCGATGCAGGTAGAGGCGGCCGACGGGGCGGCCTTCCCATTCGACGACCAGGTAATCGGCCGGCCGGTAGTGCGCGGCGTAATGCCGGTGCTGCAGCGCGAACTGGCTGTCCAGGAAGGACCGGCGCGCCTCGTCGGGCCACGCCACCGCGGCCAGTTCGGCCGCGCGCACGTCGCCGTAGAGCGCGCGCAGGAACGGCAGGTCTTCGTCGCGCGCATCGCGCCAGCCCAGGCCGGCCGGCAGGTCGTTCCCCGGCGCGGGCAGCCAGGCCGCCCGCGCGGCGGGGAAGGCCAATGCCTCGGCTGCGCTCACGGGCGCTGGGGAAAGACCCCCGCCAGCGAGATGCAGAAGTTCAGCGCCAGGTACGGCTGCCGGTTCTCGTGCGGCTGGTTGCCGCCCGTCATGCCGATCGTCTGGGACGGCAGGGTGGTGTTGACCGCGTTGTTGCTGGTGAGCATCGCCGCCGACTCGGGGGTGATGATGGCGTCGCCGGCGGCCGGGATGCCGGCGCGATTGGCGGCCACCGGCTGGTTGTAGATGCGGGCCCCATGGGTATGCATCGGCATTTCGTCGGACTGCAGCGTGACGCTGGCGGAGCCGAAGGTCTCGCCCACCGTGCGCGGCGACAGCCCGGGCCCCTGGCCCTGGCCGCTTGCCGCGTTGCCCGCGAAGTTCGGCAGGGCGTAGGTGGTCTGGCCGTTGCCGCCGAACTGGACGCCCAGCAGCGAGAACAGCGCCGTGTTCTGCTGGATGGGCATGATCTGCCCCTGGCACATGGCCCAGTTGTAGGGGGCGAAGTTGAAGCCGTAGATCTGGATCTCGCCAATGAAGGGATCGCTCATGATGTGGTCCTCGTAATCGATCGACGGCCGTCAGTTCTGCGACGGATAGACGCCGGCCCAGGCGATGCAGAAGCGCGCGGTCAGCGTAGGCATGGTGTTGTCGTGAGGCTGGTTGCCTCCCGCGGAGCCGACGGCCGTCGGCGCCAGGTCGCCGCTGGCGATGCCCGAGGTGCTGTTCGTGTACAGCGTGTCCCCGCTGACCGAGCCGAGCTGGAGCGTGGAGGATGGCGTGACGGAACTTGCCGCCGCGTCCACGGCGTAGAAGGCGTGGCCGTGGGCCGGCATCTGGCTGGGGAGCAGCGTGACCGTCTCGGTGCCGGCCATCTGGCCCAGCACGTAGGTCGACAGGCCCGTTCCCGCGCCCTGGTGGACCGGCACGCGGCCGCGCAGGTCGGGCAGCGCGAACGTGGTCACGCCGTCGCCGCCGTAGGTGGTGCCGAGCAGGGTGAACAGCACCTCGTACTCGGCGATGGAAAGCAAGCGGCCGTCGCAGTCGAACCAGCCGTTCGGCGCGAAGGTGTAGGGGAACAGGCGGATCTCGCCCACGTAGGGTTCGCTCATGGCAAGGTCTCCGGTCAGTTCCGCGAGGGAAAGAGGCCCTGCAGCGCGATGCAGAAGTTCAGCACCGTGTATGGCTGCAGGTTCGGGTGCGGCAGGGTCTGGCCCGCGTTGTCGAGCACGTTGAGCGGGACCTGCGAACCGCCGGAGCTGCCATAGATCTTCAGCGAGCCGGGAGCGCCGAGCACGCCGCTGCCGGGAATGCGCGAGGTGCCCGCGGCGGTGTTCGCGTTGAAGGTGTGGCTGTGCGCGGGGATCTGTCCGGTCAGCAGGGTGACGTTCTCGACGCCGCCGGCCTCGCCGACGTTCGTGCCGTTGCTGGAGCCCACCGGAGTGCGGCTGCGCAGGTCGGGCAGCGCGAAGTTGGTCGTGCCGTTGCCGCCGTAATACGTGCCCAGCAGCGAGAACAGCGCCTGGTTCTGGTTGATGGGCAGCAGCTGGCCATTGCACAGCGCGAAATATTTGGGCGCGAAGTTGAACGCCACGGGCATGATCTGCCCGAGAAAGGGCTGCGACATAGGTTTTCCCCCTGGTTGTGCCGGCGAGCGTTTCCCCCTGGCCGGCGCACTCTTGCGCATCCCCGGCAGCTTGACAAGCACTTTGTGATCGGGATCACAATGCCGCGCTCTCCGCCCCCGGGCGGGCGGCTGCTTCAGGGGAAGGTGCGGGACCGCCGGACCAGGCTTGCGGTCAGGCGGCAAAGGGGTTCCAGTACCGCGGCTGCTCGTTCACGAGCCACGGACGGCTTTCACATACATGCGCCGCCAGGCGCCGTCCGTCGGGAAGGCGGGCAACAGGGGACAAGTCATGTGGCATCCGGAGTCGAAGCATCGCGGTGCGGTGCGCCATGGGCTCGGCCGTAGGGCATTCGGCCGATGGGTAGCGTTCCTGTTGCTGTGCGCCACGCTGGCCGTGCCGGGCCTGTCGCACGCGGCGTGCACGGCATATACGCCGCCCAATGCTTCCGCCGGATCGCCGATGGCGCCCGGAACGACGATCACCATGGATGTCGCGTCGTGCAGTTCCGGCTTCGGCATCGGCGACATCACGTCGCCGGCAGGCCACGGCACGGCGACGGTCACCAACCACGCGGCCGCCCAGATCAGCTACAACAACAGCGGCGACGGCGCCACGACGGACACGTTCCAGTATGACGATGGCTCGGGCAGCAACACCGTCACCGTGACGGTGCACATCGCCCCGTCGACCTCGACGATCGTCCTCTCGCCCTCGACGATGCCCTCGGGCACCGTGGCCATCGCCTATCCCGCGACGACGCTGAGCGCCTCCGGCGGCACCGGGCCGTACACCTTCGCCGTCAGCAGCGGCGCCCTGCCTCCCGGCCTGACGCTCGGCGGCGACACCATCTCCGGCACGCCCACCACGCAGGGCAGCTATTCGTTCTCGATCACGGCGACCGACAGCACCAGCGCGACCGGCACGGCGAGCTACTCGATCGTGATCGGGCCGGCGAGCGTCAACATCACCAATGCGCCTGCCAACGCGGTCATCAGCCAGCCGTACAGCTTCACCCTGACCGCGTCCGGCGGGACCCCGCCGTACACCTATGCGCTGGATGGCGGCACGACGCTTCCGAACGGCCTGACGCTGTCGAGCAACGGCACGATCAGCGGCACGCCCACCGCGCTGGGCACGACGAACTTCACGGTGCGCGTCACCGACAGCAGCTCGCCGACGCCGTTCTTCTCGGCCAACAACCTCTCGATCACCGTGCAGAACCTGCCGCCCCCGGTCGCCAACCCGGTGAGCGCCACGGTGGCCTACGGCAGCACCAACAACCCGATCACCCTCGACATCACCGGCGGGGCGCCGGCCTCCGTCGCGGTCGTCACCCAGGCCACGCACGGCACGGCCATCGCCAGCGGCACCTCGATCGCCTACACGCCCGCGCCGGGCTACGCCGGCCCGGACAGCTTCACGTACAGGGCCACCAACGGCGGCGGCACCTCGGCCCCGGCCACGGCGACGATCACCGTCTCGCCGCCGAGCATCGTCTACGCGCCGGCCAGCCCGCTGACGGCGACCGTCGGCGCGGCCTACAGCCAATCCCTCGCGGGCGCCAGCGGCGGCGCGGCGCCGTACACCTACGCGCTCGCGTCCGGCAGCCTGCCGCCGGGCATCACGCTGGCCAGCGACGGCACGTTGTCGGGCACGCCCACGGCGAACGGCAACTTCAGCTTCACGGTAAGGGCCACCGACAGCAGCACCGGCACCGGACCGTTCAGCGCGACCAGCGGTCCGCTGACGCTCACCGTGAACACGCCGGTCATCGTCTACGCGCCGGCCAATCCGCCGGCGGCGACGGTGGGCGTCGCCTACAGCCAGTCGCTGGCCAGCGCCGGCGGCGGCACGGCGCCGTACACCTACGCGCTCGCCTCCGGCAGCCTGCCGCCGGGCATCACGCTGGCCAGCAACGGCACGCTGTCGGGCACGGCCATCGCGGGCGGCACGTTCAACTTCACCGTGACGGCCACCGACAGCAGCGGCGGCACCGGGCCGTTCAGCGCGATCAGCGGCCCGCTGGCGCTGAGCGTGAACGCGCCGACCATCGAGATCGCACCGGCCGTGCTGGCGAACCCGAGCGTGGGCGCGGCGTATTCGCAGAGCGTGACGGCCTCCGGCGGCATCGGTCCGTATACCTATGCGGTCACCGCCGGCGCGCTGCCGCCCGGCCTGACCATGAGCGGCGCCGGCGCCATCACCGGCACGCCCACCGGCGCCGGCACCTACAGCTTCACCATCACCGCGACCGACGGCAGCGGCGGCGCGGGCCCCTACACCGGCAGCCACGCATACACCATCAGCGTGGGCGCGCCCGCGATGACGCTCACGCCCGCATCCGGCACGACCCTCGACGGCACGGCCGGCTCGCCGGTGAGCGCCACGTTCGCCGCCGGCAACGGCACGGCGCCGTACAGCTACGCGATCAGCGCAGGTGCGCTGCCGCCGGGCGTGACGCTGTCGTCCGCGGGCGTGCTGTCCGGCACGCCCACGGCGGCGGGCAACTTCAACTTTACGGTGCAGGCCACCGACAGCTCGACCGGCACGGGCGCGCCCTTCAGCGTATCGGGCAGCTACACCCTCGACGTGGCGGCGCCGACCATCACGCTGTCGCCGGGCACCTTGCCGGCGCCGGCGGTGGGCAACGCCTACAGCCAGACGATCACCGCGTCCGAAGGCCATCCGGCCACCTTCACCTACAACGTGAGCTCCGGCCTGCTGCCGGCGGGCCTGGTCCTGTCGCCCGCGGGCGTGCTGTCCGGCACGCCCACGGCCGCGGGCAGCTTCAATTTCACGGTCACCGCGACCGACGGCGGCGGCTTCACCGGCAGCCAGGCGTACAGCCTGGTAGTGGGCGCCGGCACCGTGGTGCTCGACCCGGGCACGCTGCCCAACGCCACGGCGGAGGCGTCCTACACGCACACCTTCGCTGCCAGCGGCGGCACGGCGCCATACACCTACTCGCTCACCGCGGGCGCGTTGCCGGCGGGCCTGGCGCTCTCGTCCGGCGGCGTGCTGTCCGGCACGCCCACGGCGGCGGGCACCTACAACTTCACCGTGCGGGCGACCGACAGCAGCACCGGCACCGGCGCGCCGTTCTCGGCCAGCCAGGCGTACACGCTCACCGTGGGCGCGCCGGCCATCACCCTCGCCCCGGCCACGCTGCCGGCCGGCACCGGCGGCAGCGCCTACAGCCAGACGCTGGGCGCGAGCGGCGGCAACGGCAGCTACACCTACAGCCTCTCGGCAGGCGCGCTGCCGCCCGGGATCGCCCTGAGCAGCAGCGGCGTCGTGTCCGGCACGCCGACCACGGCGGGCGCCTACAACTTCACCGTCACCGCGACCGACGGCTTCGGTTTCACCGGCAGCCAGGCCTATGCGTTCACCGTGAACGCGCCGGCCATCACCGTCGCGCCGGCCACGCTGCCGGCGGGCACGGGCGGCGTCGCCTACAGCCAGGCGCTGAGCGCGAGCGGCGGCAACGGCGGCTACACCTACAGCCTCTCGGCGGGCACCCTGCCGTCCGGCCTCGCCTTGAGCAGCACGGGCACCGTGTCCGGCACGCCGACCACGGCGGGCACCTACGATTTCACTGTCACCGCGACCGATGGCTTCGGCTTCACCGGCAGCCAGGCTTACACGTTCACCGTGAACGCGCCGGCCATCACCCTCGCCCCGGCCACGCTGCCGGCGGGCACGGGCGGCGTCGCCTACAGCCAGGCGCTGAGCGCGAGCGGCGGCAACGGCGGCTATACCTACAGCCTGGCGTCGGGCGCCCTGCCGCCGGGCATCGCGCTCAGCAGCTCCGGCCAGATCAGCGGCACGCCGAGCACGGCCGGCAACTTCAGCTTCACCGTCAAGGCGACCGACGGCTTCGGCTTCGCCGGCAGCCAGGCCTACACGCTCGACGTGGACGCGCCGGCCATCACCCTCGCGCCGGCCACGCTGCCGGGCGGCCAGGTCGCCGTCGCCTACAGCCAGGCGCTGAGCGCGAGCGGCGGCAGCGGCGGCTACACCTACAGCCTGGTCGCCGGCGCGCTGCCGCCGGGTCTTGCGCTGAGCAGCGCGGGCCACCTGTCGGGCACGCCAAGCGCGGCGGGCAGCTTCAGCTTCACCGTGAAGGCGACGGACGGCCTGGGCTTCAGCGGCAGCCAGGCGTATTCGCTGGGCATCGGCCAGCCCGTGCCGGTCGTGGTGAACGACACTGCCACCACCGCGGCCAATGCGCCGGCGACCATCGCGGTCACCGCCAACGACACCGGCCCGATCGCCAGCGTCGCCGTGGCGCAGGCGCCCGCGCACGGCAGCGCGGCCGTCAGCGGCCTCGACGTGGTGTACACGCCGGCCGACAATTTCTTCGGCAGCGACAGCTTCACCTATACCGCCACCGGCCCCGGCGGCACGTCGGCGCCGGCCACGGTCACCGTCACGGTGACGCCGTTGGCGGTGCCGGTGGCGGCGGCGCAGTCCGTGGCCGTGCTGGGCGGCAAGTCGGTGACCATCCACGCGACCCAGGGCGCCACGGGCGCGCCGTACACGGCAGTGGCGATCGTCGCCGCGCCGGCCACGGGCGTGGCGAAGGTGAGCGGCAGCGACATCGTCTACACCGCGCCGCTCGATGCGTCCGGCACGGTGGGGCTGGACTACACGCTGTCCAACCCGTTCGGCACCTCGCAGCCGGCGCACGTGGCCATCACCGTGAACCCGGTGCCGCTGCCCGCGGCGCTCAGCGCCAGCGTGGTGGCCGGGCGCACGGTGCAGGTCGACCTGACCGCCACGGCGCGGGGCGGCCCGTTCACCGGCGCGGCGCTCGTCGCCGTTTCGCCGTCCAACGCGGGCAGCGCCAGCATCCACGGCACGGCCTCGGGCTACACGCTCGACTTCTCCGCCAACAGCGCCTTCAGCGGCCAGGCGCAGGTGAGCTACACGCTCAGCAACGCATACGCCACCTCGGCGGCGGCCACCGTCACCATCAGCGTGACCGGGCGCAGCGATCCGTCGAAGGACGCCGAGGTCCTCGGCGTGCTCGCGGCGCAGGCGGACGCCGCGCGACGGCTGGCGCTGGGGCAGATCGACAATTTCCAGCGGCGCCTGGAGACGCTGCACAGCGGCGCGGCGTCCGGCGGGTTCACCAACGGCATCAGCCTGAGCTCTGCCGGCGCGCGCCAGAACCGCGACCCGCTGACGGGACTGCGCGGCCCCACCGACGAGTGGAACCGCCGCTACCTGGTGCAGCCGCAGGAGCCGCCGGCGAGCGGGGAGGGCCCGGCCGGCGCCCGGAACCCGGGCGGCTGGTCGGCATGGACCGGCGGCGCCGTGAACTTCGGCAAGACGCAGCCGGGCGCGAGCGACAACGGCATCGACTTCACCACCTCGGGCATCAGCATGGGCGCGGACCGCGCCTTCGGCGACCGGCTCGCCCTCGGCGCCGGCGTGGGCTACGGCCACGACGCCTCCGACGTCGGCCGCCACGGCAGCCGCAGCTCGGTGGACAGCTACAGCGCCGCCGTCTACGGCAGCTACCGGCCGGCGCCGCTGGTGTACGTCGACGCGCTGGCCGGCTACCAGTGGCTGTCCTTCGACGCGCGCCGCTACGTCACGGACGACGGCAACACGGTGCACGGCAGCCGCGACGGCACGCAGCTGTTCGCCTCGCTGGCGGTGGGATACGAGCACCGCACGCAGGACGGCATGCTGGTTTCGCCCTACGGCCGCTTCGACTTCGCGCGCGCCAGCCTCGACGGCTACACCGAGCACGGCGACGACATCTACGCGCTGCGCTACGACGGCCAGACCGTGAAGACCAGCACCGGCGTGCTCGGCCTGCGCGCGCAATGGCTGGCCAAGCGCGACTACGGCGTATGGATGCCGCAGCTGCGGGTGGAGTTCCGCCACGACTTCCAGGGCGCGAGCACGGCGGCGATGCGCTACGCGGACCTGCTCGGCGGGCCGCTCTACCGCGCCTCGCTGGACAACACCTCGCGCAACCACACGCTGGTGGGCGCAGGCGTGATGCTGCAGACGCTGCGCAACCTGTCAGTGCGCCTGGAGTATCAGAACCTGCTGGACAACAGCACGCGCGACAACCAGTCCATCCAGCTGGGCGTGGAGAAGAAGTTCGATCCGTGATGCGACGGGGGCGGTCCCGGCCCACCGGGGCCGGCCATGCGGGGACGTACAGTCCCGATCCAATTGGCGGGCCGTGGCGCCGGAGCTAAACTCGGAGGGTTCCCGCCTACCTTGCACGGAGGCGTCCACCTGTTGCTGCGCATACCCCGGCGCCGCGGAGAAAAGCTCCCCATGGATCAGCTCGACGACATCCTCAACCAGGACATCGACCCCACCGAAACCCAGGAATGGGTTGAATCGCTCAACGCGGTCATCAACCACGACGGCACCGAACGCGCGCACTTCCTGCTGGAGAGGATGGTCGATTCCACCCGCCGCGCCGGCGGCTACCTGCCGTTCGACCCGACCACCGAGTACGTCAACACCATCGCCCCGGCCAACGAGGCCAAGAGCCCGGGCGACGCGGCGATGGAGTGGCGCATCCGCACCCTGATCCGCTGGAACGCGATGGCGATGGTGGTGCGCGCCAACCGCAAGCCCGGCGAACTGGGCGGCCACATCGCCAGCTTCGCCTCCTCGGCCACGCTGTACGACGTGGGCTTCAACCACTTCTGGCGCGCGCCCAGCGCCGAGCACCCCGGCGACCTGGTGTTCCACCAGGGCCATTCCAGCCCGGGCATCTACGCGCGCTCGTTCCTCGAGGGACGCATCGGCGAGGAGCAGCTGGACCTGTTCCGCATGGAGGTGGCCGGGCAGGGCCGCGGCCTGTCCTCCTACCCGCACCCGTGGCTGATGCCGGACTACTGGCAGGTGCCCACGGTGTCAATGGGGCTGGGGCCGATCCAGGCGATCTACCAGGCGCAGTTCTGGAAATACCTGGAGCACCGCGGCCTGGTGCCGAAGTCCGACCGCAAGATCTGGTGCTTCATGGGCGACGGCGAATGCGACGAGCCCGAGTCGCTGGGCGCGATCTCGCTGGCCGGCCGCGAGGGGCTGGACAACCTGATCTTCGTCATCAACTGCAACCTGCAGCGCCTGGACGGCCCGGTGCGCGGCAACGGCAAGATCATCCAGGAGCTGGAGGGCGTGTTCCGCGGCGCCGGCTGGAACGCCATCAAGGTGATCTGGGGCAGCTACTGGGATCCGCTGCTGGCGCGCGACACCAAGGGCGTGCTGCGCAAGCTGATGATGGAGACCGTGGACGGCGAGTACCAGGCCTGCAAGGCCTTCGGCGGCGCGTACACGCGCGAGCACTTCTTCGGCAAGTACCCGGAGACGCGCGAGATGGTCGCCAACCTGTCCGACGACGACATCTGGCGCCTCAACCGCGGCGGCCACGACCCGCACAAGGTCTATGCGGCCTACCACGCGGCGGTGAACACCAAGGGCATGCCCACGGTGATCCTGGCCAAGACGGTCAAGGGCTACGGCATGGGCGCGGCCGGCGAGTCGCAGAACCCCACGCACCAGCAGAAGAAGCTGGACGACGACGCGGTGCGCCACTTCCGCGACCGCTTCAACATCCCGGTGCCGGACGACAAGCTGGCCGAGGTGCCGTACTACCACCCCGGCAAGAACTCGCCGGAGGTGGAATACATGATCGAGCGCCGCCGCGCGCTGGGCGGCTTCCTGCCCCAGCGCCGGCGCAAGACCGACGTGAAGCTGAAGGCGCCGGACCTGTCGGCCTTCGCGCAGATCACCGGCGGCACCGGCGAGCGCGAGATCTCCACCACCATGGCGCTGGTGCGCGGCATGAACCTGCTGCTGCGCGACAAGCAGATCGGCGAGCGCGTGGTGCCGATCGTCGCCGACGAGGCGCGCACCTTCGGCATGGAGGGCATGTTCCGGCAGATCGGCATCTACGCGCCGTTCGGCCAGAAGTACCGCCCGCAGGACGCCGACCAGCTGCTCTACTACCGCGAGGACCAGAAGGGCCAGGTGCTGCAGGAGGGCATCAGCGAGGCCGGCGGCATGGCCGCGTGGATGGCCGCGGCCACCAGCTACAGCATCAGCAACCAGCCGATGCTGCCGTTCTTCATCTACTACTCGATGTTCGGCTTCCAGCGCATCGGCGACCTGGCCTGGGCCGCCGGCGACATGCGCTCGCGCGGCTTCCTGATCGGCGGCACCTCCGGCCGCACCACGCTCAACGGCGAGGGCCTGCAGCACGAGGACGGCCACTCGCACCTGCTGGCCGGCGCGATCCCCAACGTGCGCGCCTACGACCCGACCTTCTCCTACGAGGTGGCGGTGATCCTGCAGGACGGCACGCGCCGCATGCTGGAGGAGCAGGAGGACGTCTACTACTACATCACCGTGATGAACGAGAACTACGTCCATCCGGACATGCCCAAGGGCGTGGAGGAAGGCATCATCAAGGGGATGTACCTGCTCAAGGACGCCGGCAAGCCGAAGAAGGGCGAGCCGCGCGTGCAGCTGCTGGGCTCGGGCACCATCCTGCGCGAGGTGATCGCCGCCGCCGGGCTGCTGGAGAAGGACTTCGGCGTCAGCGCCGACATCTGGTCCTGCCCCAGCTTCAGCGAGCTGCGCCGCGACGGCTTCGACGCCGAGCGCTGGAACCGCCTGCACCCGGAGGCGGAGCAGCGCGTGCCGTATGTCACCGGCCTGCTGCAGGGCCGCCAGGGCCCGGCGATCGCCGCCACCGACTACGTGCGCGAGTACGCCGACCAGATCCGCGCCTTCCTGCCCGACGGCATGCGCTACACCGTGCTCGGCACCGACGGCTACGGCCGCTCGGACACGCGCCAGCACCTGCGCCAGTTCTTCGAGGTGGACCGCTACTGGATCGCCCACGCCGCGCTGGCCGCGCTGGCCAAGGACGGCAAGGTCAACGCCAAGGACGTGGCGCGCGCGATCAAGGAGTACAAGCTCGACCCGGAGAAGCCCAACCCGCTGACCGTGTAAGGGCCCCGCCGGGTCGATCGCGGCCGGAGGCCGCTCCCCCAGAGGTTTCGCAAGCTCCGTGGGAGCGGCCTGCGGCCACGACGCGCGAACCATCGCCACTCCTCGCTCCGCGGGGGCGGCGCCATCCATGGCGCCTCCCCGCGTCCCTTCGTCCCCGCTCGGCCTGCGCGCAGGCAGCCCTCGGCGCGGGACACGCGGAGATCATGGACAGGCCCGCCGCGCGGCAGAGACGACGAACCCGCCTCGCCGGCGGGTTCGTCGCTTTTCCGGAGGGGAAGCGCCGCGGGGCGGACGGGCGGGAAGGACGCCGCCGGCCCCGCGAGGCGGGACCTCATTCCTCGTCGTCGCGGAACAGCCGGCGCAGCAGCAGGAAGGCGCCCACGGTGCCGGCGACGATGGCCGCGGTGGCCACCGGGTGCCGCTGCACGTGGCGGCGCGCGCGGCGGTACTGGTAGTTGGCCTCGTCGGCCATGTCCTCGGCCAGGCGCACCAGCCGGCGGCGGTAGTCGCCGCCGTGGCCGAAGCGCCGCGCCGCGCGGCGGCCGCGCTCGGCCAGCTCGCCGGCGGCGTCCGAAGCGCTTTCGGCGTAGTCGCGCACGCGCTCGCGCGCGCCGTCGAAATGACGCTCGAGTTCGCGGATTCTGCTCATGTCGGGATTCTCCTTGGCACCGGGCGGCAAGCGTGCCGCCAGCGGCGTGAGCGCCGCGTGGATGGCGCCGCCGCGCGGCGCGGGCACGGGGCCCGCGGCCGGTTAGGGCGACAGCGTCAGCGTCCGGGACAGCGGCGACACGCCGCGCTCGTCGAACGCCTCCACCGCCACCACGTAGCGCACGCCCTTGTTCAGCGAGCGCAGCTCCAGCGTGGTCGGGTGGTCGGCGAACACCTGGTAGGTCTCGTGCAGGCGGTCGGCGGCCAGGCCCCAGCGCACGTTGTAGCCCACCGCGCCGGGCACCGGCTTCCAGGTGATGGTGGCGTCGCGGGCGTCCTTGCCGCGGGCGGCCGAGAGCAGCTCGGGCGCGGCCGGCGCGGGGCCGTCGGCGTTGCCGAACACGCGCAGGTCGGAGATCGCCAGGTGCCTCGCGCCGACGTGGCCGTGCACGTAGCGCACGTAGCGGATGCGCGCGGGCCGGTCCAGCTCGACGTAGGCGTTGGGGCGGTCGCGGGTCTCGCGCGAGAGGTCGGCCAGCGTGCTCCAATGCGCGCCGTCGACCGAGCCCTCGAGCTTGAACTGCGCCACGATGTCCGGCGCGTCGCCGTAGCGGCCGGCCTGGTAGTCGGCGAAGTTCACCTGCACCGCGCGCACCGTGCGCGGGCCGCCGAGGTCGAGGGTGAGCGTCTGGCCGGGCGCGTCGCTGGCCGCCACCCAGTAGCTGCGCACGTCCTCGTCGGTGGCCAGCTCCGGGCCGTGGCCGGGCAGTGCGCTGGAGGCGCTGGCGGGCTTGCGCCAGGACAGCAGCATCCAGCCGGTGAAGGTGCTCTCGCCGGGCCCGAGCCTGTGGTCGGGCATGCGCTGCGGGAAGTCGCCGAAGCGCGTGTCCACCCACATCTGGCCGTCCTCGTGGAAGCCGGCGGGGAACAGGTCGATGCGCCGCTCGAAGCGCCAGTTCACCGCCACCCACATGGTGCCGGCGTTCCAGTCGTTGCCGTAGGCGTCCTCGAAGGTGGAGCCGTGGCCGGCGCCCACCACGAAGCCGCCGGGCTTGTAGCCCACCGGGTTGTACGGCGCGTAGCGGAACGGCCCCAGCGGCGCGTCGGCGGTGTACACGCCGGTGGCGTAGACGTTGTACTCGGTGCCGGGCGCGGCGTACTGCAGATAGTAGGTGCCGCGGTGCTTGTTCATCCAGGCGCCCTCGACGTAGGGCACGGTCCTGTCGTCGGTGTGGTCCGGGCCGAAGCGCTCCCAGCCATGCCGGTCCGGGTGCAGGGCGAGCAGCGGCCGCGGCTTGCCGAGGAAGCGCACGCGCTTGCCCTCGCCCTCGGCCGTCCGGTCGAGCGCCAGGTCCACGCCGATGCCGTACAGCGGGAACACGTTGGACGAGCCCCAGTAGAGGTACACCTTGCCGTCGTCGTCGCGGAACAGGCCCGGGTCCCACGGGCCGGGCGGCTGGTCGCCCGGCTTCATCTCCGCCTCGTGGCCGGCGGGCGTGGCGCCGGGGATCGGCGGCAGCAGGCGCGTCCAGAAGTCCCAGCGGCCATGGTCGGGGTCGGTGGAATAGAGCAGCGGCCTGGGCTCCATCGCCGCCTGCATCAGGAACAGCTTGTCGTCCGCCACCAGCGTCGCCGGCGCCACCGGGCCGTCGAAGGGCCAGCGGTCGGGCTTCACGAAGGTCCAGTGCACCAGGTCGTCCGAGCGCCAGTAGCCGTCGGCCAGGGTCTGGAACAGGTAGTAGGCGCCGCGGTAGCGGACGAAGGCGGGGTCCGCGCCGGTGCGGTACGAGACGCCCTCGTTCATCTGCTCGTAGTTGTAGCGGTAGTCGATGTCGATCGGGTTGGCCCAGGTGCGGCCGGGCGCGCCGTTCGCGGCGGCGGCCGCGCATGCGAGGCCCAGCGTGGCGGCGGCCGCGAGGCGGGAGATGGCGGGCATGGCGATCGGTCCGGGTGCGTGGCGGGGCGGGGGCGCGGCGAGGCGGGGCGATCCGCCTCGCCCGGCGCATGGCGTCAGTAGATCCAGTTCGTTGGCGCGTCCTTCGGGGCGTGTTCCTCGATGAAGCCGGTCATCGTGCCGTAGAGCACGTCGCCGCGCGGTCCCCAGCAGTGCGGCGCCATCGGCTGGTAGGTGACGGTGCCCGCGAAGGCCGGGTCGCGCGCGGACTTGAGGAAGGCGTCCATCGCCCGCACGCCCATGTTGAGGTTGTAGGTGTCCATGTCGCCGACGTAGATGTGCAGCTTGTCGGCCACCTGCGGGCCCAGCGTGGACCAATGCGTTTCGAGGAGATGGCGCAGGTCGAAATGCTGCTTCCAGTAGGCGGCGACGGCGTGGTCGATGACGCCGGTGCGCTTGTCCCACAGGCGCTGCGGATAGCCGTCCGCGCCGACCGGGCCGAAGGCGGCCTCCCAGATGTCCCACTGGCCGCCGGAGCGGTCGTGGTCGCCCACCGCCAGCTCGTACCAGTTCTCGTCCTTCATCATCGCCTTGATGTTGCCGTCCGGCTGGCGCATGTCCACGCGCTCGACCTTCATCCAGCCCTTGTCGATCCAGTAGGCGTTGGCGTCGTCGTAGATGTTCACCACCTGGTGGTGGCGAAAGTCCAGCGCATCCGGGCACAGCGCGAAGCTGCCGCCGTAGAACGCGGGATGGAACAGCTGCTGCGCCACCGCGATCCAGCCGCCGGTGGAGCCGCCGGTGAGGATGCGCGCCCACGGCTGCTCGATGGTGCGGAAGCGCCGGGCGATCTCCGGCAGCAGCTCCTGCTGGATGGCGTCGTCGTAAGGGCCCTCGTTGGCGGAATTCACCGCGTAGGAGTCGTCGTAGTAGGGCGAGGGGTGCTGCAAGGTCACCGCGATGACGCGCGCCTTCTTCGCCGGGTCGAGCCAGAAGGCCCGGAACGGCGAATCCCTGCGCTCGAAGCCGAACGGCGCGGCGGTGGAGAAGTGGCCCTGCTCGTAGATCACCGGGTAGCGCACGTCCGGGTGCCTGTCGTAGCCGCGCGGCAGCAGCACGGTGGCGCCCAGGTAGATCGGGTGGCCCCACCAGGCGCTCAGCAGCTTGCTCCGGATGCGGAAGCGCTTGACGTAGGGCGTGTCCTTGGGGAACGGGATCGGCGGAATCGCCCGGTCGGCGACCAGGTGCAGCGGTTCGGGCGAGGCCGGGTCGTAGTGCACCTTCACCGGCTTGCCGTAGAGGTTGCCGGGCGAGTGCTTCCAGTCCTGGCCTTCCCACTGGTCCATGTGCAGCCACACGGTGTGGCCGTCGGCGCGCCTGAACTCGGTATAGACGTTGACGAAGGGCTGCATCCAGTAGTCGCCGGCGGGCAGCTGGCGCAGGCTGGTCAGGGGTGCGCCGGCGTCGTCGGCGTCGATCGCCGCGGCCTGGCCCGGCGCCAGCGCGGTCACGTCGTGGCCGAACAGCGGCACGCCGGTGACGTCGGCCTCCTCGATCGGCGGCTTGCCGGCGTCGCGGCTGACCGCCACGTACACGCGCCCGGTCACCGGCTCGGCGCGCGCCTGCCGGCTGAAGCTGACCAGGATGCGCGGGCCGTCGGCGGCCGGCGCGGCGGGCGGGAGCAGGGACAGGGCGAGGACGGCGCCGGCGGCGCGCAGGAGCGGGAGCGTGGTCATCCGCCGATCGTAGCGGCCCGCCGCCGCGCCGCCCACCGTTACGTGCGTTACACCGATTCGGCGGTACCCAGCGCCTCGTTGGCGGGGTCCTCCAGCTGCAGGCGCTGGCGCCGGCGCAGGCCCGGGAACAGCAGCATCCACAGTCCCACCACCGCCAGCGTGCCCAGCCCGCCGACCACGGTGGCGCCCACCGCGCCCAGCCAGGCGGCGAGCAGGCCCGACTCGAACTCGCCGAGCTGGTTGGAGGTGTTGATGAAGATGCCATTGACCGCGTTGACGCGCCCGCGCATCGCGTCGGGCGTGTCCAGCTGCACCAGCGAGCCGCGGATCACCATGCTCACCATGTCGAACGCGCCCGCGGCGAACAGCGCGGCCACCGACAGCCACAGCGAGCTGGACACCGCGAACACCAGCGTGGCCGCGCCGAAGCCGGCCACCGAGCCGAACATCACCATGCCCACGCGGCGCTGCAGGTCGTGCCGCGACAGCCACAGCGACATCAGCAGCGCGCCCACCGCCGGCGCGGCGCGCAGGATGCCCAGGCCCCACGGCCCGGTGTGCAGGATGTCCCTGGCGAAGATCGGCAGCAGCGCGGTGGCGCCGCCCAGCAGCACCGCGAACAGGTCCAGCGAGATCACGCCGAGGATGTCCTTGCGCTCGCGGATGAAGTGCACGCCGGCGAACAGCGTCTTCAGCGTGGCCGGCTCGCGCTTCGGCTGCGCCTGCTCGTAGCGCAGCCGCGCGACCAGCACGGTGGCGACGAGGTACAGCGCGGCCGCGCTCAGGTACACCACGCCGGGGCCGGCCACGTACAGCACGCCGCCCACCGCCGGGCCGAGGATCATCGCCGCCTGGAACGCCGAGCCGCTGGAGGCCACCGCGCGCGGCAGGATCTCCGCCGGCACCAGCGCGGGCAGCATCGACTGCATCGAGGGCGACTCGAACGCCTTGGCGGTGCTGATGGCGAACACCAGCAGCAGGATGCCGAGCTCGTGGACCGCGCCGAGCAGGGTCAGCGCCGCCAGCAGCGCCACCGCGAGCAGTTCCACGATCTGCCCGTACAGCACCACGCGGCGGCGCTCGAACTGGTCGGCCATGTGCCCGGCCGGCAGCGCCAGCAGCACCGAGGGGAAGAACTGCACCAGGCCGATCAGGCCGAGGTCGAGCGCGCGCCCGGTGATCGCGTAGATCTGCCAGCCCACCGCCACCGACAGCATCTGGAAGCCGAAGCCCGAGGCGATGCGGGCGAACCAGAACTGCACGAAGGCGGGATGGCGCAGCAGCGAGTGCGTCGGGTCGGGCGAAGCGGCGGGGGCGGCCATGCGGGGGATTCCGGGCGGGGAGCGCGCATTATCGTGGAAACGGCCCGCGCCGCGCGGCGGCGGCCGCCGCGTTGCCGCGTGGCGCATGACGAGGGCGGGAAGAACCGGCCGGGGCGACGCGAAAAAATGTGGTGCGCTTCACGCCCGGCTCGCGCGGCCTTGACCGGCCCTTGCCGCGCGCCGCGCTACCCTGCGCGCCGTTCTCCCTTCGCAGGCATCGCCATGGGCCGCCAGGCCGAGCACGCTACACCGACCAGGCCAGCATCCATCACCTGGAAGCGCTGGTGCGCGAACTTCCCACCAACGGCCACGTGCGGCTGTCGCTCAAGGACGGCAGCCGCTGCGACGGCTTCATCTGCGAGCGCCCCAACGTGCAGCTGTTCCGCGACGCCGAGGAGCGCGAGGGCTTCAACGGCGTGGTGCGGCTGGACCACCGCGGCATCGGCGGCTGGAGCCGCTTCGTCTGGCTCGACCAGATCGCCCGCGTCGAGCACCTGGACTCGACGCTGGGCAGCGAGACCTGAGGGCCTGTTCAAATCATCGAGGGAGAGCGCCAGGAAGGCCGGCAGGATGAAGCGTGCGCGGGCGTGGAGGCAGCGCTTGCCGTTCTTCCATCGCTTCCCGTGTTTCTCCGGCCAGGCACCGCCGTGCTCGACCACCGGCGCTGGGGCGTGGACTCGGCGGGCCTGGCATCGAGGCCCTGGGCGGCTTCGCATCAGGCTGATCGCGGCCGGAGGCCGCTCCCCAGGGGGGCTCGCCAGCCTTGCGGGAGCGGCCTGCGGCCGCGATGCCCAGAACATCGGCCAATCCCGCCATGCCGCGCCGCCGTGGACCGATGTCCACTCTTCCTTGGCCCGCGCGCAGACGGCTCCGCGAAACGCGGCCGCCATCCTCATTCCGTCGTCGCCGGGATGACGGCGCGCGCCGGCTCGCAGGCTTTCGCGCGCTCGGCCGGCCGGGCCGCGGGTGGCGCGGCGCGGCCGCCGGACGGCGCGCGGCTGTCCAGCCCGAACAGCGGCCGCAGCCAGCGCACGCGGCGGATGCCCTCGTGCAGCAGGGCGCAGCCGGCCACCGTGCCGAGCAGCAGCAGGCCAGGCTCCAGCACCGGGCCGAGACGGCGCGGGATCAGCCAGGCCGCGCAGGCCAGCAGCACGCTCTGGTGCAGGATGTACCAGGGATACACCGCCTCGCGCGCATACGGCAGCCAGCGGAACGGGCGGTTGAGGCATGCATGGCCCCAGCCGAGCACGGCGGCGATGGCGCTCCACAGGTAGAAGTAGCGCGTGGCGCGCCACAGCGCGACGCCGGCCGGCTCCACCCAGGCCGCCAGCGCCTGCTGCGCGAGCAGGCGGCCGGCGAACTTGTCCAGGAACAGGTAGGCCGCGAAGCAGGCCAGCGCGAGCGCGAGCGAGCGCCGGCGCAGCCGCGCGAACTCGTTCCACAGCGCGGCGTCGGTGCCGATCAGGTAGCCGTACAGGAACACCGTGGCGTAGATCGCGTGCGCCCACCAGTCGCCGACCAGCGCGTGCGTCTCCGGGTAGCCGCGCAGCAGCGTGCCGAGGGCGAGCAGCGGCAGCGCGGGCAGGATCAGCAGCGGCCAGCCGCGCAGCCTCGCCGCGCCCGCGCGCAGCCGCCGGCCGGCCGGCGATTCCAGCGCCGGCAGCAGCGCGAGCAGCGCCATCGTGTACAGCCACAGGTAGGGCAGGTACCACAGGTGGTTCCAGGTCAGGCCCCAGTCGCGGTAGCCGTGCGTCCAGTAGTGCGGCAGGAAGGCCAGGAAGCCGGGCGCGAGGGCGTGCTCGGCGCGGCCCTGCACGTAGGGCTGGACCGGGACCACCACCAGCATGCCGAAGACGAGCGGCAGCAGCAGGCGCACCGTGCGCTTCCACGCCAGCGCGGGCAGGCGCAGGCGCCCGCGCAGGAAGTGCACGGCCAGGCCGGAGACCAGGAACAGCAGCTCCATCCGCCAGCGGTTGAGGAACAGCATGGGGTACTGCAGCCATTCGGCCAGATGGCCGCTCTTGAGGTGGAAGCCCCAATCGGCCGCCGGCGCCACGTAGAGCATGCCGGCGTGGTAGAGGATCAGCAGGCCGAAGGCCAGCACGCGCAGCGCGTCGATGTCGTGGCGGCGGTTCATGCGCGCGCCTCCGCGCCGGGGCGGCGCGCGAAGCCGTCCGCGCTCCAGCTTTCGCTGCCCACGCCGTGGTGCACGAAGAACAGGCCCTCGGGGTCGTAGCGGCGCTTGGCCGCGGCCAGCCGCGCGTGGTTCGCGCCCCAGAAGCGCTGCGGCCAGTCGCGCAGGAAGTAGTCGCTCTCCGAGACGTAGGAGCCGGCCTGCGGCGCGACCCGGCGCAGCGCGTCCATCGCGCGGTCCACCGCCGCGGCGCGCTGGCGGGCCCGGGCCAGGTCCGGCCCCGGCCCGGGCATGCCCGGGAAGGCCGGGTCGCCCGCGGCGGCGCAGATCGCCAGCGCGAACGCCTCGGTCGCCTGCGGATGGGTGGCGGTGTCGCGGGCGCGCGCGACCGCCGCCGGGTCGCCGCCGCCCAGGCCCTTGTTGAAGTGCAGCGAGACGTGCCACTGCCGCGCGGCGTCGAACAGCGCATCCGCCAGCGCGCCGCGCCGCGCGGGCGACAGCAGCGACTGCGGCAGCCAGGCCGACTGGAAGGCGTGGATGAACCAGCCGACCTGCTCGCGGTCGCCGGCCCATACGCCGTGGTGGGCCGGCGCGCCGGGGCGGTCGTCGGGGACCATCAGCTCCGGCGCGTGCCGGCGGAAGTAGTCGAGGTCCCAGAAATGCCGCGCGGGCAGCGCGAGGACGCGCACCGGCTCGGCGAAGCGGTACTCCGGGCGCGCCTTCACCCAGTCCAGGAACGGCGCCCACGTGCGCTCGGCCGCGGCCTGGTCCATGCCCTGGAACACCATCGAAATCCGCAGGCTGTCGCCCTGGAAGGCCAGCTGCTCGCCCCAGTGCGGGTTGTGCAGCGCCTCGGCGTAGAACGCCATCGCCCTGGCGATCAGCGCGCGCATCGCCTCGCCGGAGCGCGCGCTGATGCGGCCGAGCACCGCGCCGAACCATTCGGGCAGGTCGAAGGTGCGCAGGGTCAGCTCGGTGAGCACGCCCAGGCTGCCGCCCCCGCCGCCCTTGAGCGCCCAGAACAGCTCCGGCTCGCGGCGCGCGTTGACCGTGCGCGCCACGCCGTCGGCGGTGACGACGCGCGCCTCGAGCAGGTTCGACGCGGCGGTGCCGAAGCGCTTGGAGAAGCTGCCGAAGCCGCCGCTCTGCACCAGCCCGGCCACGCCGACGGTGGTGCAGCCGCCGCCCTGCACGTAGCGGCCGGCGCGGGTGGTCACCGCGTGGTAGGCGTCGGCCCACAGCGCGCCGGCCTGCACGGTCACCGCCGGAGTCGGCGCGACCATGCCGGCGCAGCCCTCCGGCACGAAGGCGTCGTGCAGGGTGCAGCGGTTCATGCGGCGGGTCCACACCAGCAGCGAGTCGGGCGCCTGCGAGGTGCCCTGGTAGCTGTGCCCGCCGCCCTTCACCACCAGCCGCAGCCGGTGGCGGCGGGCGAACGCGACCGCGGCGGTCACGTCCTCCTCGCGCTCGGCCGCCACCGCATAGGCGCTGGGCTGCGAGCGCCAGGCCCCGGCCCAGCCGCTGGTCTGGGTCAGCGCCGGGTCGTCGCCGAGCGCGAACGGGTTGCCCAGCAGCCTGAGCGCGTCCCGGCAGCCGCCGGCGCAATCGGCGAACGGCGAATGCGGCCGCAGCAGGCGGCCGCCGACCTGGCGACGGAGCGCATCCCATTCGGCCGCGCCCGGCCAGCCCGGGTCGCCGGGACGCACGCGCGCCGCCGCCGCCGCGCCGGCGGCCGTGCCGCGGGCGGCGGCGGGCGCCCAGCGGGCGGCGAGGGGCAGCAGGGGCATGGCCAGGGCCGCCTTGAGCAGGTCGCGTCGGTGCATGGCAGGATTCCTTCGGGGACGCCGGGGGACGGATGGCCAGCGTGGGCGCGGGGCACCACCGGCCGCCAGCCGGAAGTGACCAGCCGCGGGGCCGCGGGGACGAGTCGCGGGACCGCGGGGACGGGCCGCGGCCGCCCGAGCGCTTAGAATCGCCGGATGAGCGAGGCCGCCGGTTTCACCTACCAGGACTTCCAGCGCTGGCGACGGCCGGTCGGGATCGTCCTCCTGCTCCTGCTGACCCTGGGCAACGCCGTGTTCAACAGCATGGTGTCGCGGATCGACCATGCCCGGGTGGCGGCGTGGGAGCCGTGGACCTGGGAGTGGAGCAGCGCGCTGCTGGTCCTGGCGCTGATCCCGGGGGTGCTGGCGGTGGACCGCCGCTGGCCGCTGCGCCTGGACAGCTGGCGGCGCAGCCTGCCCTGGCACCTGCTCGCCACGCTGCCGTTCAGCCTGCTGCACGTCGCCGGCATGATCGGCCTGCGCAAGCTGGTGTACGGCCTGGCCGGCTGGGAATACCGCTTCGGCGCCTGGTGGCCCAACTTCGGCTACGAATACCTCAAGGACTTCCGCACCTACTTCCTGATCGTGGCCCTGGTCGCGCTGTGGCGGCTGGGGCTGATGCGCTGGCAGGGCGAGGCGCGCCTGCTCGCTGCGCCGGACGACGGCCCGCCGGTGGAGCCGGTGGAGCGCCCCGAGCGCTTCCTGGTGCGCAAGCTGGGCCGGGAGTTCCTGCTCGCCGCCGGCGAGATCGAGTGGGCGCAGGCGGCCGGCAACTACGTCAACCTGCACGTGCGCGGCCGCGACTACCCGCTGCGCTCGACCATGGCCGCGCTGGAGGCGCGGCTGGACCCGGCGCGCTTCGTGCGCGTGCACCGCGGCTACCTGGTCAACCTGGACTACCTGGCCGAGATCGAGCCGCTGGACACCGGCGACGCGCGCCTGAAGCTGCGCGACGGCGCCGAGGTGCCGTGCAGCCGGCGCTACCGCGCGCAGCTGCGCGAGCGCTTCGGCGAGCCGGCCGGCGCCGCCTGAGGTTGCGCCGCGGCGCCGGCTCGTTCCACTCTAGGCCCCTTTCGTGCCCAGGTGACCGCCGATGAAACGATCCCTACGCCCCGTCCTTCCCGCGCTGCTCGGCCTCGGCCTGCTCGCCGGCTGCTCGTCCTCCGGCGACCAGTCCGCCGCGCCGGCGCAGACCGCGCAGCAGGCCGGCGAGGCCGAGGCCGCCGGCAAGCTCGACACCTACCGCCAGCTGCTGCGCATCAAGAACGACGAGATGGCGGTGAGCATGGGCCACGACATCCTCGAGCGCTACCCGGGCAGCGCGGCGGCGAAGGAAGTGCAGCAGACCCTGCCGGCGATCGAGAAGCGCTGGAAGGAGAACAGCGAGAAGGCGCGCCTGGCCGGGCTGTGGGTGTACCAGGTGTCGCCGATGGAGGGCGGCACGCAGTCCACCGCCACCATCTACACCAGCCAGCCCTCCGGCAACGACCGCGTGCGGCTGGTGCTGCGCCGGCACACCGCCTGGGGCCAGAACGCCTTCCTGTTCGGCGGCGGCCACGGCTTCGTCTGCCGCGGCAACTGCACCGTCCCCACCGAGGTGGACGGCAAGCGCGCGGGCATCAAGGCCTTCGCCCCGCCCACCGGCGAGCCGGCGCTGATGATCCGCGACGACAAGGCCTTCATCGCCCAGCTCGCCAAGGCCAAGAAGATCAGCATGGACGTCACCCTGGTCGACGGCGAGAAGAAGGAGACGCTGGTGTTCGAGGTCGGCGGCTTCGACCCGGGCAAGTGGCAGCCGCTGCCCAAGGGCAAGAAGTAGCCGCGTGCACCGCCGCCGGCGGTGCGCGTTCGATCCACCGGAGACACTGCCTTAAGGAGCCGTCGCCATGTCCGCCATGCCCATGCGCCCGCTGCTCGCCGCCGCGCTGGCCGGCCTGCTCGCCGCCTGCGCCACCGGTCCCTCGCAGGGCGAGGCCGCGCGCAAGGCCGCCTACGCGGCCGCCGCCGGCGCGCCGGTGAAGAGCTTCCGCTTCTACAACCCGCTGTGGTCGTGGGAGGCGCTGGGCGCCGACCAGGTGGCCATCTACACCCGGCCCAGGGAGGCCTGGCTGCTCGACGTGCCCGGCTGCACCCAGCTGCCGTTCACCAACGTGATCGGGCTCACCTCGAACCTGCACGAGGTGTCGGTGCGCTTCGACCGCGTGCTCACCGACCGCAACACCTTTCCCTGCTACATCACGCGGATCCGCCCGGTGGACGTGGGCAGGCTGAAGGAGGTGCAGCGGGAGCAGCGCAAGGTCGAGGAGCGTCCGCGCCCGGCCGACGGCGCGCCCGGCGGCTGAGCGGCCACGCGGCCAGGCCGGCGCGGAGCCTTTCCGGCGGAAGCCAGCCTCAGGGGGAACAACAAGTCCTTTCCCCGCCCGGAGAAGGGCGGCGGCGCGCCCGTCAGTGCAGGAACAGCTTCGCGGCCAGCTTGGCCAGCGGCTTCTCCAGCGCATCCTGCAGCCGCGGCGGCAGGTCCAGCGGCTTGAGCAGCATCTTCACCGTCATCTCCACCGGCACGTGGCGGCGCAGCAGGCCCTCGGCGCGGTCGGCCACGCGGCGGAACTCGGCGTGGTCGTCGCGCTTCTCGGGATAGCACTGGTAGAACACGTGGCGCAGCGCGATGTCGCCGTCCTCGCCCTTGATCTCGCGCACCCGGCGCAGGAGCGCGCGGAACACCCTGTAGCGGCCCAGCCCCTCCTGCTCGCGGTAGCGGCGGAAGTAGTGGTAGAAGTGCTTGTAGTGGCGCACCTCGTCGCTCTTGATGTTGTTGGTGATCTGCTTGAGCACCGGCTCGTCGGTGATCGCGTTGATCGCGCGGTACATGCTGGCGGTGCCGGTCTCCACCACGCAGCGCGCGGCCAGCTCCAGGCCGCGGCTGGGCTCCAGCTGCTCCATCGTGCAGGTGGCGCTGTACTCCTGCCAGAACGAGGCGAAGGCCGCGTCCCAGTCGAACTCCGGCCACACGTGGCGGATGTAGGCGGCCAGCGCGCGGCCGTGCTGCAGCTCCTCGTGCTCCCAGTGCTCGCTCAGCCAGGCGCGCACCTCCTCGTCGCCGGCGAAGTGCTCGACCAGGTTGCGCGTGTAGAGGTCCGAGCCGCTCTCGATGAAGGAGGAGCTGCAGACCAGGAAGAACAGCTCCTCGTTGTGGCGCACCCGGGCCACGTCGATGCGGCCGAGGTCGATGCTTTCCAGGGTCCAGGGCAGGGAGATGGCCATGCTCACGCGCGGGTTCCTGTGCGGTGGGCCGCGGCGGCGGGCGCCACGGCCGCATGTGACGGTCGGATGACAACAGCATACGGCCTGGCCGCCCGCGCGGCTTAACGCGGGCCGACCCGGCGAGCCGCCGCGCCGTCAGCGCACCACCGTCACCGGCACGTGCGCGCGCGCCAGCACGTCGCCGGACACCGAGCCGAGCAGCCAGCGCGCCAGCGCGCCGCGCTCGGTGTGGCCGATCACGATGTGGTCGATGCCGTGCTGCTGCACCTGGCCCAGCAGCACGTCGCCGGGGCTGCCGTGCAGCACCTCCACGTCGACCCGGTCCATCGCGTCCGGCGCCAGCGCGGCCAGCTCGCGGCGCAGTTCCTCCAGGCGCTCGGCGCTGGCGTCGGTCATCAGCAGCGCGCAGGCGTCGGCGCCGCCCTCGCTCACCTGCAGCACCGACACCACGCGCACGCGGCCGCCGCAGGCGCGGGCCAGCGCCACGGCGAGCAGGAAGGCGCGCTGCGAGGTCTCCGAGCCGTCGTAGCCGACCAGCGAGTGTTTCAGCATGCGCTTCTCCGCGGTTGCCTCGGTGCCTTCGATTATGCCGGCCCGCGCCGGCGGGTAAAGCTGAACGGGCGCGGCGGCCCGCATCCAATTTCTTCACGAATGCGACGACAGACTCCGCGCCGCAACATCCCCACCGTCCACGGCAACCTGAGGAGGAAGCACGATGAGCAAGCGTACGTTTGGCGGCATGGCGGCCCTGGTCCTGGCGTGCGCGGCGACGGCCCTGCCGTTGCATGTCGCCCGCGCCGACGAAGCCCAGGTGAAATGCGACCTGCGCTTCAGCCTGGAGGGCTGGTCGATCATCTACAA